>Ga0310345_10000305_pt1 | contig 84605 bp, 77 predicted proteins | sample HC15DNA20500_MG_FD_204667 | JGI IMG/M metagenome (GOLD analysis project Ga0310345, IMG submission 204667) | Marine microbial communities from station ALOHA, North Pacific Subtropical Gyre - HC15-DNA-20-500_MG | ecosystem: Environmental > Aquatic > Marine > Oceanic | place: Pacific Ocean: North...
TCCGCGCCCAGCTGCGCCAGCACGAACAGTCGGAGGACGCGGTCTTCGCCGTCGGCCCCTACACGTTCAAGCCGGCGATGAAGATGCTGATCGACGAGGCGGAGAAGAAGATCCGCCTCACCGAGAAAGAGACGAATATCCTGAAGTTCCTCTACCGGGCGAACGACTCGGTGGTGGCGCGGGACACGCTGCTGCATGAGGTCTGGGGCTATAACGCCGGCGTGACGACTCACACGCTGGAGACCCACATCTATCGACTTCGGCAGAAGATCGAACCGAACCCCTCGGAAGCTCGCCTGCTGGTCACGGAATCGGGAGGCTACCGGCTGGTGATCTAGGGGCGTCTTGAACAGGGCCCGGCGGTTCCCATCTATCGTTGAACCTTGGAAGGCCGCATCGCTTCAGGCGATCGCCGTCACCCCTCGCGGCGGAGGTCTTGGAACAAGGTGGCGCCCGGCGGAACCCCTCCCGCCGGGCGCTCGTATTTCGGGCCGCAGGCTTCGGGTTGCAGCCGTCCGGCGCGGGCTTCATGGTGCGGCTCCCGTCCGCGCCCGGAGCTTCCCATGCCCTTCACGATCTGCACCTGGAACATCAACTCCGTCCGCCTGCGCGCCCCCATCGTGCGCCGCCTGCTGGAGGAGGAGGCCCCCGACGTCCTGTGCCTGCAGGAGACCAAGTGCCCGGCCGAGAAGTTCCCGCTGGAGACCTTCGCCGAACTGGGCTGGGAGCATGCCGCGGTGCGGGGCGACAAGGGCTACAACGGCGTCGCGATCCTCTCGCGCCTGCCGCTCACGCCGGTGGAGCATCGGGATTTCTGCCTGAAGGGCGACAGCCGCCACGTGACGGCGAAGCTGCCGGACGGGACCCAGATCCACAACCTCTACGTCCCCGCCGGCGGCGACGAGCCGGATGTGGCGAAGAACCCCAAGTTCCAGCACAAGCTTGATTTCGTGGACGAAATGGCCGCCTGCTTCGCAAGCCACGCCGGCCCCGCGGTGCTGGTCGGCGACCTCAACATCGCGCCGCGCGAGGACGATGTTTGGAACCACAAGCAGCTGCTGAAGATCGTCTCCCACACGCCGGTCGAGACCGAGAAGCTCAACGCCGCCCAGGCCGCCGGCGGCTGGGTCGACGCGGTGCGCGAGGCGATCCCCGAGGGGCTGCTCTATTCCTGGTGGAGCTATCGCGCCAAGGACTGGGACGCCGCCGACAAGGGCCGCCGGCTGGACCATGTCTGGACCACGCCGGACCTGAAGATCCACGGCGCCCGGGTCCTGCGCGCGGCGCGGGGGTGGGAGCAGCCCTCGGACCACGCGCCGGTCTTCGCGACGCTGGGCTGAGGGCCAGGGCCCCGGGTCAGGCCCGGGGCCGCTCCCTCAGCGGGGGTCGCACTCGACCCGCGCGGGCAGGAACTTGTGGACCGGGATGTCGACGCCCCGGCGCACCTCGGACAGCGCCACGGTGGTCTGCGAGCCCTCGGCGTCGGTGATGATCCACTGGCGAAGCTCCAGCGGATTGTCGTTGAAGATCAGGGTGATCGAGCCGCTGCCCGGATCGTCGGGGTTGCGCGCCTCGACCCGCAGCTGGCCGGGGCGGTCGTCGACCGAGGTCACCGCGCCGTTGGCGCGCAGGTCCACGTTCTCCTGCAGCAGCATGTTCAGCGGCGTCGAGGACAGCGGCGCCGTCTGCTTCGAGCAGTCGCGCATGTCGAAGACCACCACCCAGGTCCCGTCCGACATCACCAGCGCCGGGTTGGGGGGCGTGTATTCGAAGCGGATCCGCCCGGGGCGGGAGATGAAGAACTGCCCGTCCGAGGTCTCGCCGTTGGGGGCGATCTGCACGAACGTGCCCTCGGCGGTCTTCAGGGCGTTGAGATAGGTGGAGATCCGGGCGAGGTCCCGGCCGCTCTGCGCCTGCGCCTCGGGGGCGAACAGGGCGGCGGCGGAGAGCGCCAGGGCGGCGAGGGCTGCGATCGGGCGTCGGGTCATGTCGTCCTGATAAACCGTTTCGGGCGCGCCGCCAAACGCCGCTTTCGCGCACGTCGCCGCGCAGCTCCGACGTAGGCGCCGATCGGGGCGATTCCGCGGCCCCGCAGGGAACAATCGCGGCGCCCGCATGTGAGCGCCGCGAGAGCCCGCGCCTCCCGCAGGAGGCGCGGGGTGCGGAGGATCAGGCCGCGGCCTTCGCCTCGGGGCCGAAGCGGCCGTAGAAGGTCTCGCCCTTCTGCGCCATCTCGCGCAGCAGGGCGGGGGTCGTGAACCGCTCGCCGTGCTTTTCGGTCAGGGCGTCGCAGATCTCCACCGCCTTGCCGGCGCCGAGGATGTCGAGCCAGGAGAACGGGCCCCCCGACCAGGGCATGAAGCCCCAGCCGAGGATCGCGCCCACGTCGCCCTCGCGGATGTCCATCAGCACGCCCTCTTCCAGCGCGCGGACGGCCTCGAGCACCTGGGCGAAGGCCAGGCGGTGCTGGACCTCGGCGAACTCCGGCTGGTCGTCGGCGAGCGGATACTTGCCCGCCAGCCCCTCCCACAGGCCCTGCCGCTTGCCCTTCTCGTCATAGGCGTAGAAGCCGGCCTTGGCCTTGCGGCCGAGCCGCCCCTCGGCGACCATCCAGTCGATCAGGTCGTCGGAGGGGCTGTCGGGATAGGCGTCGCCCATCGCCGCCTTGGTCGCCTTGGCGATCTTCTGGCCCAGGTCCAGCGCCGTCTCGTCCACCAGCTGCAGCGGGCCCAGCGGCATGCCGAGCTGCTTGGCGGCGTTCTCGATCAGCGCCGGGGCCACGCCCTCGGTCACCATCCGCGCGCCCTCGTTGAAATAGGGGATGATGCAGCGGTTGGCGTAGAAGAAGCGGGCGTCGTTGACCACGATCGGGGTCTTGCGGATCTGGCGCACGAAATCCAGCGCCTTGGCCACGGCCGCGTCGCCGGTCTTCTTGCCCTTGATGATCTCGACCAGCATCATCTTGTGGACGGGCGAGAAGAAGTGGATGCCGATGAAGGTCTCGGGGTCCTTGTAGTTCTCGGCGAGCCCCGTGATCGGCAGGGTCGAGGTGTTGGAGGCGAAGATCGCGCCCTCGCCCAGGTGCTGCTGCGCGGCCTCGGTCACGGTCTTCTTGACTCCGGGGTCCTCGAACACCGCCTCGATCACCAGGTCGCAGCCCTTGAGCGCGGCGTAGTCGCCGGTGGCGGTCACCTGGCCCAGGATCGCGGCCTTCTTGTCCTCGCCGATCCGCTTCTTCTTCAGGCTGTCGTCCAGCAGGCCGGCGATGAACTCGACCCCCTTGGCGGCCGAGGCGTCGTCGCGGTCGATCAGCACGACCTCGATCCCGGCCATGGCCGAGACATAGCCGATGCCCGCGCCCATGAAGCCGCCGCCGCCGAGGATGCCGAGCTTCTTCACCCGCGCATCCGGCTGGTCCGGGCGGTTGGCCCCCTTCTCCAGCGCCTCCTTGTTGAGGAAGAGCGAACGGATCATCGCCCCGGAGGAGGGGTTCATCAGGATGTTGGTGAACCAGCGGGCCTCGATGCGCAGGGCGGTGTCGAAGTCGACCATCGCGCCCTCATAGATCGCGGCGAGCAGCGCCTTGGGCGCCGGGTAGGCCCCCTGCGTCTTGCCGTTGATCATCGCGGAGGCGCCCACGAAGGTCTCGAACCCCTGCGGGGAATAAGGTGCGCCGCCGGGCATCTTCCAGCCCTTCTGGTCCCAGGGTTTCACAATATCGGCGTCCTTGGCGGACAGGACCCAGGCCTTTGCGGCGGCCTGGAGGTCTTCGGCCGGGACGATCTCGTCCACCAGGCCGGCGGCCTTCACCTTGGCCGGGGCCTGCATCTTGCCCTCGAGCAGGAACGGCGCGGAGGCCATGGCGCCCAGCATCCGCGACACGCGGGTGGCCCCGCCGGCGCCGGGGAAAATTCCAACCATGATCTCCGGCAGGCCGATCTTCGCCTTGGGATTGTCCGCCACGAAGCGGCGGTGGCAGGCGAGGCCCAGCTCCAGCCCGATGCCGGCCGCCGTGCCGGGGCAGGCCCAGGCCACGGGCTTGCCGCCCTTGTTGGTCTTGGGGTCCATGCCCGCCCGCTCCAGCTTGCGGAGCAGGGCGTGCATCTGCATCACGCCCTCGAACAGCCCCTTGGCGGGATTGTCCCCGGCGCTCGCCTTCATCCCGGCGAGGATGTTGAGGTCCATGCCCCCCGCGAAGTCGGCCTTGGCCGACGTCAGGACGATGCCCTTCACGGCCTCGTCCCCCAGCGCCTTGTCGATGCAGGCGTCGAGCTCGGCCAGCCCCTCGAGCGTCATCACGTTCATCGAGCGGCCCGGCAGGTCCCAGGCGATGGTGGCGACGCCGTCGGCGTCGACGGAGTAGTGGAAGATCTCGGTCATTTCAGCCTCCTGGCGGTTCCGTCGACCGGGGACCCGTCCTGGCGGGTCATGGTTCCGGAGCCGTCGGCATGGTCGCGCGCGACGAGGTCGTAGTCGGAGTACCAGCAGACCTCGGTGGGGGTCCGGGTTCCGACCGCGAGGAAGATCGCGGGCGCGTCGGTGCGGTTGATCAGGTGGTGGCCGTTGGGATCGCCCTTCGGCCAGCAGATGCAGTCGCCGGGGGCGAGGAGCGTCTCGCCCCCGTCCTCGACCAGCGTGGGGGTCCCCGAGAGGACCACGGCGAACTCGTCCTGCTCCTCGTGCCAGTGGCGCAGGGAGGAGAGGGCGCCGGGCGGCAGGGTCACGTGCTGCACGCCGAACTGGGTCAGCCCCCCCGCATCCCCGACCGAGCGCTGCCGGCGGGCCCCCACCTCGACGTCATGCGGCGGGGGGTAGCCCGAGCCGATCCGCTCGGCGATGGCGGAGAGGTCGACCTTCGGCATCAGACCCGCTCGATGATCGTGGCGGCGCCCATGCCCGAGGCGACGCAGAGGGTGGCGAGAGCGGTGCCCTGGCCGGTTCTTTCCAATTCGTCGAGCGCGGTGCCGATGATCATCGCGCCGGTGGCGCCCAGCGGGTGGCCGAGCGCGATGGCGCCGCCGTTGACGTTCACCTTCGAGTGGTCGACGTCGAAGGCCTGCATGAAGCGCAGAACGACCGAGGCGAAGGCCTCGTTCACCTCGAAGAGGTCGATGTCGGAGATCGACATCCCCGCCGCCTTCAGCGCCTTCTCGGTCGCCGGAACCGGGCCGGTGAGCATGATCGTGGGGTCCGAGCCGACCTTCACCGCCGTGCGGATCTTCGCCCGGGGCTTCAGGCCCAGCTTCTCGCCGGCCTCCTTCGAGCCGATCAGGACGGCGGTCGCGCCGTCCACGATGCCGGAGGAGTTGCCGGCGTGGTGGACGTGCTCGATGCGCTCCAGCTCGGGGTATTTCAGCTTCGCGACGTTGTCGAAGCCGGGCATCATCGTGCCCATCGCCTCGAAGGCCGCGCGCAGGGCGCCCAGCGACTGCATGTCGGTGCCGGGACGGGGGTACTCGTCCTTCTCGAGGATCGGCAGGCCGTTCTGGTCGCGGACCGTCATCACCGAGCGGTCGAAGCGCCCCTCGGCCATCGCCTGGGCGGCGCGCTTCTGGGACTCGACCGCATAGGCGTCCACGTCGTCGCGCGAGAAGCCGTATTTCGTGGCGATGATGTCCGCGCCGATGCCCTGGGGCACGAAGTAGGACTGCATCGCCAGCGTCGGATCCGCCGCGATGGCCGCGCCGTCGGAGCCCATCGGCACGCGCGACATCATCTCGACCCCGCCGGCGACGTAGAGGTCGCCCGCGCCGCCCTTCACCTGGTTGGCGGCGAGGTTCACCGCCTCCATGCCCGAGGCGCAGAAGCGGTTGATGGCGAGGCCGGGCGTGCGCTCGTCCCAGCCCGCGTAGAGGACCGCGGAGCGGGCGAGGCAGGCGCCCTGCTCCATCACCTGGGTGACGTTGCCCCAGATCACGTCCTCGACCAGCGACGTGTCGAGGTCGTTGCGGCGCTTGAGCTCGTTGAGCGTCTCGGCCGAGAGGCGGACGCTCGTCACCTCGTGCAGGGCGCCGTCCTTGCGGCCCTTGCCTCGCGGGGTGCGCACGGCGTCGTAGATGTAGGCTTCGGTCATCGTGGGGTCCTTTCGCGGCCTGTCGTCCGCTTGAGGGGGGGTGGAGCGGGGCCGCGCGCCCGGGCGCGCGGCCCGGAGCCTCAGGCCGAGGTCGGCATCAGCTCATAGGGGGGCACGAAGCCGGGAAGGCCGGCGAGCCGGTCCTTCCAGGCGGAGATCGCCGGGTAGTCGGCGAAATCGAAGGGGACCTCGTCGCCGTAGTAGCAGTAGCCGGCGATGGAGATGTCGGCGATCGTGGGCCGGTCCAGCGCCACCCACTCCCGCCCCTGCATGTGCGATTCCAGGGTCTTGAGCGCGTTCTTCATGCGCATGTCCATGAAGGCCATGGCGCCGGGGTCGCGCTTCTCCTCCGGCACGAAGTTGGCGAAGAACCGGTAGGGGGCGAACATCGAGGTGAAGGAGTAGTTGTCCCACATCACCCACTTCCAGACCTCGCGCCGCTCGGCCTCCGAGGTCCAGCCGAACTGGCCGATCTGGCCGACGAGGTAGTCGAGGATCACCGCGGACTGGGCGATGGTCACGTCGCCATGCTCCAGGATCGGCACCTGGGCCTGGTCGTTCTTCGTGATGTAGGCGGCGTCCTTGTGCTCGCCCTTGAAGAAGTTGATCCAGACGGGCTCCCACTCGGTCCCCGAGAGGGCGAGGTAGAGCGCGGGCTTGTAGGCGTTGCCTGACTGGCCGAAGCAGGTGAGCTTGTAGGCGGGCATCGGGGTCTTCCTTCCTGTGGGGGGCGCGCCCCCGGTTGGCCCGGGGGTCGCGAAGGCGCTGGGGGTCCGTCAGAGGGACCGCGAGATCAGCTCCTTCATGATCTCGTTGGTGCCGCCGTAGATCCGCTGGACGCGGGCGTCCTGCCACATCTCGGCGATGGGGTACTCCATCATGTAGCCGTAGCCGCCGAAGACCTGCTGGCAGGCGTCGATCACCTTCCCCTGCAGGTCGGTCAGCCAGTATTTCTGCATCGCCGCCGCCTCGACGGTGAGGGCGCCGTTCAGATGGGCCACCGTGCAGCTGTCGAAGAAGGCCCGGGCGACGACCGCGTCGGTCTTGCACTCGGCCAGCTTGTGGGCGAGCGCCTGGTTCTGGATGATCGGCCGGCCGAAGGCCTCGCGCTCCTTGGCGTAGGCGACGGCGAGCTCCACCGCGCCCTCGATGGCGCCGATGGCGGTGGCGCCGATCGACAGGCGCTCCTGCGGGAGCTGCTCCATCATCTGGTAGAAGCCGCGGCCCTCCTGCCCGCCGAGGAGGTTCTCAGGGGGAACCGAGACGTCGTCGAAGAACAGCTCCGACGTGTCGGCGGCATGCATCCCGGCCTTGTCGAGGTTGCGGCCGCGGCGGAAGCCCTCCGCGCCTTGCGTCTCCACCACGATCAGGCTGACGCCCTTGGCGCCCTGGCTGGGATCGGTCTTGCAGGCCAGCAGGATCAGGTCGGCATGCTGGCCGTTGGTGATGAAGGTCTTGGAGCCGTTGATCTTGTAGCCGTTGCCGTCCTTGTCGGCCCGGGTGCGGATCCGCTGGAGGTCCGAGCCGGTGCCCGGCTCGGTCATGCCGATGGCCGCCACCATCTCGCCGGTCGCCATCTTCGGCAGCCACTTCGCCTTCTGCTCCTCGGACCCGTAGGTGAGGATGTAGTGGGCGACGATGGCAGAGTGCACGCCGATGCCCCAGGAGGAGAAATTCCGCTTGGCGGCGACCATGTGGATCACCGCCTCATGCCCGAAGTCGCCGCCGGCGCCGCCGTATTCCTCGGGGATCGAGGCGAGCAGCAGGCCGGCCTCGCCGGCATGGTTCCAGGCCTGGCGGTCGATCATCCCCTGCTCGCGCCAGCGGGCGAGGTTGGGGGTCCAGTGATCGGCGGCGTAGCGCTCGGTCATGTCCTCGAGCATCTCATGCTCGTCGGTCATCCAGGCGGATTTCAGCATGGGGGCGGTCATTCGGGTCTCCCTAATCGTCCCGCATCGTCGTTGCCGACCGGCCGTCAGGTCCGGGTCGGGGCGCGGGGATGCTTGGGCCGGGGGCGGTTCGCGTCAAGCGCCCTCGGCCGGGAGGCTCCGGCGCGGGTCGCGCCGGGCGGGCCCCGGACCTGATCCGGGGCCTCCTGGAGCCGGCCGCGAGAGGCCCCGGACCGGGTCCGGGGCGCCCTCGGGCCGGGCGGTCCGCTTCAGAACGCCTCGGCGGCGAGGTCCATCACCGGCTCGGGGCCGGACTGGATGCGGGCGAGGTTCAGGCTCGTCTCCGGCAGCAGGCGGCTCATGTAGTAGCGGCCGGTGCGGATCTTGTTGCGGTAGAATTCCTCCTCCGAGGTCCCCGCCGCCAGCGCGTCATGCGAGGCCTTGGCCATCTGCGCCCAGGCGAAGCCGAGGCAGACGTGGCCGAAGAGGTGCATGAAGTCCGTGGACCCGGCCAGCGCCGCGTTGGGGTTCTTCATGCCGGCCTGCATGAAATACATCGCCGCGGCCTGGAGGTCCTTGGACGCCGCCTTCAGCGGATCCAGGAAATCCTTCTTCAGCTCCTCGTTGCCTTCCTCGGCCTTGCAGAAGGTCTTCACCATCTCGAAGAAGGCCATCGCCGGCTTGCCGCCGTTCGCGGCGAGCTTGCGGCCCACGAGGTCCAGCGCCTGCACGCCGTTGGCGCCCTCGTAGATCATGGCGATGCGGGCGTCGCGCACGAACTGCGACATGCCCCATTCCTCGATGTAGCCATGCCCGCCGTAGACCTGCTGAGCCTGGGTGGCGCAGGCGTAGCCCTTGTCGGTCAGGAACCCCTTCACGACCGGGGTCAGCAGCGAGACCAGCGCCTCGGCCTCCGCGTCGCCCGCGCGGTGGGAGCGGTCGATCAGGTTGGCCGCCCACAGCACGAACATCCGGCCGCCCTCGAGGAAGGCCTTCTGGTCCATCAGCATCCGGCGCACGTCGGGGTGCACGATGATCGGATCGGCCGCCTTCTCGGGCGCCGCCGCGCCGGTGATGGCGCGGCCCTGGATGCGGTCGCGGGCGTAGTCGGCGGCGTTCTGGTAGGCGACGACCGCCTGGCTGAGGCCCTGCAGGCCGACGCCGATGCGGGCTTCGTTCATCATCGTGAACATGGCGCGCAGGCCCTTGTGCGCCTCGCCGATCAGGTAGCCGGTCGCCTCGTCGTAGTTCATGACGCAGGTGGCGTTGCCGTGGATGCCCATCTTCTCCTCGAGGTTCCCGCAGGAGACGCCGTTGCGGGCGCCCAGCGAGCCGTCCTCGTTGACCAGGAACTTCGGCACGATGAAGAGGGAGATGCCCTTCACGCCCTCGGGCCCGCCGGGGACCTTGGCCAGCACCAGGTGGACGATGTTGTCGGCCATGTCGTGCTCGCCGGCCGAGATGAAGATCTTCTGGCCGGAGATCCTGTAGGTCCCGTCGTCCTGCGGCTCCGCCTTGGTGCGCAGCAGGCCCAGGTCGGTGCCGCAATGCGGCTCGGTCAGGTTCATGGTGCCGGTCCACTCGCCGGTCACCATCTTCGGCAGGTAGGTCCGCTTCTGCTCGTCCGAGCCGTGGGCGTGGATGGCGGAATAGGCGCCGTGGGTCAGGCCCGGATACATCATCAGCGCCATGTTGGCGGCGCAGTGCATCTCGCCGACGGCGGTGGCGAGCACGTAGGGCATGCCCTGGCCGCCGAACTCCGGATCGCAGTCGAGCCCGGTCCAGCCGCCCTCGCGCAGGGTGTCGAAGGCCTGCTTGAAGCCTGAAGGCGTGCGCACCACGCCGTTCTCCAGCGTGCAGCCCTCGCGGTCGCCGGAGAGGTTCAGCGGCGCCAGCACGTCGCGGGCGATCTTGCCGGCTTCCTCGAGGATCGCGGCGGTGAAGTCGGCGTCGAGCTCGGAATAGCCTTCGACGGCCTGGTCCTGCACCTTCAGCGTCTCATGCAGCACGAAGGCCATGTCGCGGAGCGGCGGCGTGTAGCTCGGCATTCGTTCGTCCTCCCAGGGCGCGGGCGAGGCGCGTCGGCGCGCTCGCGTCCGAAAACCATATAGGGGCAGGGCCCCCGGTCGCGAGGGATATGGGGGAAGTTGACGTGCGCGTAAAGGGGGATCGTGACGTCAGCCGATGCGGCGAAGCGGCCGACGCGGCGCGGCCCGCTACGACCTGGCCGGCTTCAGCGTGGCGGCGACCAGAGCGTTGGCATGCCCGTGGCCCAGGCCATGCGCCTGCTTGAGCCAGGCGACCAGCTCCATGTGCTTCAGGTCCGGGCGGGAGCGGATCAGCTCCTGCCACTCGGCGATCGGGCGACCGTATTTCGCTTCGATCGAAGGGAAATAGGAGGCGGGGCCTTTGATCTTGTCGGTCATCGACGGCTTCCTGGACGACGGGGGGTCATCCTTCCGCCAGCGGCCCCTTCGGGCAAGGAGATTCCCCCGGCCCCGGGCGCCGCACAGGAAAAAGGCCCGGGGGACGCGCCCCCGGGCCTGAAAGCTTCCGCTTGCGGCGGACCGGCTTACTCGGCGGCCTCGCGGGCGCCGTGCTGGGCCAGGTAGTGGCGCGACTTCTCCATCTCCGCCTCCAGGTCGGAGATGGCGAGGTCGAGCTCGGCGCGCTGCTCCTTCATCGCGGCGAGACGGATCTCGGCGCGCTCGTAGGTGCGGGCGACCTGGGTCACGCGCTGGTCGCCGATGTAGTAGAGATCCAGGAGCTCGCGGATCTCGTCGAGCGAGAAACCGAAGCGCTTGCCCTGCAGGATCAGCTTGAGACGGCCCTTGTCGCGCTTGGTGAACAGGCGCTTCTGGCCCTCCCGCTTCGGCTGAAGCAGTTCCTTGTACTCGTAGAAGCGCAGGGTGCGGGGGGTGACGCCGAATTCGGCGCACATTTCCGAGATGGTGGTGTAGGTTTCTTCGCTCACGTTTTCTCTCCACTCGACTCGACGCCCCTCGGCACAAGGGCATCGGCGAAGCCTGGGATCGGCCCGAGTTGACGCAGACGTAATAAGGCTGCCATTCGTTTTCAAGATGGCTCGGCGACGCCGCGTCCGGGCGCCGCAGCGGCGCCATTTACCGCTGCGTCGGCCCGAGCTAGGTCGTTACTCCTGAATGCGTCGCAACTGCGACGCGCGCAACCGCCGCACCTTGGGGGAGGTTCGACCCGCATGACCGAACGACCCGTCGAGCGACCCGACGTCAAGGACTTGACCGAGGCCCAGAAACTCGAACTCGGGCGTCATTTCATGGCTCAGGTGCGCTGGAACGCCGAACTGGGCATCACGCTGGAGCATATCGAGCCCGCCCGCGCGACCCTTCGACTGCCGTATGATTCCCGCTGGGTGGGAGACCCTTCCACTGGCGTGCTGCATGGCGGCGTGCTGACGGCGCTGCTCGACGCCTGCGGGGGGGCGGCGGTGATGTCCCATCCCACCGGCGCCATCGCCACCGCCACCATCAGCCTGCGGATCGACTACATGCGCGGGGCCGAGCCCGGGCGCGACGTGCTGGCGACCGCCGAGTGCCACCGCGCCACCCGCCACGTCGCCTTCGTGCGCGTCGAGGCCCATGACGGGACCCGGCCCGAGCCGGTCGCCACCGCCACCGGCAGCTTCACCATCGAGCGGCCCCGCAAGAAGAAGGACAGCGCCTGATGGCGGCCAAGCGCGAGCCGGCCCATGTGGTCGAGGCGCGCCGCGACGCGGCGCTGGCGGGGCTGAGCCACGCGGTCCCCTTCGTCAACGAGCTGGGCGTCGGCTTCGAGCGGCTGGGCGACGAGCTGACCGGCAAGCTCTCCTACCAGGAGAAGCTGATCGGCAACCCCGTCCTGGGCGCCCTGCACGGCGGCGCCACCGGCGCCTTTCTCGAGATCACCGCCCAGGTGACGCTCGCCTGGGCCCGGGTCTGGGAGATGATGGAGGCCGGCGGCGAGACCGCCGCCGCCATCGACCGGGGCGTCTATCCCGCCCTGCCCAAGACCATCGACTTCAGCCTCGACTACCTGCGCGCGGGCGGGGCGCGCGACAGCTATGCGCGGGCCACGATCCGCCGGGCGGGGCGGCGCTACGCCTCGGTCTCGGTCGAGGCCTGGCAGGAGGAGCGCTCGCGTCCCTTCATCTCGGCGGTGGGCCATTTCCTGATGCCGGAAGGCTGAGGTGACGGCGGAGGCGGGGGCCCCGCTGACCCACCGGCGGGTGCTGCGCATCGCCGTCCCGATCATGGTCTCCAACGCCACCGTGCCGATCCTGGGCGCGGTGGACACCGGCGTGGTCGGGCAGATGGGCCTGCCCCAGCCGATCGGGGCGGTGGGGATGGGGGCGATCATCCTCGCCTTCGTCTACTGGATCTTCGGGTTCCTCAGGATGGGGACCACCGGCCTCGTCGCCCAGGCCCGCGGCGCCGGCGACGCGGCCGAGACCGGGGCCCTGCTGATGCGCGCCCTGATGATCGCGGGGACCGCCGGGGCCTGCTTCATCCTGTTCCAGGTCCCGATCTTCTGGTTCGCCTTCCAGATGTCCCCCGCCTCGGCCGAGGTCGAGGCGCTGGCGCGCGACTACCTCGCCATCCGCGTCTGGGGCGCGCCCTTCGCCATCGCCACCTTCGCCCTGAACGGCTGGCTGATCGCGATGGAGCGGACGCGGGGCGTGATGGTCCTGCAGCTCGTCATGAACGCGGTCAACATGGTGCTGGACCTGTGGTTCGTGCTGGGCCTGGGTTGGGGCGTCGAGGGCGTCGCCGTCGCGACCCTCGTCGCGGAGTTCACCGGCGCGGCCCTGGGCCTGTGGATGTGCCGCGAGGCCTTTGCGGGGGAGCAGTGGAAGGATCTCGCCCGGATCCTCGACCCCGCCCGGCTGAAGCGCATGGCGCAGGTGAACGGGGACATCCTGCTGCGCTCGCTGATGCTGCAGTTCGGCTTCGCCTTCTTCATGTTCCGCTCGGCCGACCACGGCGACGTGGCGCTGGCGGCGAACCAGGTGCTGATGCAGTTCCTGGAGATCTCGGCCTTCGCGCTCGACGGCTTCGCCTTCGCCGCCGAGGCGCTGGTCGGCGGCGCCTTCGGCGCGCGGCGGGCGAGAGAGCTGCGGCGCGCCTCGCTGATGACCTCCGCCTGGGGGCTGGGCTGCGTCGCCGCGCTGTCGGCGAGCTTCTGGCTGGCGGGCGGCGCGGTGATCGACCTGATGACCACATCCCCCGAGGTGCGCGAGGCCGCCCGCGAGTTCCTGCCCTGGTGCGCGCTGGCCCCGGTCGTCGGCCTGCCGGCCTTCATGCTCGACGGGATCTTCATCGGCGCCACCCGCTCGCGCGACATGCGCAACGCCATGGCCTGGTCGCTGGCGGTGTATCTCGCCGCCTGGTGGGTGCTGACCGCCCTGATGGGCACGCATGGGCTGTGGGCGGCGCTGATGGTCTTCTTCGTGGCCCGCGGGGTCACCCTGTTCCTGCGCTATCCCTCGCTGGAGCGGGCGGCGGCCGCGGGCGGGGCCTGACGCGAAAGAAAATTACGCCGAGACGCGTCGCGGAGACGTTTATGCGAATCCCGGGCTTGGACTCGGGGGCGGGGCGCGCTAGGACGTCGCGGCCTGCAACGAGGATTTTCGAATGCCCGCCTACCGCTCCCGCACGACGACGCATGGACGCAACATGGCCGGGGCGCGCGGCCTCTGGCGCGCCACGGGGATGAAGGACGACGATTTCGGCAAGCCGATCATCGCCATCGTCAACTCCTTCACCCAGTTCGTGCCGGGGCACGTGCACCTCAAGGACCTCGGCCAGCTGGTGGCGCGCGAGGTCGAGGCGGCGGGGGGCGTGGCGAAGGAGTTCAACACCATCGCCGTGGACGACGGCATCGCCATGGGCCACGACGGGATGCTCTACTCCCTGCCCTCGCGCGAGCTGATCGCCGACAGCGTGGAATACATGGTCAACGCGCATTGCGCGGACGCCATGGTCTGCATCTCGAATTGCGACAAGATCACCCCCGGCATGCTGATGGCCGCGCTTCGGCTGAACATTCCGGTGGTCTTCGTCTCCGGCGGGCCGATGGAGGCCGGCAAGGTCGTGCTGAACGGCAAGACCCAGGCGCTGGATCTGGTCGACGCCATGGTTGCGGCAGCCGACGAGTCCTATTCCGAGGAGGACGTGCAGACCATCGAGCGGTCCGCCTGCCCGACTTGCGGGTCGTGCTCGGGCATGTTCACCGCGAACTCGATGAACTGCCTGACCGAGGCGCTGGGCCTGTCGCTGCCGGGCAACGGCTCGACGCTCGCGACCCACGCCGACCGGCGGCGGCTGTTCGTCGAGGCGGGGCACCTGATCGTGGATCTCGCGCGGCGCTACTACGAGGGCGACGACGCGGCGGTGCTGCCGCGCTCCATCGCCTCCTTCGCGGCCTTCGAGAACGCGATGACGCTGGACATCGCCATGGGCGGCTCGACCAACACGGTGCTGCACCTGCTGGCCGCGGCGCATGAGGGCGAGGTGGATTTCACCATGGCCGACATCGACCGGCTGTCGCGCCGGGTGCCGGTGCTGTGCAAGGTCGCGCCGGCCAAGAGCGACGTCCACATGGAGGACGTGCACCGCGCCGGCGGCATCATGGCGATCCTGGGCGAGCTGGACCGGGCGGGGCTGATCGACGCCTCCTCGCCCACCGTCCACTCCGCCTCGATGCGCGAGGCGCTGGAGCGCTGGGACGTGGCGCAGACCAGGTCCGAGGCGGTGCACGACTTCTACCGCGCCGCGCCGGGCGGGGTGCCGACGCAGACCGCCTTCAGCCAGGACCGGCGCTGGGACGAGGTCGATCTCGACCGCGAGGGCGGGGTGATCCGCAGCGCGGCTCATGCCTTCTCGAAGGACGGCGGTCTGGCGGTGCTCTACGGCAACCTCGCCGAGGACGGCTGCATCGTGAAGACGGCGGGCGTGGACGAGAGCATCCTGACCTTCTCGGGCCCGGCGCGGATCTTCGAGAGCCAGGACGACTCGGTGTCCGCGATCCTCACCGGCAAGGTGAACCCGGGCGACGTGGTGCTGATCCGCTACGAGGGGCCGCGCGGCGGGCCGGGGATGCAGGAGATGCTGTATCCGACCTCCTACCTGAAATCGAAGGGGCTGGGGAAAGCCTGCGCGCTGGTCACCGACGGGCGCTTCTCGGGCGGGTCCTCGGGGCTCTCGATCGGGCATGTCAGCCCGGAGGCCGCGGAAGGCGGCGCGATCGGGCTGGTCGAGGAGGGGGATCTGATCGAGATCGACATCCCCAACCGCTCGATCCGGCTGGCGGTGGACGACGCGGTGCTGGCCGAGCGGCGGGCGGCGAAGGAGGCCGCGGGCTGGGCCCCTGCGAAGCCGCGCAAGCGCAAGGTGACGACGGCGCTGAAGGCCTATGCGGCGCTGACCACCTCCGCGGCCCAGGGGGCGGTGCGCAAGCTGTGAGGGCGGCGGCCGGGACGGGACTCGCCGGGGCTGCGCCCCGGCCTCGCCCGCCCTGGCCGCCCGCCTGCCGACGGGGCGTTGCGCCTTCGGGCCGGACGCGGCGGAATGGCGGGGCTGCGGCGGGTTGACTCGGACCCCCGCATCCCGGAGCAGGGCGGCGTTGCGTCCTGCCGTTGCGATATCCGCGAGGAGAGCCCGATGTCGACCCTGACCGCCGCCGGCCGCGCCGCGATCGGCGATCTTTCGCGCCGCTACGGCCTCTCCGAGGCCGCCGTGGAGCACATGGCCCAGGCCGTCGCCAACGGCGGGGGCTCGATGGCGCAGTTCAACGTGCCGGAGCTGGGCGGCTCCGGCCAGTGGATGGCCGGCGGCATGACCATGGTGGGCGACATGTTCAACCACGGCCTGCAGGCGACGGTCGCCAACCTGTGCACGGAGCTGTCGAACGCCATGGCCGGCGCCGCGTTCTTCGAGCGGCCGCAGAGCTCGGGCCTCGGCGGCTTCTCCGGCGGCTGGTGGCCGGACTGGCTGGGCCAGCCGGCCTCCTCCGGCGGGCAGAACCAGGCGCGCTATGCGTATTTCCCCCAGGCCCGGCGGCTCGCCTTCGACTTCGGCGACGGGCGGCCGGTGGCGCTGCTCGACACCGGCGAGCATCAGATCGGCGGCTTCAGCCAGCAGCAGTCGGGGCCGGGCGATCCGTTCCTGGGCGTCTCGGTCTCCAGCCAGTTCGGGCAGTTCGCGCTGTCCTCCTTCCCCTATGCCGACGGAACCGGCCCGGGATGGGCGCCGCAGCCGCAGCCCGAGCCGCAGCCGGCCTGGGCGCCGGCGCCCGAGCCGACCCAGGGCGTCGAGACCGCGCCCCCGGGCGTCCCGGTCGACCAGATCCTCGACACCATCGGCCGACTGGCGAAGCTGCGCGACGCGGGCGCCCTGTCGGACGAGGAGTTCGCCGCCAAGAAGGCGGAGCTGCTGGCCCGGATCTGAGCTTGCGCGGCCCTCGCGGCCCCGCTAGCTCTGGCCCGTCCGGCGCCCGTCGCGAGGCGGGCCGGGAACACGGTGAGAGTCCGTGACGTGCCCAACGCTGTGAGGTGGACCGGGCGGCAGATGCCACTGGCGCGAGGCCGGGAAGGCGCCGCTGCGGGAGGAAGCCCAGTCAGAAGACCGGCCGGACGACATGGGCCCCCTCGCGCGGACGGCGGCGGGGTCGCCGGCTTCGCGACAGGGGATATGTCATGCAGCCCATCCGTCCCGGCCCCGCCGGGCCCTTCGCCGCGCCCGAGCGGGACGCCGTCTACCGCGCCATCTTTGAGCGTCGCGACGTCCGCGGCCAGTTCCTGCCCGACCCGATCGCGCCGGAGGCGCTGCGCCGGATCCTGGAGGCGGCCCATGCCGCGCCCTCGGTCGGCCTCTCGCAGCCCTGGAACTTCCTGCTGGTGCGCTCGGAGGAGGTCAAAGCCCGCGTCCGCGCCGCCTTCGAGCGCGCCGACGCCGAGGCGCAGGCCCGCTTCGAGGGCGAGCGCCGCCGCATCTATTCCGAACTGAAGCTGCAGGGCATCGCCGAGGCGCCCCTGAACCTGCTGGTCACCTGCGACCGCAAGCGCGGCGGCCCGGTGGTGCTGGGGCGCACGCATCAGCTCGACACCGACCTCTACTCCACCGTCTGCGCCGTGCAGAACCTGTGGCTGGCGGCGCGGGCCGAGGGGATCGGCGTGGGCTGGGTCTCGATCTTCCACGACGCCGACCTGCGCGAGATCTTCGCATTGCCCGACCGGGTGGTCCCGGTCGCCTACCTGTGCCTCGGCCACGTGCGGGAGCTCTACGACCGCCCGGAACTCGCCGTCCGAGGCTGGGGCCGGCGGCTGCCGTTGGACGAGCTGATCTTCGAGGATCGTTGGGGGGCGCGGGGGTGACTGCGCCGTCGCGGGACGGCGCATTGAAATGCGCCCTACGCGGCCTCCAGGCTCTCGGAGGAGACCAGCTCGACGATGTCGGTCATGATCTTGTTCAGCTCGAAGTCCTTGGGGGTGTAGACGCGGGCGACGCCGTAGGCGCGGAGCTCGGCGGCGTCGGCCTCGGGGATGATGCCGCCGACCACCAGGGGGACGTCGTCGAGGCCGGAGGCCTTCATGCGGTCCACCACCTCGCGCACCAGGGGCAGGTGCGAGCCCGACAGGATCGAGAGCCCCACGACATGGGCCGATTCCTCCAGCGCCGCGTTGACGATCTGGGCGGGGGTCAGGCGGATGCCCTCGTAGACCACCTCCATCCCGCAGTCGCGGGCGCGCACGGCGATCTGCTCGGCGCCGTTGGAGTGGCCGTCGAGCCCCGGCTTGCCCACCAGGAACTTCAGCCGGCGGCCCATGCGCGAGGAGACCGCCTCCACCGCCTCGCGCACCGTCTCGAGGCCCTGGACGTTGTCGGCGGCGGATTTCGCGACGCCCGTGGGGGCGCGGTACTCGCCGAAGACCTCGCGCATCGCGGCGCCCCACTCGCCGGTGGTCACGCCCGCCTTCGCGGCGGCGATCGAGGGGGGCATGATGTTGCGGCCCTCGGAGGCGGCGGACTTCAGCTCGGCCAGCGCCGCCTCGACGGCGGCGGCGTCGCGGGTCTCGCGCCAGGACTTCAGGGCCTCGACCTGGGCGGCCTCGACGCCGTGGTCCACCACCAGGATGCCGCCGTCGGCGGAGACGAGGGGCGAGGGCTCGGTCGAGGTGAACTTGTTGACGCCGACCACGACCGTTTCGCCGGCCTCGATGGCGCGCAGGCGGGCGGAGTTCGCCTCGACCAGTTGCGCCTTCATGTAGTCGATCGCCTGCACCGCGCCGCCCATGTCGTCGATCTTGGCGAGCTCGGCCCGGGCCAGCTCCTTCAGCTCGTCGACCTTGGCCTGCACGGCGGGGTTGCCGTCGAAGAGGTCGTCGTACTCCAGCAGGTCGGTCTCGTAGGCCAGGATCTGCTGCATGCGCAGCGACCACTGCTGGTCCCAGGGGCGCGGCAGACCCAGCGCCTCGTTCCAGGCGGGCAGCTGCACGGCGCGGGCGCGGGCCTTCTTCGAGAGCGTCACCGCCAGCATCTCGAGCAGGATGCGGTAGACGTTGTTCTCCGGCTGCTGCTCGGTCAGGCCGAGGCTGTTCACCTGCACGCCGTAGCGGAAACGGCGGAATTTCTCCTCCTCGACGCCATAGCGCTCGGCGCAGATCTCGTCCCAGAGGTCCGTGAACGCGCGCATCTTGCAGATCTCGGCGACGAACTTGATGCCGGCGTTGACGAAGAAGCTGATGCGGCCGACGACCTTGGGGAAATCCTCATCCGAGACGGCGCCCTGCGCCTTCACCGTGTCCAGCACCGCGATGCCGGTGGCGAGCGCATAGGCCAGCTCCTGCGCCGGCGTCGCCCCGGCCTCCTGCAGGTGGTAGCTGCAGACGTTCATCGGGTTCCACTTGGGAACCTCGCGGTAGGTGTAGGCGGCGATGTCGCCGATCAGGCGCAAGCTCGGCGCCGGCGGGAACACGTAGGTGCCGCGGGAGAGATATTCCTTGATGATGTCGTTCTGCACCGTGCCCTGGAGCTTGGCGACGTCGGCCCCCTGCTCCTCCGCCACGGCGATGTAGAGCGCCAGCAGCCAGGCCGCGGTGGCGTTGATCGTCATCGAGGTGTTCATCTGCTCGAGCGGGATATCGTCGAACAGGGCGCGCATGTCGCCGATATGGCTGACCGGCACGCCGACCTTGCCGACCTCGCCGCGGGCCAGCGCATGGTCGCTGTCGTAGCCGGTCTGGGTCGGCAGGTCGAAGGCCACCGACAGCCCCGTCTGCCCCTTGGCCAGGTTCGATCGGTAGAGCGCGTTGGACGCGGCGGCCGTGGAATGGCCCGCATAGGTGCGGAAGATCCAGGGACGGTCCTTGGCGGTCATGTCGGGCCTCCGATACAGGGCGAATCCGGGCATTCTGCTGCGCTGCCGCGCAAATGTCATGCGACATCAAATTGCGCAAGGGTGTTCCTGCCCGAAATATTATGGCGCGGCATTTCGCGGCGTCGAGGGGCGCCTGCGCCGACCGCGCGCCGAATCCACCGGCTGGCAAGGAGATGACGGCGCCGGCGCCCCCGACGCCGGGCCGCGGGCGACGTTCGCGGAAACGCGTCGCCAAGCCGGCCGGAAAAGCGCAGAATGATGCGGCGCACACCTCTGCCGCATTGCGGGGGTTGCGCAGACGGGCGAGCAATGTCATGCATCGCCGCGGCCGAAATCCGCAACAATCTTGCGCGACCGTTTTTCGCGCCCCGCTCGCCAAGCGCCAAGGAGACCGCACATGGCCCCGCTCGACGCCCCCGAGACGATCACCGATTACGAGGCCCCGGTTAAGGACCTCTACGAGGTGGGCGAGATCCCGCCCCTCGGGCACGTGCCCGCCAAGATGTACGCCTGGGCGATCCGGCGCGAGCGGCACGGCAAGCCCGACACCGCCATGCAGCTCGAGGTGGTCGAGACGCCGAAGCTCGACTCCAACGAGGTGCTGATCTTCGTGATGGCCGCGGGCGTGAACTACAACGGCGTCTGGGCGGCGCTGGGCACCCCGATCTCGCCCTTCGACGTGCACAAGGCCGATTTCCACGTCGCCGGCTCGGACGCGAGCGGAATCGTCTGGGCGGTCGGGGACAAGGTGAAGCGCTGGAAGGTCGGCGACCAGGTCGTGGTGCATTGCAACCAGGACGACGGCGACGACGAGGAGTGCAACGGCGGCGATCCGATGTTCTCGCCGACCCAGCGGATCTGGGGCTACGAAACGCCCGACGGTTCCTTCGCCCAGTTCTGCCGGGTGCAGTCCCAGCAGCTGATGCCGCGCCCCCAGCACCTGACCTGGGAGGAGTCGGCCTGCTACACGCTGACCCTCGCCACCGCCTACCGGATGCTGTTCGGCCACCGGCCGCACATCCTCAAGCCCGGCGACAACGTGCTGGTCTGGGGCGCCTCGGGCGGGCTCGGGTCCTACGCGATCCAGCTGATCAACACCGCCGGGGCCAACGCCATCGGCGTGATCTCGGATGAGAGCAAGCGGCAGTTCGTGCTGGACCTGGGCGCCAAGGGCGTGCTGAACCGCAAGGACTTCAACTGCTGGGGCCAGATGCCGATCGTGAACTCTCCCGAATACAAGGAGTGGTTCAAGGAGGTGCGCAAGTTCGGCGCCGCGATCTGGGAGATCACCGGCAAGGGCAACAACGTCGACATGGTGTTCGAGCACCCCGGCGAGTCGACCTTCCCGACCTCGGTCTTCGTGGTGAAGCGCGGCGGCATGGTGGTGATCTGCGCCGGGACCACCGGCTACAACCTAACCATGGACGCGCGTTACCTGTGGATGCACCAGAAGCGCGTGCAGGGCTCGCATTTCGCGAACCTCAAGCAGGCCTCCTCGGCGAACAAGCTGATGATCGAGCGGCGGCTGGATCCCTGCATGTCCGAGGTGTTCCCCTGGGACCAGATCCCCGAGTCGCACATGAAGATGCTGCGCAACGAGCACAAGCCGGGGAACATGGCGGTGCTGGTCAGCGCCAGGACCACCGGCCTGCGGACCTTCGAGGACGCGCTGGAGGCCTCGCGCAGCTGAGGCCCGGGGGGCCGCCCCCGCGGCCCCGCCCCCGACCGACAGACCCTGCGCCCGGCGGATCCCCCTCCGCCGGGCGCTTCGCGTTCGGGGGGCGGAAAGGCCGACTCGCGGGGCGCGCGGGGGCCCCTCGCGAAGGGCCGCGCGGAGGCCGGAATCTGGGCCCGATTCCCCCGATTCGAGGGGTGCGCGTTCTTCAGAAAATGTTCACCTCCAATGAAATCAAAGGCTTGGAAATCCGCTCCCCACCATTTCGGGGGAATTTCGGTTTCGCGCGGATCGCCTAGAAAGGGCGACATGGCGCAACCATGAAAGGGTTCGAACCGAACAAGAAAAGCGTGCCAGGTCCGGACTGCATGTCGCGACCGGCAAGGGGCGGACGGGGGCACCCCACCCCGTCAGGATGGACGCCGGGATTCCCCAGCCGGCGAAGGAACGATGGGCGATCCCCAGCGCCCAGGTTCCGCTCCATCGAGCCCTGGCGGCGACCGTCAACCCCATGACGGGACCGTCGCCGGCCGGCGCGCGCAGCTGGATCGATTTACTGCGGCCGGGAGGCGTCGTGCGTGGCGTCTCTCTCGCCGGACATCTCCGGGGGGCTCCTGACCCCGGAGAAGCGTTCATAAGTCCGGCATCCGGTGGCGCGTCCCGGCCGTCATCTCTTCCCTGTCGAGGGCGAATCGCCCCTCGACGCGCGAGTCGGCTCGCAGCGTACGGATGCCATGGCGTCCGGCGAGCGGCGCGGCTATGGTCAGGCGAACGCCCCGAACCGGTGCCCTGATGCCCGAAATGGCCGACCCCGCGGATGACTGACCGAATAAAATCCATCATCGAGGGCCTTCCGGAGTTCCGGAAAGTTGAGGACATCCGGCTTTTCGCCGATCTTGTCCGGGACGTCTATGACGTCGACCACGTCGTATACGTGGTCGTCTCGTTCGGGGGAGGCGCCACGTTCGGGGACTATCAGTTCGCCGAGATCACCTATCGGGCGGACTGGTCGCAACGATACCTGGAGGAGAACTACAAGGAAGCGGACCCCACGGTCGTCGGAGCTGTGCAGAGCTTCACGCCGCTTGACTGGAAGCGGCTCGACTGGAGCCCCAAGAAACGCCGGAAGCTGATCCTCGAAGCAGTGGACGCCGGCGTTGGAAACCAGGGCTACACGGTTCCCGTGAGGGGACCGAACGGGCAGTTCGCCGTCCTGACCATCAACAAAACGTGCACCGATCGCGTCTGGGAACGCTACATCGCCGAGACCGCGAGCGACTGGCTGCTCGTCGCCAACTTCATGCACCAGAAGGTGCTGGAGATTTTCGACGTTCGTAACGAGCAGGAATTCGCCGCGTTGTCGCCCAGGGAACGGGACGCCCTGGCGATGATCTCGTCCGGCATGAGCCGTAACCAGATCGCGGAGAACCTTAAGATCTCTGAAAACACCCTGAGGGTTTATTTAGACAGTGCCAGGAACAAGCTTGGCGGTCTGAACATGCCCCATGCTGTCGCAATTGCAGTAAGAACTGGCATCATCAATATTTGATGCTTCCCCAGAAATCGCGGATTCCGTTCACCGTCTATTCATGTAGGCGGTGACAATTCATTGGGCACTGTCTTTCCGAGGAGTGCCCAACTCATGATCCGCTATGTCTACGCTCACGAACTTCACAAGCATCCCCGTCTGGTGGACGAGATGTTCCGCGACCGGTCTTCCCAATTTCGGGACCGTATGAAGTGGGACGTCACCGTCGACGAGAACGGTTGGGAGCGTGATCAGTACGACGACTTGGCCCCGCTCTACATCATCTATGAGCGTGAGGACGGGAGCCACGCCGGATCGGGCCGGCTGATGCCCACCACCGGCCGCACCATGATCGGCGAGCACTTCTCCCACCTGACCGACGGCGTCGTGATCCAGTCGCCGACGATCTGGGAAATCACCCGCCTGTGCATCTCGCCCAGCGTCAAATCCCGCCGCGAGGCGATGAAGGTGACGAGCTCGCTGCTGCTCGCCGGCATCGACGTGGGCCTGCGCTTCGGCCTGGAGTTCTACGTGGGCGTCTTCGACGAGCCGATGCTGCGCGTCTACAAGGGCCTCGACTTCACGCCCGACGTGATGGGCAAGTCCGGCGAGGAGCGCCGCGCGATCTGCGCCGGCCTGTGGCCCTGCACGGAAGAGGTGCGGGACAACATGGCCCGCAAGGTCGAGGAGCACGCCCAGATCGCCGAGGCCGCCCAGGTGGTGGAGTTCGCCGTCGGCGCCTGACCCCGACCCCGACGGAAGACAGTCCCCCCGGTCCGCGACGGCATGCGCCCGCGGACCGGGGCGGGAACCCCGCCCGCGCCGACCCGCCCCACCGGGTCCTGGCTGCAAGGGGCCCCCGCAGGACCCGACCGTCGACCGCCCGGGCGAGCCGATCCGCGCCCGAGCCCCATCCGCCGCGGCGATCCCCTGGCCGCGAGGGATCCCGACCCGGCGCCGCGATCCGCGCGGCGCACGCTCCGGACCCGGCGTTCCCCTTGCGCCGGGCCGGGAGATCCGCAGGGACCGGCCGCCGCCCGCTTCGGCGGCCTCCCCCCGCAACGAAACGTCAATGTTTTCCGTGAATCGATCGCGGAGCCCGGCGCAGCGCGCCCGGCGCGATGCGCGCCGCCCTCGCCGCCGCGATCCCATCCCTCCGGCCTCTCCAGGGGCCGGGGCCGCCCGACCCCCGCCAAGTCCCCGGCGGCTCGGGCGACCGTCCGACGGCCGTTCCGCACGTTCCGGCCCCGGACGCAGCCGCCGCCGTCTCCGCCCTGCACGGCGGGGAGGCGCGGCGGCCGGTCCCCGCGCAAGCCGTCCTGCACGACGGTCTGCGCGGCGACCACGGGGCGGGGTCCTTCCTGCACGAAGGGCCCCGTCGTCCGCCCCTCCCGCTCCGCCGCCGGCCGCAAAATCGCTCGGAAAAGTCCGAGCCGGATCAGGCGGATGAGCCCCTCCCCCTCGCCATATCGGGGGAGGAGGAATTGGCGACTGCCGCGGCTCCCGCGCCCCGGGCACTCTAGTCTCGCCGCTCCCCGAACGCTCCTGAAGGGGTCGGAGGGCGGCGCTGGACGGGGCTCAGAACAGGGGACGGACCATGGCTCAGGACTGGATCATCGATGTGCTCGCCGACCTGCGGCAGTACGCGATTCGGAACTACCACATGCGCCTGGCGGAGCAGCTCGACGACGCGATTCTAGTCGCTGCGACCGAGTTGAGAGCGGCTGATTCGGCGTCTGAAAGCGATTCGAATCGGCTGGAAGAGGGCTCGAGCGGCCCGATTCCCCTCTTCGGACCCCTGTCCGAGACGCGGGGCGAAAAAATTTTCGGCCCCGCCTGAGCCTCCGGCGGCGGGCAGGCCCGCCGGAGGGCGCCGGGCGCGTTACTTGCGCCGCGGCGTGAATACTTGCCCCGGCCCGGCGACAGGCCGGCGGCGGACCCCGCGCCCCGAGGGAGGGCGCGGGGTCGTTCCGCGTGGATGAATGCAATTTTAAGTTGAGAAGTCCGCCAGCCGCGCTACCCTGACGCAGGAACTCAGAGCGGCGGGGTTGGCCGCGCTTCCGGAACCGCGACGGACGCCGACGCGGGCGCGGCCTGCGCGCGCGCCCCGGGCCTCCTGCGCGAGCGTGCCGCCGGAGGCCGGCCGAGGCGAGGGCGGCGACCGATCCATGACGGACAGGCTCAACGGCATCGTGGAACGCGTCATGGCGCTGACGACGCAGCCGGATCTCTCGCGGCTGCTGCGCGACGTGCGGCGGGTCTACGACCTCGACAACTGCATCTACTACGCGCTGAACCTCGGCGGCCCCCGCGGCGGCGACGAGTTCGGGGCGATGACCTACCCCGAGGCCTGGCACCAGCGCTACGAGGAGGTGCGCTACCGCGACCTCGATCCGGTCGTGACCGCCGCCCTCGGCGGCTTCGCCCCGATCGACTGGAAGACGCTCGACTGGTCCGGCCGCCCGGTGCGCCGCCTGCTGTCGGAGGCGCACGAGTTCCGCGTCGGCAACCACGGCTACACCATCCCGATCCACGGCCCCAACGGCCAGTTCGCGATGTTCTCCGTCTCCAAGCAATGCGCCGAGCGGCGTTGGAACCTGCTGCTGGCCGAGACCGCGCAGGAGCTGCTGATCATCGCCCACCACGTCCACCGCCAGGCGCTCGAGATGACCGGCGCCGCCGAGATCCAGCCGCCCCCCGCCCTCTCCCCGCGGGAGCGCGACGCGCTGGCGCTGATGGCCGAGGGACGCTCCCGCGCGCAGGTGGCGCACAAGCTGAAGATCTCCGAGAGCACGCTGCGCGTCTATCTCGACAGCGCCCGCCACAAGCTGGGCGGGCTGAACGCGGTGCATGCGGTGGCGCTGGCGGTGAAGAGCGGGGCGGTTAAGATCTGATGAATACTTGGGCAGCGCGCGCTGCCTTATTGTTATAACTGATTATTAGTAAATTGGACGCATTTACTTGTCGCATCCCGACAAGGAGCGTCGTCATGATCCGTTTCATCTACGGAAAGGACCTCGCGTCCTTCCCCCGCCTGTCCGACACCATGTTCCGCGACCGCGCGGGCCAGTTCCGCACCCGCCTCGACTGGGCGGTCAGCGTGGACGCCCAGGGGCGCGAGCGCGACCAGTACGACGTGGACCGCGCGCTCTACTGCATCTACGAGCTGCCCGACGGCACCCATGGCGGCTCCGGCCGGCTGATGCCGACCACCGGCCCGACGATGGTGAACGAGCATTTCTCCCATCTCGCGGGCGGCGAGATCGTCTCGCCCCTCGTGTGGGAAAGCACGCGCTTCTGCGTCTCGCCCCGGCTGACCGGGGGGGCGGCGGCGGCCTCGCGCATCTCGACCGCGCTGATGCTGGCGGGCTGCGACGTGGCCCTGCGCTTCGGGCTGAGCCATTTCGTGGCGGTCTTCGACAGCCCGATGCGCCGCATCTACCGCGCCACCGGCTGGCCGCCCGAGATCCTGGCCGAGCAGGGCGAGGGCAAGCGCAAGCTGTGCCTGGGCCTGTGGGAGGTGACCGCGGAGGCCCGGCAGGCGATCCTCGACCGCGCGCCCCGGGGCCTGGACCTGGGCGCGATCCCGGCGCCGCTGCCGATGGCGCGCCCGGCGCCGGAGACGGCGCGGCAGGCGACCGCCGCCTGAGCCCCCGGGCGGGACCTTGCGCCGCCGCGACGGGGAGGGACGGGCGCGCTAGGTTCCGCTTCATGGCTCACGATCACGCGCATCACTCCCACGGCCACGGCCATTCCCACGGCCATCTGCACGGCGGCGACGGCCGGATCGGCTGGGCGGCGGCGGTCAACATCGGGCTGACGGTCGTGCAGATCGTGGCGGGCGTGCTCTCGGGCAGCCTGATGTTGATCGCGGACGCGCTGCACAACCTCTCCGACGCGATGTCGCTGATCATCGCCTGGGCGGCGCGGCGCATCGCCCGCCGGCCGGCCGACGACCGGATGACCTTCGGCTATGCCCGGGCCGAGGTGGTGGCCGCCCTGATCAACTTCACCACGCTGATCGTCGTGGGCCTCTACCTGGCCTGGGAGGCGGTGGCGCGGATGTTCGATCCGCAGCCGGTCGAGGGCTGGACGGTGGTGATCGTGGCGGGCGTGGCGCTGGTTATCGACGCGATCACCGCGGCCCTGGTCTATGCGCAGGCGAAGGACAGCCTGAACATGCGCGCGGCCTTCCTGCACAACCTCGCCGACGCCGGCGCCTCGGTGGCGGTGATCCTGGGCGGGGTGGTGGTGATCGTCTGGGACTGGCGGATGATCGACCCGCTGCTGACCCTGCTGATCTCCGCCTGGGTGCTGCGCCATGCGCTCGTGGAGATGGGCGAGACGGTGCGCATCCTGATGAACGCCGCCCCCGACAGCCCCTCGGCCGAGGAGGCGCGGGACACGCTGGCCGGGCTCGAGGCGGTGGTCGAGGTGCACCACCTGCACCTGTGGCGCCTCGACGAGCGGCGCCTGTCGCTGGAGGCGCATCTGGTCAGCCGGGCCGCGACCCCGCCGGAGCTGGCGGCGCTGCGCCGGGCCGCCCGGTCGGCGCTGGAGGCCCGCCACGGCATCCGCCACGCCACCCTGGAGATCGAGCATGTCGACGACGCCTGCGAGGCCCGCGACGGCGGCGCGCCGGTGGCCGACGGGCGGGCGTGATCACAGGCCTCCGCGCCGGTTCTGATCATGTGATCACAAGCGACGCGCGGGACGCAGGAGGCCTCGGGTCCAGCCCGGGGCGCCCATGGGGCCGGGCGGGATCTTTCCGACGAACCAGAGGCTTGGGGCCCCCAGGGGTCAGCCCCTGGCCGGCTCGGTGCGGCCGCGGCGGTCGGAGCGCAGGGCGGCGTAGAGCACATGGCTGCGCCAGCGGCCGGCGATCTGGAGATAGCTCTGGGCGACGCCCTCGTACTTGAACCCGCAGCGTTCCAGCAGCGCGCGGGAGGGGGCGTTCTCCGGCAGGCAGGCGGCCTCGATCCGGGACAGGTCGAGGGCGCCGAAGGCGTGGTCGCGGGTCGCGGCCAGCGCCTCGGTCATGTAGCCGCGCCGGGCGAAGGGCTCGCCGATCCAGTAGCCGACGGTGCCGGCCTGGGCCGGGCCGCGGCGGATGTTGTCGAGCGTGATGGCGCCGACCAGCGTGCCCGCCGGCAGATCGTCGTCGCCGTTGGCGAAGATGAACAGGGGGGCGCCGCGCCCGTCCTCGATCATCCGCTTCGCCCAGATCACCCGGTTGCGGAACGCGGTGCGGGTCAGGTGGTCGCGCGCCCAGATCGGCTCCCAGTCTTTCAGGAAGCCTTCGCTGTCGCGGCGCAGGCGGGCCCAGGGGATCTGGTCGGCCATCTCCGGCGGGCGCAGTTCGAGCCGCGGCGTGGGCAGCCGCAGCGTCGGTCGCCGCCGGAGCAGCACCCCCTCACCCCGCGAGACGGGCGAGCAGCGCGTCCGGGTCCGGGGTCGTCGCCACCGGACCGTAGAGCGCCAGCGCCAGCTTGCCCGAGCCCGCCATCCGCGCCGCCGCGTCCCGGGCGGCGGCGGCGTCGACGGCCTCGATCCGGGCCACCGTCTCCTCCTGCGGCCAGACCCGGTCCCAGATCAGCAGGGAGCGGGCCAGCCGCTCGCACCGCCCGAAGGGGCTTTCGAGGCCCATCAGCAGCCCGGCCTTCAGCTGGGCGCGGGCGCGGGCGGTCTCCTCCTCGGTGGTCTCGGAGGCGGCGCGGTGCATCTCGTCGGCGACGAGCTCCGCCAGCCCCTTGATCTCGCCGGCGCCGGTGCCGGCGTAGATGGTCATCAGCCCGGTGTCCTCATGGGCCGAGGCCTGGGCGAAGATGGTGTAGCAGAGGCCCCGCTTCTCCCGCGCCTCCTGGAACAGGCGGGAGGACATGCCGCCCCCCAGCAGCACCGACAGCACCTGGCCGGAGTAGAGGTCGTCCGCGTTCCAGCCCGGCGCCTCGAGGCCCAGGGTGAAATGCGCCTGCTCCAGGTCCTTCACGAAGCGCTTCTCGCCGCCGATGAACTTCGCGGGCTCGGCGGGGGCCAGATCGCGGCGCTTCAGGTGGCCGAAGAGGCCCTCCACCTGGCGGACCAGCGCGTCATGGTCGACGTCGCCGGCGGCGGCGATGACCATCCGCTCGGGCGCATAGCAGCGCTCGACGAAGCTGCGCAGCTCGGCCTCGCCGATGCCCTTGACGTGGTGGCTCTCGCCCAGGATCGGGCGGCCGAAGGCCTGCTCGGGGTAGGCGGTTTCCTGCAGCCAGTCGAAGATGATGTCGTCGGGCGTGTCCAGCGCCTGGCCGATCTCCTGCAGGATCACGCCGCGCTCGAGCTCGATGTCCTCGGCCGCGAAGCGGGGTTTCGTGAGGATGTCGGCCAGCAGGTCCATGGCCAGCGGCACGTCCTCGCCCAGCACGCGGGCGTAGTAGGCGGTCGCCTCGCGCGAGGTGTAGGCGTTGAGGTAGCCGCCCACGTCCTCGATGGCGATGGCGATGTCCAGCGCCGAGCGGGTGTTGGTGCCCTTGAAGGCCATGTGCTCGAGGAAATGGGCGACGCCGGTCTCGCGGGCCGACTCGTGCCGCCCGCCGACGCCGATCCACACGCCGATGGCGGCGGAGGCGAGGCCCTCCATCCGCTCGGTGGCGATGCGCAGGCCGTTGGGCAGGGTGTCGATGCGAAGGGTAGAGCCGTCTCGGCTCATCGGCGGGCCTCCCGGCGCAGCAGCGCCTGCAGTTCGCTGAGGTCGTTGGGAACGACGGTGGTGCGCTCGCGTGCGAGCTCGATATGGGCGAGGCGGGCGGGCAGGACCGGGCGCACGCCGCAGGCCTGGCCGACCGCGTCGGGGAACTTGGCGGCATGGGCGGTGCCCAGCACCACCATTGGCGTGCCGGCGTTGCCGCGCACGTCGGCGGCGGCCTTCACGCCCACGGCGGTGTGGGGGTCGATCACCTGGCCGGTCACCTCGCGCATGGCGGCGATGGTGGCGCGGGTCTCGTCTTCGGTCGCCATGCCGCTGTCGAACTCCTCGCGAAGCCGCGAAAGCGCCTGGTCGGGCAGCGCGAAGCCACCCTGCTGGCGCAGCGATTCCATGAGGTTGATCACGGCCTGCCCGTCGCGGTCCAGCAGTTCGAACAGCAATCTCTCGAAATTCGAGGAGACCTGGATGTCCATGCTGGGCGAGATCGTGGGCGCCACGCCTTCCTTGACGTGCATCCCCGTCGTCACCGTGCGGTGCAGGATGTCGTTGCGGTTGGTGGCGATCACCAGCCGCTCGATCGGCAGGCCCATGCGTTTCGCCACATGGCCCGCGAAGATGTCCCCGAAATTGCCGGTGGGGACCGAGAAGCTGACCGGCCGGTGCGGCGCGCCGAGCGAGACGGCGGCGGTGAAATAGTAGACCACCTGCGCCAGCACCCGCGCCCAGTTGATCGAGTTCACGGCCGCGAGGCTCATCTCGTCGCGGAAGGCGTGGTCGTTGAACATCGCCTTGACCAGCGCCTGGCAGTCGTCGAAGTCGCCCTCGACCGCGATGGCGTGGACGTTGGCCTCGGACGGCGTGGTCATCTGCCGGCGCTGGATCTCGGAGACCCGGCCGTGGGGGTAGAGGATGAAGACGTCGACCGCATCCAGTCCCCGGAACGCTTCGATGGCCGCGGACCCCGTGTCGCCCGATGTGGCGCCGACGATGGTCACCCGCTGGCCGCGCTTGCCCAGCACCAGCTCGAAGAGCTGGCCGATGAGCTGCATGGCGAAATCCTTGAACGCCAGGGTGGGGCCGTGGTGCAGCTCCAGGATCCAGTCGTTCTCGCCGATCTGCACCAGGGGGGCGCGGGCGGCGTGGGCGAAGCCCGCATAGGCGCGCTCGATCGCGCCGTAGAGCTCGGCGTCGGAGATCGTGCCGCCGACGAAGGGCTGCATCACCGAGAAGGCCGTGCGCTCGTAGCCGATGCCGGCGAGGGCGGCGATCTCGTGCACGGGGATCTGCGGCACGGTCTCGGGCACGTAGAGGCCGCCGTCGCGGGCGAGGCCCGCCAGCATGGCGTCGTCGAAGCCCAGGATCGGGGCCTGGCCGCGGGTGCTGACGTATCTCACGGGTCTGGGGTCCCTCGCTGCGCCCTGCCGGAATCGGCGCTCCGCCCTAGCGCATGAAGGGCCGGAGAACAACGTGGCGCAGGGATCAAGGCCCGGTTCCGGACCGGATCCGCCGGCTCTCGCCCGCGCGAGGGCGGCGGCGAGGCCCCTTGCCCCGGGCGCGCGGCGGGCCCTAGGAAGAGGCCGGACGCGGCGCCGGCCGCGTGCGGGGGGCGCAGACGGAGACGGAGACCGGGACGCATGGCCCAGCACCGCGACGACGACAGTCCGCAGCGGCCCCCGGGCGCCGCGCAGAGCTCCGCGCGCGGGGCCTGGACGGTGTTCGCGATGGGGCTGGCGGGGCTCGCCACGCTGGTCGGGCCCGGCGCCTGGGTGGCGGCCGGCCAGGCGCAGGCGCTGACCGGCGCGCGGGCCAACGCGGCGCTGGCCGCCGCCGGCGCCGACTGGGCCTGGGCCGCCGCCGACGGGTTGACGCTGCGGCTGGAGGGCGAATTCCCTGAGGCCGCCGCGCGGCAGCTGGCGCTCGCCGCCCTCGCCCAGGCCGCGCCCATCGCCCGGATCGAGGATCACGCCGTCCCGGCGGAGCGTGCGGCCCTGCCCGCCCCCGCCCCGGTGCTGCTGGCCGCCGCCGGAGACCCCGCGCCGGCGGCGCCCGCGATCACCCCGCCGCCGGACCCCGACGTGCCCCTGACGCTCGCCCGCGACGGCGAGGCGATCACCGTCGCCGGCGCCGTGCATCCCGACCTGCTCGACGCGATCCGCGAGGGGCTGGCCGACGTGCCCGACGCGCCGGAGCTGCAGGACGCCACCCTGCCCGACACCCGCCCCCCCGCGCCCGAGGACCTGGCGCTCGCCCGCGCCGCCGCCCGGGCGCTGGCCCGGCTCGGCTCCGCCCGGGCCGAGATCGCGCCGGGCGTGCTGTCGCTGAGCGGCGCGCCCGTCCCCGCCCCCGACGGCGCGGGCGCCGAGGCGGTGGAGCAGGCCCTGCGCGCCGAGGCGCCGCCGGGCGCGACGCTGCTGGTCGACATCTCCCGCCCGCCGCCGGCGTTCAGCCCGTTCCGCTTCGTGGTGGCGCTGGGTCCCAACGGGCCGACCCTGCTGGGCTGCGACCTGCGCGACGTCGGCGAGCGGGCGGCGGTGCTCGCGGCGATGGAGCGTCTGCCCGGCGAGGCGCCGCGCGACGACGCGCTGTGCCGCATCGGCGTCGGCGCCCCGTCCGAGCGCTGGGGCGCCGCCGCCGTGGCGGGGATCGAGGCGCTGGGCGAGCTCGGCTCCGGCCGGTTCGAGATGATCGACGGCGCCGCCCGGCTGGTCGCCGCCCCGCAGACCCCCTCCTACCGCTTCGGCCGCACCGCCCGCGCGCTGGCCGAGCGGATGCCCGAGGGCTTCGTCCTGCGCCTGTCGCCGCCCCCCGCTCCCGCCTGGCGCCCGGGCCCCGAGCAGACCGAGCAGGGGGAGCCCGCGCCCCCCCGCTGGTTCGCCATGCGCCTCGACCCCGAGACCGTGACCCTGCTGGGCGCCGCTCCCGACGCCGCCACCCGCGACGCGGTGGCGGCCTTCGCCCGCGCCCGCTTCGGCATCCCCGGCGTGCGGGACGAGATGGACCTGACCGAGGCCGCCCCGCCCCCCGCCTGGCGGCGCGCCGCGCTCGCCGGCATCGACGTGATGCGCACGCTGGAGCGCGGCACCCTCGCCTTCGACGGCGAGGCGGCGCGGATCCGCGGCGCCTCCACCCGCCCGATGGCCGCGCGCGAGGCGGCGCTGGCCGCCGCCCGCTTCGGGGAGATCGGGGTGCCCGCCACGGTCGAGGTGACGGTGGACCTGCCCGCGCTCGCCGCGCGCCTGCCGCTCGCCCCCTCGGCCTGCATCGAGGACCTGCAGGCGGCGGTGGACGCGGCCCCGATCCAGTTCGATCCCGGCGCCGCCCGGGTGGCGCGCGAGAGCCTCGGCACGCTCGACGACCTCGCCGCGATCCTCGCGCGCTGCCGCGGCCTGACCGTGGAGATCGGCGGCCACACCGACAGCCAGGGCCGCGAATCCACCAACCAGGAGCTGTCCCGCGCCCGCGCCGAGGCGGTGCTGGAGGGGCTGATCGCCCGCGGCGTCCCCGCCGCGCGCATGGTCGCGCAGGGCTATGGCGAGAGCCGCCCGATCGCCGACAACGCGACCGAAGAGGGCCGCGCCCTCAACCGCCGCATCGCCTTCCAGGACGCGGCGCCGAGCGACCCGCCGGAGGTCGCCGGGGAATGACCCGGCTGGAGCTGGCCCTGGCGCTGGGCGCCGCGATGACCCTCTCCGCGGCGCTGGGCTGGGCGCTCCATGCCCTCTGGGCCCGGCTGGCGCGCCGGTCGGGGGCCGAGGACGCCCGCCTCCAGGACCTCTCCCGCCGCCTCGCCGACGCCGAGGAACGCCGCGACGCGCTCGCCGCCGAGGCCGCGGCGAAGCAGGCCGAGCTCGCCCAGCGGCTGCAGGAGGTGGAGACCGAGCTCGCCCGCGCCCTGCACGAACGCGAGGCGGAGCTGGAGGCGGCGATGGACACCATCGGCGCCCTGCGCCGCCGGATCGCCGAGCTGAGCGGCGAGGGCTGAGCCCCCGCGCCTCGCTGCCCCCCCCTCGCTGCACTGCGGCGTGCGCTTGCCCCGCCGGTCATCGGCGGGCTATCCCGGTTGCAGGACACGGCATTCACGGGGACCAGCATGACGGAAACGGGCGGGGTGCGCGCGGGCTACGGCGTGATCGAGGGGCCCGAGCCCACCGACGACATGCCCTCCGAGGTCCTGCCCGAGGGCTGCCATACCGTCGTGCTGGGCGTCGGCGACCTGAACGGCATCCTGCGCGGCAAGCGGGTGACGGCGGAGCACTGGCGCTCGGTCCGCCGGCGGGGCATCAGCCTCGACAACACCTTCTTCGCGATGGACGTGGGCAGCCTGCTGGTCCCGAACGAGTATTCCGCCGCCGACAGCGGCTATCCCGACCTCAACATCCTGCCGCGCGGCCCGCTGCGCCCGATCCCCTGGGAGGAGGGGGTGTGGATGTGCCTCGGCCGCGCGCAGGAGAAGGACGGCGCGCCGATCCCCCTCGACCCGCGCCAGCCCCTGCTGCAGGCGGTGGAGAAGGCCCGCGCCATGGGGCTCGAGCCCCGGGCGGCGGGGGAGCTGGAGTTCTACCTCCTCGACCCCGCCACCGGCCGCCCGCGGGAGGATCGGCCCGAATGCTACGGCCTCGCCCGCGCGGCGGAGCTGGAGCCGGTCTTGGGCCCGGTGCGCCGCAACCTCGCGGCCATGGGCGTGCCGGTGGAGCAGTCGAACCCCGAGTTCTCCGCCGGCCAGGTGGAGGTGAACCTGCGCCATGCGCCCACGCTGGAGGCCGCCGACCACACGCTCCTGCTGCGCGGCATGATCAAGCAGATGGTCCGCCCCATGGGCCTGATCGCGAGCTTCATGGCCAAGCCCTTCCACGACCGCTCCGGCAACGGGTTTCATGTTCACCACTCGCTGTGGAGGGAGGGTCGCAACGCCTTCGCGCAGGACGGCGGGCTCTCGGACGAGGGGCGCTGGTTCCTGGGCGGGCTGCAGGCGGCGATGCGGGAATCGAGCCTGGTGGGCTCCACCCATCCCAACGCCTACCGGCGGCGGAAGCTCTATTCCTACGCGCCGACCTCGGCCTCCTGGGGGGTCGACAACCGCACCGTGGCGCTGCGGGTGATCGACGGCGAGGACGCCGCCGACGACCCCATCGTGCGCATCGAAAGCCGCGAGGCCGCGGCCGACTGCAACCCCTACCTGCTGATGGCCGTGCAGCTCGCCGCCGGCCTGAAGGGCATCGAGCAGGAGATCGAGCCGACCCGCCCCACCGAGGGCGACGCCTACGCCGCCGACAACCGCCGCCGCCTGCCCACCGACCTGCACGAGGCGATGGAGGCCGCCCGCGCCTCGGCCTTCCTGGAGGAGGCGCTGGGCCCGATGCTGCTCGACCTGCTGATCCGCAACGCCGAGCGCGAGCTGGAGATCGTCGACAGCGAGGTCACCCCCGTCGAGCTCTCCCGCTACCTGGAGGTGATGTAAGACCCCGCGGCGGCTGCACCTTCAACCGAAAGAATTTTATGTTTTCGACTCTTCAACCATGAGGGTTCATCGCGGTAAAAAGTGTCTCAACGAAACGTCGCCGCGGGGGGCCTCGGGGCGGTTCGCAGGACGCGGGAGGCGGTATGCGCTGTCTGATCGTCGAAGATGACACCTCGCTGGCGGAGCTGGTCCGCCTCGAAATCGCGGACCAGGACGTGGAAGGGGATTGCCGGCATTCCATCGCCGCGGCCATCGACGCCCTGCACGAGGCGCCGCCGGATGCGCTGATCGTCGACCTGACCCTGCCCGACGGCAGCGGGCTGGACGTCGCGGCGGAGGCGCGTCGTCTGTGCCCGCGGGCCCCCGTCCTGGTCTTCACCGGGGTTCAGGAGGCCGACGCCCTGGCGATCTTCCGCAGCCACGCCAACGTGCGCGCCATCGTCGCCAAGCGGGTGGAGGACGGCGACGGCGTCGGCGCCCTCGCTCGCAGCATGGCCAGCATGATCCGCTCGCCCGACGGGCCGGAGGGGGCGCGCCTGACCCTCGGCGGGCTGAACGTCGGCCGGGACGCCGCGAACGCAGACGCCGCGGGTCCGGGCCTGCAGCGACGTGCGACCATGGCCGCCGCCCTGCGCAAGGCCGCCCCGGGGCTGCGCCCGGGAGGCATTCCGTTCAGATCCGTTCGCCCCGAAGCATCTTTGGAAGATCGCCCGAAACCCCCGCGGCTTCGCGCATGAAGGCGCGGCGGGCCGGCCGCAGGGCCGTGGCCAGCCGCACGCCCGCGTCGCGGATCAGCCGCAGGGCCGGATCGTCGCTGGAGAACAGGCGGTTCACCGCGTCCATCCCCAGCGCCAGCGACACGCCGTCGAAGCGCCGCCAGGTCTGGTAGCGCTCCAGCACCGGGGTCACGCCGATGTCCTCGCCGCGCCGCTTCGCCTCGGCCAGCACCTCGGCCAGCGCCGCGGCGTCGCGGAGGCCCAGGTTCAGCCCCTGCCCGGCGATCGGGTGCACCGCATGCGCCGCGTCGCCGACCAGCGCCAGCCGCGGCGCGATCCAGCTCTGCGCCACCGACAGTTTCAGCGGATACATCCAGCGCTTGCCGGCCAGCGTCACCGCCCCCAGCGCGCCGCCCATCCGCGCCTCGACCTCGGCGCGATAGTCGGCGTCGGGCAGGGCGTGGATGCGCCGCGCCTCCGCCGTGCGCTCGGTCCAGACCAGCGAGGAGCGCTTGCCGCCCGGCAGCGGCAACACCGCGAAGGGGCCGCCGGGCAGGAACCGCTGGCGGGCGACGCCCTGGTGGTCCTTCTCGTGCTCCACCGCGCAGACCAGCCCGGTCTGCTCGTAGCCCCAGCCGGTGCGGCGGATGCCGGCGGCGCGGGCGAGCGGGCTCTCCCGCCCGTCGCAGGCGATCAGCAGGGGCGCGCGCAGGGTCTCGCCGGTGGAGAGATCCGCCTCGGCCCCCACGTCCCCGCGCCGGGTGGCGAGCACCGTGGCCGGGGCGTGGATCGCGATCCGCGGCTCCGCCTCGCAGGCACGCATGAGGGCGGGGCGCAGCACCCGGTCCTCGACGATCTGGGCGGCGGGGCCCTCGTCGATCTCGTCATGGTCGAAATGGGCCAGCGCCGCCACGGCGCGCTCGCCGGGGCGGGCGTCCTCCAGCACCACCTCGCGCACCGGCTGGGCCTGGGGGGCGATCGCGTCCCACGCCCCGGCCACCTGCAGGAACCGCCGCGAGGCGAGGCCGAGGTTGTAGGCGCGCCCGTCGAAGCCGGGATCCATCCGCAGCTCCGGCTCGGCCGCGTCGATCAGCGCCACGCGCAGCCCGGCGCCCGCCAGCGCCAGAGCCGTGGCGGGCCCGTTCAGCCCGCCGCCTACGATCAGCGCATCCGCATCCTGTCTCATGGCCCTGTAATTGCGCCGGGCGGGACGGATGTCCATGGATTGCCGCGTCGCGGGGCGGGCGATACCGTGCGGCCGGAACGCGCGGACGGTGGGAGGGACCCCTATGAGCGAGAGCTGGCGGAGCATGACGGCGGCGGACCTGGGCCGCGGCATCGGTTCGGGCGAGATCGACCCGGTGGACCTGGCCGAGACCTTCCTCGCCGCCATCGACGCCCACCCCCTGCGCGACCGCGTCTACCAGCTGACCACGCCCGCGCGCGCCCGCGCCGAGGCGAAGGCCGCCGCGCTGCGCGCGAAGAACCGCACGCGCCGCCACCTGCTGGACGGCGTGCCGATCTCCTGGAAGGACCTCTACGACGTCGCCGGCGAGAAGACCCGCGCCGGCACCGCGATGCTCGACGAGGCGCCGGCCGCGACGGTCGACGCGGTATGCCTCGCCCGCGGCACGCAGGCGGGCCTGGTGTGCCTGGGCAAGACCCACATGACCGAGATCGCCTTCTCCGGCCTCGGCGTGAACCCGGTGACGGCGACCTCGCCGAACCCGAACGATCCCGACTGGGCGCCGGGCGGGTCCTCGTCGGGGGCCGCGGCCTCGGTCACCCAGGGGCTGGCGGCGGCGGGGATCGGGTCGGACACCGGCGGCTCGGTCCGCATCCCCTCGGCCTGGCAGAACATCACCGGGCTGAAGACCACGCTGGGGCTGATCCCGGTGGAGGGCTCGCGGGCGCTGGCGGCGGGGTTCGACACGGTGGGGCCGCTCTGCCGTTCGGTCGAGGACGCGGCGCTGCTGACCTCGATCATGGCCGGCACGCCCGCGCCGGACCTCTCGGGCGCCTCGCTGAAGGGCAAGCGGATCCTGGTCGACCGCGCCACCATGTACGACGGCGCCGATCCGGAGCCGGTGGCGGCCTTCGAGGCGGGCATCGCCAAGCTCGAGGCCGCGGGCGCGCAGATCACCTGGGCCGACGTCCCCGAGTTCGCCGAGATCCTGACCGTCGCCGCCCCCCTGATCGTCGCCGAGGCCTGGGCCGAGTGGGGCGAGAAGATCGAGACGCTCGGCGACCGCATGTTCCACCAGGTCCGCCAGCGGACCGAGCCGGGGCGCGAGGTCACCTCGGCGGCCTACCTGCGCGCGCAGGCGAAGATGATGCAGGTCCGCGCCAAATGGGCCCTGCGCGTCGCCGGCTTCGACGCCGCCGCGATGCCCACCGCGCCGATCCTGCCGCCCTCGGTCGAGCGGCTGTTGTCGGACGACGATTACTACAAGCGCATCAACCTGATGGCGCTGCGCAACACCCGCATCGGCAACCTGCTGGGCCTCGCCTCCCTGACCCTGCCGCTGCCCGAGCCCGGCTGCGGCCTGATGCTGTTCGGCAAGCCCTTCGGGGAGGGCGAGCTGTGCCGGCTGGGCGCCGCGGCGGAGACGGCGCTCGCCTGAGGCGGGCGCCGGGCGGCCGCGCCCCCCCTCGGTCGCCCCACCCGCCCGCCCCGCGCCCGAGGGGGCGCGCGGCCGCCCTCAGTCCGGTTTCGGGAACCGCGCCTGCCAGTGGCGGGCGATGTCGGTGCGGGTGGCGACCCAGATCTCGGGATCGGCGCTCACCTCGTCGAGGAACCGCTTCAGCGCCGCCGCCCGCCCCGGCTTGCCCAGCAGGCGGCAGTGGATGCCCACGGTGAACATCTTCGGCGCACCGGCGCGCCCTTCCTCCAGCAGGATCTCGACCGAGTTCGAGAGATACTCGTGGAAGGCCGAGGGGCTCCCCCACCCCTGCGTGGAGATGAAACGCGCGTCGTTGGCGTCGAGCGTGTAGGGCAGCATCAGCTGCCAGCCCGAGGCGGCGCGGTGCCAGTAGGGCAGGTCGTCGGCATAGGTGTCGGCGCACCACTCGAAGCCGCCCTCCTCCGCCACCAGGTCGACGGTGTTCATCGAGCAGCGCCCGAGATACCAGCCCAGCGGCCGCTCCCCCGTCACCTCCCGATGCAGGCGGATCGCCTCGTCGAGATGGGCCTTCTCCTCGGCCCTGGAAAAATCCTTGTACTCGATCCAGCGCAGCCCGTGGGAGGCGATCTCCCACCCCGCCGCCTTCATCGCCGCCACCGCGTCGGGGTTCCTCGCCAGCGCCATGGCGACGCCGTAGACGGTGACCGGCAGGCCCCGTTCCGTGAACAGGCGATGCAGCCGCCAGAACCCGGCGCGCGAGCCGTATTCGTACATCGTCTCCATGTTCCAGTGGCGCTGGCCCGGCCAGTTGGTGGCCGCCGTGACCTCCGACAGGAACGCCTCCGACTGCGCGTCCCCGTGCAAGAGGCAGTTCTCGCCGCCTTCCTCGTAGTTGATCACGAAGCTGACCGCGAGCTTGGCGCCCCCGGGCCACTGCGGATCGGGCGTCTTCGCGCCGTAGCCGATCAGGTCGCGGGGATAGTCGGGATCGTACATGGGGCGCGCCTCCGAAGCTCGTTCGCCCCACCATGCCGCGCCCCCGTCGTCCTTGGGAAGCGGCGCGGCGGCGCACCGCCCGGCCCTGGGGCTCGAGCGCCTGTTCCCCGGAGCCGTCCGTCGCGGATGCCGAAAAGAGCGACTCGGGGGGAGGGGTCAAGGATCGCGAAGCGACCCGGCGCAGCCGGGCTTGTCCTTGACCCTTCCCCCCGAGTCGCTCAGGCATCCATCAGCGACGGACGGCTCCGGGGAACAGGCGCGCCCTTGTTCCTTGGTGAGTCCCGAGCCCCTTCCCGCGCGAAGCGCGAGGCCGAGCGAGCCCCGCCTCGCGAGGCTCCCCCGCCGGCGGCCGCTCAGGCCGCCTCGGCTTCCGGGTCCGCCAGCCGCAGCAGGATCGCCCCTTCCGCCACCTGCGCTCCCTCGGCGCAGAGCAACTCGGCCACCTCCCCGTCGCGAGGCGAGGTCAGGCGGTGCTCCATCTTCATGGCTTCCATGACGATCAGCGTCTGCCCCTCGACCACCCGGTCGCCGGGGGCGGCCGAGACCACTTTCACCAGGCCGGGCATCGGGGCTGCGACCGCGTCCCCGACGCCGCCGGCCTCGGTCGCCGCGGCGATGGGGTCGGGGGGCGTCCAGACCGTGGCCTCGCCGTCGAGGATCACCGTCACCTTGCGGTCGTGGCGCACCAGCGAGACGGGGCGCGCGGGCCCGTCCTCGCCGACCCTCGCGCGCAGCCCGTCGGCGGCGGGGGCGAGGCGCAGGGGGACGTCGCCGGCCTCCGTCGCCCAGGCGAAGCGGCCGGGGCCGAGGATGGCGAGGTCGACCCGCGTCTCCCCCTCGGGTCCGGTCAGCTCCACCGTGCGCCGCTCGGGCGCCCACAGCCGCCAGCCGTCGGCGGCGGCGAAGGGGGCGGGGTCGGCGGCGGGCGCCTCCAGCCCCAGCGCGGCGACGGCGGCGAGCGCCGCGGCCTCCGGCGCCACGGGGGCGGGGGCGGTCAGGGCCGAGAGTTCGCGGTCGATCAGGCCGGTGTCCATCTCGCCCTTCGCAAACCCCTCGTGGGCGAGCAGGGCGCGCAGGAAGGCCACGTTGGTGGTCAGCCCGGCGATCTCGGAGGCGGCGAGCGCCGTGCGCAGACGGGTCAGCGCCTCGGCCCGGTCGCGGCCGTGGGCGATGACCTTGGCGATCATCGGGTCGTAGTGGGGGGTCACCTCGTCCCCCTCGCGCACGCCTGAGTCGATCCGGGCCGTCGCCTCGGGCAGGCGCAGGCGGGCGAGGCGGCCGATCTGGGGGAGGAAGCCGCGCGGCGCGTCCTCGGCATAAAGCCGCGCCTCCATCGCCGCGCCCTCGATGGTCAGCTCCTCCTGGCGGAGCGGCAGGGGGTCGCCGGCGGCGACGCGCAGCTGCCATTCGACCAGGTCGAGGCCGGTGATCGCCTCGGTCACCGGGTGCTCGACCTGCAGGCGCGTGTTCATTTCCATGAACCAGATGCGGTCGGCGCGCAGGCCCTCGGAGGCGTCGGCGATGAACTCGATGGTGCCGGCGCCGCGGTAGTCGACGGCGCGGGCGGCGCGCACGGCGGCGGCGCCGATCTGGCCCCGCGTCTCCTCGGACATGCCGGGGGCGGGGGCCTCCTCGATCACCTTCTGGTGGCGACGCTGGAGGGAGCAGTCCCGCTCGAACAGGTGCACGGCGTTTCCGTGGGCGTCGCCGAAGACCTGCACCTCGATATGGCGGGGATGGGTCACGTATTTCTCGATCAGGACCGCGGGGTCGCCGAAGGCCGAGGCGCCCTCGCGCTGCGCGCCCTGCAGGGCCTCGGCGAAGTCCTCCGCGCGGTCGACTCGGCGCATGCCCTTGCCGCCGCCGCCCGCGCGCGCCTTGATCAGGACCGGAAACCCGATCTCGGCGGCGCGCTCGGCGAGGAAGGCGGGGTCCTGCCCGGCCCCGTGATAGCCGGGGACGACGGGGACGCCGGCCTTCTCCATCAGGGCCTTGGCGGCGTCCTTCAGGCCCATGGCGCGGATCGAGGCGGCCGAGGGGCCGATGAACACCAGGCCCGCCGCCTCCACCGCCTCGGCGAAATCGGGGTTTTCGGAGAGGAACCCGTAGCCGGGGTGGATCGCCTCCGCCCCGGTCGCCTTCGCGGCTTCGAGGATGCGGTCGCCGCGCAGGTAGCTCTCGCCGACGGGGGCGGGGCCGATGCGGACGGCCTCGTCGGCCTCGGCCACGTGCAGGGCGCGGGCGTCGGCGTCGGAGTGGACGGCGACGGTGCGCACGCCCAGGCGCCGGGCGGTGCGGATCACGCGGACCGCGATCTCGCCGCGGTTGGCGATCAGGATCTTCGCGAACATGGCTGGTCCTCCCGGTGTCGGCGCCGTCTGCCGCGGCCGGGATCCGTTGTCGCCGGGCGCGGGGCGGGGCGCAAGGGCCGGGGCTCAGGCCTCCTCCGGCTCCCAGGGCGCGATCAGCTCCGGGTCGTCGTCCTTCACGCCGTTCACCCGGGGATGGACGGTGTGATGGGCCCAGAAGCCCGCGGGCGCCGGGGTCATCAGGGCGGCGGCGCCGCGGCCGGCCTCGCCCAGCCACAGGGGCATGTCGTCGGGGGCGATCACCACCGGCTCGCGGTGGTGCAGGCCCGCGAGGTCCGGGCCGGCGGCGGTGGTGACGATGGCGCAGGCCGCCAGCACCTGGCCGTCGGCGGGGTTCTTCCAGGTCTGCCAGACCCCGGCGAAGGCGAAGAGCGAGCCCTCGGGGCCCCCGGCGGCGGGGCGGATCCAGTGCGGCTGGCGGCGCTCGCCCGCCTGGGTCCATTCGTAGAAGCCGTCGGCGGGGACCAGGCAGCGCCGCTCGCGGCAGGCGTCGCGGAAGGCGGGCTTCTCGGCGAGGGTCTCTGCGCGGGCGTTGATCAGCAGCGGCCCGCCGGTCGGGGTCTTGTACCACCGCGGGATGAACCCCCAGCGCAGCGGCGCCAGCAGGCGCTTGCCCTCATGGCTCAGCACCACGGGGACGTCGGTGGTGGGGCAGACGTTCCAGCGGGGGCCGAGATTGCCCAACCGCTCCGCCAGCCGCGGCGAGGGCTCGGCCGCGAAGGTCGCCAGGACCGAGTCCTGGGGGGTGGTCAGGGCGAAGCGTCCGCACATGGACCTCTCCCTACCGCGGCTCCGCCCGCCGGGAAAGCGCCACGCCCGCGTCCCGGCCCCCGGGCGCGACGCCCGGACCGCGCCGCGGGCGGGACCGAGCCGCGGGCGTGCGGGTCGTCGCGGCGCCTCCTCAGGCGGCCGCCAGGCGCTCGCGCCCGTGGGGGGCGTTCCAGTCCAGCTCGGGGCCGAGGGGCACGATGCGGTGGGGATTTATCGACTCGTGGCTGTAGTGGTAGTGCCGCTTGATATGCGCGAAATCGGTGGTCGAGCGCGCCTCCGGCCGCTGGTAGAGCTCGCGCGCATAGCCCCACAGGGCGGGCATGTCGCACAGCCGGCGGATGTTGCACTTGAAGTGCCCGAAATACACCGGATCGAAGCGCGCGAGCGTGGTGTAGAGCCGCCAGTCCGCCTCCGTCAGCCGCTCGCCCATCAGGTAGCGGGAACGCGAGAGGCGGTCCTCCAGCCAGTCCAGCGTCTCGAACAGCGGGACCACCGCCGCCTCGTAGGCCTCCTGCGTGGTGGCGAAGCCGGACTTGTAGACGCCGTTGTTGAGCGTGTCGTAAATCCGCGCGTTCACCGGCTCGATCGCCTCGCGCAGGTCCTCGGGCCACAGGCGCGGGGTCTCGCCGGCCACCGCGTCGAAGGCCTGGTCGAACATGCGGATGATCTCCGCGCTCTCGTTCGAGACGATGGTCCCGCGGGCCTTGTCCCACAGCACCGGCACGGTGACGCGGGTGGTGGCCTTCGGTTCGGCCTCCACATAGACCTCGCGCAGGAAGCGCTTGCCCAGCAGCCGGTCGCCGGTGGCGCCGGGGAAGTCCGTGGCGAAGCTCCAGCCGTCCTCGAGCATGTCGGGATGCACGACCGAGACGTCGATATGCTCCGCCAGCCCCTTCGCCTCGCGCACCACGAGGGTGCGGTGCGCCCAGGGACAGGCGAGCGAGACGTAGAGGTGATAGCGCCCGCTCTCCGCCTTGAAGCCGCCCTCGCCGGTGGGACCGGGGGCGCCGTCGGCGGTGACCCAGTTGCGGAAGCTCGACTCGGAGCGCTTGAAGGCGCCGTCGTCGCCGGTCAGCCTGCCCGTCGTCCACTCGCCCTCGACCAGCTGTCCCATGCGCCGCGTCTCCCGTGATCGTTTCCTGAACCAAACCTAGGGCGTGCCGGGCCCCCGGCCCAGCCCGGTTCCGTCAACGGTCCGTGGCCGGGATGGGGACGGCGGCCTCAGAGCCGCGCCAGCGCCGCCAGCCGCCGGGCCGGGTCGTAGTCCGGATCGGCGAAGGCCACGATGCGGGCCAGGCGCAAGGCGCGGCGGAAGGGCTCGGTCGCGGGATCCACCAGCGCCTCGACGAGGGCCGCGCGCAGGCGGGCGCGGGTTCCGGTCTCGGTCAGGGCCGAGGTGACGAAGGGCGGCGCCGGCAGCGGGTCGGACCAGCCGATGGCGGTCAGGCCGGCCGCCGCGGGCTCGTGCGTGCGGGCCAGCGCCCAGGAGAGAGCGTCCACCGCCGCGCCCTCGGCCTCGCCCTCGGCCAGGGCCCGGATCGCCGCGCGGGCGTCGGGGCGCGTGGCCAGCTCCCCCACCGCGGGGCGGCCCAGCGCGTCGACCAGCGCCGGCGCCCCGCAGAGGCTGTCGGCGGCGACCGCGAAGCGCGCGCCGGCCAGCGCCGAGAGCCCCTGCGCCCCGCCGCGGTCCGCATCCTCCCGGCGCACCAGGAACACCGCGGCGACCTTGCCCGCGCCGCAGCCCTCGGCCTCGTAGACCGGGGTGCAGATCAGCCGCGTGGCGGCGGCGGCGCCGGCCACATGGGCATGCGCGTCGGCCTGGGAGAGCAGCAGGCCCGGATCCGCCCACAGCGCGGCCGGCGCGCGGCCGCGGTCCAGCTCCGGCGCCTCGATCCCGGCCTTCGCCGCATGCTGGGCGACGGCGGCCCAGAGGCCGTCGGTCGCCTCGCGCAGCTCCGGCCAGTCGAAGAGCGGCAGCGCCGCGGCCGCGGTCATCGCCGCCCCGGCCGCAGCGGGGCCGCGGCGTCGGCGATCCGGGGCGCAGGGCGTCGTGGCCGCCCTTTTCCCGGATGCAGGGTGGATCGCGTCACGCTGGTCCCGCTCCGTGAAGAGGGCCCGGTCAGGCCCTGCCGTCGTCTGCAATTCTTCGCAACGCTATCGGAATTCCCCGCGAGGCGACAAGACGCGACGCAGAGGGCGTTCACGCGGGGTTCAACGCCCTCCGGCTCAGCCGGGGATCATCGCGCGCAGCGTCTCCAGCCGGTCGGCCTCCTCGATCGGCTTGTCCCAGCGGATGCGCTTGATCCGCGGAAACCGCATGGCGAGGCCGGAGCGGTGGCGGGCCGAGGCCTGCAGCGCGTCGAAGGCGACCTCCAGCACCAGGCCCGGCTTCACCGCGCGCACCGGGCCGAAACGCTCGGTCATGTTGGCGCGCACCCAGCGGTCGAGCTCGACCAGCTCCTCGTCGGTGAAGCCCGAATAGGCCTTGCCGACGGGGGCGAGGCGCGGCCCCTCCTCGGTCTCCTCCCAGGCGCCGAAGGTGTAGTCGGAATAGTAGGAGGAGCGCCTGCCGTGCCCGCGCTGGGCGTACATCAGCACGCAGTCCGCGGTCAGAGGGTCGCGCTTCCACTTCCACCAGGGCCCGACCGGCCGCCCGCCCGTATAGGGCGCGTCGCGGCGCTTCAGCATCACCCCCTCCTCCCCCTCCTCCCGCTGGGCCTCGCGATGGGCGGCGAGCGTGGGCCAGTCGTCGAAGGGGATCTCGGCGGAGAGGTCGAGGCGCTCCGCCCCCTGCGCCTCGGCCCAGGCGGCGAGGCGCGCGCGCCGGGCGTCGTAGGACAGCGCGCGCAGGTCCTCGCGCCCGTCGTGCAGCAGGTCGTAGGCGCGGATATGGGCCGGCAGCTCGGCCAGCATCTTCGCGGTCACCTTCTTGCGGCCGAGCCGGGTCTGCAGGTCGGCGAAGGGGCGGACCTCGCCGTCGACGACGACCAGCAGCTCTCCGTCCACGCAGCCCCGCCAGGTCATCGCCTCGATCAGGTCGGGGAAGGCGGGGCCCAGATCTTCGCCGGTGCGGGAATAGAGGCGGCGGCCGCCCTTCGTCGCCACGGCCTGCACGCGGATGCCGTCCCACTTGGTCTCGGCGGCGAACTCGGCGGGGGCGAGGCCGTCGAGCCGGTCGCCCTCGATCGGGTTCGCCAGCATCATCGGGCGGAAGGCGAGGGAGAGGTCCGCCTCCGGCTCCGGCCCGCCCTCCAGCCAGCGGAACAGGTCCGTGTAGGGCGCATCGAGCACGAACCACAGTTCCTCGATGCGCTCCAGCGGCCGCCCGAAGCCCTCGGCCAGCGCCGTGCGGGCGAGGCGGGCGGAGACGCCGACCCGCATCCCCCCGGTGCAGAGCTTGATCAGGGCGAAGCGGGCGGAGGCGTCGAGCCGGTCGAAGAGCGAGGCGAGCAGGCCCGGCCGGTCGCTGCGGCTGGCGCCCTGCAGGGACTGGACGACCTCGTTCAGCCCGGGCGCGGGGCCGGGGGGCGCCGGCGGCTCGGGCCAGATCAGGGCGGTGGTCTCGGCCAGGTCGCCGACGAAGTCGTAGGACAGGCGGAACAGCACCGGGTCCACCCGCGCCTCCGCCACCCCCCGGATCACCGAGGGGGTGAGGTTCGGCAGCTCCAGCCCGCCGGCCAGCGCCGCCAGCGCCCAGCCGCGGTCCGGGTCCGGCGTGTCGCGGAAATAGTCCTTCAGAAGCTGGAGCTTGGCGGTGCGGCGCGGGGTATGCACCAGCGCCTCGAGCAGGTGGGCGAAGGGCTGCATCTACATCGCCTCCTCTTCGCCGCGGCCGGCGAGGGCGAGGGGGCGCGCGTCGATCCCGCGCCCGGCGCACCAGTGGCACAGCGCCTCCTCGGCGCCGTGGGTGACCCAGACGGTCTGGGCCTGCGTCTCCTCGATCGTGGCGGTCAGCTCGTCCCAGTCGGCGTGGTCGGAGACGACCAGCGGCAGCTCCACCCCGCGCTGCTTGGCGCGCTGGCGGACCCGCATCCAGCCGGAGGCGGCGCAGATCACCGGGTCCGGCAGGCGGCGCGCCCAGCGGTCGTTCAGCGCGCCGGGCGGGGCGAGCACGATCTCCCCCGCCAGCGCCTTGCCCTGGGAGGCGACCTGCTCCAGCGGGCCGAGGGGGACGCCTTCGCGCTCATAGACGCGGCAGAGGCCGACGAGGGCGCCATGCAGGAAGATCGTGCGATCCCACCCCGCCGCGCGAAGCTCGGCGATCAGGCGCTGGGCCTTGCCGAGCGCATAGGCGCCGATGGCGTGGCAGCGCTCGGGGCGGGCCTCGACCGAGGCGAGCAGGCGGGCGATCTCCCCGGCCACGGGCGGGTGGCGGAAGACGGGCAGGCCGAAGGTAGCCTCGGTGACGAAGAGGTCGCAGGCCACCGGCTCGAACGGGGCGCAGGTGGGATCGGGGGCGCGCTTGTAGTCGCCGGAGACGACGGCGCGGCGGCCATGCGCCTCGATCACCACCTGGGCGGAGCCGAGGACGTGGCCGGCGGGGACCAGGCGCAGGGTGGCGTCGTTCAGCTGGAGGGGCTCTCCGGGGGGCAGGGCCTGGGTCCGGGCGAAGGCGTCGCGGCCGTAGCGGGCGGCGGCGATGGCCACGGTCTCGGGCGTGGCCAGCAGGGCGCGGGAGCCGGGGCGGCAGTGGTCGCCGTGGCCATGGGTGACGACCGCCTTCGCCACCGGGCGATGCGGGTCGATATAGACCCCGGCCGGGGGGCAGTAGAGCCCTTCGGGGCGGAGTTCGAGAAGGTCGGTCGCGGCGCGCATGGCGGGAAACTGGCGCGCGGGGGGCGGTTCGGCAAGCCGGCCGGCGTCGCGCCTGCGGCCGCCGCCGCCCGCCCCGGCGACCCTCCCACCCGCCCACCCCGGGTCGCCGGGGCGGGCGGCGGCTCGCGTCGGCGCGGGCGACCTCGCCGGCTCGGAGGGGCGGGCGGTCCGTCGGGACGACCGTCCGTGCGCGGGGTGACGGTTAGCACCTCGGGGCGGCCGCACGCTTCGAGAGTGCGGGTAGGGGAGGGCCGGAGGCGCCGCCGAACGGGTTCCGGAGCTTCCGGGGGGTCTTGGGGACGCGAGGTCTGGCTCTGCGGCCGCGACTGCATTCCCGGCCCGGCGGGCCCTGCGGCCCTCCGGCATGGCGTCTGACCCCGCGGCGGCGGGGGCTACTGCACGATGAACTCGGCGTGGAGGGCGCCGGCGGCCTTCACGGTCTTGAGGATCTCCATCAGGTCCCGGGGGGTGACGCCGAGGGCGTTCAGCCCCTCGACCAGCTGCGACAGGGTGACCTCGTTTCCGACGAGCGCGAGGGGCGTGCCCGGATCCTCCTCGATCGCGGCGTCGGTGCGGGGGACGACGATGGTCTCGGCGCCGCGGGGGGCGAAGGGGTTAGGTTGCGAGACGATGGGCGTCTCGCGGATGCGCAGGGTCAGGTTGCCCTGGCTGATCGCCACGCGGCTGACGCGCACGTCGTCGCCGAGCACGATGGTGCCGGAGCGCTGGTCCACCACCACGCGCGCCCGGCGGGCCGGCGCGACCTCGAGGTTCTCGAGCGCGGACATCAGCTGCGCCGGCGGCATCCCCGCGCGGGCGAGGTCGATCTGCACGGTGCCGGCGTCTGTCATCCGCGCGATGGGCCGGCCGGCGGCCTCGTTGATGCGGCCGGAGATGCGGGCGGCGGTGGTGAAATCGGGCTCGCGCAACGCGAGGCGCAGGGTGCGCAGGGCGTCGAAGGAGAACTCGATCTCCCGCTCGACGCGGGCGCCGTTGGGGATCACGCCGGCGGTGGGGACGCCCTCGGTCACCGTCTCCGCCTGGCCCTGCACGGTGACGCCGCCGGCGAGGACCGAGCCCTGGGCGACTGCGTAGATCTCGCCGTCGGCGGCGTTGAGCGGGGTCATGATCAGGGTCCCGCCCTGCAGGCTGTCGGCGTCGCCGATGGCCGAGACGGTGACGTCGATCTGGCTGCCGGCGCGGGCGAAGGGCGGCAGCACGCCGGTGACGAGGACCGCGGCGACGTTGTTGGGGCGGAACTGCTCGCCGGTGATGTTGACGCCAAGTCGTTCCAGCAGGTTGGTCAGCGCATCCTCGGTGAAGGGCGCGTTGCGCAGGCCGTCGCCGGTGCCGTTGAGCCCCACCACCAGGCCGTAGCCGACCAGGTCGTTGCCGCGCACCCCGTCGAACTCCACCAGGTCCTTCAGGCGCACGCGCAGCGCGTCGGGCGCGGCCTCCATCACCCCCAGCGAGAGCGCGCCGGGCCCGGCGCCCGAGCCGAGCCGGGCGTATTCGTTGTCGGACCCGGGCCCGCCGTCCGCCGTCGCGGGCCCGCCCGCCAGCGCCGCCAGAAGCCAGGCGAGCAACGCCAGGAGGCGGGCGAGCGGCGACCCGCCCATCGCGGGCCTGCGCCCGGTTCGCGGCGTCGTCGCGTTCTGCGTCGTCGCTCGAAAGGTCATTCTGCGTGTCCGTCGCTGCAGAGGGTCGAGGGTCACCTCAGGAAGTCGGTCAGGTTGAGGCGGGAGAGGCGGGAGGTGATCAGGAAAATCCGCTCCAGCTGCTGCTCGATGGCCTGGAATTCGGCCGCGGCGTCGAAGGGATCCTTCGACGTGGCGGCGTTCCAGGCGAGGTCGAGCGCGTCGCGGCGGGCGGATACCCGCACCGAGGCGTCCTCCAGCGCCTGTTCGGACAGGCCGAGCAGGGCGCGGGACTGCACAAGGGACTCGCGCGCGGACATGGTGGTGCCGGCGGCCTCCTCGAACAGCTCGCCCTGGGCGTCGGCGGGGCCGGCGTAGGCGGGGCTGACGGCGACGGCGGCGAGCGCGAAGCCGCGCAGCAGCTCGCGCACCTCCGGATCGTCGGCGCGGCGGGAGATGTCGACGTCGTCGCCGGCGTCGATGCCGGCGCGCGGCGCATCCTCGACGGCGCCGAGGTAGCGCGCGTCGAAGCCGCCGCCGACGTCGAAATAGGCCTCCACCTGGGCGATGGCGTCGGCGGCGTCGGCGGCGCCCGCGACCACCGCGGCGACGTCGGCGAGGATCGCGTCGGGGTCGTCGAGCGCCGGCCGGTCGACCGCGGCGCCGGAGAACAGCGTCCGCCCGGCGTAGGTCGTGTTGAGGTTTTGCACCGCATTGCGGAAGGCGTCCTCGGCTCCCGCCGCGTGGATCCGGGCGGAGCCCATGTCGCCGCGCGCCACCGCGGCGGCGAGCTCCGGCCCGAGGCCGTCGGCGAGATCCTGTAGGCCGCCCATCACGCTCTGCGTCAGGTCGAGGCGGCCCTGGGCGAGGGTGATCGACTCGGCCTCGCGCGCGGCGCGGGCCTGCGAGCCCTCGATCGCCAGCAGGCGGCGCGGATCGCCCCCGGACGCGGCGAAGAGGTCCGCCTTCATGCCGGTGCTCAGCTCGCGCCCGGAACGTTCGAGCGCGGCGCGCACCTGGCCCGCATCGCGTTGCAGACGCAGGGTGGCGGCCAGGTCGGGCAGCGGTCCGGTGATCATGCCTCGTCTCCCACGGGGCCCGGCGCGGTGAGGCGGCTCGGGCAGGTCGGTTTTCGCATCGTCAGATCTCGAGCAGGCGGCGCAGCAGGCCGTCGACGGTCTGCAGCACCCTCGCGTTGGCCGCATAAGCCTGTTCGACCAGCAGCAGGTCCGACATTTCGCGGTCCGAATCGACGCCGGTCAGGGTCGCTTCCGCCTCAGCCTTGACCGCGTAGCGGCCGTCCGAGAAGGCCGCCGCGGCATCGGCGTCCGCCGCGGCCCGGGCGCGCAGCGAGGCGACCGAATCCACCAGGTCCATGAAGCTGCGCGCGCCGCTGACCCCGGAGCCGGCGGGCGTGGCAATCATCTCGCGCAGCGACGCCAGATGCGCGCGCGGCAGGACGTCGAGCCCGGCCGGCCCCTCCGCCGCCGCATTGATGCCGTCGCGCATCCGCCAGGCCGCGCCGCCCCGATCGGGATCGACGGCGGCGTTGAGCTCGATCCGGGCGGCGAGGCCGACCGTATCGAGGGGATCGAACGCCCCGCCCTCGTCGGTGAACAGCCCCGGATCGCCGGCCGCGAGGGTCGGGTCGACGGCCGGATCCTCAAACCGCAGGATCAGATCCTGGGCGATCGCGTCGAGCTGGGCCTGCGCCTCGGGCGCGACGACGTCGCGGATTGCGAACTGGGCGCCCAGCGCGCCGCCGTCCAGCGGGCCGCCCCCGGTCCCGATGGTGATCGGTTCTCCGTCCAGAATCAGGGGGTTGAGCCCGGTCGAGGCGAGGGTCATGTCGGCGGTGATCAGGCTCTTGGCGTCGAATTCCAGCAGGGCCGGCCGCCCCTCCAGCAGCGCGGCGCCGCCGGGCGTGTAGATCGCCACCACGCCCTGGTCGCGGCGGGCGGTGCGCACGGGGATGATGTCGGCGAGCCGGTCGATCTCCTCCCCCCGCGCCTCTTCCAGCGCGGCGGTGGACTGGCCGCGGGTCGTGGCGGCGGCGATGTCCTCGTTCAGCGCGTCGATCCGGGCCAGCGAGTCGTTGGCCTGCTCGACCATCCGGGTGATCGCCGTCTCGGCGTCCATCCGGGTCGCCTGCACCTCGCGCGACGCCGAGACCAGCGCCCGGGCGAGGTCGTCGGCCGCGCCCACCGCCCCCCGCTGGAGGGAGGGCGATTCCGGCGTCTCGGCAAGGCGGGCGATCGCGTCCTCGAGCGCGATGGCGCGGGACGACAGCGAGCCGGCCTGGTCGGCGGTTCCGATGGCGTCGGCCAGCACCGACTGCGGGCCCGCGAAGGCCTGGTCGCGGCCGAGGTTGGACTGGGCCGCGCGCCGCTCGAACGTGGCGCGGGGATCCACGGCCCGGACCACCTCGTGCGTGCGCACGCCGCGTCCCTCGCCTGCCACGGAGGCGGCCGAGACCGGCATCGACCGGCGCGCGTAGCCCGGGGTCAACGCATTGGCCACGTTGTCGGAAATCACCTCCGCCCGCTTCGTGGAGGCGGTGAGGCCGCTGAGCGCGTTGGAGAGCGCGATGCCGATGCTCATGGTCTGGTCCGGTCAGTCTGGAAAGGGGCCGGCCGCGCGGCGAAGGCGCGGCCGGCCAGGGTTCATCGCTTGATGTTGGTGGTTTCCTGCAGCATCTCGTCCACGGTCTGCACGACCTTGGCGTTGGACGAATAGGCGCGCTGCGTCTCGATCAGGCTGGTCAGCTCGGCCGCGATGTCGGTGGTCGACCCCTCCAGCGCATAGCCGGTCAGCTCGCCGGTCGGACCGTCGCCCGAGTCCCACAAGTAGAAGGGCCCGGAGTCGGCCGAGACCCGGAAGGCGGTGCCGTTCACCGCCTGCAGCCCGTTGGGATTGGCGACGTCGACGACCGGGATCTGGTAGAGGCGGCGCGACAGCCCGGTGTCGTAGACCCCGACGATGAAGCCCTCCTCGTCGGTCTGCAGCGAGGTCAGCGTGCCGGCGCGGTTGCCGTCCTTCGACACCGCCGAGGGCGCGAATTCCGCCGACAGCTGCGTCAGCGAGGAGCTCGACCCGTACGGCCCGAGCTTGACCTCGATCGGGCCGCCGTCGACCTGGACGGTGGCGATGCCGCTGGCGGCGTCGAAGCTCGCCCCGGCCCCCGAGACGAGGGTCGCGTTCTGCAGCGTGCCGCCGAGCCCGCGGGTGTCGTCGAAGGTCAGCGTGAAGGTGGCGATCGGGTTCGACGCCGGGGCCGTGGCGCTGTCGTCCAGCGTCAGCGTCCACTCGTTGGAGGCGCCGGAGGCGGGAACGGTCGGCGTGAACGTCGCCGTCAGCGTCGAGGAGGCGCCGAGATTGTCGAAGTACTCGATCGGCACCGACAGCGGATCGCCCGAGGCGCCCGCGCGCGTGTCGTCGGCCGGAAGGTTGACGCCCAGGTCCATGAAGGTCGTGGGGCTGGCCGCGAAGCGCGTCGCCTGGATCTGCACCGGCTCGAGCCCCACCACCGAATCGCGGAGCTGGTTGATCGGCTCCTCGTTCTGGTCGAGCGGCCAGCCCAGCAGGGCGAAGCCGTTGGAGGAGACGAGGAATCCGTCCTCGTCCGGGCTGAACGACTCGGTCGGCTTCAGCAGCAGCTCCGGCTGGGCGGAGGTGATTTCGTTCGCGCGGGTCACCGGCAGCATGCCGCGCCCGATGACGGCGAGATCCAGCGCGTTCTGCGTGGTCACCACCGACCCTTCGGCCGAGATCATGCGCGCCGCGGTCGAGGTGACGCCGCCGGCGGTGTAGCGGCCCTCCCCCTCGGACACCACGAGCGAGGCGAAGTCGGTCCGCGCGCGCTTGTAGCCGGGCGTGCTGGCGTTCGCGATGTTGTCCGAGATCACGGCGAGCCGGGAGGCGTTCACGTTCAGGCCTGCGACTGAGGCGTTGAGCGAGGAGGAGATCGTCATCGTCTGTCCTTCTGGGCGGACGTCCGGCGGCGCCGGCGCCACGTTCTGCGGTCTGGGTCCAGGGTCCGGGTCGTCCACGGCCCCGCCCGGCGGACGCGCCCGGCGCGGGCCGGGCTTCGCCGAGCTCGGTCGGGGTCGCCTGGGTGAAAAATGCGCAACGGGGGTTTCCGGGAAGTGAATCCGCCCGGCCGCGATCCACAGCATTCGAGAGATCCCGAGCCGGGCGCGCGCCCCAAGACCCCGGAGGACCGGACACGCCTTCGCGCCGCCTCCGGGCGCGCCGGGGCGGTCGACGGGACGGGTCCGGCGGCGGCCCCGCGACGGCGCGGGGCCCGGGTCGTCCTCGCGGCCCGGAGCGAGGCCGCCCGGGAGGCCTGAGCGCGGCGGCGCCGCGCTCAGGTCAGGGCGCCGAGATGCGTCTCGATCGCGGTGCGCATGTCGGCCACCGAGAAGGGCTTGGCCACGAAGTGGTCGACCGTCCCCTCCACCGCCTGGTCGCGATAGGCGTCGGAGGTGGCCAGGAACACCGGGATCGACTTGAACACCGGATGCTCCTTGATCTTGCGGGCCAGCTCCACGCCCGACAGGCCGGGCATGTTGAGGTCCGAGATCACGACGTCGAACTTCTTGGCCATCATCGCCTCCAGCGCCTGGTCGCCGGCGGCGGCGAGCGTCACGTCGACGACGCCGAGGCGCTTGAGACACTGGCGGGCGAGGCCGCGCATGGTCTGCTGGTCGTCCACGACCAGCACCTTCAGGGACTTGGCTGCGGGCATTCGGGCTCTCCTCAGCTTCCGAGGGCGGTGCGCCGGGTCGGCGCGGTACGGGCGAAATCGATGATGCGGGCGGCGAGACGGTCGAGGTCGTGCTCTTCCTCGACCGCGCCGAGGTCGCGGGCGGCGCGGGGCATGCCGTAGACGACGCAGGTGCGTTCCGACTGGCCCAGCGTGGCGGCGCCGGCGCCGCGCATGGCGCGCAGGCCCGCGGCGCCGTCGCGGCCCATGCCGGTCAGGATCACGCCGACGGCCGAGGGGCCGGCGGCGCGGGCGACCGAGCCGAACAGCACGTCCACCGACGGGCAGTGGCCGGAGACGGTCTCGGACCCGCCCAGGCGGGTGGTCAGGCGGCCGGCGGCGGCCTGGATCTCCAGGTGGCGGGCGCCGGGGGCGATGCGCACCATGCCGGGACGCAGCCCCTCCCCGTCGCGGGCCTCGGCCACGTCGCGCCCGTATTTCTCGTTGAGACGGCGGGCGAAACGGGCGGTGTAGCCCTCCGGCATGTGCTGCGTGATCACGACCGGGGGAAGATCGACGGGCAGTCCCTCGAGCAGCTCGGCGATGGCGCCGACGCCCCCGGTGGAGGAGCCGATGGCGATCAGCGCGCGCTTCCAGCCGCCGCCGCCGGGATCGACCTGGGGCGGCGCGGCGACGGCCGGCGCCGGCGCGGGCTCGGCCTGCGCGGCGGCGACCTGCCGGCGCGGGGCCGGCGGCGGCGGGCGCATCGCCGGGGCCGGGACGGGGCGGGCGCCGGCGCGCCGGACCTGGGCGCGGGCGGCCATGCGCACCTTGTCGCGCAGCTCCCGCCCGAAGGCGCCCATCGGGTCCGGCCCGTTGGGTTTGCGCACCACGTCCACCGCCCCGATCGAAAGGGCGGCGAGCGTCGCGTCGGCCCCCGCGGCGGTCAGCGTCGAGACCATGACCACCGGCGTCGGCCGCAGGGTCATGATCTTCTCGAGGAATTCCAGACCGTTCATCCCCGGCATCTCGACGTCGAGCGTGACCACGTCGGGGTCGGTCTCCTTGATCAGCCGCCGACCCTCGGCGACGTTGCCGGCGAGACCGACGGTCTCGACGTCGCCCTCGGCCTCGAGCGCGGCCTTGATGATGCCGCGCATCAGCCGGCTGTCGTCGACCACGACCGCACGCACGCGGGCGCGGGGGGGAGCGGCGCCGGGCCCGGCCATCAGAACAGCTCCACGCCGCCGGCGGCAGGCGCCTTGACGGCCTGCTGGGCGAGCTGGGTTTCGGAGCGGCGCATGACCCGGCTCTCGGAGGCCGGCAGCCGCAGCACCGAGGCGCGGCCGGTGGCGGGGAAGAAATAGACCCGGCGCGCCCGCTCCCCCCCGCAGTCGGAGGCGGCGAGGCGGATCCCCTCCATCCGCAGATAATCCTTCACGAACTGGGCGTTGCGGACGCCGACCGTGTCCTTGGAGCTGACGTCGATGACGTTGGCGCCGCCGAAGACCTTCGCTTCCATCCGGTCTTTGCGCCCGCCGCGCTTGAGGATGTCGTTGATCAGCACCTCCATCGCGTGGACCCCGTAGCGGGCCGAGCGGGCGCCGTCGGTGCGGTCCTCCCCCGGCAGCAGGAAGTGGTTGAGCCCGCCGATCCCCTTGTCGACGTCGCGGATGCAGGCCGCGACGCAGGAGCCGAGCAGCGTGGTCACCGCCGTCTCCGGCAGGTCGGTCACCGCATGGTGACCGGGCAGCACCGAGATCGCCTGGGCGCCGATCTTGGGATCGAAATAGGGGGCGGCCGCGCGCCCGTTCAGCGCGCTCATTTCCGCCTCCGATAGATCGTGCGCCCCTCGGAGCGGAGCAGCGGATGCTCGCCCAGCAGCGACTCGGAGTGGCCGAGGTAGAGGACCCCGTCCTCGGTCAGCGCCTCGGCGTAGCGGCGCACGAGGTCGGCCTTGGTCTCGGCGTCGAAATAGATCAGCACGTTGCGGCAGAAGATCGCGTCGAACGGGCCGCGGAACGGCCAGGGATGCAGCAGGTTGAGCTGGCGAAAGGCGATCATCGCCTTGACCTGGCTGGAGAATTCAACCCGATCGCCGGTCCGCGCCAACGCGCCCGAGCGCAGCTCGGAGGGGATGTCGGCGGCGCGCGCCTCCGGGTAGACGCCCGCCTTGCCGGTGGCCAGCACGTTGGTGTCGAGATCGGTCGCGAGGATCCGGAAATCCACGCTCGCCAGCGCGCGCGCCGCGGCCCGCGCGGTCAGCGCGATGGAATAGGGCTCCTCCCCCGTCGAGCAGCCGGCGGACCAGACCCGGATCCGGGTCTTGCCCCGCTTGGCGAGCGGCTCCAGCACCTGCTCGCGCAGATGGGTGAAGTGGTGCCCCTCGCGGAAGAAGGAGGTGAGGTTGGTGGTCACCGCGTTGGTGAACTGCACCATCTCGCCCTTTCCCTCCGGCCGCTCGATCAGGTCCATGTAGGCGCCGAAGGAGGTCAGGCCGGTGGCGCGCAGGCGGCGCGACAGGCGCGTGTAGACCATCTGGCGCTTGTGGTCCTTCAGCACGATGCCGGCGATGTCGAACACCTTGGCGGTGATGCGGGTGAATTCCGCGTCCGACATCACGAACTCGCCGCCATAGCTCTCGCCTTCCTTCCCGCGCGCGGCGGCGGAGGTCGGCGGGAGGCCGGAGCGCGGCGGGCCGTCGGACCCGGTCGGGAGGGGGCGGGTCATCGGCTCAGAACTCCGACCAGTCCTGGTCGTCGTCGACCGCGGGGGCGGGGGCCGGGGCCGGACGGGCCGCAGGCTTCGGTTCGGGGCGCGCGGCGGCCGGGCGGGCCGGCGCGGGCGTCGGCGCCGGAGCGGGCCGGGCGGCCGCGGGCTTCGCCGCGGCGGGGGCGGCGCTCGAGGGCTTCGGCGCCGCGGGTTTCGCGACGGCGGGTTTCGCGACGGCGGGCCTGGCCGCGGCGGGCTTCGGCGCGGCGGGCGCGGTCCGGCCGGCGGGGGCGCGGGCCGGGCTCGCCGAGGCCGGCGGGCGCGAGGCGCCGGGGGCGGAGACCGGGCGGGACGCGGTCGCCGCGCCGCCGCCGCTCGCGACGCGGGCGGGCGCCGCGGCCGCCGCGTCGCTCGCCAGGGCGCGGGTCCCCTGCTTCACGCCGGTCTCGAAGAAGCCGACCCGCTCGATCAGCCAGCGGGCCTCGTTCTGCAGACGCCGCGCGGCGGCCGCGCTCTCCTCGGCCATGGCGGAGTTGCGCTGGGTGGCGTCGTCCATGTGGCTGACCGCCTGGCTGGTCTCCTGCACGCCCGAGCTCTGCTCGCGCACCGCCGAGGAGATGTCCTCGATGGTGGCGGCGGTGCGGGCGATCCCCTCGGCGATCTCCTCCAGCGCGTCGCCGGTGGACTGCACCAGGCGCACGCCCTCGCCCACGTGGCTCGACGAGGCCTCGATCAGGGCCGAGATGTCCTTCGCCGCCTGGCTGGAGCGCTGGGCGAGCGTCCGAACCTCCGCCGCGACCACCGCGAAGCCCTTGCCGGCCTCCCCCGCCCGCGCCGCCTCGACGGCGGCGTTCAGGGCCAGCAGGTTGGTCTGGAAGGCGATCGAGTCGATCACCGAGATGATGTCGGAGATCTTGGCCGAGCTCTCCTCGATCCGGCCCATCGCCGAGACCGCGTTCGACATCACTCCGCGCCCGGCTTCCGCGCGCGAGGCGGCGTCGCGGGCCAGCGTCTCGGCCGAATCCGCGTTGTCGGAGGTGGTCTTCACGTTGGCGGCCATCTCCTCCATCGTCGCGGCGGTCTGCTCCAGCGAGGAGGCCTGCGACTCGGTCCGCGAGCTGAGATCGGAGGCGTCGCGGGAGATCGCGTCGGCCGTCTCCCGCATCCCGTCGGCGGACTTGGCGATGTCGGCGATGGTCTCGGCCAGGCGGGCGACGGCGCGGTTGAGGTTGCCCGCCGCCTCGCCGAAGCGCCCGTCGTGGGTCTCGGTCATGCGGTGGGCGAGGCGGCCGGAGGCCAGCGCCTCGACCATCTTCTCCAGCTCCGAGAAGAAGCCCCCCGACAGCGCGCCCATCTTGTTGATCGAGCGGGCCACCAGCCGGGCGAACCGGTCCTGCGAATCCTCGTCCAGCTTCTTGGTGAAGTCGCCCTTGGCCACCGCCTCGAGCACCTCGTTCACCTGCTCTTCGATCGCCATCGCGGTGGAGCGGTCGCGCCAGGTCACCGCGCGGCCGATCAGGGCGCCGGCGTCGTCGCGCATCTCCACCACCACCAGGCCGAAGCGCTTGTCCCCGTAGGGCAGCAGCGGCGCGCCGCGGCGGTCGGTCGCGACGAAGACCGACGGGTCGGAGTGCAGCATCCGCGCCTCCAGCCCGACCATCGAGCCGGCGCCCGAGGGCACGCCGGGCATGAAGCGGCGGATCTCGCGGAAGCCTTCCTCCATCGCGGCGTTGGCGAAGACCACGCGCTGGTCGGTGTCGAGGATCATCACCATCTCGCTCGACGCGCTGAGCGCGGTCGCGATCCGGCGCGAGGCGACGGAGGCGTGGTGGATCTCCGACAGGGCGCGGGCGAGGTCGCCGAGCTCGTCGGCGCGACGCTCTCCCGGCACCTCGACGGCGCGGCCGGCCAGAAGCTGGCCCACCGCCTCGGTCATCCGCTGCACCGGCGCGGCGAAGCTGCGCGCCACCAGCCAGCCCAGCCCCAGCGCGACCAGCAGCGCCGGCAGCGAGGCCAGGGCCGACATCTGCATCTGCTCGAACCGCGCGGCGGCGAGGGTGGCGGTCGGCTCCTCGGAGACCGCGAGCCAGTCGAGGCCGGGGACCTCGATCGGATGCACCGAGATGATCGCCTCCTCCCCGAACACGCCCGTGCCCTCGACCGCGGTCCTCGCCTCCGCGGCGGGGAGCGCGACGCGGGTCTGCAGCGTGTCGTCGGCCGGCGTCTGCCGCAGGTCCGAGCGCAGCAGCCCGTCGCGGCCGGCGATATAGAGCGCGGTGTCCCCGGTCAGGCGGACGGTGGAGAGGATGTAGGCGAACTCGTGCACCGGCAGCTGCAGCGCCATGACCCCCAGGATCCGCCCGTCGGGCGAGACCGCGGGCGTCGCCGCGAAGGCCGCCGAGGCGCCGCCGCTGGGGGCGTAGGCGGTGAAGTCGACGAAGGCGGTCTCGCCCGGCTGCAGCGCGCGGGCCCGGCGGAAGGCCTCGGCCAGGCCGGAGCCCTGCAGCGGGCCGCTCAGCAGATTGGCGCCGAAGTCGCTCGACTTGCCGACGGAGTAGATGACCTCGCCCTCGGTCGAGATCAGGAACAGGTCGTGGTAGCCGCGCTCCTCCTGGAAGCCGTGGTAGGTGCGGTGGTGACGGGAATGGGCGTCCGACCAGTCGGAGCCGTCGCCGGCGTCCTCGAGCTCCGCCCGCCGCCCGGCCGGCTGCGGGGAGCCCTCGCCGTAGAGGCCGACCACCGCGCCGCGGTCGGCGGCCCAGGGGTTCAGGAAATCCTCGAAATCGTCGGTGCCGAGCTCGGACCGGCGCAGGAAGGCGAGGTCGTTCCGGACCTCGTTGAGGTAGGCTTCGATCCGCTGCGCGGCGAGCTGGGCGCCGTCGGAGACCTGGTCGACCGCGGTCTCGCGCAGTTCGCCGTCGGACCGGGCGAGGTTCACCGCTCCGACCGCCAGCCCGGTCAGCAGGGCGGCGCCGCCGGCCGCGAGGGTCAGCTTGATCCCGATCGAGAGACCGCTGCGGGCGCGGGTCTTCTGGCTGGTGGTCATCCGGCTCTCCGTTCGCCGTGGCTCGGCCGTTTCAGGGCCTGGGGCGCGCCGCGCATTGCGACGCGCGTCTCCTGTCCGCGCGGCGCGGTCGCCGGCGGGTCTTGCGGTCGGTCCGGCCCGGCGCGGGGCCGGGCGGGGTTCGGGTCAGGCGAGTCCGCGGACCGCGCCGAACAGCGACTTGAGGTCGAGCAGCGCCACCATCCCGGACTCGGCGTTCACCAGACCGTTGATCGCCGACTGGTCCAGGTCCGCCTCCGAGGGCGGCACCGGGCGGATGTCGTCGGAGGCGACGCTGATGATGTCGCTGACCGCGTCGACCAGCACGCCCACGGTCTGCTCGCCGATCCAGACGATGACCACCACATGGGTCTCGGTCGCCTCGGTCAGCGGGCCGCCGAAGCGGGCGCGCAGGTCATGCACCGGCACGATGGTGCCGCGCAGGTTCAGGACGCCGCGCATGTAGTGCGGCTGGTTGGGCAGGGCCGTGGTCGGGGTCCACTGCTTGATCTCGCGCACCAGCACGATGTCGACGCCATAGGCGCGGTCGCCGACCAGGAAGGTGACGTACTGCTTCAGGCGCCCGCCCGCGGCCGGCGCCTCGTCGGGGGCGAGACCGCCGAGCTGGCCGTTCGGGCCGGCGGCGGGCTGGCTCTGCATCATGTCGCTCAATGGATCATCTCCTGCATCGGGGCCCGCGCGAGCCCGCCCATGGACACCAGCGACGGCACGTCGAGGATCAGCGCCACCCGTCCGTCGCCGAGGATCGTGGCGCCTGAGACGCCCTCGACCCGCTGGAAGTTCGCCTCGAGGCTCTTGAGCACCACCTGCCGCTGGCCGATCAGCTCGTCGACGAGCAGCGCGACGAGGCCGCGCGTCTCGGTGTCGACCACGATCGCCATCTCCTCGCGCTTGGCCGCGTCGGCGATGCCCAGCGTGTCGCGCAGCGAGATCAGGCGCAGGTATTCCCCGCGGCGGGCGAGCACCTGGGAGCGGTCGGGCAGCACCTCGACCCGCTCGCCCTCGATCCTCAGCGCCTCGACCACCGAACTCAGCGGCAGGATGAAGCGCTCGTCGCCCACGCAGACGGTCATCCCGTCGAGCACCGCGAGGGTCAGCGGCAGGGTGATCTGGAAGCGGGTGCCCTTGCCCGGGTCGGAGCGCATGTGGATGCGTCCGCCCAGCGCCTGGATCTTCTTCTTCACCACGTCCATGCCGACCCCGCGGCCGGAGACCGAGCTGATCTCCTTCGCGGTCGAGAAGCCGGGGTGGAAGATCAGCTGGTCGATCTCCTCGGGGGGGAGGTTGTCCTCGGGCCCGATCAGGCCGTTCTCGATGGCCTTCTCCAGCACGCGCTCGCGGTTCACGCCGCGGCCGTCGTCCTCGACGATGATGATCACGCGCTCGCCGCGATGTTCGGCGGCGAGGCGGATGGTGCCGGTGCGCGGCTTGCCCAGCGCCTCGCGCTCGTCGGGGCCCTCGAGCCCGTGGTCCATCGAATTGCGCAGCATGTGGGTCAGGGGTTCGGCCAGCTCCTCGATCACCGTGGTGTCGACCTCGGTATGTTCGCCGGCGAGCACCAGGCGGGCCTCCTTGTGGAGCTTGTCGGCCAGGTCGCGGACTACGCGGGGCATGCGCGAGAACACCGACTTCACCGGCTGGGCGCGGATCGCCATCACCGATTCCTGCAGCTCCCGCGTCTGGCGGGACATCGCCTCGACCGAGTGGCCGACCTCCAGCGCCGTGTGGGCGTCGGTCTCGGAGAGCTTCTGGGCCAGCACCGCCTGCGTGATCACGATCTCGCCGACCAGGTTCACCAGCCGGTCGATGCGGGTCAGCTCCACGCGCAGGGTCTTGGAGGGGCCGTGGCGGCCGCCCTCCTTGCCCTCCCCGGCGGCGGCCGCGGCGGCGCCGCCTCCGCCGGCGGCGGGAGGGGGCGCGGCGGCGGCGGGGGGCGCGTCGGGGATGTCGGCCGGGGCGCTGGTCGCGGGCGCGTCGGAGGCCGGCGCGGCGCCCGTCGCCGCGGCGAGCGCGGGCGGGTTGTCGATCCAGGGATCCTCGATCTCCAGCTCGGCGATATGCTCGTAGACCATGAAGAAGTCGCGCAGCTCCCGCACCGGGCGGTCGGTCTCGAAGCGCAGGCGCCAGCCGATCGGGCAGCCCTCGGGCTTCAGATCGGCGAGCGCGGGCAGCTCGCCGAAGGGTTCGGCAGCGACCAGGTCCAGCTCGCGCGCGGCGCGGATCATGCGCAGCGGGTCGTGGCCGGCATGGACGAAATCGTCATGCGGGCGGATCGAGACGACGACCTCCCGCGGCTCCAGCTCCTCGGGCTCTGGCGCGGCGGGGGCCGGGGGCGGAGCGGCGGCGGCGGCGGGCGCGTCGTCCTCGGTCTCGTCCGCGGCGGAGCGGCCGGTCATCTCCTCCAGCTCCTGGCGGACGCGGTCCACGGCGCCCTCGTCGACCTGGGCGCCGTCGCGGGCCTGCTCGATCAGCACCTCCATGATGTCGCCGGCGCGCATCAGCAGGTTCACCACCTCCGAATTCAGCGCCAGCCGGCCCGAGCGCAGGCCGTCCATCACCGTTTCGAACACATGGGCGAAGCCGATCAGGGCGTCGAAGCCGAAGGCCGCGGCGCCGCCCTTCACGGAATGCACCGCGCGGAAGGCCGCGTTCACCAGCTCGGGGTCGCGGTCGCCGTCCATCAGGCGGTCGAGCTGCTCCTGCAGGTCGCCCAGCAGCTCCCCGCATTCGGTGAAGAACAGCGCGAGATAGTCTTCGGAGTCGTCCATTCGGTGCTCTCCTGCGCCGGCCGTATCAGGCCAGGCGGGCCACGAGGCCCAGGATCTGGTCGGGGTCGAAGGGCTTGGTCAGCCAGCCGGTGGCCTTCACCTCGCGGGCGCGGTCCTTGAGCTCCTGCGCCGTCTCGGTGGTCAGCAGCAGGATCGGAAGGGACCGGCCCTCGGGCTCGCGACGGGCGGCGGCGATGAACTCCAGGCCGTTCATCTTCGGCATGTTCAGGTCGGTGATCACCAGGTCGGGCCGATGCTCGCGCAGCTTGTCGAGCGCCTCGACCCCGTCCTTGGCGGTGAACACCTCGTGGCCGCCGCGTTCCAGACAGGCCTTGAGCATGTTGAGGAGCGCGCGGGTGTCGTCCACGGCGAGAATGCGGCTCATGCGCGGATCTCCATCTTCATCAGGTCTCCGAAGAGCCCGAGGTCCGAAAACGCGTCCACGAAGGCCGGGGACGGGCTGGTCACGACGGCGGGGGAGCCGGCGTCCGCGCGGGCGCGGGCGGCGGCGACGATGGCGAGCACGTAGGGGGTCGAGACGTTGTCGACCTCCGAGGCGTCGAGCGTCAGCGGGGCCCCGGCCGGCGCGGCGAGCAGCCAGGCCAGGAGCTCCTCGGTCTCGTCATGGCGGGCCCGGCGGTGCAGCCGGATCGGCTCCCCGGCGGCGGGGCCGGACGGCGCGGCGTCCTCCGCAGCCTCTGCGGGGGGGGCGTCGTCCCCGGCGTCGTCGAGCGCGTCCTCCGGGTCGAGCGCCTCCGCGGCGGCGTCGAGCGCCTCCTCCGCGTCCGCATCGGGCGCGGGATCGGCCTCGGGCGCGTCGTCCGGCGCCGGGTCCTCGGCGTCGAAGGCGACCTCGAGCGTGGGCTCGGGGCGCGCGGCGTCGTCGTCGTCCGGCGCGGCCGCCTCCTCGGGGAGGTCCAGCTCCGGGCCGGGCTCGGCCTCCGCCGCCTCGGCGGCGGCCTTGCCGGGGGACGTGCGTTTCGCGGTCATCTCTCGCTCCTTCCCACGAAATCGGAGGCCGTGCGGCGGGCGCGCACGACGGGAAAGCCTGCGGCGGAGGCGGGGGCGCGCCGGGTCACGACTTGCCCTCCGCCATCGCCATCATCCGCTCGAGCCCCTCGATCAGGCCGGCGTCGGGGCTCTGGGTCAGCTTCACGGCCTTGCCGCCGTCGATCGCGCCGAGGCGGCCGAGCGCCAGCAGCGCCTGTTCGGGATCGCCGTCGACGATCAGCTCCACCGCCTCGCGCGATTCGCGCGGGATCGGGATCAGCATCCCGGGCTCCAGCTCCTCCAGCTCCGCCAGGCGGAGCTTCTGGCGGTGCAGGACCGCGCGCAGCCGCACCGGCGAATCGGAGGCGGCCTTGGCCATGTGCCGGGACCAGATGTCGGAGCGCGCGCGGTTGTCGGACTGCTTGCCGGGCGCCGCGGCCCGGTAGGAATCGAGCACCGCCAGCGGCAGCACCAGGTCGAACTCGCCGGATCGGGCGGCCTCGCCCATGTCGAGGCTGATCTTCAGGACCAGCACGTCGGAATGCTCCGGCGCGATGCGCACCATGGTCACGTGCTGCTCGAAATGGTCGAGCTTCATCGCCGCGCGGATGCCGGGGCCGAGGTGCACGCGCAGCGCCGCCTCGAACGCCTCCAGCCCCAGGCGGATGAAATCCTCGCACAGGGCGCAGTCGATGGCGGTGACCGAGCGGGCCACCGGCATCGGCGCCGCGGCCGGATCGCCGCCCATGCGCAGGTCGACCACGTGGTAGATCAGGTCCATCCCCACGTTCATCAGCGCCGAGTTCTGCGACCCCTTCACGTCGATCACCGCGATCATCGCGGGCACCGGGATCTCCTCCAGCACCGACGACAGCTTCTTGACCTCGCAGTCGATGACGATGGCGGAGGTCAGCGTGCGCATCAGCCCGCGCAGACGCTCGTCGAGGAGCTTGGCGAAATTCTCGCCGATCTCCTCGATTCCCCGGAACGGGGCGCGGCCGACCCGGTTGCCGGCCAGCTTTCGGCGGATCGCGCTGTCGACGGCGGCGTCCATGTCGCCAGAATCTCCGTGTGTCAGATCCGGCCAGGAGGGCCGGCGACGCGGAAATTCGGCGGGAGAAGTTAGAAAGCCGTGAACGCAACGTCTTTCGGCGCCGAGGAACCGACCTGACCCCTGCGGCGATCCCGCCCCGGAGAGGATCGCGCGCGCGAGGGAGACGGGTGCCCTTCACCCCCTCTTCACCCGGCCCAACGGCCCCCGAAGACGCCGTTGTCAAAGCGGAAACCCTGTTACTTTCGAGCAACCTAGTTCCGAAACCACGTCGCAAGGCCGTGGGCGTATCCCGCTCCCCGGGTGGATGAAACCGGATGCAAGGGAGCGGGGCCATGGCCGACGCTGCAATGATCGTGAAGCGCAAGAAGGTGGTGGGCGGAGACGGCCACCACGGCGGCGCGTGGAAGGTGGCCTATGCGGATTTCGTGACCGCGATGATGGCCTTCTTCCTGCTGATGTGGCTGCTGAACGCCACCTCCGAGGAGCAGCGCGCCGGGCTGGCCGAATATTTCGACCCGCGCGTGCCGATCGCGAAGATCTCGGGCGGGGGCACCGGCGCCTTCGGGGGCGATTCGATGTTCTCCGAGAACACGCTCTCCCAGAACGGCACCGGCGCCTCGGCCAACACGCCGATGCTCAACGAGCAGGCCAAGGGCGACCAGGGCACGCTCGACCGCAACGGCGACGAGGGCTCGGCCCAGGAGCTGACCGAGCTCGACAACCTGTTCCGCGGCATGACCGGCGAGAGCGAGGCCGCCGACGCGCTGCTCCAGCACATCAAGACCCGGGTCACCGACGAGGGCCTGGTGATCGAGCTCTTCGACGTCGACGGCCGGCCCCTGTTCCACGCCGGCTCCGCCGAGCCGACGGCGCAGATGCAGGCGCTGCTGGAGATGGTGGGCGGCGTGGCGCGCCTGGTGACCAACCGGATCGCGGTCACCGGCCACACCGACGCCAGCCCCTTCGCCGCCGACGCGCCCTACGGCAACTGGGAGCTGTCGACCGACCGCGCCCAGGTCTCCCGCCGGGCGCTGGCCGAGGCCGGGATCGAGGCCGAGCGCATGGCCCGCGTCACCGGCAAGGCCGACACCGAGCCGGCGCCCGACGCCGCCGCCGACGATCCACGCAACCGCCGGGTGCAGATCACCCTGCTGCGCACCGGCCGCTGAGGACCCTGACCCCCCGGGGGGCGCCCTCGCCGCCCCCTCCTCTCGGGCCCCGGATCCTGTCCGGGGCCCGTTCGCGTGCCGGCGCCCCCGCCAGCCTCCCCTTGCGCGTCCCGGCCCGTCGGCTACCACTTGGGCCCCGGAGCGCCGGGCAGCCGCCGCGGCCCCGGAACCGGCCAAGGGAGGACGCGCCATGTTCCACGCCACCCTGAGATTCCCGCTCGGCGAGGACATCGAGGCGATCCGCGACACGGCCCATCGCTGGGCGCAGGAGCAGGTGAAGCCGCTGGCCGCCGAGATCGACCGCTCCAACGCCTTCCCGATGCAGCTGTGGACGCAGATGGGCGAGATCGGCCTGCTGGGAATCACCGTGCCCGAGGAGTACGGCGGGCTGGGCATGGGCTACCTCGCCCATTGCGTGGCGGTGGAGGAGGTGGCGCGGGCCTCCGCCTCGGTCAGTCTCAGCTACGGGGCGCATTCGAACCTCTGCGTCAACCAGATCAAGCTGAACGGCTCCCCGGAGCAGAAGGCGAAATACCTGCCGAAGCTGGTCTCGGGCGAGCATGTCGGCGCGCTGGCGATGTCGGAGGCGACGGCGGGCTCGGACGTGGTCTCGATGAAGCTGCGCGCCGAGAAGCGCAACGACCGCTACGTGCTGAACGGGACCAAGTACTGGATCACCAACGGCCCCGACGCCGACGTGCTGGTGGTCTACGCCAAGACCGACCCCGGGGCCGGCGCCCGCGGCATGACCGCCTTCCTGATCGAGAAGGAGATGGCCGGCTTCTCGACCAGCCCGCATTTCGACAAGCTCGGGATGCGCGGCTCCAACACCGGGGAGCTGATCTTCGAGGACGTGGAAGTGCCCTTCGAGAACGTCCTGCGCGAGGAGGGCAAGGGCGTCAACGTGTTGATGTCGGGCCTGGATTACGAGCGCGTGGTGCTCTCGGGCATCGGCACCGGGCTGATGCACGCGATGCTGGACGAGGTGGTGCCCTACCTCCATGAGCGGCAGCAGTTCGGCAAGCCGATCGGCGAGAACCAGCTGATGCAGGCGAAGCTGGCGGACATGTACACGGCGATGAACACGGCGCGCGCCTGGCTCTACGCCGTCGCCGGCGCCTGCGACCGGGGCGAGGTCACCCGCCAGGACGCGGCGGCCTGCGTGCTCTACTGCTCCGAGGTGGCGATGCAGCAGGCGGTGCAGGCGGTGCAGGCGTTCGGCGGCGCGGGGTACCTGGCCGATTCTCCGGTGGCGCGGATCTTCCGGGACGCCAAGCTGATGGAGATCGGGGCCGGCACCTCCGAGATCCGGCGGATGCTCTGCGGGCGCGAGCTGCTGAAGGCGACCGCCTGAGGCGACGGCCCCCGGCGCCGCGTCCCCGGGGGGCGCGGCGCCTCGACGCTCCAGCAGGGGGAAGGTCGGGGGCGGGGGCTGGAACCCCGGGCGCTTCGTCCCATGTCTCGCAAAGGAAGGGGGCGCGCCGCGGCGCCGGGGCCCCGGTCCGACCGGAGGCGCCCTGCGCTCCGCCGCGCCCTCCCGCGCAACGCGAGAGGAGCCCGAGATGCCCTTCGACCAGTCCGCAAGCCCATCGGCCGACCGCGCCGAGCTGCACCGCATGGTGATGCCCGGCCACCTCTGCCCCTTCGGCCTGAAGTCCAAGGCCCTGCTGGAGCGCAAGGGCTACGAGGTCGACGACCATCATTTGACCAGCCGCGAGGAGGTCGACGCCTTCATGGCCAAGCACGGGGTGAAGACCACGCCCCAGACCTTCATCGGCGGCGAGCGGATCGGCGGCTATTCCGACCTCCGCGCCCATTTCGGCGACCCGCTGCCCGACGAGGACGCGACCTCCTACCGCCCGGTCCTGATGATCTTCGCCGTCGCCGCGCTGCTGGCGCTGGGCGTCGGCTGGATGCTGGGCGAGGTCGTGGCGATCCGCACGGTCGAAATGTTCGTGGCCATCGCCATGACCCTGCTGGGCCTGCAGAAGCTGCAGGACGTCGAGTCGTTCTCGACCATGTTCCTCAACTACGACCTGCTGGCCCGGCGCTGGGTGCGCTACGGCTACGTCTACCCCTGGGCGGAGACGGGGGCCGGCCTGCTGATGACCGCGGGGGTGCTGACCTGGATCTCCGCCCCCGTGGCGCTGGTCATCGGCCTGATCGGCGCCGTCTCGGTGTTCAAGGCGGTCTACATCGACCGGCGGGAGCTGAAATGCGCCTGCGTGGGCGGCGGCTCGAACGTGCCGCTGGGCTTCGTGTCGCTGACCGAGAACCTGGCGATGATCGCCATGGGGATCTGGATGCCGCTGCGGATCTATCTCGGGATCTGAGGCGACCGTCGCCGTTGCGGGGACGATGCAACCTGGGGCAGGATGCTCATCCAGATTAACGGAGCGTCCATGCCCCGAGCCGCCTGTCTCGCGATCGCGTGCCTGATCGTCCTGCCGGCCGCCCCCGCCCCCGCGCAGGAGGCGGGTCCCTCGGCGCAGGAGATGCGCGCGCAGATCGAGGACTGCCTGGCCCGGGCCGAGGGCCGCGTCGAGGAGCAGGCCTGCATCGGCGGCCCCTCGGCCGAGTGCATGGACCGGCCCGGCGACTACAGCACGCTCGGCATGGTCAATTGCATCGGCGCCGAGACCGAGGCCTGGGACGCGATCCTCAATGCGCTCTGGCCCCGGCTGCGCAACGAGGCGGCGGCCTACGACGCCTCCGAATCGCCCGGGGACCTGGGGTTGCCGGGCCGCGCCGACAGCCTGCTGGCCGCCCAGCGCGCCTGGATCGCCTTCCGCGACGCCGAATGCCTGCACGCCTACGCCCAGGGGGGGACCGGCTCGATCCGCACGCTCTACGGCGCCTCCTGCCGGCTTGAGGAGACGGCGGAGCGGGCGCTGGACTTCCGCTCCTGGCTGGGCGAACCGCCCTGAGCCAGCGCGCCCGGGCCCGCGCGCCGGGCCCTTGCGCCGGGGGCGGGCGCCACCTTGCCGCCCCATCCCCGCCCGGCCCTCGCCCCCGCCTCGTAGAAACCTGTTCCGCGTCCCCCTTGGCGCCCTGCGCGCGCCGCGTCACAAAGGAGCCCGCCATGATCCGCGCGCCGCTTCATCTCCTCGCCTCCGCCGCCCTCGTCCTGGCGGGCCTCGCCGCCTGGTCCGCGCCGACGCCGGCCGCGGCGGACGAGCTGGACGACGCCCGCTTCCTGACCCAGTGCGTCGAGAAGCAGCTCCCCTCCGGCACCGCGAAGGCCGAGTCGGTCTGCCTGGGCCTGATCGCCCTGCCCTGCACCGACGCCGGCCCCTCCGCCGACGACGTCGCCGCGCAGGAGGAGCACGAGGTCGCCTGCCTGACCCGCGAGACCGAGGCCTGGCAGGTGGCGATGGACGAATGGTGGCCCGACCTGCTGGCCGCCGCGGTGACGCTCGACGCCCGCGACGACCGCCAGTCGGCCTCCGCCGACGCGCTGCGCCAGGCCCACCGCGCCTGGGAGAGCTTCGCCCAGGCCGAATGCGCCTATGCCGCGGCCCTGTGGGGCCGCTCCACCTACCGCGAGGTCTCGCGCGCCGACTGCGAGATGCGCACCCTCGCGCGCCGCGCGATCCAGCTTCGCGCCCAGACCGGATTGGACAGCTGATGACGGTTCTCGCCTCCGCCCTCTCCCCGGCCTCGGACGAGGCGAAGGCGAACCGGGCCGCCCATGAGGCGGCGATCGATCAGGTGAGGGCGGCGGCGCAGGCGGCGCTCGCCGGCGGCGGCGAGGTCGCCCGCAAGCGCCACGAAAGCCGCGGCAAGATGCTGCCGCGCGACCGGGTGGCGGGCCTGCTGGACCCCGGCGCGCCGTTCCTGGAATGCGGGATGACCGCGGCGCACGAGATGTACGCCGGCGCCTCCCCCTGCGCCGGGATCATCACCGGCGTCGGCCGGGTCGAGGGGCGCGAGGTCATGGTGGTCTGCAACGACGCCACCGTGAAGGGCGGCACCTACTACCCGATGACCGTCAAGAAGCACCTCCGCGCCCAGGAGATCGCCGAGCAGAACAATCTTCCCTGCGTCTACCTGGTGGATTCGGGCGGCGCGAACCTCCCCCAGCAGGACGAGGTGTTCCCGGATCGCGACCACTTCGGCCGGATCTTCTACAACCAGGCCCAGATGTCCGCGAAGGGCATCCCCCAGATCGCCGCCGTGCTGGGCAGCTGCACCGCCGGCGGCGCCTATGTCCCCGCCATGTCTGACGAAACCATCATCGTGCGCGAGCAGGGCACGATCTTCCTCGCCGGCCCCCCGCTGGTGAAGGCCGCCACCGGCGAGGTCGTCACCGCCGAGGAGCTTGGCGGCGGCGACGTGCACACCCGCCTCTCCGGCGTCGCCGACCACCTGGCCGAGAACGACGCCCATGCCCTGGCGCTGGCCCGCCGGATCGTTTCGAACCTCAACCGCCCCAAGCGCCCCACCGTGGAGCTTCGGACGCCGGAAGAGCCCGCCTACGACCCCGAGGAAATCCTCGACGTCGTCCCCACCGACTGGAAGCAGCCCTGGGACGTGCGCGAGCTGATCATGCGCATCGTCGACGGCTCCCGCTTCGACGAGTTCAAGCCGCGCTTCGGCACCTCGCTGGTCACCGGCTTCGCGCATCTCGAGGGGATCCCCGTCGGCATCGTCGCCAACAACGGCATCCTGTTCTCGGATTCGGCCTCCAAGGGCGCGCATTTCGTCGAGCTGTGCTCGCAGCGCCGCATCCCCTTGGTGTTCCTGCAGAACATCACCGGCTTCATGGTCGGCAAGAAATACGAGGCCGAGGGCATCGCCCGCCACGGCGCCAAATTGGTGACGGCGGTCTCCACCACCCAGGTCCCCAAGGTCACCATGATCGTCGGCGGCAGCTTCGGCGCCGGCAACTACGGCATGTGCGGGCGCGCCTACTCCCCCCGCTTCATGTGGAGCTGGCCGTCGTCGCGCATCTCCGTCATGGGCGGCGAGCAGGCCGCCGGCGTGCTGGCGACGGTCCGCCGCGAGGGGATCGAGCGCAAGGGCGGCTCGTGGTCCGCCGAGGAGGAGGCCGAGTTCAAGCGCCCCACCATCGAGCTGTTCGAGCGGCAGTCCCACCCCCTCTACGCCTCTGCGCGGCTCTGGGACGACGGCATCGTCGACCCCCGCCAGACCCGCCGCACGCTGGCCCTGTCGCTGTCGGCCGCCCTCAACGCCCCGATCCCCGAGGCCCCGCGCTTCGGCGTGTTCCGGATGTGATCGCAAGGGGGCGACGATGCTGCGGACCCGCCTGACCGAGGCCCTTGGCCTCCGCCACCCGGTGATCTCGGCGCCGATGGCGCTGGCGGCCGGCGGCCGGCTGGCCGCGGCGGTGTCGAGGGCCGGGGGCCTGGGGATGATCGGCGGCGGCTACGCCGACCCCGACTGGACCGCGCGGGAATTCTCGGAGGCCGGCAACGAGGGCGTCGGCTGCGGCTTCATCACCTGGAGCCTCGCCGACCACCCGGAGGCGCTGGAGATCGCCCTGTCCCGCGCGCCGCGCGCCCTGTTCCTCTCCTTCGGCGATCCCGCCGCCTTCGCCCCCGCGATCCACGCCGCCGGGGTGCCGCTGATCTGCCAGGTGCAGACGCTGGCCGACGCGAAGGCCGCGCTCGACGCCGGCGCCGCCGTGCTGGTCGCCCAGGGCGCCGAGGCCGGCGGCCATGGCGAGCGGCGCGCCACCATGACCCTGGTCCCCGAGGTCGCCGACCTGCTGGCGAGCCGCGCGCCCGAGGTCCTGCTCTGCGCCGCGGGAGGGATCGCCGACGGCAGGGGCCTCGCCGCGGCCCTGTCGCTGGGCGCGGACGGGGCGGTGATCGGCACGCGCTTCTGGGCCTCCGAGGAATGCCTCGCCGCCCCCGGCCTGAAGCAGGCCGCGCTGGCGGCGAGCGGCGACGACACCCTGCGCACCAAGACGGTGGACGTGGTCCGCGGCCGCGACTGGCCCGAGCGCTTCGACATCCGGGTGATCCGCAACGCCTTCACCGACCGCTGGCACGACGACCTCGCGGGCCTCAAGGCGCAGGCCGCCCCGATCGCCGAGGCCTGGGGCCAGGCCGCCGCCGCCGGCGACGCCGCCCTCGCCAACCCCATCGTCGGCGAGGCGACCGGCCTCCTCCACGACCTCCCCCCCGCCGCCGAGATCCTCGAGCGGCTGATCGCGGAGACCGAAGCCGTCCTCTCCCGGACCGCCGCTCTGCGGGCCTGAGGCCGCCGGTGAGCGGGCGGCAGGACCGGGAAGGGAAGGTCGCCGACATCGCTCAAGGGCGTCGCCTGCGCCGGCGACGCCGGTGGCGGGGGCTGCGCTCCATGCTTTGGCCGCCGTGGCGGGGGGGCCGGGGGCGGTGGCTCCGGATCGCGGTCGGCGCGCTGCTGGCCACCCTCATCATCCTTCACCTGAAGCCGATCCGCACCGCGCGCGAACTGGCCGGCGTCGCGTCGCCGTCGTGCCGGGTGCTGACCTTCACCGACGGCGACACTCTCGACGCCTGGTGTCCGGGCGAGGGGGCGCAGCGCATTCGCCTGACCGGCTACGACACGCCCGAGATCCGGGGCGCCTGCCTGAAGGAGCAGGCGATGGCCTTCGCCGCCACCCTGCGGCTCGCCAGCCTGGTCTTCGCCGCGGACGAGGTTCGGTTCCGGTTCTTCGGACGCGACCGCTACGACCGGCGGTTGGGGGCGATGTTTCTCGACGGCGCGTTCGTGGCGGATCTCATGGTCGCCGAGGGCTGGGCCCGCCGCTACGACGGCGGCGTCCGTCTGCCCTGGTGCGGGCGGGACGACGCCTCCGGCTGACCGCCCTGGACCGCCCTCAGCCGCGGCCCCATCGCGCGGCGGCGGCGTCGTCGCTTTCGCGGGCGTCGACCCAGCGGGCGCCGTGGGGGGTGGTCTCCTTCTTCCAGAAGGGGGCCTTCGTCTTCAGCCAGTCCATCAGGAACTCGGCCGATTCGAAGGCCGCCTGCCGGTGGGCGGAGGCGGTGGCGACCAGCACGATGCGGTCGGCGGGCAGCAGGGGGCCGTAGCGGTGGATCACCACCGCGCCCTGCAGGGGCCAGCGGGCGAGAGCCTGGCGGGCGATTCCGGTCAGGGCCTTTTCGGTCATGCCGGGATAGTGCTCGAGCTCCATGGCCGAGACCGGCATGTCGCCGCCGCGGTCGCGCACCAGGCCGGTGAAGGTGACCAGCGCGCCCACGTTGGCGCGGCCCTCGGTCAGGCGGGCGCACTCGGCGGCGACGTCGAAATCCTCTTCCTGGACGGAGACGTGCAGGAGGGGATCCATCTCAGCCGCCGGTGACGGGGGGGAAGAAGGCGACCTCGCGCGCGCCGGTCAGGGGCGCGTCCAGCTCGGCCGCATCCTGGTCGACGGCGACGCGAACGGCGGTCAGGTCCTCGAAGGCCAGCGCATGGCCCTCGGAGCGGGCGCGCAGCTCCTCGACCAGGGCCGAGACGGTGGGGGCGGAGGTCTCGACCTCCTCGCGCCCGGCGCCGATGCGCTCGCGCAGCCAGGCGAAATAGAGCACCTGCATCAGCTTCCCTCCTTCATCGCGGGGCTGGCGAGGGCCTTGCGGAAATACTCCACCCCGGTGATCACGGTCAGCGCCGCCGCAAGCCAGATCAGCGCCAGGCCCGCCAGATGCGCCCACTCCCCCCAGGGGGACAGGAACAGCGCGCCGATGGCCACCATCTGCACCGTGGTCTTCCACTTCGCCAGCTTGGTCACGTGGATCGTGACCCGGCCCGCCAGATGCTCCCGCAGGCCGGAGACCGCGGTCTCGCGCAGGAAGATGGCGGCGGCGGGGACCAGGAGCCAGGGGTCGAGCCCCGCCAGCATCATCAGCACCGCCAGCGCGATGGTCACCATCGCCTTGTCGGCGATCGGGTCGAGCATGCGGCCGAACTCGCTCTGCTGATTCCAGCGCCGGGCGATCCAGCCGTCGAGGAAGTCGGTCAGCGAGGCACCCAGGAACAGCGTCACCGCGACCGCGTCCGCCAGCGGGCGAGGCAGGACGACGAAGACCAGCGCGACGGCCGGCGCCGCGACGAGGCGCAGGAGCGTGAGCAGGTTGGGGAGGGTCAACGGCATGAGCGCTCTTTCGGACGGGCGGCGCCGACAGTCAAGCGGCGCGAAGGCCGGCGGGCGGAGAGGGCGGGCCCCCCAGCCCCCGCCGGGGCGGCTCGGTCCGCCCCGGCGACGACGCGCGCCGGAGCCTGAACCGGGACGCGAAAGGGCACCCCCGCCGGCGGCGGAGGCGCCCCCGTGGCGGCGCCCGAGGGTCAGCGGCGGCGTCTGCGGCGGCCCGGGCCGGGGCCGCGCAGGGCGCGCCCGACCTCGGCGGCGTCGCGGAAGGCGGCGGCGGCGGCGAAGGCGAGCTCCAGGTCCCGCTCGAACCGGGCGGCGGCCGGGTCGGGGGGCGGCGGCGGACCGGCCATGCCCGGGGCCGCGCCCGGGGGCGCGGCGGCGGCGCCCTCGGCCACGCCGTGGGCTTCGGCGGCGGCGAGGGCCGGGGCGATGGCCGCGGCCGGCAGGGTTGGCGTCGACAGGCGCCAGCCGTTGCCGGCGAAGACCATCAGGGCGACGAAGGCGTAGACCCCGCCCGCGATCGCCAGCGCCGCCACCCAGCCGTAGATCCCCGCCAGCCAGATCAGGCCGGCGACCGTCAGGCAGATGCACGCCCCCGCGGCGAAGAAGGCGAAGGCGAGCGGCGGGCTCGCCGTCGCCACCACCGAGGCCGCGCCGACGCTGGCCGCGCGGCCGGCCTCGAGCGCGACCTGGTTGCCCAGGCCGCGGATGATCCCGTTCATGCCGGTCATGCCGCCGGCGGGGCCGGGCGCCTGTCTCGGCCTCATGGTCTCCCCCTCTTCGCCAGAGCTCGCCTGCGCCTGCGCCGGCTCAGCGGCGCGCGGTGAGGAAGCCGAACACCAGGCCCACGGCGGCGGCGCCGGCGACGGCGGTCAGCGGCCGCTCGCGCACGTAGTCCTGGGCGATCTCGATGTCGCGGTCGGCCTCGAGGCGGGCGCGGCGGGCGGCGCGGCGGCCGCGGGCCTTGGCCTCGCGCGCGGCGCCGTTCACCCGGCCCTTCGCGTCCTCGACCTCCATCCGGGCGACGTCGCCCATGGTGTCGGTGATCCGCGACAGGTCCGCGCGCAGGGCGTCGATCTGCCTGGAGAGCTCGGCATACTTGTCGTCGGTGCTGGCAGCGGCCATGGCACGGTCCTCCTCACTCTGGCGCGGCGAGTCCGCGGCGCTCGATTCCACGCCATGAAATGTAATCAGGCGGCGGCGAACATCCACCGCCGCCAACAAATGGTCACGGATGCGTCGGGCGCATGACGGCGGGCGCCCGCGGAGCCCGTGGCCGGGCCCCGCGGCGCGACGGGCTCAGAGGCGCTCGAAGGCCAGCGCGATGCCCTGGCCGCCGCCGATGCACATGGTCACCAGCCCGTAGCGGCCGCCGATGCGCTCCAGCTCGTAGAGGCACTTGACGGTGATGATCGCCCCGGTGGCGCCGACGGGGTGGCCCAGAGCGATGGCGCCGCCGTTGGGGTTCACCTTCTTCGGGTCCAGCCCCAGCCCCTTGTTCACCGCGCAGGCCTGGGCGGCGAAGGCCTCGTTCGACTCGATCACGTCGAAGTCGTCGACGGTCAGGCCGGTGCGCTCCAGCAGCGTCTGGACGGCGGGGACCGGGCCGATGCCCATCACCTCGGGCCGCACGCCGGCATGGGCGTAGCCCAGCAGGCGGGCGCGGGGCTTCAGCCCGGCCTTCTGCGCGGCCTCGGCGTCCGCCAGCACCAGGGCCGCGGCCCCGTCGTTGATGCCCGAGGCGTTGCCGGCGGTGACCATGCCGTCCTTGCGGAAGGCGGGGCGCAGGCCGGCCAGCGCCTCGGCCGAGGTCATCCGGGGATGCTCGTCGCGGGCGAAGTCGACCATGTCGCGGCCCTTCTTCACCTCGACCGGCACGATCTGCTCGTCGAAGCGGCCGGCCTCGATGGCGGCCTTGGCGCGGGCCTGGGATTCGAGCGCGAAGGCGTCCATCTCCTCGCGGGAGATCTGGTGCTCGGCCGCCACGTTCTCGGCGGTGATGCCCATGTGGCCGTGGCCGAACGGGTCGTTCAGCGCGCCGACCATCATGTCGATGCCCTTGATGTCGCCCATCTTCTGGCCGAAGCGGGCGGCGGGCAGGATGTAGGGGCCGCGCGACATGCTCTCGGCCCCGCCGGCGAGCGCATAGTCCGCGTCGCCCAGCAGCAGCGACTGCGCGGCCGAGACGATGGCCTGCGCGCCCGACCCGCAGAGCCGGTTGACGTTCATCGCCGGCACCGAGTCCGGGATGCCCGCGCCGATCGCCGACACGCGGCTGAGGTACATGTCCTTCGGCTCGGTGTTGATCACGTGGCCATAGGCGACATGGCCGATCTGCGAGGGCTCGACCCCGGCGCGCTCCATCGCGGTCTTCGCGACCAGGGCGCCGGTCTCCGTCGGGGGCGTGCCGGCCAGCGAGCCGCCGAAGGTGCCGATGGCGGTGCGGGCGCCTGCGAGGATCACGATCTCCTTGGGCAGCGCGTCTCTGGGCATGGCTTGTCTCTCCCGTCTGTTCTGGTTCGCGGGCGGCGGCGCGGCGCGGTGCGGCGGCCGTCCCTGCGGCGCCGCACCATACGCCTGCGGCCGGCGTTGTCCAATGGCCCCTGACCGACCGGTCAGGAGCTGGTCGTCAGGCGGCCTCCCGCGCCCGGTCGGCGGCGGGCGGCCAGGCGCGATGCGCCTCCGCCGCGGCCCAGGCGGCGATGGGCTCGGGCAGGGGCGCGCGCCAGCCCGGCTCCGGCCGGTCGGCGAAGAGCTCGGCCGTCGGGCGGATGCCGGAGGCGTCGAACAGCGCCATCCGCGCATAGAGCCCGTGCGCCGGGACCCCGTTGGCGTAGAGCACGTGGTCGACATAGGTGAAGCGCGCGTCGCAGCCCACGACGGTCGCGTGCAGCTCGATCCGGTCCATCAGGCGCACCCGCTTGCGGTAGGTGACCGCCGAGCCCGCCACGGCGATGGAGAGCCCGCGCTCGCGCATCAGCTCCACCACCCCGCAGCGGCGCAGCACCGCCATGCGGGACATGTCGAAGAGCGTCAGCGAGCGGCCGTTGTTCAGCTCCCACGCCGTGTCGAGGTCCTGCGGCCAGCAGCGGGTGCGGGTCACATGCGTCTCGCCGGGCGCCAGCCGCGGCAGGCGGCCGGCGCGGCGCATCTCTCGCATCACGCGGACGACGGGGTACATGGGCGGCTCCGGGGTTGCATACTGGCGAGTATGTCAGCCTAGGCCGGGAGGGGCGGGAGCGGCAAGCGCCGTAGGGCGCATTTCAATGCGCCGCTCTCGACGGGCCGCTCCGACGCGGCGCATTGAAATGCGCCCTACGGGGACGGCGGTTCAGGGCCCGACAGGCGGGGAGGGGCCCCGGGTCAAGCCCGGGGCGCCGTGCTGCATTCAACCTGCGGCGGCGTGGACGGCCGTCAGAGGCCCTCGAACAGCGGGGTCGAGAGGTAGCGCTCGGCGAAGCTGGGCAGGATCACCACGATGCGCTTGCCGGCCATGTCCTCGCGCTCGGCGATCTCCAGCGCCGCGGCGACGGCGGCGCCCGAGGAGATGCCGCCGGGGATGCCTTCCACGCGGGCCAGCTTGCGGGCCATGTCGAAGGCGGTCTCGTTGCCGATGGTCAGCACCTCGTCGATCAGGGCGCGGTCGAGGTTGCCGGGCACGAAGCCCGCGCCGATGCCCTGGATCTTGTGGGGGCCGGCCTCGCCGCCCGAGAGGATCGGGCTGTCCTCGGGCTCCACCGCCACGATCTTCACATGCGGCGCGCGGTGCTTCAGCACCCGGCCGACGCCGGTCAGGGTGCCGCCGGTGCCCACGCCCGCGACGAAGACGTCGAGATGGCCGTCGGTGTCGGTCCAGATCTCCTCGGCGGTCGTCGCCTCGTGGATCGCGGGGTTGGCGGTGTTCTCGAACTGCTGGGGGATCACGGCGTCGCCGATCTCGGCGGCCAGCTCCTCGGCCCGCTCGATGGCGCCGCGCATGCCGCGGGCGGGGTCGGTCAGCTCCAGCCGCGCGCCCAGCAGGGCCAGCATCTTGCGCCGCTCGATCGACATGCTCTCGGGCATGCACAGGATCAGCTTGTAGCCCCGCGCGGCGCAGGCGAAGGCCAGCGCGATGCCGGTGTTGCCCGAGGTCGGCTCGATCACGGTGGTGTCGTGGCCGAGCTTCCCGGTCCGCTCCAGGCTGTCGATCATCGCGACGCCGATGCGGTCCTTCACCGAGGAGATCGGGTTGAAGAACTCCAGCTTGGCGAGGATCTCGGCCTTCAGGTCCCGCTCCACCGCCAGGCGCGACAGGCGCACCAGGGGGGTCGAGCCGATGGTCTGGGTGACGTCGTCGTAGATCCGGCCGCGCGGCGGCGTGAACCGGCCCGGGTTGGCTTCATGGCTCGGCTCGGGAACGGCGGCGTGGGCGTGCCGGTCGGCGGTCATGCGGGATCCTCCCTCGCTGGGGTCTGCGCCTGCGGGGCCGGAGGGGGCCCGGCCCGCGGCGCGGTTCGCATCCATATACGCCCAAGCGGCGGAGGGGGCGAGTCGCGCCGCCCCCCCGCGCTCAGATCGTGAAGTCGGGGCGGGTCTCGTCGGCGCGCGGCACGTCCTGGCGCTGGGCCTCGCGGCACAGGTCCTCCATGGTGATCCGGTCCAGCCGGTCGAGGAGGTCGCGCTGCATGTCCTCCCACAAGGGCGAGACCACCGCGGCGCCGAGCGGGCTGGCGGGGCCGGCCTCGCCCTCCTCGGCGTCGAGGGTCGAGACCACGCGGACCACGTCGCCCACGGTCACGCGGCGGCGTTCGCGCGCCAGGGTGTAGCCGCCGCGGGGGCCGCGGACGCCCTTCAGGACGCCGGCGCGGACCAGGGCCTGCATCACCTGCTCGAGATAGCGCTGGGGGATGCCCTGGCGCTCGGTCACGTCGCGGGCCTGCACGGGGTCGGGGCGGGCGTTGTAGGCGATGTCCACCACCGCCTCGATCGCCAGCAGGGTCTTGCGGGTCAGCTTCAGCATCAGCCGGGGGTCCTTTCGCCGATGCCTGTCGAGCCGAAGCCTCCGGCGCCGCGGGCGGTCTCGTCGAGGCTCTCGACCTCGCGCCACAGGCCGCGGGTCACCGGCGCGATCACCATCTGGGCGATGCGGTCGCCATGGGCGATCTCCACCGCCGCCTCGCCGAGGTTCACCAGGATCACCCCGACCTCGCCGCGATAGTCGCTGTCGACGGTGCCGGGGGCGTTCGCCACCGTCAGCCCCTTCTTCAGCGCGAGGCCGGAGCGGGGGCGCACCTGCGCCTCGAACCCCGCCGGCAGCGCGATGGCGAGGCCGGTGGGCGCCAGCGTGCGGGCGCCGGGGGCGAGGCTGAGCGCCCCGCGGTCCGGGAAGCAGACGCGCAGGTCCATGCCGGCGGCGCCCGCGGTCTCGTAGGCCGGCAGGGGCAGGGCGGGGTCGTGGTGGGGCAGGCGGGTCAGGGCGACCTCGATCTCCATCATGCGGCCCCCCGGTCCGCGGCGCCCCGATCCTCGCGTCCCGGTCCCGCGAAGTGGTCGGCGATGCGGCGGGCGAGGCGCTGGGCGGTTTCGGTCTTGGTCAGGCGGGGCCAGGGCTCGGCGCCCTCGGGGGTGATCAGGATCACCGCGTTCTCCGTGCCGCCCATGATGCCGGTGGCGGGCGAGACGTCGTTCGCCACGATCCAGTCGCAGCCCTTGCGCAGGCGCTTGGCGGAGGCGTGGGCCACCACGTCGTCGGTCTCGGCGGCGAAGCCGACCACCAGGGCGGGGCGGCCCTCGGTCCAGCGGGCGACGGTCTTGAGGATGTCGGGGTTCTCGGCGAACTCCAGCGCGGGGGCCGGCGCGCCCGCCTGCTTCTTGATCTTGGAGCTCGAGGCCGAGGCCACCCGCCAGTCGGCCACGGCGGCGGCGAAGACCGCGGCGTCGGCGGCGGCGCCCTGCGGGGGGAGGGCGGCCTCGACGGCGGCGAGCATCTCGCGCGCGCTCTCCACCTCGACGATCTGCACGCCGCGGGGGCGGGGGGCGTCGGCGGGGCCGGTGACGAAGGTCACCGCGGCGCCGAGATCCCGCAGCGCATTGGCCAGCGCCGTGCCCTGCGCGCCGGAGGAGCGGTTGGCGATGTAGCGCACCGGGTCGATGGGCTCGTGCGTGGGGCCGGAGGTGACCAGGACCCGGCGGCCGGCCAGCGGCCCTCCGCCCAGGGCCGAGGCGGCGGCGTCGGCGATGGCCGGCGGCTCGGACATGCGGCCGGGGCCGTACTCGCCGCAGGCCATGTCGCCCTCGTCCGGGCCGACCACCAGCACGCCGTCGCGCTCCAGCGTCTTGAGGTTCCGCTGCGTCGCCGGATGCTCCCACATCCGCACGTTCATCGCGGGGGCGATCAGCACCCGCTTGTCGGTCGCCATCAGCAGGGTCGAGGCGAGGTCGTCCGCGTGCCCGTTCGCCATCTTCGCCATCAGGTCGGCGGTGGCCGGCGCCACCACCACCAGGTCGGCGGAGCGGGAGAGCTGGATATGCCCCATCTCCGCCTCGTCGGTCAGGTCGAAGAGCTCGCGGTAGACCTTGGCGCCGGAGACGGAGCCGAGCGCCAGCGGGGTCACGAACTCCTCCGCCGCGCGGGTCATCACGCAGGTGACGGCGGCGCCGCGCTTGCGGAACCGGCGGACCAGCTCGGGGGTCTTGTAGGCGGCGATCCCGCCGCCGATGACCAGCAGGATGCGCTTTCCGTCCAGCATGTCGGCTCCACCCGGATACGGTCCATTTCCCGAGCGCGGAGCGTAGTTACCCGCGATCCCCGCCGCAAGGAGGGGGATCGGCCATTTTCACGAGCGCCCGCCTACTCGGCCACCTGGTCCGGCCGCGCGTCGCGGGCGAAGAGGGCGTAGACCGTCAGCCCGATCAGCAGGGTCACGGCGTACCACAGGAACACCCGCTCGTAGCCCGCCGCGAAGTCCCCCGCGGCCAGCGGCGCGTCGGAGATCGCGCCGGTGGCGAACTGGCCCAGCGCGGTGCCCATCATGCCGGTGACGTTGATCAGCGTGACGCCCCGCCCCGTCAGGCGCAGCGGCACGAAGCTGCGCCAGTGGGCGATCAGCACGGCATAGGTCGCCCCGAAGAAGCCGCAGGCGGTCATCAGCGCCACCGCGGTCCAGGCGCCGGGCGCGCCGAAGGCGAGCCAGGCGACGCAGACGAACCCCGCCACGTTCGCCGACAGGATCAGCGGCTTGCGCGAGCCGAACACCCGGTCGAGCGGGGCGTAGACGAAATTGCCCGACATCATCGCGACGGCGATGCACAGCGTCGCCATGCCGATGGCCGCCGCGTCGAAGCCGTGGATGTCCGCGAGGTAGGGCCCCGCCCACAGCCCCCGGATGCCGCCCGCCACCGCATAGTTGGTCAGCGCCAGCGGCAGCATCGCCAGCAGCAGCGGCATCCGCAGCAGCTCGAGAAATCCGCGGAAGCCCGCGTCCTTCGCGCCGGGCGTCGGCGGCAGGGGCGGCGGGTCGCGCAGCACCAGATAGGCGACGATCCCGCACAGCAGCCCGAGGGCGGCGAGGAACAGCATCATCTCCCGCCAGCCGAAGGCCTCGACCGCCAGCGCGAAGGGCGCAGCCCCCAGGATGTTGCCCAGGCCCCCCACGCCGATCATCAGCCCCGACAGCGTGGCGAAGCGCGCCGGCGGATAGCGGCGGGCGAAGAGGAACATGCCGCTCATCAGGATCGGCGCGCAGCCCACCCCGATCAGCGCCACGCCGAGCGTCAGCTGGAAGGCGTCATGGGCCTGCGAGAACACCAGCGCCCCCACGAAGGCCGGCCCGCACAGGAACGTGCCCACCACCCGCCGCGGCCCGAAGCGGTCGAGCAGCACCCCGGTGGGCAGCTGCGCCAGCGAGAAGAACAGATACCACGAGCCGGCGGCGTGCGAGAGCTCGGCCGCCGTCACGCCGAGATCGGCGGTCAGCGCCGGCGCCAGCACCGCGAGGAAGGTGCGGTAGAACTGGCTGAGGATGTAGATCGCCATCAGCGCGGCGAGATCCATGGAGGTCCTCCCGAGACCGTTTCTTCCGGTGCGCGCGCCGGGCCGGGTCGTCTTCGCGACCTCGGGACCCCGGCGGCGGGGGCCGCGGCTCAGGGCCTGGCGTCGCGGCTGAACAGGTAGACCGCCGTCGCGAAGGCCATCGCGGCGGCGTAGAGGATGAAGACCTGGGCATAGGCCTCGGCCGCGGGGGCGCCGGCGGCGCGGGCGGCCTCGACCACCTCGCCGGTGATCGGCTGGGCGAGACCCACCCCCGCCATCACGAAGAGGTTCATCAAGGTCACCGTCCGCCCCACCAGCCGCAGCGGCGCCAGCGCGCGGGCGTGCGCCATGACGATGGTGTAGGTCGAGCCGATGAAGCCGATCGCCGCCAGCAGCAGCGTCGCGAGCGAGGCCGAGACGTCCGCCCAGATCCCCAGCGCCAGGCAGAAGCCGGCGGCGGCCAGGTTCCCCGGCGCCACGATCCACTTGCGCGTGCCCAGCACCCGGTCGAGCGGGCCGTAGCAGAAGGCGCCCAGCGACATCGCCACGGCCATCCACAGCACCGCCCGCCCGACCTCGGGCGCCGGCAGGCCGAAGACCTCCGTGAGGTAAGGCCCCGCCCACAGCCCGCGGATGCCGGCGGCGGGGGCGTAGTTGACGATGGCCATCGGGATCAGCGGCCAGAAGATCCGCAGGCGCAGCAGCTCGCCGTATTCCAGGAAGCCGCGGTCATGGCCGGCCTCGGGGTTCACCACCACCGGGTCCCTGACCAGGAGCAGCGTGGCGACGGCCGAGGCGGCGGAGACGGCCGCGAACCCCCACATCGCCTCGCGCCAGCCCACGCTCTCGATCAGCACGGCGAAGGGCTCGGTGCCGGCGATGTTGCCCAGGGTGCCCACGCCCACGGTGCAGGAGGTGAGGAAGGCGAAGCGCGCCATGTCGAACTCGCGCGCATAGATGTAGAAGAGCGCCATCAGCGCCGGCGCGCAGCCCGCCCCGATCAGGGTCATCGCCACGGTGACCATCACCGGCCCCTGGGCGAGCGCGAAGACCGCGGCGCCCCCCGCCGCGCAGATCCCGAACAGCAGCCCCGCGGTGCGCCGCGGCCCCAGCCGGTCGAGGCCCACGCCCACCGGCAGCTGCATCAGCGCGAAGGCCAGGAACCAGGCGCCCGAGGCGCGGCCCAGGTCGGCCGCGTCGAGGCCGAGATCGGCGGTCAGATAGGGCGCGAGAACCGCCAGGCAGGCCCGGTAGAACTGGCTGAACACATAGCCGAGCCCCAGCGCGAGAATGCCGGCCATCGACGCGAGCCTCCCAGAAAGGCGCCGCCGCGGGTCCGCGGGGCGCAGAAAGTTCGGCGACCTTATCGGGGCGCCGCCACGGCGTCCATGGCGGTCTGCGATACGGTCCTATCTCTGTCCGGACAAAGGCTTGGGGCGGGAACTTCGCATGGCCTCCGCGGGCCCGGCCCCGCCGCGCCGCCGGCGGCGCGCCGAGCGCCTGCCGCAATGCATCATCGCGGCCATTGACGCGCCCCCGAAGGCGGGCGTAGCCCTTTTCATCCCTTGCGAAACGAGGCCCTCCGATGAACGTCCAGCTCACCAACATGCAGACGCGCGACGTCGAAGCGCTGCTGCATCCCTACACCAACGCCGCCGCCCACCGTCAGCTGGGCGCCCATGTGATCGAGACCGGCAAGGGCGTCTACGTCTACGACGAGCACGGCCGCGAGTTCATCGAGGGCATGGCGGGCTTGTGGTGCGCGGGCCTGGGCTTCGGCGACAAGGAGCTGGCCGACGCGGTGGCCGAGCAGGTCCACAAGCTGCCCTACTACCACCTCTTCGCCGGCCGCTCGCACGAGCCGGCGATCGAGCTCGCCGAGAAGATCAAGGAGCTGGCCCCCGGCATGGCCCGCGTGATCTTCCAGTCCTCGGGCTCGGAGGCGAACGACACCCAGGTGAAGCTCGCCTGGTACTACAACAACGCGCTGGGCCGGCCGGAGAAGAAGAAGATCATCTCCCGCAAGAAGGGCTACCACGGGGTGACCATCGCCTCGGCCTCGATGACCGGGCTGCCCTACAACCACATCGACTGGGACCTGCCGCTCGACCGCTTCATCTCCACCGGCACGCCGCACCACTGGCGCGAGGCCGCCGACGGCGAGACCGAGCAGGAGTTCTCCGCCCGCCTCGCCCATGAGCTCGAGGAGCTGATCGAGCGCGAGGGCCCCGAGACGGTCGCCGCCTTCATCGCCGAGCCGGTGATGGGCGCCGGCGGCGTGATCGTCCCCCCCGCCGGCTACTTCGAGGCGATCCGCCCGGTGCTGGAGAAATACGACGTGCTGATGATCTCCGACGAGGTCATCAACGGCTTCTGCCGCACGGGCGAGTGGTTCGGCGCCGACACCTACAACGTCAACCCGACCTCGATGTCGCTGGCCAAGCAGCTGACCGGCGGCTACGCGCCCCTCTCGGCCGTCGCGCTCTGCCGCGAGCAGGCCGAGGTGATCGAGCAGCACACCGGCAAGATCGGCACGCTCGGCCACGGCTTCACCTACGGCGGCCACCCGGTCGGCTGCGCCGCGGGCGTCGCGGCGATCCGGATCTACCAGGAGCGCAAGATCCTCGATCACGTGCGCAAGGTCGCGCCGAAGTTCCAGGGCCACCTGCAGCGCCTGAAGGACCACCCGCTGGTCGGCGAGGCGCGCGGCGTCGGCCTGATCGGCGCGCTGGAGCTGTCGCCCGACAAGTCCGGCAAGAAGATGTTCGACCCCGCCGGCAAGCTGGGCGCGAAGCTCTCGGGCGAGCTGGTGGAGCGCGGCGTGATCCTGCGCGCCATGGGCGACGCGCTGGGCTTCTGCCCGCCGATGATCATCACCGAGGAGGAGATCGACGCCCTCTTCGCCCCGATGGAGGAGGCGCTCGACGCCACCCACGCCTTCGCCAAGGCCGAAGGGCTGATCTGAGGCCGAGTGCATGCGAAACGGGCCGCGACGGCGTCGCGGCCCGTTTTCGTTTCGCCTCCCGCACGCGTCGCCGCGAGGCCTGGTCTTCCGGTCGTTTTGGGAGAGGGGGTGGCCGTAGGCGGCAGACTTGGCCACCCCCGGTCACTTCACCCTTCGAACGCCACTCGGATCATGGAGCCACCTGGTACGCTACGCCCGACGTCGACGTGACGTCGGCTACTGGTTAAGGAATCCTTAACCGCGCGCTCATGTCAATGACAGGATGAACGACCCCGTGGATGTTCAAGAAGTCTTCAAGATCCTTCGGCCAGATGAATGCGCTTCACTGGTGCAACGCCTTGTTTTTGAAGGATCGGAGCACGACGTCAGGGACGGGTTCGTTCATCTTTCCACCGCGGCCCAGGCCCCCGGCACGGCGGCGAAGCACTTCGCGGGGGAT
>Ga0310345_10000306_pt1 | contig 84455 bp, 64 predicted proteins | sample HC15DNA20500_MG_FD_204667 | JGI IMG/M metagenome (GOLD analysis project Ga0310345, IMG submission 204667) | Marine microbial communities from station ALOHA, North Pacific Subtropical Gyre - HC15-DNA-20-500_MG | ecosystem: Environmental > Aquatic > Marine > Oceanic | place: Pacific Ocean: North...
ATGAATAGGTGCGGGGTGGGGCCAAGTCTCCTACCGTCTGTACCCTTAGGTCAGATGCGTCATTGGTCCCTCCACCCCGGCAAGTCCTGCATCGTTGCAGGAGGGACATTCAAACATACAAGCGTCGGTTATTCGCTCCGCTCACCCTTCGGGCCGCCCTGCGTGCGTTCCTTCGTTGCGCTCGGTGGCGGCGCGATTCTATACGCCTGATAATCGCGCCGCGAGCGACGCTCCTACGGGATGGTCTTGCTGTGGCCTATTGTCCCAAACCGGTGAACCATAAAAAAAGGGACGCGAAGGCGTCCCTCTTTCGTGGCGTGCAGCGTCGCTGTTATCAATCCAGATCCGCCGGGTATACGCCGTTTTCGTCGTGCACTTCCTTGCCGCTGAGTGGCGGGGTGAAGGCACAGGCAACGACCATGTCTTCGTTTTCGCCACCATACAGGTAATGTTCGTCATGCTGGTCGAGCAGGTAGATGGTGCCTGGGGTCAGGTCGTAGACCTTGCCGTCATCCAGGGTTTCGATCTTGCCGCTGCCAGAAATCACATAGACGGATTCCCAGTGGTTGGCGTATTTGATGTGCGTCTTGGTGCCCTTGAAGATGGTGGTAATGTTGAAAGAGTGGCCCATCTTGTCTTCTTTCAGGGACAGGCGAACAGACTGCCAGTTACCGTTTTCGGCTTTGACACAGCGCTCTGATTTCTCGGCTTCCGCCAGAGTGCGAACGATCATGAATGCATTCTCCAGAGTAAGGGGTGGAAGGGCTGACCCGCCGAGACGGGCCAGCCAGGGGAGCTGGCGGTAAAATTAGCCGGCCAGACTGGATACGGAGTGAGCTTCGCCGCGCTTGATGCGGTCGGTCATCACTTCGCTGACGCTGTCCTTGACGATGTCCAGCGCACGGGTCAGGTCTTCTTCGCTGATGGTCAGCGGACACAGGGTCTTGATCACCTGATCATCGGCACCGGAGGTTTCGATCACCAGCTGGCGCTTGAAACAGGCCTTGGTGATTTCTTCGGCCAGTTCACCATCACGGGCCACCAGACCTTGCATCATGCCGCGACCGTTCAGGTAGAACCAGTGGTCGTCATAGCTGTTGGCGATCTCGCGGAAACGATCGGTGATAATGTCCGCCTTTTTCTGCACTTCCTTGGCGAACTTGTCGTCACGCCAGTAGTGGTTCAGGGCGGCAGCGGCGGTCACAAAGGCCAGGTTGTGGCCACGGAACGTGCCGTTGTGCTCGCCCGGTTTCCACTGGTCCAGATCCGGTTTCATCAGCACCATGGCAAACGGCAGACCGTAGCCGCTCAGAGACTTGGACAAGGTAATGATATCCGGGTTGATGCCTACCTCGTCAAAGCTGAAGAAGGAACCGGTACGACCACAGCCGGCCTGGATGTCGTCCAGAATCAGCAGCATGTCGTGTTTGCGGCAGACCTTTTCCAGATTGCGTAGCCACTCGAAGCTGGCGGCGTTGATGCCACCTTCGCCCTGAACGGTTTCCACGATCACGGCGGCGGGGTGGTCCACGCCGCTGGAAGAATCGCCCAGTACCTTGTCCAGGTACTCGGTGGTGTCGAAGGCATCGCCCAGGTAGCCGTCGTAGGGCATCGGAGTCACCCCGCCCAGGGTGACACCGGCCACGCCACGGTGGTGGCTGTTACCGGTAGCCGCCAGGGAGCCGAGGCTTACACCGTGGAAGCCATTGGTGAAGCTGATGATGTTTTCGCGTCCCTTGATGACACGGGCAATCTTGAGCGCCGCTTCCACGGCGTTGGTGCCGGTGGGACCAGTGAACTGCATCACGTGGTCCATATCGCGGGGCTTCAGGATCACTTCATAAAAAGTGTCCATGAATTCACGCTTGGCAGCGGTATGCATGTCCAGACCGTGAACAATGCCGTCGCGCTGAATGTATTCCAGCAGTTTTTCTTTCAGAACCGGGTTGTTGTGGCCGTAGTTCAGGGTGCCAGCACCCGCCAGGAAATCGATGTATTCCTTGCCGGTTTCGTCGTACAGGTAGCTACCCTTGGCCTGGTCGAAGACCACCGGGAAGCTACGGGCATAACTCATCACTTCCGATTCGTGGCTTTCAAAAATATCAGTATCCATGGTTCCTCTATCCTCGCTTGAATTCGGGTTGTTCGTTCTCGCTGTGGCGCTCTCAGGCGTCGTCGCGGTTGAACGGGCCAATACGCAGCAAATACTCGTCGTTGTGCTCACCGGCAAAATGGATCCGGGAGTCGAAAAGGATGAACTCTTCGGTGGGCATGCTGCGCTCGTAGGCGAAGCTGCGGAACATGCCCCAGGACGCTTCGTTGTCCGGAGTAATGGTGGTTTCAATGAACTGAACGTCGGTGCTTTCTTCACGTTTGATCAGTTCGGCCAGCATGCGCTTGGCCAGCCCCTTGCCGCGGGCTTTCTGATGGACCGCAACCTGCCAGACAAACAGGACATTCTGCTGTTTCGGCGGGATGTAGCCGGAGATGAAGCCAACCAGGTCGCCATCCATTTCGGCAGCGACGGACGTATCGGCAAAGTGAGTGCACTGGAGCAGGTTGCAGTAGACGGAGTTCTCGTCCAGCGGTTTGCACTCGCTGATCAGTTTGTGAACCCGGCTGCCGTCCTGGCTCTCCGGTTTACGGAAAGTAATGTCATCCGCTTTGTCGGTGGATGAATCCGCTTTCTTTACGTCGTCTGACATGGTTTCACTTATGGTCCGCTTTTGAATGGGTTGCCGCCTCATTGCCGGCAGCGCGTGCCGACAGCTCTACGGTGGGTTGGGCACGGTCAATGGCGCCCAGGTCCAGCACCGGTGAGGCATCGATATCCTCTGCATTCATCATAGCCGCGACGCGCTGCAGAGAACTGAGAATCAGTGATTGTTCCCAGTCTTCCAGTCGATCAAATCGAGCGATGAATTCGTCCTGCAGGGGGGTGGGAGCCTGGTCAATGATGTCCAGGCCGCCCTGAGTCAGGCAGGCGTATACGCGCCGTTTGTCTGTCTCGCCGCGCTTGCGCTCAATCAGCTCGCGCTTTTCCAGACGGTCCAGAATGGTGGTGACCGTGGCCTGACTCAGCGATACCTCGCTGGCCAGATCGCCCATGGTCATCTCTCCCTTGCCCGCAATGGCCTGCATGATCAGCAGCTGCGGAGAGGTGAGGCCAGAGACCTTGCTCAGCTTGCGCGAGTAAAGGTCGGTGGCGCGAATAATCTGTCGTAATGCAATCAGCACGTCTTCGTGTCTGGCCATTGCCGTGAGTTCTCTTGATAACAAAGTAATGTGACTAAAGTGAGACATGGTCTGTCTGGTATCAATTTGAAGTGTAAGTAACTTCTCTCCATGCAAAATCAGGGCAATGGCAAGTAATTCCCTGCGAAAATTGGTAGGCTATTTTAGTGGTGTAATATTTAGATGTCAAAGTAAATGCGTGAGGGAACAGGCGCAAACCGCGCTGAAGCCCGGCCTGTGCGGGGTGTAGCGCTTTTCGGCCCGGGCCAGTCCGACGCGAGGGGATACCTGAATGCGAGAGACGTTGTTACGACTGCTGGGAGGTATGGACCGCGGTCTGCGCCTGCTCGAGCAATGTGTGGTGGGGGGCTGTATTTTGGCCATGGCCCTGCTGATGAGTGCCCATGTGGTGGGGCAGGCGGTGTTCGGGGAGGGAATTCCCGGCACCTATGAAGTCACCAAGATGCTGATTCTTGGTATTACCTTTGTCGGCCTGGGGTATGCGGCCCGTCAGGCCCGTCACATCCGGATGTCTGCCATTTACGAGCAGCTCAATGATCCCTCCCGCAAGGGACTGCAGATTCTGATTGCCGCCGGCACCGCCGTGCTGATGTTCTTCTTCGCCTGGAAATCCGGACAGTACGTGATGGACATTCATGAGCGGGGGCGGGTCAGCGCGTCGTTGCAGATTCCCATGTGGACGGTCTATACCACCTTGCCGGCGGGGTTTGTGCTGGCTGGTATCCAGTACCTGCTGACTATCGTCCGCAACCTGACGACGGCAGGGGTGTGGCGCAGTTTCACCGAGAAGGATGTCTATGCCAGCGTGCCGGAGCAGAGCGGCAGTGATAACGATCAGGGAGGGGCGTCATGCTGATTATCCTTGCCTTGATCATGTTGCTGCTGTTGCTAATGGGGTACCCCATGATGGTGCCGCTGGCGGTGGGTACCCTGTTCATGATGTTCACGGACATGACGTTCTTCGGTCCGGACCAGGCGGTGACCTGGATGATCACCGGGGTCAGCAGCTGGGTGCTGGCGGCGGTGCCCATGTTTATCTTTGCCGCGGATATTCTCACCAAAGGGCACACGGCCAACCGGTTACTGGATCTGGTGGACACCTTTGTCCGCCATTTGCGTGGTGGGTTGCCGATCACAACGGCGGCGTCCTGTGCCGTGTTCGGTGCCGTTTCCGGATCCACCCAGGCCACAGTGGTTGCCATGGGTGGTCCCATGCGCCCGCGCCTGTTGGCCAAGGGGTATTCCGACAACTTTGCACTGGCCCTGATTATCAATGCCAGTGATATCGCCTTGCTGATTCCACCCAGTATCGGATTTATCGTCTATGGAGTGGTGATGAAGACCTCCATCGGCGATCTGTTTCTGGCCGGGATCCTGCCCGGCATTCTGGTGTTGTTAATGTTCTCGGCCTACTGCTGGGCCGGGGCGCATCTCAAGGGCATTGAGCCTGAGCCTCGTGCCCCCTGGTCCGAGCGGTTGCGGGCGCTTCGGGGGGCGGCCTTGCCGCTGGGGTTCCCGGTGTTGGTGGTCGGTGGCATTTACGGTGGCTGGTTCAGTGCGGTGGAGGCATCCGCCATTGCCGTGGCCTATGCCTTGCTGCTGGAAGTGGTGATTTACCGCAAAGTCAAAATCCGTGATCTCGGGCCGTTGGCGCTTTCCAGCGGCATGATTACCGCCGTGGTCTTTATTCTGGTGGCGATTGGGGCCGCGTTCTCTCACACCCTGGGCACCGCCGGCATTCCCGAGCAGTTGCTGGGGCCGGTGATCGATTCCATCGGTGACAATCAGGTGGCGGCGCTGGCGTTGATTGCCGTGTCGTTTTTTATCGGCTGCATGTTTGTGGATCCCATCGTGGTGATTCTGATTCTGGTGCCGATTTTCAAACCGCTGATCCAGGCGGCCGGGTTGGACCCGGTCCACGTGGGGGTGATCGTCACCCTGCAGGCGGCCATCGGGTCGGCGACGCCGCCCTTTGGTTGTGACATTTTTACCGCCATCGCCGTGTTCCGTCGCCCCTATCTGGAAGTGATCCGTGGCACGCCCCCGTTTATTGCCATGCTGTTGTTGGCCACGGTCATACTGATCCTGTTCCCGGAGATTTCCCTGTGGCTGCCGTCGCTGGGCGGAGAGTAGGCATGTGACATGCGGGATTCTATGGCGCCCGCAACAGGCACAAAAAAGCCCGGCATCTCTGCCGGGCTTTTTTGCTCAGGGAAGCCGCAATTATTCGGTTTCCTTGATCGCCTTCAATAGCGCTTTCATGGAGGCTTCGCCTCCGGCGCCAACCTCTTTAGCGAAGGTCTTGCGAACGGGTTTCGCCATTTTTTCGAAGGCCTTGCGCTCTTTTTCGGTCAGCTCGATGATCTCGATATCGCTCTTGTCACGAATGATATCCAGTCGTTCCTTGTTGAACCGGGTCTGAATGTCGTGACCTTCCTTTACCAGCGACCGGGTGACTTCATCGACCATGGTGCGCTGCTCATCGCTGAGCCCGTCATACCAGTCCGAGTTGCCGATCACTGTGGCAACAAACTGGGACTGGTCGGCAAAGATCATGTAGTCCTGTACCTCGTAGAACGCCATCTCTTCGTGGGCGAAAACGGGCTGGATGTTGCCTTCGGCCTGCCCTTGCTGGAGGGCGCTGTACAGTTCGCCATAGGCGATGGACGTGGGGGCGGCCCCGTAAGCACGGTAGGTGGCGCGCAGCAAGGTGTTATCCATCACGCGGATGCCCAGGTTCTCCATGTCGGCAGGGGTGCGAATGGCCTTGTTGGCAGTCCATACCTGGTAGCCTTCGGCCAGCTCCGCCAGCGGTACCAATCCCCGTTGGCGGAAGGCGTTCTGCCAGGCCTCGCTTTTCAGGAAGGTGTCTGAGTTCAGGGCCTGGGCGGTACGCCACTGGTCGGCGGGCATGATGTAGTTCAGGTTGAGTAACTGGCTTTCCGGCACGGTGCCGCCCAGTGCGCCTGAGGCGAAGCCGATCTGGATCGCGCCGCCCTGAATCGCGTCATACAACGCCGAATAGCTGGAGCCCCATTTGCCGTAGGGCAGGAGTTGCACATCAATGTCGCCATTGCTGCGTTCTTCGATGCGTTTTTCAAATTGCTCGGCGTAACGATGCTGGACACTGCCTTCAATTTCTTCCAGACCAAAGCGCCAGGTTTCAGCCATGGCGGTGGTAGAGAGAGTGAAAACGCCCAGCGTGGCGGCGCCAATCAGTCGTCGCAAGTGCATGCTTTTCCCTTTTGGTTGCCAAATGATTGAAACCACTACATGGCATCACAACATCACTGTCAACCGACCGGGCCACATCCGTGACTGGAACCGGCGAGTCCAGAATGCGACCATTACCGCACTGGGTAGCGCAAGCGACGAGGACAAGACATTGATGAAAACGTTTCTGCAGCAAGGTTTCGCAGTGCTGTTGGTGCTGTCTGCCATGACGGCCGCCGCTGAGCCTGACGCTGATACGGCACAGGCCCCTCGCCCCGAAGCCCAGAGCGAAATCGAGAAGGGCCCGGTGATCTCCCAGTTCCGGGAGAACTGGATCCTTGGCGAGTTGCGAACCCTGCGTCAGGACATGATGGAATATCGCAACCAGATGAACCTGCTGGTGACCGACCGGGAGCTGGAAGTGGCTGACAAGGCCATGGGCTATGCCACCAATACGGTGACCTACTTTTTCTACCTGATCGCCGGTGCGGCCTCCATCCTGGCGCTGGTGGGCTGGTCGACGATTCGTGATCTCAAGGATAACGTGCGGGTCTATGCCGAAAAGGAGATGGCGCGGCTCACCAGTGAATACGAAGCGCGACTGGCGGACCTTGAGCGCGAGCTGCGCAAGAAGTCGCGCACCATCGCGGAAAACCAGGAAGAGATCGAGCGTACCAACGAAATCCACAGCCTGTGGCTCAAGTCCACCAAGGAGCCCAGTGCCCAGGCCAAGATCGAGATCTACGACCGCATTCTGGAGCTTCGCCCGGATGATCCGGAAGCTCTGGCCTGGAAGGCCGACGCCGCTCTGGAGCTGGGAGAGCAACGCTGGGCGCTGAGCCTGTGTGACCGGGTGCTGGAAGTGGATGAAGAAAACGCCCATGCCCTTTACCAGCGTGCCTGCGCCTGGGCCGGGTTGGGAGAGATCGACAACGCGCTCAGTGACCTGGAGGCCGCGATCCAGACATCGGAAACCCTGGTGCGTCATGCCCGGGTGGAGGAGATGTTCCGGCCCCTGCAAGGGTTGGAACGTTTTGAGGTACTGGTCGGAAACGACGGTGACCCGACAGTCTCTGGCTGATAGTCCTTTTCTGTCAGGTTGATAGGCGCGTTGTGGCCTGCAAATTGCCCCTTTGCAGGTCACTTTCTGCTAGACTTGCCCCCCTTGTAGGAAAGGGTGATGACCCCCATATGACGTTTATATGGCCTGAATCTGCGATTTCACCGCAACCGGCCCATGTCATCACCCCCTGTGGAGAAACCCATGACACGTGAAAACGGTGCCGGCGGCACCAAGCAGATGCCGGATGTGGCATCCAACTCCATGGTGGATCATATCCATAGCACCCTGGACTGGGTGGGCATGAGTGAAATTCACCTGCCCGCGCGGGTCAGCGATACCCTGGCCGGTGAGCGCCCGGTGAGCACCTCCATCCAGGCCTATGTGAATCTGGCAAATCCGGATGCCAAGGGCATTCACATGTCCCGTCTGTTCCTGATGCTGGAAGAGACCTTCGGCGACCATTCCGTCAGTGCTGCCTCTATCGAGCAGCTGCTGCGCAATTTCCTGGAAACCCACGAAGGGCTCAGCACCCGCGGCTTTGTGCAGCTGGATTTCGAATACTCCATGCGCCGCCCGGCCCTGAAGAGCAGCTACTCCGGCTGGAAAAGCTACCCGGTGAGCATCAAGGGTACCCTGTGCGAACAAGGCATGCGCATTGAGATGTATGTGGAAGTGCCGTATTCCTCCACCTGTCCGTGTTCTGCAGCCTTGTCCCGTCAGCTGATTCAGGAGCAGTTCCGCAAGGACTTCCAGGAAGGCAAGATCGATGCCGAAGCCGTGTACGAATGGCTTGGCACCGAAGAGGGTATCGTGGCGACTCCACACAGTCAGCGCTCCATTGCCCAGGTCCGGGTACTGCTGGACCACACGGAAGGCTCTGCCTTCCCCATCACCGCCCTGATCGATTCCATCGAAGGCGCGTTGAAAACCCCGGTGCAGACGGCAGTGAAGCGGGTGGACGAGCAGGAATTCGCGCTACTTAATGGCCAGAACCTGATGTTCTGTGAAGATGCGGCACGCCGCCTCAAGCAAGCCATCGACCCGCAATCCTGCTACAAGGATTTCTGGTTGCGGGTGAATCACCTGGAAAGCCTGCACGCCCACAACGCGGTGGCGATTGTTACCAAGGAAGTGGACGGCGGCTACCTGCCGATTCCCTGATTAGCAGCGCACCGTGTACAACGAGAAAGGGCGGCCACTGGCCGCCCTTTTTCGTTATGTGAACCCGCACCTGAAGGGCTGAGCACGTAAGGCGTTATTCAGAGGCTCCCTAGATCCCTCGCTTGCCGCAGGCCAGACTGATGCGCGGATCAATGGAGGTCACCGGCAAACGCCAATTGCTGACCCAGCCGTCACCGCCAAAATGCTTCTGCATGATTTTTTCGGCGGTACGGGTGGCGATGGCCTGGGTGGTCAGGGTGGGGTTGGGGCCACCGAGTGCGTTGGCCAGTGACGAGTTGTCGGCAATGTATAGCCCCTGCACGGCTCTGGCTTCACCATTCTCATCGACCACCGAGTTGGCGGGGTCCAGCCCCATGCGCATGCTCGATTGCATATGAATCAGCGAGGGCGGAGCCTTGGGGCGGATGACGCTGGTGGCGCCAGCGGCGCGCAGCAGGTCAACGGCCTTGCGGGTCAGGTACTCGCGATTGCCCCGGGTGCGGTTGGTGAAGTTTCCGGTTTGGGCGGTTACCAGCGGGATCGGCCCGTTTTCGTCGGCGGGTTGTGTGGTGGACAGGGACACCGAGTTACGCGGGTCCACATCATCGTCGGTGAGAATCACGATGCTGACCAGCCGGTTGATATCACTCATGGTTTCCTTCAGCGCCGGGCCCACCAGGCGGCCCACCACATCAGCACCGGATTCATCGGTTTCGCCACTGTGATCGTAGGCACCGGCAATCCCGGCTTCACTGCCAAGGAAGGCGTTGGCGGCGTAGGCGCCCGGCATGCCACCGAAGGATTCCATGGAACCATAGCCCGGGAAGTCGGCACGCACGGCCGAGGCCGGACCGAGACTGCTGCGGGTTTCAAAGGGCATGACCCCGGTCACCACTTCGGTGGCGTGGGTGGTGAGGCCCTTGCCGACCCAGCCGTTGTCATTGGGCAGGCCGCTGTTCAGCCACAGACGCGGGGTTTCGATGGCGCCAGCAGCCATGACAATCACTTTGGCGGTTTCGACCTGGGTTTCGCCGGTGGCACCGATGCGGAAACCGACGCCCACCGCTTTCGGGCCGGCGGGGGTATTTTCCGTCATCACCTGGGTCACAAAGGCGTCGGCGATCACTTGCGCGGCCTTGCCGTGGCGCGACCACAGGTCGGCGGTCAGGGCCATAGGGACGTAGCTGTTATAGGTGGAGCGCTTGGCTTTCAGGTTGCGCGGCGCGCGCATGGGCAGGGTACAACCCTGGTAGCAGTGGCCACAGTAAGTACAGCCCTGGGCGAAGGGAAATTTTAGCCAGTCCGGATTGTCAGTGCGTCCGGCGGTTCCGCGGGGCTGCAGGATGGCGTTTTCCTGTGGCCGGAAACTGGCCACTTCAATGTCCTTGCCTTGCTGGTAATGCAGGCCAATCCCTTCTGCTCCACGGATGAAGACTTCTTCTTTGGTGCCCAGCGCCGCGGTTTGCACCGGCAGGATTTTTTCTACCCAGCGATAGTAGGGCTTGAGCTCGTCGTAGGAGAACGGGAACAGGTAATTGTTGTCGTAGCGTTGCTTGTCGGCGCCCGCATAGCCGACGAAACTGCCGGGCATGGCGCGAGGTGAGTTGCCGAAATACTGCAGGGTTGTCCCCCCGACCCCGGCTGTGCTGAAGGCGGTGGACGCCTGGGCGTATTCGCGCCGCCAGGGCCCTTTGCTCGGGTCAGGTGCGCCCCAGCGAAGTACGCCCTGAGAGGCGCTTTCATATTTGGGCCATTCCTGTTCCGAGTCCTGGGCATGGGCCCCGGCTTCCAGAATAAGGACATCCAGCCCCTGTTCAGCCAGTTCTTTTGCTACCACGGCGCCACCACCCCCGGCACCGATTACGATTACGTCACGCATGGCTTGTTTCCTGTATTCGAATTTATTGTTTGGCGTTGCGTGTGGGCAAATTACCGTTCACGGGCGTGGCGTCGGCCACGGTAGTACCCCTGGTAATCCTTGTGTCCAACGGAAATGCCGCCGTAGCCAGAAATGGACCACCCCACCGGATGGGCCAGCAGCTCGCCAGTCAGCGGATTCAGCACCCCCGCTTCGGAGTACGCCATCAGGCCGCTGTACAGCAGCAGGGCATTGGCCAGGGTGATCAGTTCGGCACCGGCAAGACCGCTTTCCATGGCGCTGAATACCGCCACTTTTTCGTTCCAGCTGAGGTTGGCAAAGCGGGCATTGAACGGCCCCGTGACATCGGGATTGATAAAGCCGGTCACGTTATCCAGTGCAAAGGTGATGAGCTCGGACAGGGAGTCGAAAGGCGGTGGTGCCAGCCCGGCGGTATTGAGCCCGAATTCCAGTGGCAGCTGGGCGTTGGCCTCCACCCCGCCGGGTTGTTCATCGGTTAATTGTTGTTGCACCGAGAATGGATCTCCACCTGGCACTACAAATGCCAGCACGGCGTTCAGGGTGTCACTGATCATGACGGCGGGCAGGATGCCGGCATGGGCCTGGCGCGGTGCAACCAGAGCGGGAGCCGCCGCGACAGCCGCACTTACCAGTGCCGAGCGCGCCAGAAACTGGCGCCGGGACAGGTCGGCCTGGTGCCGCTTGTCCGTGCCTTGCTCTGCACAGGCATCCCCCTCGGGCTGAGTGATGTCACTCTGATACTTTGTCATTATTCTTCTCCGTAAAGAGTAAAAAAGTCGTATCCCCAGTGCAGAAGCTAGTCAAAATTTTTTAGTAAAAAAAGGAAATTTATTTTCACTTTTTGTTGATGTCTGAACCGGGTTCTTGTGGCGAACTCTGATAAAAACCGGGGTGCACGGGGTGTGAGTGATTGCTTCGCGGCAGTAGAGAGGAAAAAAGAGCGGCAACAAAAACGATAAAAAAAGCGATTGCTCTGGGGTTTGCACAAGCCCCGCCGTGTGCTGCTGACGCAATGAGCTATCCACAAGCGAACCGCGGTGTTGCATTCAGGGGGGAACACTTTTGGCGATATTGTGACCTTGCCCAGGGATTGGTACTCTCGTCTTGCTTATAGTCCGGTCATACCAACAAGAATAAACGCGCTAGGCAGGCACAGGCATGGGCTCCACTGAGGCGTCGCCCCCGGTATCCGGGAGCTTCGAGCGTAGCGATCTGGTCGCACGGCTCGACGGTTGTGAATTTGTTCCCCTGACATTGCTGCTGGCTCCGGCCGGGTCCGGCAAGTCCACGCTGTTGCACCAGTGGCAACAACATATGGCTGCGACTCGAGCCGACGTCCATGTGGTGAGCTTTGCGGTGCAGCCCATGGATGACGAGCCGGTGCGCTGCCTGCGCCGTTTTGCCGAACAGACCCGCGCGGTCATCCCGGCATTCGATACCTCCTGGTTCATGCCGTTCGATGTCTCGGAACTGCCACCTTCCTCGGTGGCTGAGGCGCTCTATGATGCGCTGGCGCAAATCCCTGAACCCGTCTACATCGTATTCGATGACTTCCAGCACATCACTAATGCGGAAACCCTGAACGTCATCAATGCATTGATTGCTCACCCACCAAAAGATGTGCGTCTGATAATTGCCAGCCGAAGCCGGCCTCCGCTGGATGTGGGGCGGTTACGTCTTAGTGGCGAGCTGCTCGAACTGGATGCCTCGGCCTTACGGGTGAATCGCACGGAGGTTGTGGAGCTGAATGCTCGCCTCGGCGGTGATCCCCTGGATGACAGTGAGCTTGATCATCTGATGGCCATTACCGAAGGCTGGGTGGCGGGGGTAAAGATCGCCCTGATGGGGGCCATGGGAGCCGGTGTCGGCGCGTTGAAGAATTTCAATGCCAGCCAGCCGGAGATCATGGAGTACTTTGGCCATGCGGTCCTCAAAGGCTTGCCGGCGTTTGCCCGCACCCTGTTTCTGCAAAGCAGTTTGCTGGACAGCTTTGATGCTCCACTGTGTGATGCCGTGCTGGATACCACCTACTCGGCCCGGTTGATGGAAGAGTTATCCCGACGGGAGTTGTTCATTCTGGCGGTGCCCGGCCGGCCGGGTTGGTTTCGCTATCACGCGCTACTGCGTGAATTTCTGCAGACGAGGGTGGCGATCGACATGCCCGAGTGTGTGATTCCCATCCACCGCCGGGCCACCCAGTATTTTATTCGTCAGGAGGACTACGAGCAGGCGTTATGGCACGCCATCCGTGCAGACGATAACGAGGCGTTTCTCAATGCCCTGGCCCGTGCCTTTGATTACTGGTTACGTGAAGGCTATGCCAGCCAGATTCTTGAATGGGCTGAAGAGGTGTCGGATAACGCGCTGTTGGCGCGGATGGATCTGGCGGCCCCGTTGATCAGTACCCTGACGCTGTCACGACGGTTCTTCCGGGCCCGTTACTATCTCGATGCACTCAAGGCCGACCCGCCCCTGAATCACAAGGGGCGTTACAGCGACGAGCACTCGCTGGAATTTCTTGAGTTGCACTTGCAACTGTTTCAGCACGACACGGATTTCATGGAAGGCGCCAACCTGTCGCTGTTGATGGAAACCAGCAGTCATCGTGATGTGCGAGCATTTTCGCTGGCCATGGTGGCGTATTACCACTTGCAGCACGGTCGACTGCAATCCGCGTTGGCGTTTTCCAGTCAGGCCCGTGAAGTGCTGATGCAGTTAGGGCACCGTTTTACCGCAGGCTATGCAGGCCTGATCACCGCACTGGCGAACCAGCAGCTGGGCCACATTGCAGAAGCGGTGAGTTTCATTACCGAACACTTCAGTAAAACGCCGCGGGATTGTCCTACCTGGTCACTGTGGGCGACCGGGATGGTGGTGGTGCTGTACGACCAGAATCGCCTGGAAGAGGCCAGGCAGCTGTGTGAAGACCTGCTGCCAATGGTATCGACCGCCTCGGCTACCGAGGTGATTTCCACTGTCTACCTGACGTTGTCGCGGTTGCATCACCTGCACGGTAATCGCAAGCATTCCGAGCGCATGCTGGAAAAACTGCTGGGCATTCTGCAGCTGGGAAACTACGAGCGTTTTGTCAGTATGGCGATGCTCGAAAGGGTGCGACAGGCTTACGTGAATGCCGACTGGCCCCAACTGGATGTTATTGCAGAGCGTTTTGCTCTGGCCGACTGGGTACGTATCAACCTGCCATTGCAGGACGTTCCTTATAGCCAGAGCTGGGAGCGCCGGGGGCTGGCAGCGGCTTACTGGCTGATGGCAGTCGGGCGCCATGATGATGCCGAGACGGCACTGGTGTTATTACGCAAGGTGGTGAATGGCGCTGGGATTCGAACCCGAGGCTTGATCATGGAAGCAAACCTGCTGGTCTTGCAGGGCCGCAAGCAGACGGAGAACGAGCAGGTGCGCCAGATTGACACCCTGATCAGCCGTTATGGCCTGCTCAACGTTAATCAGTCTGTCTTTGACGAAGCGCCAGGGCTGGCGTCGTTGATGCAGGCGTTGTGGCGCAAGGGCTGCCTGGTGCTGCCGGAGTTTTATACCCAGTTGTTCGGCGCCGTCTTCAAGGCCGTTTCTACGGGGCATGCGCCGCTGGAAGTCGATCCGGCTTCTGTATTGACCCCTCGTGAACACGAGATCTTCGAGCTGCTGCAAAGTGGCTTGAGTAACGCCCAGATCAGTGAGCAGACGGGGACCTCGGTCACCACCACCAAGTGGCACCTGAAGAACATCTACAGCAAGCTGGGTGTTTCCAACCGGACGGAAGCCGCCTTACGCGCCACGCCGCGATAAAAAAGCTGCAAGCTGCAAGCTTCAAGGCGCGGACAAGGCTTTGATGTTATTGTTGGCCGTGCCCGCGGCAGTTCGCTCAAATGCGGGCAGAGCATTGCAGTAAAAACCCACTTTATCCGCGCCTTGTAGCTTGCAGCTTGCAGCTTGCAGCTTGTTCCTGCTCTTCAAACCTTGAACCGGTTCGCGATTTTCGCTCCCTTTTGCCGGCCCCCTCCCAGGGGAGGGGGTGGAGGGGGTGGTGCCATTGCTAGAGTGCCGTCGTTGTCTGTAATTACCCCGAGAATAACAACGACGGAGGCTTCTCATGGCTATGTCCCCCTGGGTCACCTGGCCGGCCCTGACCAAATTCGGCTCGCTGGGCGTAATGGCCGCGCTGCTGGTGTTGGCCGGCGAGCGCAGCGAACTGCTTGAAAACAACATGTTCGACACGGAAAACTGGGATGAAAAAAATGCCGGTATCACCTGTGACGAACGTAGTCTGACCGCCCGTACCGAAGACGGAACCTGTAACATCCTGGAAAACCCGGCAGAAGGGTCCGTGCACGTGAACTTCGGCCGTAATGTGGATCCGGCGTCTGTGTATGCCGAGTCCAACAGCGGCAACCTGCTGAACCCCAACCCCCGTGAAGTCAGTAACCTGATCATGTCCCGGGGCGGCGATTTCAAACCGGCCACCAGCCTTAACTTCATCGCCACCAGCTGGATCCAGTTCATGGTCCATGACTGGTTCGATCACGGCCCGCGTACCGATGCCGATCCCATCGAGTTTCCGATTCCTGCTGGGGATGTACTGGGTGGCGGCACCATGTCGGTGCAGCGTACCCGTCCGGATCCCTCTGTCAGTGGTGATGAAGGGATCATCACCTACGAAAACGTGAACACCCACTGGTGGGATGGTTCACAGCTGTATGGCAGCAGCAAGGAAACCAACGATGAAGTGCGTTCCTTCGTGGACGGTAAACTCAAGGTGGATGGCAATGGACGCCTGCCTACCGAGTTCCTGAGCGGCAAGCCCATCACCGGTTTCAATGAAAACTGGTGGGTCGGGTTGAGCATGCTCCACCATATTTTCACCCAGGAACACAACGCCATCGCCGACATGCTCAAGGCCAACCATCCGGGGCAATCGGACCAGTGGTACTTCGACAAGGCGCGACTGATCAACTCGGCGCTGATGGCCAAGATCCACACGGTGGAATGGACACCGGCGATTCTCGCCAACCCGGTACTTGAGCGTGCCATGTACGCCAACTGGTGGGGCCTGGGTGGGGATCGCGATACCCGTGACAAATTCCAGGACGATCTCGACAACCTGAACAACAACATCGGCCAGTTGGGTGCGCTGTTCAATGCTGTCGGCATCGACAATGATCTGGGGCAGCAAGACACTGGTTCCATCGAGCATGCCCTCGCTGGCCTGGTGGGTTCCCGCACCCCCAACAACTACGATGTGCCCTATACCCTGACCGAGGAATTCGTGTCGGTGTATCGGATGCATCCGTTGCTGCGTGACGAGATCAAGGTATACGACATCGGCTCCAACGTGGTGGATCAGGAAATCGCCCTGCAGGACACCCGAAACGGTGATGCCGAAGACCTGATGGATGATATTGGCCAGGACCGCCTGTGGTACTCCTTCGGTATTACCCATCCGGGTGCGCTGACGCTGAACAACTACCCGGACTTCCTGCGTAACCTGTCCATGCCGCTGATTGGCGACATCGATATGGCCGCTATCGATATCCTGCGTGACCGTGAGCGTGGTGTGCCGCGTTACAACGAATTCCGACGCCAGATCGGCCTCAAGCCGTTGACCAGCTTCGAGCAACTGACCAACGACCCGCAGCTGCTGGCGGACCTGAAGTCGCTTTACAACAATGACATCGAATTGATCGATACCCTGGTCGGGCAGCTGGCTGAAGAAACCCGTCCAGAAGGGTTCGGCTTTGGCGAGACATCGTTCCAGATCTTTATCCTGAATGCGTCTCGTCGTTTGATGACCGACCGTTTCTTCACCACCGATTACACCGACGAGGTGTACACCGCCGAGGGTATCGACTGGGTAGAAAACAACACCATGGTGGATGTGATTCGTCGTCACTTCCCGGCCCTGGCGTCGAGTCTGGTGGGCATGGACAACGCGTTCAAACCCTGGGGTCTGAAGATTCCTTCTGACTATCAGGATTGGGATGCCGAAACCAAGCAGAACCACCTGTGGGTCAATGGCGCACTGCGTACCAGTTACGAAGAGGGTGAGGTCCCGGCTATCGAGCCTATCGATATTGGCGGTCTGATCAATTCCATCCTGTGGAAGAAAGTGCAGGACGTGACCGATGTGGCTCCCCCGGGTTACAGCAAGCCGATCCACCCCCGTGGTGCTCTGGCCAAAGTGAAGTTTGTCCCCAGTTCCGGGCATGATTTTACCGGGCTGTTCCAGGGGGCGGATCATGGTCTGCTGCGCCTGTCTGTCACCGGTGATCCGTCTGATCGTGGCTTTGCCCCAGGGCTGGCACTGAAACTGTTCGTGGACGGTAAGCGCTCTGAAAACGTCTCTGCGCTGTATACCCTTAGTGGTCAGGGAGACAATCACAATATCTTCGCCAACGAATTGTCCAACTATGTTCAGGCAGAAGTGAACGAAACCCTGGGAACCACGACCTTGTTCTCTCTGGTATCCAGCAAGCCGACCCTGCTGGTGATGAGTGACATGGCCAAAGTGAATCAGGATGGCTCAACGGTTGGCAGTGCGAAGACACCATCGCAGATCTATTTCGTACCCAACAGCAGCCTGAAAAACAGCACCAGCGCCGCGCCGCACGATTTCCGCGACGACCTGGCCGCGATTCCTGCTGGCACCAAGGTGTATGACGTCTACGGCACCACCAAGAGCATCAAGACCTCGATCTGGCCTTGGGTCACCGAGCGTTATGCCCGCGAGCGTCGCAACAGCGCCGTCAAGATTGGTGAACTGGTAACTGACTCTGCATTTACCCTGTCCCAGTTCGGTGACACCGGTATCTTCTTCAAGCATCAGCGGTACGAAGACCGTTAAATAACAACAAGAAAGGTACCCCTGATAGCCCGGGACTGCGTCGCAGCCCGGGCTTTTTTTGGTTCACCGCGGATTAACGGGAATCGTCTACAGAAAAGCCCCTTCCGTAGGAGCGTCGGTTATTCGCTCCGCTCACCCCTGCGGACGTTCCTTCGCTGCGCTCGGTGGCGGCGCGATCCCAGACCAGGATCAAAAGCATTTTAGTCACAGAGGGCACAGGGTTCACAGAGGAAGACGGTTTTCCTCTGTGGCAAATCATTCTTAACGACGAGGGTTATCGCGCCGCCAGCGACGCTCCTACGGCATGGGGCGTGCTGCGAGCCATTCCCTCAAATCTGCGATGAACCTTTTTGTCCAACCTGATTAGCGGGAAAGCAATCCGCTATATGGAAGGGTTGAGGTCGATAGTCTATAGCGATGACAGTGTGTAAGATCAGTGTTTTGTCGCTGTTGCGGGAATGGATGCCAATGAAAAAGTGGATTTTTGGTTTGGCTTTTTCTGTTTCGGTTTTGATTAATGTTGTTTTTATATTGGGGTGGATAGTAGACAGCCTTAATGCACCGTTTGATCGTGTAGGCAGGCTTCAGGAGAGCATTCCCTTGGCAAAGTTCGGGGATCAGTCAGGCGTTTATGTGACCCTGCCAGAGGGATTGGTCGTTCGTGACAGCTCGCCGAACTTTATTGCCGCAGCAGGTATGTTTGAGCCGTATCGCTTTCAAATAGAAATTACCAGCGATAGACAATTGGTGAATTGGGATGCTGACACAAGAGATGTTCCATATGGAGAGTATTACTCTGCAGATAGCTACTTCGATTTCGAAAAGGGTGAGTACTCCAGGAATCGACCATAGTCAGTCGCGCAAATAGGGGTGCTCTTGGATATTGAGTGTAAGGGAAAACAGGCAAGAAAAGATTGTCGTTGACTCTGCCCATGTCCTTTGCAGCATGAATATATCGTCCTCCAGGCAACCGGAATAGACCATGTTATTTCAGACGATACCCGTGCTTCGCATCTTTGATGTGGAGAAAGCAAAAGCCTTTTATCTCGATTTTCTCGGCATGAAGATGGATTGGGAGCACCGCTTCGGTGCGGATTATCCCGTTTATATGCAGGTGTCGAGGGGCGAGTTGGTGTTTCACCTGAGTGAGCATTCCGGCGATGGCACACCGGGGACCAAGTTGTTCGTGAATACGGCGGATCTGGACGGGGTGTACCAGGACATCATGTCCAAAGGGTATCGGTACTGCCGCCCGGAAATTTCCGTTGCCCCTTGGGATAGTCGCGTGTTCGAAGTTGTGGACCCGTTTTCCAACCGGATTCTTTTTAGCGAAGGTTAGGGCTTCATGGCGCAGGGTCCTTGGCGCTGTAACGCCACTCATAAAAAAACCGCGCGCCGGCGCGGTTTTTTATGGGCAATGTTCTGATCTGGATCAGAAGCGACCGTTCAGGCCCAACCCGAGGTTGGTGACTTCATCGCCACTGCGGTCGACAACCCGCATGTACTCGACGCTGACGAACATGTTGTGGGTGATGGTGACATCCACACCAAGGCCGAGGGAGATGTCCTTGTAGTTTTCCCCGTCACTGCTACCGAAGCGGTTTTCTTCGGTGGTTTCCATGTAGGTGAGGCCGATAAGGCCATAAGGACGTACTGGCATGGTGTTGGGGAACTGGCCGCGGAAGTAGGCGCCGTAGTAGCGATCAATTTCCACGTCGACGCCGTTGGTCAGCTCGTCGTCACCCATGCCCAGGCCCAGGCGCAGCTCGCCGCCCAGGGTTTCATCCTTGTTGATCCAGCTACCGAATTTGAATTGCAAGGCTTCGGGTTTGGCACTGGCGGTGGTGTTGTCCGGTTCGATCTTGCTGCTGATGTAGTCGAGGCCGGCAAAGCCGCCTGCGTTGGCACAAAGGGGCAGTGCCAGGGTGGCGGCAATCAGGGCTTTCTTCATGTTGTCTCCCGCATGGTCTGTAGTAACAACGATGTCATGTGAGCGATTGTAGTGAAAAGCAGCGCGTTGGGCGACCGCGGAGAGATTGCGCCCCGGACGGGGCGCAATGGGAGGGATCAGTGCTTAGTGATCATGGTCGTGATCTTCACCTTCTTCATGGGCTTCGCCGAGGCCGGCCCAGGCCAGTGCCGCGGGCGGGAAGTTCAGGTCAAGGGGGGCTTCCACGCTGCCTTCCTCGAGATGTACGACAACAATGGACTGGTTCCCCGCATCGGATAGAAAGGCGTGAGCGGGTTCACCGGCGACGGTCATGGAAACGCGACTGCCGTGGCCGCTGGCCGGCGGCGCCGCGCTGGCGGGGTCAATGGCGTCTTCAACGTGGGCGTGCTCGCTCCAGTCGGCAGTATCGATGATGCGCAGGTCGCCAGCATCATCCAGCAGCACCAGGTGCTCGCCATGGGGATCCAGGCTGTGATTATCCAGGGTCACTGTCGCTCCTTCGGTCCAGTCCAGCTCGGTTACGCCTGCCGTTTCAGGATCAATGATCAGGATGCGGTCGCCTGCGTAGCCAACGAACTCTGCCAGTTCATGATGGCTGTCGAAGCTGCCGACGCGTTCGCTGCCGGTGAGGCCAAGGGTGGCGTTGGTCACATGTTGGGCAGTGAAGTTCTCGCCATCCTGATGAACGATCAGTACGCCATCGCTGCAGCCAAAGATGGAGTACTCCTCATTGGAGCCCGCACCGTGAAGATCCGGGCAATCCAGGCTGAGCGTATCTTCCTTGTGATAGTGATCGTTGTGCTGGTGGTAGACGTCTACCTTTTCCGGCAGGCCAGAGGCGGCGGTACGGAATGTGGCCAGCAGGATGTCGCCACGGGGTTCGGCTACGCCATGATGAGCGCTGTCCAGGGTCTGACTGGCTACGCTGCTGGCTGACTCAAGGGTGTCGTCGGTGAGAACGTCCACTTCGGCCATGAGACTGCTGCCCGCATCTCCATCGTAGAACAGGGCCGCTTGTTCGCCATGAACGCGATAGTGGGTGGGTGCGGGGCCCGACAAGGTGCCGGCGAAGCCGGGTGCCACCTCGTCTACGTGATCGTCATGGTAGTACAGACCGCCATCAATAATCTGAACCTGATTGGCTGTTCTCTGCAGCGCAAGTACAAACCGCTTTCCAGGGCTGGTGTAAAGCGCGCTGGGGGCGTTATCCAGAGCCAGGGAGCCGGGCAGAAGTGCGTCTTCCTCAAGGTCATAGACGTACAACTGGTCGCCAGCGCCATCACGGGAGGCGATGACCAGCCGGCCGGGATGTTCGCTGCTGGCGTGGTCATGTTCGTCTTCGGCGCTTCCCAATGAGCTGGTGCCCGTTTCATTACAGCCAGCCATCGCCAATACGACGGCCAGTGACAGGGGCAGGGCGGCGTGGTGTTTCAGGTTTTTCATCATGCGTTGCATGGTGTTCTCCAATTCGGTGTTGTCGTGCCTGGCGGATAAAGGCGCCCGGCAGGTTGCCGTTGTGATATGCGGCGTCAAAATTCGATGCGGGTGCCTACCGTGAGATTGCGACCCGGTTCCGGCACGGTGCTGGCCAGGAAGGAGGCGTGATTGAATACCTCTTCGCCAAGCAGGTTGTTGCCCCGCACAAAGAAGGTGTAACGCTGGTCACCCCGCAGGCGGTAGCTGAGGGTGGCGTTCACCATGTCGTAGGAGGGCGTCGTTTCCTCGAAGCCTGCGATCTGGTCCTGGGCAAAGCTGCGGTAGAATTCGAGCTCGCCATCGAAGTGCCCCACATAGGTGTTTAGGCGGGTGCCCAGTCGCTTGGCGGGAATGCGTGGCAGGTAGCCGCCATCATCGAAGGTGGCGCGGACCATGTCGCCGAACACAGTGACGCCCAGCGGCTCAATGCCGTAGTAACTCACTGAGGCTTCTGCGCCGGTAAAGGTGGCATCGCGCTGGCTGTACTTGATCAGCCGGAAGTCTTCCTGCTGGTCCAGAGTACGGGCATAGATGTAATTGTTGATCCGGTTCTCAAACACGCCCAGATCAAACAGCCAGTCGCCTTCTGTTTTACGCAGATTCAGGTTGGCGCCGAGGCTGACTTCATCATCCAGGTCACGAAGGCCGCCACCGCAGTCGCTGAGCAGGCCGCACTCGTAGGTGTTGGTGGCCAGGTGCACACCATCGGCATACAGCTCTTGTGCTGAGGGCGCGCGACCAGAATGGGTTGCCGACAACACCAGTTCATAGCCGGGGGCAAAGCCCCAATTAGCCGCACCGGAAAAGGATGCATTGTCAGCAGTCACTTTCGCCAGCGGCTGGCCGTTGCGCACATCCGGTGTCTGCGTCAGGTGTTCTTGACGAGCGCCCAGCTCAAATGACCATTGTTCGTTGAGGGTGTATTCCTCTACCAAAAAGAGCGCAAGGGATTCGGTTTCTGTTTTGGGTACGAAGGCTTCTGCGCCCAGCGAGCTGAAGTCAAAGCGGGTGTACTGCATACCGACGACACCACGCCAGTTGCCAAAGGGATTGTGTTCCACCTCCAGGCGAGCGTCTCCGCCTTTGTTGGTGAAGGTACTGCCAATAACGCCCTCTTCAATTTCATGATGGCGATAGTCGGTGTGGTTACCACGAAAACGAATGCTGGCAATCCCGTCGAACGGATTCTGGTATTCCCCACGGGCATCTACCCGGCGGCTGGCCAGGTCCACATAGGGCACAATCTCGTCATGGTCATGAGTGTGATTATGGCCGCCAGTGGGGCAGTCCAGCACGGTGCCGTTTGCCTGACATTCCTCGAACTCGTGACTGTGACCTGGCAAACCATAGTTGTCGCGGCGATAGCTGTACGCCATGCCGAAATAGCCTTGATCGCCTACCCAGGAGGCGCCGATGCTGCCGTTGTCACTTTCCGCATAGGTGCCGGGAACCGTCAGGCTCTCAAACCCGTTCACTTCATAGTCGTCGGCGTCGCGACGACTGCCTTCCACCCGGAAGACCAAGTGATCGGTGGCTGAGAACGTCACGCCAGCAGCGGTGGCATTTTCATCTGCCGCCGTATTGGCTCGGGCGCCCACGAAGCCCTCCACGCCATCGCGGGGGCGCTGGGTGGGGATGCGATTATCCAGCACATTCACAACACCACCGCTGGCGCCGCTGCCATACAGCAGGGTCGAGGGACCCCGCAGGACTTCGACCTGCCTCGCCAGCATGGGGTCGACAGTCACGGCGTGATCCGGGGAGATGGTGGAGGCGTCGAGCACTTGGGAACCATCATTGAGCACACCCACACGAGGGCCGCCCTGGCCACGGATGACCGGGCGGCTGGCGCCGCCACCAAAGGTGTCGCTGTGTACACCGGGCTGGTCTTTCAGGGTTTCCCCAAGGGTGTCCTCGCCTTTCTGGGTGAGGGCTTGCTGGTCCATCACCGAGTAGGGCGTGCTTGGGCTGTCACTGCCCAGGGGCAGAGCGGAAACGTCGACTTTCTTCAGCTCATGGACGTCGTCGCTGTTGCTATTCGTATTGCTGTCAGTGTCGGCCATTACAGCTGCGGGTGTGCACAACACCGCAGCGACGCACCCGGCCAGGGTCAGGCGTCGAAAATTCATGGTTACCTCTGTCTTTACCGTTCATGCAGGGCATGAGGACGGCGCATTGCCTTGCGAGCATGCGCACGTCGGATTAGCCGACGCCTCGATCGCAGGGCAGAAAGTGCCCGTGTAATGGGAGGCTGTCGGGTGAATCAGTACGGTTCAGACGGTGGTCGGGGGGCCACGAGGAGGATGCTGAGTGCGCTCACTACGTTGCAGCGGTGCAGAGATCGGCGTTGACGGTGTGTGTGCCACCCGCTCCGCCAGAGGAGGGAAATAAAAGGTTGGCAAGGCCAGCAGGCCATGGCCGTGGGTGCAGACCTGACAGTCTGCGGAAGCCAGTAGCTCCTGACTCGGGCCGTGGCTGTCAGCAAGGATATGCGACGGCGCATGCCAGGCCAGCAGCAGCTGGGCGAAGAACAGCGACAGTATCAGTGACAGCGGCAGGGCACGATGACGGAGACTCATTGGGCTCCCTCGCGGGATTCACCGGGTTCCGTGCCAGGCACGTAATCGAAACCGCCGGGGTGCCAGGGGTGGCACTTGCAGATCCGCTTAGCCGCGAGAGTGCCGCCACGCACAGCGCCATGCAGCTCAACCGCCTGCTTCGCGTAATGCGAGCAGCTCGGATAGAAGCGGCATTGGTTGCCTGTCCAGGGACTCAGCACTTTCTGGTATACCCAGATAATGCCAAGCAGCAGCGGTTTCACGGAGCGCAATCCTGATTTGTTAGGTTATAACATGTTTGTAAAAAAGCATGATAAAGCTTGAAGCACCGGACTTTCCAGTTTTCCTTGCAGTCGTATTTATACCTTCAAGTTTAAAGGAGTATGACATGGAAGCGTCAGGAACCGCGAAATGGCTAACGGCAGGCTTGTTGGCTGGCAGCATGATGTTGGCCCCCCTTGCCCATGCAGGGGGCTGGGAACCGGTGAAAGAGGGGCAGGGGCGCACGGAGGTAAGCACTTACGAGAAGGCGGTGGACGATAGCCCGGTGAAGGCCTTCCGTGGCGTCACTGAGGTCAAGGCGCCGGTGCTCAGTGTGTTGGCGGTCATGGCCGATGCGCAAGCCTGTGCCGAATGGTTGTATCAATGCCAGTCGCTTGAATTACGTGACAATGATCAGGCCTATATCCGCTTCAAGGGCATTTGGCCGGCAAAGGACAGGGATGCCCTGATTCAGACCGAGACGACACAGGACCGTGACGGCGGTGCCATTACGCTCGCCTCCCACAAGGTGGATGGTGAGCCGGAGCACGATGGCTATGTGCGTGTGGCGGCCTTGCGTGACCGCTTTGTGCTGACGCCACTGGAAGATGGCTGGACCCGTATCGAGTTCGAGACCTTTATCGATCCGGGCGGCAATGTGTCGTCGGTGGCCAATGTGATTTCCAACCAGGCACCGAAGGAAACATTGCAAGGTTTGCGCAAGCTGGCAGGTAGTGACGCCTACCAGGGGGCCAAACTCGACCAGGCTTTGGTGCGCTATCCCGAGCTTAAGGGCATGACACTGCCGGAGAGTCATCAGCCTGAGTGAACTCGCCTGATAACGGTGTCATGTGCTCAATGTTGCAGCGGCCAACCGGGCCAATCTGGTAGCCGCGGCTTGTCTCTGTGATGCTGCCGGGCATACTGCCCGGCGCATTTCGACGCAGGAGAGAGAATAGTGAGAGCGTTGTTTCTGGCTCTATTGGTAGTGACTGGCCCGCTGTGGGCTGAAGACTGGAAGACAACCCACCAGGGGCAGGAACGGGGGGACATTTCCACCTATGCCCGCGAGGTGGACAATAGCCCGGTGAAGGCGTTCAAGGGCATTGTGGAAGTGAAGGCCTCCATGGCGTCGGTGCTGGCGGTGCTGACCGGGGTAGACAACTTTGGCGAGTGGATTTTCCAGATCAAGGGCGCAGAGCGGTTGACGGCCGATCACAAGGAGCGTATTCACATGCGTTTCAAGGGCATCTGGCCGGTTTCCGACCGGGATGTGGTGCTGGCCAATACGCTCAGCCAGGAAGAGGATACTGGCTCGGTTACCCTGCATAGCGTGAATGCCGAAGGGTATCTGGGCAAGCAGGACGGGTTTGTTCGTATTCCGGCTCTGGACAACCAGTTCGTGCTGACTCCCATGGGGGATGGCTGGGTGCGTGTCCAATTCGAGACTTTCGTGGATCCCGGTGGCAGTGTGCCTGTCTGGCTGGCCAACCTGGTGGCGACCCGTGCCCCGTACGAAACCCTGGAAGGTCTGAAGGAACAGCTGCAGAAGCCGCGCTTTGCCAATGCGCGCCGTGAAGATCTGCCGGCTCTGCCGGGAATGGATCAGTTGGAGTTGTGAAAGCGGCTGTCAGCTATGAGCCATGAGCCATGAGCTGTGAGGAAAAGCTACAAGCTACAAGCTGCAACGCGACAGAGAGGTTGCAGAGGCTTCAACTCGAAAGGCCGCGCCCAGACACCGGGTGCGGCATTTTTCGTTATGTGAAAACCCGCCGCAGGCGCCGGACTGCTGGCGATTACCCTACAGAGCCCTGCCCAAGCCAGATAGGCCATGCTCCCACACCCCCCCCCTCTTAACGCGGCCGCTTTGCCTTCCGGCTTACCCCACCCCACCCGCGTTGTAGCTTTTCCTCACAGCTCATAGCTGACAGCTGAAAGCTAATCTCACCGACTCCAGCGTGTCCCTTCGCGGGTGTCTTCCAGCTGGATGCCGGCGTTGGTGAGTTGCTCGCGAATCTCGTCGGCGCGGGCAAAGTTCTTGTCTTTCTTGGCCTGGGTACGTTCTGCTACCAGGGCATCGATTTCGTCGTTGCTGAGGCCATCCTCGCTGACGTTCTTGTTCTGGAACCAGGCGGTAGGCTCGACGGTGAGCAGGCCGAGCAGGTCGGCGGCGGCCAGCAATTCGGCTTTCAGCTTTGGTTTGTCGGCCAGCTCGGCCTTGTTCAGTTCGCCGGCAATGGCGTGCAGGGCACTGACCGCTTCCGAGGTATTCAGGTCGTCCTTCAGGGCGTCCAGTACTGGGTGGTTATCAGGCAGCTGGTAACCGGCTTCAGGTTCCACGGTTTCACCTCGGCCGAGCAGGGCGTAGTAGAGGGTATCCAGCCCTTTCTCGGCGTTTTCCAGTACATCGGCAGAGAAGTTCAGAGGTGAACGGTAGTGGCTGGACACCAGCGCAAAGCGCAGGGTCTCGCCGTGGTACTGGGTCAGCAGTTCACGCACCAGGCGGAAGTTGCCCAGTGACTTGGACATCTTTTCGCCGTCGATGTTGATGTAACCGTTGTGCATCCAGTAACGCACGTAATCGGTGCCATGGGCGCAACAGCCCTGGGCGATTTCGTTCTCGTGGTGCGGGAAGATCAGGTCCTGGCCGCCACCATGAATATCAATCACATCCCCCAGATGCTTGTGGATCATGGCAGAGCACTCGATGTGCCAGCCGGGACGGCCACGGCCCCAGGGGGAGTCCCAGCCCGGTTGCTCATCCGTGGAGGGTTTCCACAGGATGAAGTCGCCGGGGTGACGCTTGTAGTCCGCGACTTCTACCCGGGCACCGGCCAGCATGTCTTCCAGTTTGCGGCCAGAGAGCTTGCCGTAGTCGGGCATGGATTCCACCGCGAACAGCACCTGGCCATCGGCCTCGTAAGCATGGCCTTTTTCCACCAGCGTCTCGATCATCCGGATCATCTCGGGAATGTGATCGGTGGCTTTGGGGATGATGTTCGGTGTCTTGGCATTGAGGGCGGCCATGTCGTCGAGGAAAGCCGCGCTGAAACGCTCGGTGAGAGCGCTGATGTCTTCGCCGTTTTCCGCTGCTGCCGTGATGATCTTGTCATCAATGTCGGTGATGTTGCGGGCGTAGGCCACCTCGGGATACAGCCGCTGCAGCAGACGATAAAGCACGTCGAATACCACCACCGGGCGGGCATTGCCGATATGGACGAAGTTGTAGACCGTGGGGCCACACACATAAAGGGTAATGCGGTTGGGGTCCAGCGGAATGAAGTCGTCCTTTTGCCCGGTCAGGGTGTTATGCAGCTTGAGACTCATTTTTTATAAAGCTCTTTCGGATCGATGATCGGCGATTTGTCGATGGTCACGCTATCGGTGTCGGCTTTCCAGTAGAAACAGTCGCGGCGGCCGGTATGGCAGGCGGGGCCGGTTTGATCCACGCTGACCAGCAAGGTGTCAGCGTCGCAGTCGATGCGCAGTGCTTTCAGCATTTGCATCTGGCCAGAGGACTCGCCCTTGCGCCAGAGCTTGCCGCGGGAACGGGAGAAGTAGCAGACGCGCCCGGTCGCCAGGGTTTCCTCGATGGCATCGCGGTTCATCCATGCCATCATCAGAACTTCGCCGGTGTCATGCTGTTGGGCAATGGCAGGAACCAGCCCCTCGGCGTTGTACTTGAGGTTGTCCAGGGCATCTTTCAGGGAAAGCTGAAAGCCTTCGGGCTGGTGTTCGTTGTCTTTGAACATGGCTGATCCAGTCTGAGGTCGGACGCCGGGCGCCGGACGCTTAAAACATGAAACCCCGATGCGTCGGGGTTTCGCGTCAGACGTCAGACTTCCGACGTCCGACCGTTAGATCGGCAGACGGGTAGCCGCCGCCAGGTTGGCTACGGCCTCGTCCAGGGCGACAGTTTCGGTCGCCTGTGAGCCCAGACGGCGAATGGCCACCTGCTGCTCTTCTTCTTCCTGTTTGCCGAGCACCAGAATCACCGGCACCTTGGCGCGGGAGTGTTCGCGCACCTTGTAACCGATTTTCTCGTTACGCAGATCCATTTCCACGGTCACGCCGGCGGCTTCCAGTTTGGCTTTCACTGTTTCGGCATAGTCATCGGCGGCGTTGGTAATGGTGGCAATCACCACCGGTACCGGGGCCAGCCACAGCGGCAGGTGGCCGGCGTGGTGCTCGATGAGGATACCGATAAAGCGTTCCATGGAACCCACGATGGCGCGGTGCAGCATGATCGGGCGCTGGCGCTGGGAATGTTCATCCACGTATTCCGCATCCAGACGCTCAGGCATCATGGGATCGAACTGCACGGTGCCCATCTGCCAGGCACGGCCGATGGAGTCCTTCAGGTGGTATTCGATCTTGGGTCCGTAGAAGGCGCCTTCGCCAGGCAGCTCTTCCCACTGAACGCCCGCATTGCTCAGGGCTGCCCGCAGGCCGTTTTCGGCCTTGTCCCACGCTTCGTCGGTGCCGATGCGTTTTTCCGGGCGCAGGGCCAGTTTTACCGAGATATTCTCGAAGCCGAAATCCGCATAGACCGCCATGGCTTGCTTGTGGAAGGCGGTGACTTCGTCTTCTACCTGATCTTCGGTACAGAAAATATGGCCATCGTCCTGGGTAAAGGCGCGTACCCGCATGATGCCATGCAGCGCACCTGACGGTTCATTACGGTGGCAGCCGCCGAACTCCGCGTAGCGGATCGGCAGGTCACGGTAGCTGTGCAGGGCAGCGTTGTAGATCTGGACATGGCCCGGGCAGTTCATGGGCTTCACCGCGTAGGTCCGTTTTTCGGATTCGGTGAAGAACATGTTTTCCTGGTAGTTGTCCCAGTGGCCGGAGCGCTTCCACAGGCTCACGTCCATGATCTGCGGACCCCGTACTTCCTGGTAGCCGCTGTCGCGGTATACCTTGCGCACGTATTGCTCGACCTTCTGCCAGATGGCCCAGCCGCGGGGGTGCCAGAACACCATGCCCGGGGCTTCTTCCTGCTGGTGGAACAGGTCCATTTCCTTGCCCAGCTTGCGGTGATCGCGCTTGGCGGCTTCCTCAAGCTGTTTGAGATAGGCATTCAGTTCTTTCTTGTCGCGCCAGGCGGTGCCGTAGATGCGCTGCAGCTGGGCTTTGGTAGCATCACCGCGCCAGTAGGCGCCGGCGACCTTGGTCAGCTTGAAGCCATCACCCAGTTTGCTGGTGCTGGGCAAGTGCGGGCCACGACACAGGTCGATGAAATCGCCCTGGCGGTAGAGGCTCACTTCCTGATCGGCGGGCAAATCGCGAATGATTTCTGCCTTGAACTCTTCGCCCTTGTCGAGGAAGAACTGCACGGCTTCGTCGCGGTCCCAGACTTCACGCCGTATTTCCTCGTTGCGGCGCACAATCTCTTGCATGCGCTTTTCAATGGCCTTGAGGTCTTCCGGGGTGAACGACTCTTCGCGATGGAAGTCGTAATAGAAGCCATTTTCGATGGTCGGGCCAATGGTCACCTGGGTGTTCGGAAACAGTTCCTGCACCGCTTCGGCCATGACGTGGGCTGCATCGTGACGGATCAGCTCCAGGGCGTCGTCGGTGTCACGGGTGACAATTTCCACCGTGGCACCTGCTTCGATAGGCAGATACACGTCGATCAGGTTGCCGTTGGCCTTGGCGGCCAGGGCCTGTTTGGCGAGTTTTTTGCTGATGCGCTCGGCGATCTCCAGGGCGGAGGCCGGCTGATCAAACTCCATGGTTGCCCCATCGGGCAGTTGGTAGCTCACACTCATGGGTGACAAGGAATCCAGGTGATTGGCTCGGAACCGGCAGATGGTAGGCAATCAGGCTTTGCGCTTCAAGGCGTTAAGCATGATAGCGAGCGCCTGTCGGCGATTATTCGACGTATGGCGGGGCCCGGTAGGCAGCAGATCCGGGTTTTGCCTGAATGAAAGCACCGCCTTATGCTTGATACAGGCCGGTTGCCGCGATGTGGCCGGTATGAATGGATGATATACGGGAGCTGGATAGCCCATGACCACGCCTGTGCCGCAAACGCAGACGACAGCTGATGAGTCCCTGTTGCCCCGCCTGCTGAAGGTGGCCCAGCATCTCAGTGAGCAAAAAGATGTGCCGCGCCTGCTGGACGCGCTGCTACGGGAAGCCTGCTACCTGTGTGGTGCCGATGCGGGAGTGGCCTGGCTGTACGATGATGCCCGAGAAGGGGAAGGCTTGCGGTGCCTGTGTCGGGCGCCGGGCGCGGCGCAGTTTCGCGAGGCCACCCGTTGGTTCCGTCCTCTGGACGCGGGCGGGCTGGTAGAGGCCTGCTTTCAGGTGGGCGAGCCCCAGACGGTGGTGCTGGACAAGCAGCCGTTGGCGGAGCCGGACCGCACCGTGCTGGAAACGCTGGTCCCGGATGCCCTGGCCCTGCAATTGTGGCCGCTGTATAACCACGAAGGGCGTGTCACCGGCGTATTGCAACTGCTGTATCGCAAAGCGGTCCCCCGTAACCTGCAACGGCTTGAACACGGTCACCTGATTTTCCAGTCGATGTTGACCTATGGCGGCATTGCACTCAGTAACCTTAGCCAGGTGCAGGAGCTCAAGGAGCTGCTGGATGCCTTTATCAAGGTGTTGGCCCAGGCCATTGATGCCAAGAGTCCCCATACCAGTGCCCATTGTCAGCGTGTGCCGGTGATTACCGAACTATTGGCGCAGGCGGCTTGTGACGATGAGGGCAATTTCGCGGACTTTCAGCTCGATGAGGAAGGCTGGTACGAGTTGCATGTAGCCGCGTGGCTACATGACTGTGGCAAGCTGGCGACCCCCGATTCGGTGCTCGATAAATCCACCAAGCTGCATACTCTGCACGACCGTATTGATGAAGTGGCCAGCCGCTTTGCCACCCTGAGGGCAGAAATCCGTTTCCAGTATGAAAAGGAAAGCCTGCAGACCCCTGAGCTGGAGCCTTCCTTGCGCGAGCGCATGGAGCAGGAAATCGATGCGCTGACCGCCGATCTCGCTTTTCTGGAGCGGATCAACCGGGGTGGCGAGCGCATGCCGCCGGACGACCAGCAGCGAGTAAAGGATATGGCCCAGCGAACCTGGACCGATGCCTGGGGCCAGAGCCGCCCGTTGTTGACCGAGGATGAGGTGAAAAACCTGTGCATCCCCCGCGGCACGCTCACCCCGGAGGAGCGGCAGATTATCAATGGCCATATGGATGTGACCCTGGATATGCTGGGCTCTCTGCCGTTTCCGGCCAAGCTGAAACGGGTGCCGGAATACGCCGGTGGCCATCACGAAAAAATGGACGGTACCGGTTTTCCGCTGGGGCTAACCCGCGAGCAGATGTCCATTCCTGCCCGAATCATGGCGATCGCCGATGTGTTTGAGGCGCTGACGGCCAAGGAGCGTCCCTACAAGACGCCGTTGAAACTCAGTGAGGCGCTGGCGATCATGCAGCGCATGCGCGATAACCACCATCTGGATCCCGACTTGTATCAGCTGTTTATCCATTCCCGGGTGTGGCGCCGTTATGGCGAAATGCATCTGGACCCGGTACAGCTGGATGTGGAGGATGGCTCGGCCTTTGGCTAACTGGCTCGCGCTGGAGGCTGAACGGCAGAGTGGGAGCGGTCGTCCGACCGCGATTGCTGTGGCCGGCTCCTTATTCGCAGTGGAACCACCGCTCCCACAGTTCGGCTGCCCCCGCCCCGCTGTGGGAGCTTGCTTGCAAGCGATGTGGCATCGGGAATGCTCTATCGCCAGCGTGCTGGCTCCCTCATCGGCTTCGCCGCCAGGGTGGGTAAAAACTGTTGTGATGGTGTATCTATTTGGAGACAGAATTGCAAAGCATGAAAACCCTTGCCGTGCTGGCGGCATTGCTACTGGTGAGTCCCGCCTTCGCCGGCGACTGGCTATTGTCCCTGAACGGTGAGCGCACCCAGGGCACACTGTTGCGCGGGCAGGTGGCGCCGGGAGTCTCCGTGTCCTTGGCTGGCAAATCGGTGCGAACCACGGGTGACGGTTTTTTTGCGGTCGGTTTCGGCCGCGATGCGGCGTTGGAACAGACTCTGGTTTTGCAAAAGGGGGAGGCGACTCAGCAAGTGTCGGTAACCCTGAGCCAGCGTGAGTACGACATCCAGCGTGTGGAAGGGGTGCCCCAGCGGACGGTGGAGCCTCCCCCGGAGGCAGTGCTCAAACGTATTCGTCGCGAAGCCGCAGGTATCAAAGCCGCCAGAGCGACGGATTCTGACAGCGAATCGTTCCTGACGAATTTCCAGTGGCCGTTGACCGGGCGAATCAGTGGCGTGTATGGCAGCCAGCGGGTCTACAACGGCAAGCCGGGCCGCCCCCATTACGGCGTCGATGTGGCCCGTCCCACCGGCACGGTGGTGGTTGCCCCGGCCGATGCGGTGGTGACCCTGGTCCAGAACGATAACTACTACTCCGGTGGCACCCTGATTCTGGATCATGGCTATGGGGTCTCGTCCACCATGATTCATTTGAGTGAGGTACTGGTAGAAAAAGGCCAGACCGTCAAGCAGGGCGACCCGGTTGCCAAAGTCGGCGCCACCGGCCGCGCCACGGGCCCCCACCTGGACTGGCGACTCAACTGGTTTGAGGAGAAGCTGGATCCGGTGACGGTAGTTCCACAGATGGCAGGTAACAGTGAATAGTTAACAGTTAACAGCGGCGCGGTCGCGCTGATTGGAACCTGAAACACATGAGGCCGCGTTCATCCTCTGAACGCGGCCTCATGTGTTTCAAAACATGGAAAACCGTCTTGCGGCGGTATTAATTAAGCATCTCTACCAGCCCCTGATTGCTCATCAGCGCCACCCGGTTACGGCCTGCGCCTTTGGCCTGGTAGAGGGCTTCGTCGGCGAGCTTGAGGAGTTCGGCACCGTTGTCGGCCTGGCCGTCTGAGCAGGCGACGCCGACGCTGATGGTGACCACCTGGCTGATGCGAGAGCCGCTGTGAGGCAGGCCCAGTTGCTCGACGCGGTTGCGCATGCGCTCGGCAAAAACCAGGGCATCGTTGAAACTGGAGTCGGTCAGCACGATCACAAATTCTTCGCCGCCGTAGCGGGCGACGAAGTCTTTTTCTGCCTGCACCATGGACAGAGGAACGCTGGAGACTTTCTTGAGGCACTCATCGCCGGCGGGGTGACCATAGGTGTCGTTGTACTGCTTGAAGAAATCAATATCGAACAGCATCAGCGTTACCCGTTCCGGGGCTTCCGGGCTCTGTTGCTTGAGCAGGTGATAAAGGTGGTTCAACCGCGATTCCATGCCGCGACGGTTGATACAGCCGGTCATGCCATCCACGGTGGCCTGGTTTTCCAGAATCAGGTTGGCAGAGTGCAGTTCGTCCCTGTGCTGGAAGAGCACATGTTCTGACAGGAAGTGCTGACGAAGCAGCCGTTCATACACGTACTGGCCAAACAGGCTCATGCTGGAAAATGCCAGCGTTACCAGCATCAGCGTCAGCGGCTCGAATGCTACCGGGGTTGGGTCCAGCAGCATGGTGGCACCGAGTACAATCAGCATGGCCAGCGAGCACCCTAACGCCTGATAGAAGGGCACGCGGATCAGGGTGCAAATCATGATCACGGCCATCGGCGTATGCAGATAGAAGGTGTAGGCCAGCGGGTGATCAACCGTGTAACCGAGGTAGTTCCCAGTGAGAGCAATGGTAATGCCCAGAGTGAGAGTGGCGGGGTGCAACCATTCTCGCCAGCGGAGGTTGCGGGCCAGGAGCAGGCAGCCGCCAGTGAGCATCAGGGTGAACAGACGTGGGCGCCAGGAACTGGCAATAATTTCGGCACCGACCAGCGATTCCACCAACATGGCGCAGGCAAGCAGGACACCAATCAGCAGGAAGGCGCCCGGTGCGACCTTGGCAACAGACGCTCGAAAATAAAGCCGAAAATCTTTTTCCAGTGCCTTGGGCAGGCGCAAGTGCCAGGGCAGCGAAATATCGCTGCCAGTGGGCAAGGGGTTAGGGGACTGTGTTGCCGTCACGCCGGGCCGGGCTCCTGTTCGTTCCGTGAAGTTGCCATTGCCATGGTATCGCAAGCGCTGCCCGACAGCATAAATTGTTTTCCCGGCGGCTCCCTGCCGGGATAAAAGGGCAGGGAGTATCCGTTAGTCCAGCAAGGCCAGCAGTGCCTGTTGCTTGGCAACGGGAAGCTGGCGAAAGCGTTCAAGAAGAAACGCTTCTTCCGATCCTTGCGGAACGGCGGCCTCACCCTGCGGCAAGGTGGAGGGCCAGTTGCCCAGGCTGTGTTCAAGCCGGGCGATGATTTCTGCATTCATGCTGCGGTGGCTGTGATTCGCCGCCGTCGACACTTGTGCACGCATTCCGCAAGGGAAGCGCACCACGAACTTCTCGGTTCGCGTGGTGGCGCTGTTCGTCATAGTAACCTCTGAGTCATTCCCGTTGGCCTGATGCTTGGCTGCCTTTGCGGTATGCAGGGCTGTCGACTACGCCAGCGGGAAAGGGGTAAACAGGGAAAATTGTCTCACCAGGGGACAGAGGGAACGAGTTTCACGCTTGTATTACCGTTCCGCGCTGTCCTCAACAGGTGTTCAACACCTTACGCATTTTTTTGATTTCAGGCGATACTGGCAGCTTGCTATTAGTGGAAAGGGCGACTTGGTTAACACATGAGGTGAGAGGCGGAAGCTCGCTGCACCATCGTGTAGCGACACTGCCCGGAAATAGTTCGGGCCGGGGGGCTGAACGGGGTGTTAGAATCCATTTCAATGATGTGGATTTGATAGGTTATTCAAGCGATGAATATTGCTAGCGCGGACCTGAACCTGCTCAAGTACCTGGATGTGCTGTTGCGTGAGCAAAATGTGACCCGGGCCGCCGAGCAGCTGGGTATTACCCAGCCAGCCATGAGCAATTCACTGAAGCGCTTGCGGGAAATGTTTGGCGACCCCTTGTTGATTCGTACCAGCGAAGGAATGACGGCTACGGAGAGGGCCCAGGAACTGCGGCCGCTGGTGCGGCAGATTCTGGCCCAGGCTGAGCAGCTGTTCGTCCCGGAAGATGTTTTTCGGCCGGAGGCCAGCCGCCGGGTGTTCCGGATCATGACCAGCGATTATGCCGAGGCGACCCTGGTGCCGCATATTGTGCGGCGGCTGCGGGCCGAGGCGCCGGATGTGGTCCTCGACTTTCTTACTCCCTCGGATGTGAGCTACCAGGACATGGAGCAGGGCCGGGTGGACATGGCGGTGAACCGGTTCAACGAGATGCCGGGGTCTTTCCATCAGGTGAATCTCTGGAAAGACTCCTTTTCCTGCCTGCTAAACCGGGATAATCCCATCGCAAAGGATTTCAATCTGGAGAGTTATCTGTCTGCCCAGCATATCTGGGTATCGAAAACCGGGTTTGGTGTTGGCTTTGGTATGAATCCGGAGAAACTGGGTGGGCTGGGCTGGATTGATCATGCCCTGGAGCTGCTGGGTAAAAGTCGCAAGATCAGTATCTTTACCCGCCACTACCAGATGCCTGCCTTGCTGGCGATGAACAATGACCTGGTCGCCACCTTGCCGTCCCGGGTAGCGAAAATGCAGGCACAGAACCCCCGGCTGCTGATCAAGCAGCCGCCGTTCGATATTCCGGAGTTCGAGCTGAAGATGGCGTGGTCGTCATTGTTGCACCACAACGTGGCTCACCGTTGGCTGCGTCGGCTCATTCAGGAAGAAGCCGAAAGCATTCTCTCGCAGGAGTAATCGGCCGGCCGCCACGCTGATCCCTTTTCCCTCTTGTCTGCAGGAGCCATGCTGGCGATCCGTCAGGATGCGCTCCTGGCTTCTGCAGACAGGCCCTAGATCACGGCAGAACCGGTCAGCCAGCCCGACTGGGTTCGGCCGGGCAGATCCTCGCCCGCTTCGGCGATGGCCCCTTTGCCAACCCCTTCGAAGGCACGTACCCGGAAGTGTTTGCCGGGTGCCTCTACCGCAAGCTGCTCGGCAATGTGGGCGGCCAGTTGCTCCACAGTCGAGTCTGTGTCGATCAGGTAGCAGTGATCTTCCGGGATCACCAGCTCAAAACGCCCCTGCGGTGCGTCGTACCGGAACCGATGATGGGGAATCTCATCGATGTAGTAGGTCCCTTCCAGGTCGTCTTCCGTGCCGATATAGATATCTTCCCAGCGGTCGGCCCAGAGCTTTTCCCAGTACCGGCTGCGGCGGCCATTTTCAAAAATATGGATGCTGGAGCGGTGGCCATGAGCGATACGCTGACAGTTGCCATCGTGCTTCTTCAGGCCATGGGAATAGTGGTAGTAGGGAGCGGTACCGGTGTCTTCCTCGCGCAGAATGACGCGAACCTCTGCGACATTCTCAGGCACGACACTTTGTACCAGCTCCATCAGGTACAAGGTCAGGCTGGCCTTGGAGACTTCCGGGCCGGACATCAGCAACAGGCTTTCGCTGGGCACCACCATGCGAATCGTGCCGCCCCGGTATTGCCACTCAAGACTGGTGTTGTTGTCACGCTCGGCCACGGAGACCTGTTCACAATCCATCGGCACCAGCAGTCGGTGATCCACGTTGTCGTCGATGATGCGTTTGATGGATTTCTTGATGTGGCCAAAATCGAACACCATGCCCTGATGGTCCAGATCGCCACTTAATTCCAGGTCAACCAGCCAGGATTCCCCGATCATGCCGCGTTTGGGGTGCAGGTAGGAAAAATCTGCAACGGTCAAATTTTCAACAAAGAGTGTCGCCATGCTGTCCCGGTTGATCAAAGATGGATTCAGAGAGCACTATAATGCCACCATTCTGACCCGCCGCTAAGGTGATCGTCACCGTATTGGGTTATTTTCCGTGCAGTTATCGTACGAGCTGTGAACCGGGGCACACCGGATACTCAGTGAAGTGCACATCCTGCGGGTAAATGTCCCGTCGCTGGGGGCGTGCTAACCAGGAGAGATTCACACCATGGCTGAAACCCTGTTCTCCAAGATCATCGACCGGGAGATTCCCGCCGACATCATTTTCGAAGACGACCAGTGCCTTGCCTTCCGGGACATCAATCCCCAGGCGCCGACGCACTTTCTGGTCATTCCCAAAAAGCCGATTCCCAAATTGTCGGATGCCGAAGCCGAAGATGCGTCGCTGCTGGGGCATTTGCTGTTGATCGCCAGCCAGGTTGCCAAACAGGAAGGGCTGGAAGATTTTCGTCTGAATGTGAACAACGGAGCCGGCGCCAGCCAGACCGTTTTCCATCTTCACGTGCACGTACTGGGCGGCCGTTCCTTCAACTGGCCGCCGGGCTGAATCCTGCCGCGGGCCCGGTGTGAGTATTCACAGGGCGCGCTCCGTGCAGTGTCATGAATTATCTGGCGCATCTTTCTCTGGCCAAGCCCTCCGTGCCTTCCAAGGTGGGTAATGTGCTGGGTGATTTCCTGCGTGGCGTGGACCGTTCAGCCCTGTCTGGTCCGGTGGCACGGGGATTGGCCAATCACCTGCTGGTGGACCGCTTTACCGATGACCACCCCTGGGTCGTGGCCCAGCGGCGAGGCTTTTCTGCACAACGCAGGCGATTTGCCGGGGTAGCACTGGATGTGTTGTTTGATCATTTTCTGTGGCAGCACTGGGCGGATTTTCATGCGGAGCCACGCGAGGAGGCCATTGCACAGCACTACCGGGACCTGGAAGCGGGCTTGCCGATGATGCCGGCGACCATGCGCCCCCGGATGGAAGGGCTGCTGGAGCATGATCTGCTAAACCGGTACGCCCGCCTGTCGCAGGTGGGAGAAGCCCTGGATGCCATCGCGGCCAGGATTCGTTTTGCGAACCCGTTTGCCGGAATGGTCGAGGAAATCGAACCGCGTTATGAAACGCTGGAAGCCGGGTTTCTGGTGTTTTACCCGCAGTTGCGTGAGGCGGTAGAGCAGGCAGCCCTTGAGCTGCCTGTATCACCTGAACGGCTATAGCGCGGGCAGGCCCAGTTCCGCCATGGTGTCGTAATAGAGGGTGTCTGCCAGCTTGCGGTTGCGGGCCAGTGGCGAACGCATGGCGGGTTTGAAATTGGCAAAGTACTCACCGCTGATGCCAGCATATTGTGGATCGAGGGCCAGGCTCACGGGCAGGCGGGCGGCCTTTTCCGGGGTGGTCAGTGTGGGCTTGATCAGCGCCATAATGGGTTTGGGCACATGCCGGAAAATGGGGGTGTCCACTCCGCCGGGATGCAGGGCGTTGCTGGTGATGCCCAGTTCCTGGAGCCGTTCTGCCAGCACATTGCTGAACAGGATGTTACCCAGCTTGGATTGTCCGTAGGCATCCATCACCAGGTAGGGTTTGCGGCCCCGCCAGGTTTTCTTGTTGATGCGCCCCAACCAGTGAGCCACAGACGCCAGATGCAGGATGCGGGGCTGTTCTCCCTTTTGCAGCAGTGGCAGCATCAAGTGGGTAAACAGCACGGGCGCCAGATAGTTGACCCCGAACTGCATTTCATAGCCATCCCGGGTGTACTCCTGCCGGGTAGGTACCACGCCAGCGTTGTTGATCAGCACATCAATGGCGCCCAGCTCACGATAGAGGCTGGCTGCGCTGTCACGGACATTTTCCAGATCAGACAGGTCCAGCGGAAACAGGCGTACGCCGGCATTGGGATAGCGGTTCTTGATGCGGGCAACGGCGGATTGGCCCTTGCTGATATTCCGGCAGGCCAGAGTCACGTCGGCCCCCTGTGCTGCCAGCTGTTCCGCGGTGCAAAGCCCGATACCTGAATTGCCACCCGTGATCAGTACCCGTTTGCTCATGGAGAGTATTCCCTGTGGTTGTCATCCGTGGCGACAGGGTAACAGTCTGGCGACATCTGTAACGTGCTGCTGGGGCCAATTCCTGCCTCTTGTTGCTGGATCCAGTCAATAATGCGCTGCGCGGTAGCCTGCCACTGATTGCCTTGCAGCAGCAGGTGAGGGGCTTGTGGCTGAAACTGCCAGCACAGGTGGGGGTCAAAATGCCTGCGCAGGGCATCGATGCCGGCTTGCGGCACCGTGTTGTCCTTGCCGCCGTAGAGCAGCATCACGGGTAACTCGGGGTAAGCCGGGCTGGCGGCCTGGTTGCTGGCGGTATCGGCCAGTTGAATGAGCCCCCAGTAGGTGTCCAGCCTGACCTGTCGCATGACCAGGGCATCGCGGGCCAGCCGCCGGGCATTGGCAGGGGCCAGAGACGGGTCGTCCGGGTCACGGTTTACGGTGACGCGGTAACCGGGTGCGATAGCGGCGACGGTAGCGATGGCGGCATTCCAGCCGTAGCGCAAGCGTATGCCTTCTCGCACCGCCGGGGCGGCCAGCACCAGCCCGGCGACTTTGTCAGGGCGCTGTTGTGCGGCCAGGATGGCGACTGCGCCGCCCATGCTTTCACCCAACACGAACACCGGTCGTTGGTAGGCTTGGTAAAGATGATCGATGCGTTGTACCGCATCCTCGACCAGCCGTTGTTCCCCTGGCCAGTGGCCCTGCTGCAGGCGTGAACCAAAACCGGCCTGATCATAACTGTCCAGCAGCAGGCCGGCCTCGGCAAAGCGCGGACGCAGTTGATCAAAGGCGGCGTGGTAGTCGCCGAAACTGTGCAGGGCCAGCACCACGCCACGGGGCGGTTGATCTGCCTCCCACGACGTCAGTGTTGGCTCGATGGGCGTGCGGGTCTCCACATAGGCCTGCTGACTGCAGGCGCTGTACAAAGGCAACACCATAATGAAAACCAGAAAACGGAGCATGGAATGAGTGTAACCCTGCCGAGGCAACGGAAAGTGAATGCGGGCGGCTTTGCATTGGCTGTGGTGTCGCTGACCTGGCTGGTGTCGTTTTGCGAGGCACAACCCGAGCCGGAAACCCTCACGGTCACTGCGACGGCGTACAACTCCCTGCACGGACAGGGGCACGGCAAGGACCATGCCCTGGCGGCGTGGGGAGACAGGCTGGAGCCGGGCATGAAGGCCATTGCGGTGTCCCGTGACCTGATTGCGCTGGGGCTGGACCATAACACCGAGGTGGAGATCGAGGGGTTGCCCGGAACCTGGAAAGTCAAAGACAAAATGCACAGGCGTTGGAAGAAAAAAATCGATATTTACATGGGTGAGGACATTGAGGCCGCGCGGGAATGGGGGCGTCGCAAGGTCGTGATCCGGTACACCGTGCCAGCCCGTGAGAGCGGGCAGTGACGAGACGACATTCCTTGCTGGCGGGTTGCAGGGCAACCCGCCGCTGACACTATTCCCGACTCATGAACTGCATCAGCAGGCGTGTGGCCCGGCTGGGCAGCAGCTTGTTGCTCAGCGTCATCAGTTTGAAGACGCCACCCACCGGATTGTGCACAGGGGCAGTCTCGGTGGCAGCCTGGAAGACGGTGCGGGCGATGTCGTCGGCATCCAGGTTGACCCCCATACGATCGACAACCGGTGAACGGAAGCTGGCTTCGGTCAACATGGGGGTGCTGACAAAGGGGGGCATGATGTCGAGTACCCGAATGCCCTGGCGGCCCCATTCAATATCCAGTGCCTCGGTCAGCGCACGCACGGCAAATTTGCTGGCGGAATAGGAGGCGAAGTGCGGAGTGCCGTAGAGCGCCGAGGCGGAGCTCATGTTGATGACGGCAGCACTGTTGCTGTCTTGCAGTAGCGGGTGGGCGGCCAGCGTCATGTTGATCAGGCCGGTGACATTGATGTCGATAATACGCTTGTGCTGCTCGGCGCTGATGTCTTCAAAATGCCCCATCTGCAGGATGCCGGCACAGTTGAACAGCACATCCAGTCCGCCGCTATCGGCAGCGAATTCCTGGCAGGCGTGACGGCAGGCAATGTCGTCGGTGACGTCCAGCTGCCGATACCAGCACTGATCCAGCTCGCTGGCCAGCTCGACAAGTGCGTCGTGGTTGATATCCGTCAGCCCCAGTGTCCAGCCATTGCGGTGAAACAGGCGAGCGGTGGCCAGGCCGATGCCGCTGGCCGCGCCGGTGATCAGGATCCGTTTCATGGGCGGACGTCCTTCCAGTGTTGGTGAATGAAGCGGGCGCAGGTCATTAGTGCCTGGTCGGCATCAGCCAGTACCCCTGCGTGGAGCTGGAAGTCATGCCAGCGTTGAGGGTGCACCTGCAGGCGTGCGGGCGTGCCAGCGTCATTGAGTGCCTGGCACAGCCGGTGGCTGTCATTGAGCAGGATCTCGTCACTGCCGGCCTGAATCAGCACCGGTGGCAGGTTGCTGAGCTCACCGTTGATGGGCGAGCACTGCGGGCGGGCACGGTCGGTGTCTGCACCGGCGTACAGAAGGGCGCCGCTCTCCAGCCAGGCGGGGCTGAGCAGGCAATCACGGTCGGTGTCGAACAGTGCCGTGGCGGTCAGGTCGACCCACGGTGAAAACAGGATCACGCTGCTGGGCAGGGCAACCTTGCGGGCCTGCAGGGCCTGCAATAGCGCCATGGCCAGCCCGCCGCCGGCGGAGTCTCCCATCAGGGTGAGGGTGTCCGGGTGAACGCCTTCATCCAGCAAACTCAGGTAGACCGCCACCGCGTCGTCAATCGCTGCCGGGCAGGGGTGCTCCGGGGCGAGACGGTAATCTGGCACCACCACCTGGGCATTGGCATAGCGGGCCAGATGAGAGGTGATGGCTTTGTGGGTGTCGGGGCTCCCGGCCACATAGCCACCGCCATGCAGATACAACACCGTGCCTTGGGCATGAAGCGGTTGATAGTGACGGCAGGGCACATCGCCAACCGGGGCGTCATGACTACCCACGTCCCGTGCTGTCAGGGTGGTGCCGGCAATGAGGGTCATCCAGCGGCGTTGAGTCTGGATGCTGAAGCGCGGGTTGACCACCGGTTTGAACAGCAGCGCCAGCGAGGTGCGCAGGATCCCGGCCAGCACTTGCTGCAGCAAGGATTGAGACCGGCTGATGCGGTCAACGAACAAGCTCATAGTCGCTCCAGTTTACGTGGCGGGTAAGGCGGCGATAGTCGAAGGTAAAGCCCGGCCAGTTGTTAGTGTTCTTGCCGCTGTCAGTCTTGTACCAGCTATGGCAGCCCTTGTCCCAGACGGTTGCGCGTATCTTGCGTTGCACGTCGTCATTGAATTGGGCTTGTACCGTATCGCGTACCTCCAGTGCACGCAGGCCTTGCTCATCCATCTCTGCCAGACACTGGCGCACATAGTGAATCTGGCTTTCCAGCATGTAGATGATGGAGTTGTGTCCGAGATTGGTATTGGGGCCGTAGAGCATGAAGAGATTGGGGAAACCGCGAACAGTGATGCCCAGGTAGGCCTCGGCTCCGTCCTGCCACGCCTGGTTCAGATCCTGGCCGTCACGGCCGATAACGGTCATGGGGGTGAGGAAGTCAGTGGCCCGGAACCCGGTGCCATAGATAATGACATCAGCCTGATGGTGGGTGCCGTCGGTATCGGTCAGGCCGGTCGCATCGACCGACGCGATGCCGTGGTTGATAACGTCCACATGGTCCCTGGCAAGGGCCGGATAATAGTCATTGGACATCAGGATGCGTTTGCAGCCCATGGGGTAGTCCGGGGTGAGCTTCTCACGCAGCGCCGGGTCGGCAATCTGCTTGCGCAGGTGGCGCTTGAACAGCCATTCGTAGATCTTCATGGCCTGCTGCAGGGACGTGAAGCCCAGCACCCGGGATTCATTGGCGGCGTAAATGCGCAACCGGTCCAGCGTTTGGGTGGCCGGGAGCCATTTGAGCAGCCGGTGCTCCAGGGAATGGTAGGGGCGGTCAGGTTTGGCAATCACATGGGCCGCAGAGCGCTGGAACAGTTTCACCCGGGCGGCCTGTTTTGCCACTTCCGGGACAAACTGGATGGCACTGGCGCCGGTGCCGACCACAGCCACGGTTTTGCCTGTCAGGTCGATGTCATGGTTCCAGCGGGCGCTGTGGAAATGCGCTCCCTGAAAATCCTCAATGCCGGCGAGGGGGGGATAGGCAGGCTGGTTGAGCTGGCCTGTCGCAGTAATCAGTGCCTTGCAGGTGAGAATGTCACCATTGGTCAGAGTGACCTGCCAGGTGCCCGTATCATCCTGGTAGCGGGCGTCGGCGACTTCGGTGTTAAAGCGAATGTGGCGGTAGATGTCGTATTTGCGGGCGCAGTATTGCTGGTAGGCAAAGATTTCCTGCTGCGGGGCAAATCGGCGACTCCAGGGGTAGTGCCGCTCAAAGGAGTACGAATACAAGTGGGACGGCACGTCACAGGCCGCACCGGGGTAGGTGTTATCGCGCCAGCAGCCGCCCACATCGTGGCCTTTTTCGATCAGCAGGAGATCATCCTGCCCCTGTTCCTTGAGACGAATCGCCATGCCAAGACCGCCGAAACCGGCGCCGATGATTATGACCTGATGGGTAGGGCTCATGGGGTATACATCCCGTTAACTGTTATTGATACCACTGTAGCGAGACCGGTTGCTGCTGTTTATGGCATTCTGGGACACAAAATTGTGGAAAACGGACACAGCCATGAGCACCCTGCGCGCCATCACCAGCGTACGACTGCAAGCCGCCTATGGCGCAGAGCAGGGGGTGCCTGTGTCGGTAGCACTGGCAGGTTCGGGGATTGATGCGGCCATGCTCAATCAGGCGGACGCCACCATTGAATCGGCGCAGGAACTGAAGGTGATCGAGAACCTCTGTGCGCACCTCGATGACCCCGTGTCTCACGGGTTGGCCATGGGACAGCGCTACCACCTCAGCAGCTATGGTGTGTGGGGCTTTGCCCTGCTGAGTAGCCCCACCTTTGGCGATGCCATTCGTTTGGGGGTGCGCTATCTGGGGCTGACCTTTGCATTTGTGGATGTGCGGTTGCAGGAAACCCGGGACAACGCCGTCCTGGTGCTGGAAGATGCCGGGTTGCCGGAAGTGGTGCGGCCGTATCTGCTGGCCAGGGATGCCAGTGCCATCATGGTGATCCAGGAGGAGCTGTTTTCTCTGCGGGTGCCTTTGACGGCATTACGGCTGCGATTGCCGGACAGAGACCCCGAGCAGGTGATCTCGTTATTCGGTCGCGAGCCGGTTTTCGACAGTGCAGTGAGTGAGGCGGCTTTCGCGCGCGGCTCGCTGGATATGCCGTTACCGCAGGCGAACCCGGTGACGGCACGGCTCTGCGAAGAGCAGTGCCACCAGTTGCTGGCGCAGCGACATTCCCGCGGCGGAACGGCGGCCCGATTACGCCGGCGGTTGCTGCAGCGGCCGGGTCACTTTCCTTCTCTGGAAACTCTGGCTGAGGAGCTGCACATGAGTCCCCGTACCCTGCGACGCCATCTCAACCGGGAGGGAACCGGGTATCAGGAACTGCTTGATGAGGTGCGACGGATGTTGGCAGAGCAGTGGCTGACGCTGGGCATTCTGACTCTGGAAGAAATCAGCGAAAGGCTGGGGTACTCGGAGCTGTCCAACTTCATTCACGCTTTTCGGCGCTGGACTGGCCAGACCCCTGCCCGCTATCGGCGTGGCCGAGTCGCGGGCTGAAGCGGCCTCTCAGGGCATCTTCGGCAGTTGCATTTCCCCTTCCTTGTCGAAGGCCAGGGGGATGGGAACACCGGCCACCCGGGCCTTGCCCACTAGCCGGTATTTGAGTGGTTCACCCTGTTGCTGCTGGATCTTTTGCAATTGCTGCAGGCTGCTCATCAGGCTGGTGGTGATAGTGGTCGTCACCTTGGCATCGCCCATGGCAGGGAGGGTGACGGTGTCCCCGGTCAGGCCGCGGGCAAATTTTTCGCCGTTCACATAGATTTCGTAATCCAGGCTTTTCAGTGTCAGTTCCCGGTCATTGGGGTTGCGCGCTCTCAGGGTGAGCCCCCACTCCTGCTCGAACAGGGTGAAGCTGTTCAGGTTGATGCCAGTGACACTGACTTCCGGGGCTTCAAGCTGGCCAAGGGTATGGCAGCCGGACAGTAGCAGGGCGGTGGCCAGAAGCCAGGCAGAAACGCGTGCTTTCATTGGGAATCCATTTCGTGAGGGTGTGCGGTAAGACTCAGAGACTCACTAGAATACGGACAAAGGTTCATCGCGAAAAGCGAGAGGCGAAACGCAGTTGGTCTGGGGCGCGCCGGTGGAACCCGCTGGAGAGAGGGGCGGAACAAGTGCATGCCGGACGGCCCGGCCTCCCGCCACGCCACCGCGCCCCAAGGGGGCGCGCATGGCGCGGCATCCTGGCCGGGCCGCCGGCACGGTGTCGGCACAGCCGACCCCTTGATAATGGTCCTCATGGGGGAAGCATGGCAAGGGCCATCTGTGAGAAATTTGTATCCGCTCGGTTGACGGTATTGGTGGAAAATTGACATCGGCTGTAACCGTGGGATGAGACAATGCCGACAGTCATGGCGCAGAGTCTGTGCTAGATTGCTGAAAAACCATTGAAAGCCTGAATTCGGGGGAACGATGCGCCGCGTAGTTGTGATGCTGCTGTTGCTGGTGATGGGCCAGTTGCATGGGGGCGAGCTGGACAAGGATCTGGCAGATTTCAAACGGGATGTACTGGAAGTCAACAAACGCCTGCTATTGCTGGAAGAAGAGTTGTTGTTCCCGGCGGACACCCAGGTTGGGATTTATGTATCACTGGATGTGGGGCACTTCTTCCAGCCGGACAGCATTACGCTGGAGCTGGATGGCGAAGTGCTGGCCAGTCATCTTTATACCGAAAAAGAAATTCGGGCCTTGATGAACGGCGCGGTGCAGCGGTTGGCGCTGGCCAATGTGAAGAACGGTGAGCATGAATTGACGGCGTTCGTGACCGGTATCGGTCCCAGTGGCCGGGAAATTCGTCGTGGCGTGAACGGCCAGTTCGAAAAGGCCCATGGCCGCCATTTTGTCCAGCTACATATTGAAGACGATGAGGCCAAACAGCAGCCCCGCTTCCGCTTCCGGGACTGGCGCTAATGCGCGGTGTGGTCTATCTGCTGCTGTTGTGCAGCAGTCTCGCCTGGGCACGACTGGATGAGCCCCATGCGGTAGAGGAGCCCGCCTACGGTGAGGTGGCTTACCTTTACCTGCAGGGGGAGTATTTCGCCGCCTTGACCCGTGCCCAGATGGCCCTGGAACGCGGCGAAGTGCAGATTCACAAGCCGGAACTGCAAGTGCTGCTGGGGGCCATGTACAGCGCCTACGGCATGCCGGAAGACGCCGAGAAAGTCTTTGGCTCGCTGCTTGATACCCAGGTCAGTGACGGGGTGGCCCAACGTGCCTGGATTCATCTGGCCGGCCTGTTTTATCGCCAAGGCAAATACCCACAAGCGCTGGAAACCCTGGAAAAACAAGTGGGCGAGCAGCCGCCTGAGGCCTTGCAGGAAGTCTTTTATAGCTTGCGCGCCAAGATCCTGATGCGTCTGGGGCGATATGAAGACGCAGCCGAGTCGCTGGATGCCTTCTCGGAAAACCACCCGCTTAATGCCTATCTTCGCTATAACCTGGCGATCAGCTGGATTAACGGCGAGCATCCCTCACTGGGTCAGGAGTGGCTCTGGAAGTTGGCCAATCTGCCGCCCGGCAGTCCGGAAACCAACGCCATCAAAGACAAGGCCATGCTGGCCCTGGCCATCTACATGCTGCGCAGTGATCAGCAAGAGCGTGCGCTACAGCTGCTGAGCAATGCCCGCCTTGAAGGCCCGTTCTCTGATATTTCCCTGTTGCTGTATGCCCGCGCCCTGTTACTGGCCAACCAGCCGGGCAAGGCGTTGCCGGTACTGCAGAAACTGGACCAGGGCTCGATTCAGCGAGCCAGTGTGCAGGAAGCGCAACTCGCGATCCCGTATCTGTATGAATCGCAGAACAACCAGAAAGCGGCCAGACAAGCGTTCGAGACAGCACTGGATCGCTTCGACAAACTGGATACTTATCTGGTCCAGGTCGAGGCGCACATTGCCGGTGGGGAGTGGTTTGCCGAGATGGTGGGTACGCCGCGCTGGTCCACCGCCATGGACCCGGTGCCGGCCTTCCTGCCCCAGCGGGTGAGCAGTTTCCCGACCTTCTATGAGTGGTTTGCCACGGCAGAATTTCAGCAAGGCTGGAATCAATACCATGAGCTGATGCGGCAGCGTAACCTGCTCAGCCTGTGGCAGCAGAAGATGCCTGCCATGTACGCCATGCTGGAGGCCCATGAACGCAAACACAATACCTTGCGCCCAGAGGCAAAAGCCTTGCTGCAGGATCTTGCCGGCCAGGATTTTCAGGGCCGGATGACGCGCCTGGAACGTCGTTACAGCGAGGCGGTGGAGGCACAGGATCCACTGCCTTTTGCGACGGACCGTGAGCAGCGGCTCTGGGATGCGCAAGAGCAGGCCCGAGCACGCACCGGGCGCTGGGGTGAGCAGGCGCGGCCGGACATGGTCGAGAAACTGGATTTCTACAAGGGGCTGTTGTTGTGGGAAATGCAGGAAGACATCGTGCCGCGGCAATGGGATCGCGAGCGCGAACTCAAACAGGTGGAGACGCTGCTGGAGCAGAATCGTACGTTGCGCAGCCGTGTGCTCTATGCGGCCAACAGAGTTGACCGCCTTGAGGTGTTCCAGCGTGAACTCCCTGAACTGGAGACCGTGCTTGCCAGTTTGCAAACGCGGGGAGAAATGTTGATGCGTCGCCAGCAGTATGGGCTGCAGGCCTCGGCCTATGAGCAGGTAACGGCCACCCGGGCGCGGTTGAAACGATTCTCTGCATCGGCCCATGAGGGGCTCGCCGATCTGTATCACCGAGCCTTGCGTGAGCGCCGCAAGCCACCCGCACCCGCACCGGGACAAGGGCTTGAGTCCCTGCAAGTGCAGCCGCAAACAGCGCCCTGATTGCCGACTACCCGCCGGGCCTGCTTTCCAGGCCCGCGATGAGGTGTCAGAGATTAGGGGGTGGCGGTCAGGTCACTGGAGTAGCTGACCCTACCTTGCTGGTCGATGAGGATCGCAGAGGTATCAGGCAGTCGATTGATCAATGCCAGCCCCTTTTCTTTTCCCAATACAAATACGCTGGTCGACAGGGCGTCGGCATCCATGCTGTTGTTGCACAGCACAGTCACGCTGACCAGTTCCCCTGCACTCTTGCCTGTCTGGGGCGTGAGAATGTGATGGATGCGTTCGCCATCCTGAATGAAATAGCGCTGATAATCGCCCGAGGTAGACATGGCGATATCGGCAATGGGTAGCCGCATGGCGATGTCGTTTCGGTCGCGCGGGTGCTGTATGCCCACTTCCCATGGGCGCCCGCGGTGGTCCCCCAGCACATAACTGTCGCCGCCGAGTGACAGCCAGGCATGTTCAATGCCGGCAGCTTTCAGCAAGGCAATCCCTCTGTCGATGGCGTACCCCTTGGCAATGCCCCCCAGATCAATGCGTGTACCCGGGTCGGTAAAGCGCACTTGATGGTTATCCTGCAACTGTATCCGTGAAGCGCCGATATGCTGGGTGGCGCGTTGCAGGGTTTGTTCATCCGGCGCCTTGCCTTCCCGGTAATCGTACAGGTGGCCTGCGCTGGCAAAGGTAATGTCGAAGGCGCCATCGGTGAGCTGGTAATAATGCGCGGAGCGCTCCAGCAGTTGATAAAACTCGTCACTGATGGTCTGTGGCTCGCTGGCGGCCTTGCGGTTGAGTCGAGCCAGTTCGCTGTCTTCCACCCAGGGGGACAGCAGCTGATTTAGCCGTGCCATTTCTTTTTCCAGTTTTCGGAACACCGGTGCAGCGGGAGCGGTAGACCACAGGGTTACACTGGCGCGGGTGCCCATGACGTCCCATTGGTGTTGTTGCCACTGGGCAAAAACGGGCGAGCATAAAGCCACAAGAAGGCTGCCCACCAGCAGGCGGGCAGTGAGGCGAAAGCGCATGGCGGTTGTCACCTTTGCAGTGTCAGAGAGACGGTCGAATGGCCGGCAACCAGGAAGGGCTCCGATGTCTTCGCTTGCTGCCGGCAGTGGTCTGGCTAGATGGTACCATTGACGATGGGTTCAAAGGCGGTAAGCCGGTCCATGGAGGCGGCATTTCCCAGGCTGTGGTTGGGGAACCTGCTGGCAAATTGCCCCTGCTCACCATGCAGGGCCAGGTAATTGAGCCACACCACTTCGGCCAGCAGGTTAACGTTGTTGGCAGCAGGGCTACCCGCGGTTTCCACCGAGGCATCCGATCGCATCCAGCCGATTTGCTGCTGATCGTTGTTCAGTGCGGGGCGAGCCCCGTTGGGGTTGTAGACCAAAATGAATGACGCGGCGGTAGAGGAATTATCGCCGGTCCATTCTCCTTTGCCGCGTCCTTGCACGGAATCATCAATGCGACCATTGCTGGATACGGAGCCGTCACTGAACACATACATCATCAGAGGCATGCCCTTGCGGCGCGCATATTCCAGGCAGGCGCCCATGCAGCGGCCAGCACGCAGGTCGCGCTGCTCACCGGTACCTCGCTCGCCGGTATGATAATCAAAGCCGCCCATTGAGATGCAGCCTGCCCCGGCGTAGCCGTTAACCACCAGCTTCATGATGGAGGCGGTTTTCTGGAATTCCCGGTCCCGCAGCTCGTCCTCGTTGAAGATGGCAAGGATGTCCAGATCCTGCTCAATGTCCAGCTCGGCCGGATCGCCAAAGCGTTCGGTAATGTCGGCGGCTTCCACATAACCACAGCGCAGCAGGTCTTCAAGGTTGGCGCGGCGGTTGCTGTCGTTGAGGCCGCTGTCGAGCTGGTCGATGCGGCGGTGGCTGATGCGGGCGATGCTTTCCATGACCGACACCGCGTCGGCCTGGTCCAGCAGGCCCACCAGTTTTCCGGTATCGACCAGACCGGTCACATCGGTGGCCCGGTCTACCTTGGTGGGACGAGCGGAGGCGATGATCGAGCCGTCCGGCGCCATGGAATTACCGCCGGACACCGAGCTGCTGGAGCCGATCAGGGACATCAGCTCCCCGTCGGCGCCAGCGGTGAAAATGCCGTACATGGGGTTGTGCGGATTGTTGGCGGTGTCGTTTTCCGAGCGGGCGGGGATCACGCAGCCATTGATGGCGGGGGCGGCGGCAGCGGCTTTTTCCATGATGCCCTGCAGGAACGGCGAATCGCTGTGAAAGGCGAGGCCGAGCTCACGATTGACCACACCGGGATCGTTGTTGGGTGCCATGCTTCCGGGCAGGCCCAGCTTGGAGTAGCCGCCACTGCTGAGAAAATCTTCCTGGCCGCCCTGACCCCCTACCAACACATTGGAGCCGGCAATGTTGGCACCACCGGCCAGATCAAAACAGATAAAGGGAATCTTGCCTGCGCCCGCCGCGGCGATGCCGCAGGTTTCCTTCATGGCTTCCAGTCCACCACTGAGCGCCATGGCCTCGCGGGGGTTACTGAACAGACCGAATAGCCCGACGGTGCCGAAGGCGGCGCCACTGACCAGCCCGCGGCCGAGCATGTCCCGGCGGCTGACCGGTTTGCCGTGGCCGAGATTCAGCAGGGGCGCATCCGGGTGCAGGGGTTGCTGACGTTTCTTGAAAAAATGGCGTCGTATCATCTCTCGTCCCCTTCTTATTGCACCAGCATGGTGGCACTGCCCAGCATGGCTGCGCAGGCGGCCTTGGTGGCGGTTGCGGTGCGTTCCTGGCACGTCGCATCGTCGCCACTACACTGGGTCAGGTTGGTAGTGAACAGCAGGTCTTCCAGCTCGCCTTCGACGGCGTTACGCGATGGCTGGTGATTCAGGTCCAGCCCCACCATGCGGTCAAACAGGGGGGAGATTACCCGGTCACGCCATTGCTGCTGGGTGATGGTTTCCACGCGGGCGTTGTAATTCATGCCCACGAACAGCGCAGGAATGCTGCTGTCGCCGTTGCGCTCGGCTTCCACCAGCGCGTTGCAGTATTCGATGGCCAGCTGTGCCACACCGATTTGGTGGGCTGTCAGGAAGGCCTCGATATTTTCTTCGGTGGGGAGCTGGGTGCGCAGTCGTTGATAGGTATCCGGCACCTCTCCATGCCCTTGGGGAACCCCGGTGAGCTGACTCATGGTGGCATTGACCTCGGCAAAATCTCGCAGGCCGATAGAGGGTTGCTCGCCGTAGGTGTTTGGCATCAGTGGCAACGGGGCGGGCTCGGTGTAGACGTTGGTATGTTGGCCCAGCCGCTCAAAGGTAAGGAAAAACTCATCGTTATCCTGTCCTTGTTCCACTGGCAGCAAGGTGCCAAGCCGTGACAGGTTTTCGCCCTGTTCACTGTAGCCGTCGCCGCCTATCAGGGTGTCCAGGGTGGCAAAAGACTGGGCAACGCCAGGGACACGTCCGTTAATGCCGATGCGCAGTCCCTCAAGTGGTGCTTCGTCTTCGACGATATCCTGCTGCAGGTTGATGAAGTAGGGCGCAGCAAACAGATAGCTGTAGTTATCGAAGCGGGATACCTCGAAGACCAGATAGGCCCCCGGCTGGTCGATCAGATGGCCAATGTAGAACGGCAGGAAATAGCGTTCGCCGACACCGGCGGCAAAGTTGGTTTGTATCTGTTCGGCATTCAGAGCGCGGTTATGGATCGCGGCAAAACGGATCACGCCTTCCCAGGGCCGGTCGCTGGAAGCCTCGTTGCCCAGTACCAGGGCGAAGGTGTCGTCCCAGGTACTGAGCAGGCCGGGGGTTGCCGGGTCCATGGCCTCGTTACGTTCGCCATTGATGTACAGCTGGCGACCATTGATGGGGTCGAAGGTCAGGGCGACATGCTGCAGGCTGGCCTGAAGTGGGTCATCGTCGGTGGCCAGCACGGGCTCGCCGTTGGCGTCGGTGGCTTCTCCGATCCGCTGATAGGCCAGATAGTTGCTGGTGCTCTGTGCCAGAGTCAGGTTGCGCGCATCCGGACCTGCGGAATAACTGATGATATGGGCGTTGTCCTGGCCGGTGCTGGCCGGTACCAGCCAGGCTTCCAGGGTCAACTCGCCGGTGGCGGTAATCAGGTCTTTGAGCTTGCTGCTGGCCGCTGTACTGCCCTGGGCTTTGGCAACATTGCCGTTCAGGCGAATCCCCCAGCCGCCTTCCCAGGTGACATCGCCACTGAGTTGCAAGTGCAGGGCCGGGTCGACACCGGAGCTGTCGTAGGCGGTGGTGCCTTCGCCGGTTTTGAACTCGTAGCGGGCAATGACATTGCTTTCGTAGCGTCCGCCACCGGCGGCCAGAGTGCCATCGCCGACATTGAGTGCCTTGCTGAGCACCAGATCGCTGTCAGGTGCGGTGGCGGTGATGCCGTCGGCCATGGCCCGGATAGCGTCCTCCATCTCCTGGGCGTCGCTATCGCAGTCGGACCAGCAGTTATGGCTGTCTTCACCAAGACGCTCGACCAGCCGGCTGAGTTCGGGCTGATTCAGGTCGATCTTGCTTTGTGCGGCACTGTAGGCTTCGTTGACATCATCGGATGCCAGATAAGGCCCCTGTGGGGTGCCCGCGTCGCTCTGATGACACTCGCTGCAGTAATCGTTGAGCAACGGGTATACGGTGGTCTCGAACAGGCTCGCGTCAGCAGGGAAGTTCTTGCTGTTGCCGGGTTCCTTGATGGGAGGTGTGTTCAGCTCGGTGGTTCCACCTCCCAGTCCCAGCGATTGTCCCGCCCAGGCGCTGATCCAGGTGCTGATCTGGTCAGCGCAGTACTGCGGGTCGTTTTCCCAGCAGTTATGGCCGCCGGCCACTTTTTGCACCATGCGGGAGGCAGAAGGCTGGTTCAGGTTGATCAGCGGGTTGGCGGCAGCATAGGCGGCGTTGATGTCGCCGGTCTGCACAAATGCCGGTTGCTGGTCCCGGTGACAGGCGCCGCAGCGCTGTTCATCGACCAGGTTGTTCCAGATATAGATCTTGAACGCTGAAACATCTGAGCTGCGCGGTGCAGGGCCGGTGTAGTTCACATTGTCATTGTTGCCGCCCGTGTTGACGTTGGGCTGAGTGGCTGCGCCACTGCCGCTGCCGCCACAGGCAGACAGCAGTGACAGGGCGCCAAGCGCGGCGGCGGTGAGTATCCAGTGTCGCATCGCCTTAGTCCCCCATGCAGTAAACGGCCGCATCGCCAAACAGTGTCTTCATGCGGTAATTGTTGTTTTTGAAGGCCGCCGTCATGGTGGCAAGCTGCTGGGTATCGGCACTGTCTGCGGGTTTGCGCAGACAGACGGCTTCGAACACTTTTTCTGCCTGGCAGGTGGCAAATGTCTCGCTGTGGGCCAGTTCGCGCCCCAGACTGGCGGCGCCATTACCGTGGCCCTCGCCAGAGGCATCCCAGCCCAGATTGGCGTTGGGGCCTTCACGCCAGTAGTTGTCCCAGCTGTCGTCAGGGGTGATGTAACCCCAGGGGAAATTGTTGCTGTTGATCAGATACTTGCCCTGCACCCGGGTGCCGGTGTCTGCGTCGCTGCTGGTGTTGTAGAGCATGCGGCCACCGTCCCCTTCCTGTTCGCCTTGCCAGTCGTAATAGGCAAAGGCCTGGGCCATAGGGTCCATGCCGCTGTGGCAACCGATGCAGTTGTTGCGGAAGATCCGGCTGTCACCGCCGGGGCTGCGGCTGACATCCTGACGAATACGGTCAGAGGGGCGGCTGACGTCCTTGACCTGTTCCAGGTCCCTGCACATATGGTTCATCAGGGTAAACCGGAACATGGCCCGGTTGGTGCCAGCATAGAAGAACGCCTGGGCTGCCGCCCGGCTGGTCAGTACCCCGGCGACCGCTTCTGAAGGTGTGCCGTACTGGCTGACCTGGCTGCTGGGCTGCAGGATCTCTTTGAGATCAGCGTGCTGGTTTTCCAGGTTACGGTAGTGGGCGTTGCTGTCGGCAGCAGCAGCAGGGCTGGCGTTGCCCACATAGAGAAGATCCGCGTAGAGGATACGGCGGAAGTCCACATCGTCACGAATGGCGCCGATCACGGTGGCGGTGTAGTCGTTCAGCGGCACAAACACATCCTGGGCCTCGTTGGTCCAGGGCGTCGCAAATTGTTTGAGGGTGACGTTGTAGAACGCTGGATGCTCCATGGCCAATTCCGCAGCAGCCTGGGGGCCGCCGGCGCCGTCAATCATGTTGGCCATGGTATCCAGTGTACTGGCGTCAGCTGGCACCCCTGCCAGCCGGTTATGTATGCGTTGTGCCTGATCGCGGCTGCTGGCCAGGCCCTGCGTGCTGAGCAGCAAGGCCATCGTGGCTAGCACGATCCCCCGGGTGCGTCTCATCGGATGCATCCTCTGTTGTTGTCATTCTCTGCTGAAGCACGGTAGCTGATCGTTACTACCATTCAACAGAATTCCCGTATCCCAGTGTTATTCTCTATGACATTCTGCATCAGGCTCTGTGAAATGGGCCCCAGAAAACTAAGAATAAGTTCGCGATACTGACGTAAAACTAAGAAAGACGGATGAGCGGGTGAAAATAACAAGGTTGTCCGTGCTTCTGTGGGTGCTGACGGGGGTCAGTGGCTGCGGGGGTGTCGACGGGGGAGAACAGGGTCAGGATCCGACTGTGACCGACATTCCGGTGGCGTACGTAGAGCGTACAACGCCAGTGGCGGGCATGGAGATGGATGACCGTGACAGTCTGGAAGCGCCGGCCGGTTTTATGGCCGGGGCAAGGCTAATGGTGCGTGATGGATTGTCCAGTGGGGCGGCATCCCGGGATGTCACCACGGCGTTGCTGGGGGCGGGGCATGATATCCGTGATTTGGTGGTCAGCCCTGATGGCACCCGGCTGCTGTTTTCGGCACGGGCTCCGGAAATCGAAGATGCGGATGAGGACGAACAGCCCACCTGGAACCTGTGGGAATATGATTTCGCAAACGCCCGCGCCAGACGCCTGATCAGTAGCAATTTGCTCGCTGAGCAGGGGCAGGACCGTTACCCCGCCTACCTGCCAGATGGGCGTATCGTTTTTGCCTCAACCCGCCAGCGCCAGGCCCGGGCGCGGCTCCTTGATGAAGGCAAACCGCAGTTTGCGCCACTGGAAGAAGGCCGGGATACCTATGCCTTCGCGCTTCATGTGATGGGGGGCGATGGCGCAGATATCGAGCAGATTACCTTTAATATGAGTCATGACGTGGCTCCGTTGGTGGCAGCGGATGGACGTATTGTCTTCCAGCGCTGGGACAACAAGGATAATGAGGATCGCTTTGACCTCTACCGGGTCAACCCGGACGGGACAGCGCTGACGCCGCTTTACGGGGCCAACAGCCATGACCGTGAAGACGAAGAAGACCGCCATTTCCTGCCGATGGCGATCATGGGGGATGGCCGGGTATTGACCGCCATACGGTTGCGCGAAATGCAGGCGGGGAATTCGCTGGCAGCGGTCGCCATTGATGTAAATCGGTTTGTGAATGAGGACACGCCGCTGCACGGCGTGATTGGTGCTCAGCCGGAGCAGGCATTGCCAATCCCGGTGACCAGCCTTTCTCCTGAGGTGACCAGTGGTCGTATTGCCGATGTGATTAGCCTGGGGGATGGAACCGGTCGCTACCTGATGGCCTGGTCTCCCTGCCGTTTGCTGGAAGGGGATACCCTTCGTCCCTGTACAGACCAATACCTCTCCCAGGGGCTGCCATCTGCGCCACCGGCTTTCGGGCTTTGGGTGCTTGACCCGGCAGAGGGGACCCAGCGCCCGGTGGTGAATCCCCGTGATGGTTTATGGGTCACTGAGCTGGCGGTGGCAACCCCGCAGGTTCTGCCGGGGTTGGCGGTGTTGCCGGAGCGCGATGAGGCGCTGGCCGAAGACAGCATGGCAATGTTGGATATCCGCAGCGTTCATGATCTGGATGGTAGTTTCTCTACCTTTGGTGCCGGGATCCCCGGCATCAACAATATTGCCGACTACCGCGACCCTGCTCTGGTCACTCCGGAGCAGCATGGGGTGCGCTTCCTGCGTATCACCAAAGGGGTCCTGATTCCCGATGACGATGTGCGCGATATCAGCGGTGCCCAGTTTGGTCGTGCGGTGAACTTCGGGATGCGGGAAATTGTGGGTTATATCCCGGTAGAGCCGGATGGCTCTGTGCGTGTTCAAGTCCCGGCGGATGCCCCGTTGGGCTTGCAGCTGGTGGATGCCGAGGGCAAGTCGGTGTATTCCCGCCATGGAGCCTGGATTACCTTGCGTCCGGGTGAAGAGCTGAAATGTCAGGGTTGTCACCGTAACAACAGCCCGCTTCCGCATGGTCGGGTAGACGGCATGGCTCCGTCCATTAACGATGGTGCACCCTTTACCGGGCAGCCCTTCCCAAACACCCGATCTGATGTGGTGGGTTTTGCGGATGCGGGTGAAACCATGGCGCAGGCCTTAACGCGCCTGTATCCCGAGCGTACGGTGCCTTCTGTCGACCTGAGGGCCTTTGACGCCTGGACGAATCCGGCGCCGGAGCCGGATTCGGAGTTGCTGCTGTCCTATGATGATCTGGAAACGCCAGCGCCGGTGACAGCGGAGTGCCAGACTGCCTGGGTACCCGGTTGCCGGGCGATTATCCATTATGAAGACCATATTCAGCCGCTTTGGGACTTGCCGAGAACGGCGGAAGTGGAAGGAGCCATGCAGGACGTGACCTGTTCGGCTTGTCATAGCCGCCGCGATAGCATGAATGCCTTGCAGGTCCCTCCAGGACAGCTGGAACTGACCGGAGAGCCCTCTCCGGACCAGACGGATCAGCTGATGAGTTACCGTGAGCTGTTGTTCAACGACAACGAACTGGAATTGCAGGATGGTGCATTAATAGACCGAATGGTCATTGTCTTCGACGGTGAAGGGAATATTGTGTATCAAACGGATGAAGACGGTGAGCTGGTTCGGGATGGGGATGGCAATCCTGTCCCTGTAACCCAGCGGGTACCGGTTGCGGCATCCATTCGTGCGGGACAGGCACGTAATTCGGCCCGTTTCTTTGATACATTTGCTGCTGAGGGGGCGCATGAAGGTTGGTTGAGTCCCCAGGAACTGCGTTTACTTGCCGAGTGGATCGATATCGGGGCTCAGCTTTATAACGATCCTTTCCGGGTGCCGGAAAATTGATGCAGCCGTGAGGCTGATTTTTGAACAGAAAAGGGGAGACGCACCCGTTGCGCCTTGTAGTGATCCTTTTGGCTTTGGGGCTGGCGACTGTGCTGCCAGCAGCCGAGCCCGAGTCTGAAGATACCTTTGAGCGACAGTATGACTCGTTTCAGGTGAAGGTGTCGGACCCTTATGTGGAGGTCCACACAGGCCCTGGTCGTGGCTACCCCGTTTTCCATGTGGTCGAGCGGGACGCCCCCCTGACCATTCTGTATATGCGCGCGGGCTGGTTGAAAGTGACCACGGCGCGAGGCCGTGTTGGCTGGGTTCCTCGTACTGCGTTGGCTGCAACCCTGGATGGCACCGGTGAGTCGCCTGAGATGGAAAATCTGGGACATGAGGTGTTTCAGGGCGGGCACTGGCATGCCTCTGTTCTGGTCGGGGAGCTGGATGGTGCCACGTCCCTTGGGGTCGCACTGGGTTACCGGTTTACCGAAAATCTGACTGGTGAGGTGATGTATTCCCAGGCCACCGGCGCTTTTTCCAACAACACCCTCATCGACTTGAATCTTCAGCACCAGCTGTTTCCGCAATGGCGCCTGTCGCCCTATGTGGCGTTGGGGACTGGCGGGGCCATTATCGAGCCGCGGGCGACCCTGGTGCAGCCAGAAAACCGTAAGGAAAATTATGCCTTTGGCGGGCTTGGGCTGAACCTGTATCTGGCCAGAGGTTTTGTGATGAGGGGTGAATATCGCAGCTATGTGTTATTCACCGAAGAAAACGACAACCGGAATCTTGAAGAATGGAAACTAGGTTTCTCCGTCTTGTTCTGATCCTAATCTGGCTGATGCCAGGTGCGGTGATGGCCGAAGAGTCGGACGGCAGTGAAAAAGTGGTACGTGAGGCGAGCCCGGAGTCGGTGCTGGATCCACGTATTGAGCGACGCCGTATCCAGGAAGCAGACATTGATACGGAAAACTTTGAAGCTGGCATCTATGCCGGTCTGATTTCCATCGAGGACTTCGGTACCCAGCCCGTGATAGGTGTGCGCTTTGATTATCACCTGTCTGAAGATGTTTTCTTCGAAGCCTTGCTGGGGCGTGCCAAAGGGGATGAAACCAGCTTCGAGACCCTGAATGCCGGTGTGCAGCTGCTGACCGATGAAGAGCGTGAATATACCTACTATCAGGCCGCCATTGGCTACAACCTGCTGCCAGGTGAAGCCTTTCTGACTCAGAAAAAGGTATTCAATAATTCCCTGTTCCTGCTGGGTGGAGCGGGCATGACCGAGTTCGCTGGAGATGAGTATTTCACGATCAGCGCTGGTGTCGGTTACCGCTTGTTGATCAATGATTTTACCGCGGTGCGACTGGACATGAAGGACCATGTTTTTACTCTGGATGTGCTGGGTGAGGACAAGACGACCCATAACCTGGAAATGACTGCAGGCGTCAGTCTGTATTTCTGAAGAACAATAATCGGGGGAGCTCAGATGAAACGATTCCTTATCGCTGTATTGGTCGCTGGACTGGCATTGGGTGGTCCGGCGATGGCCGCTGAAGAGGGTAAGCCCGCGGCAGGGTTTACCCTCGAGTCCCTTCAAGGGCCTAACATCAAGCTGAATGAACTGCGCGGTACCGTGGTGCTTGTGAATTTTTGGGCGTCCTGGTGTGGCCCATGCCGGACGGAAATGCCGCTACTGGACAACCTGTACCGTGAATACCGGGACTATGGCTTCACCATTTTGGGTGTGAATCTGGATGAAGATCGTAGCCAGGCGCTGAAACTGCTCGACAAAGTGCCGGTCACTTTTCCGATTCTGTTTGATCCCGATAATCTGACGAGTGAGTCCTATGGAGTGGACGCCATGCCCACCACGGTGCTGATTGACCGCAACGGCGTGGTGCGTCATCACCACCGGGGCTACAAGGATGGTTACATGGATAAATACGAAGACCAGGTCAAGGCGCTGGTGCTGGAATGACCACTCGCATCGCTCTTTTGTTGCTGGTCATGTTTCTTCAGGCTGGGTGCTCCATCAAACCCTGGGTTAAACCCTACGAACGATCCCGACTGGCGGACCCTGTGATGAACGCGGCGGGGCACCCCGTTGCGGAGAGTTATATGAATCACGTCCATCAGGCACGGGAAGCCATGCGTGGTGCTGAAGGAAGCGCAGGGGGAGGTTGCGGGTGCAACTGATGCGGGCAGGATGGATTTTGCTGCTGGCGGTCCCGCTCTGTGTGCGAGCGGCAGTGCTGCCGGAAGACCGCTTCGATTTGCTTGGTCACCAGTATGATGGTGGCGGGATGCAGATCGAAGGCCCGTCTGTGCTGGTGCGTAAGTCCTTTGCCGATACCGTCGCGGTCAGTGCCAACTATTACGTGGATGAGGTGTCTGCAGCGTCAATTGATGTGGTGACCAGTGCCAGTCTCTATACAGAAAAGCGCACCGAGAAAAGCGTTGGGCTGGATTATCTTCGCGGTAAAGCCATTTATTCTTTCAGTTACGGCAACAGTAAAGAAAGTGACTTTGAGGCGAACTCGGCACACTTTGATCTCAGCCAGGATTTTTTTGGTGATCTCACGACACTGACGATGGGGTATTCGCTGGGCAAGGACGAAGTGTTTCGCACTGGCGACAACACGTTTTCCGATGAGGCTGAGCGGCGCCACTTCCGGATTGGGTTGTCGCAAGTGTTAACCCGCGATCTGGTAGCCAGTGTTAAGGCAGAGCTGATAACGGATGAGGGTTATCTGAATAATCCGTACCGCTCCGTGCGCTATCTCAACAGTGCCGGGAGCTACAGTTTTGAGCCTGAACGTTATCCGCGCACCCGTACCAGCGAAGCGACCACGATTGGTCTTTCCTATTATTTACCGTGGCGGGCAGGTCTGCACGGCGAATACCGGATGTATGACGACTCATGGGGCATCGACGCCACAAGCTGGCAGGTCAAGCTGATCCAGCCGCTGGGTCAGCGCTGGACCCTGGAGACCCGTTACCGACGCTACAATCAGGGCCAGGCCGATTTCTATTCGGATCTTTTTCCCTATCAGAATGCCCAGAATTTTCTGGCCCGGGACAAGGAGTTGAGCGATTTCGATTCCACGGTGTTTGGGGTGGGGATTGGCGTGCAGTTCAACCGTGCAGAAAGGGAAACCTTCAACCGGGCAGGGCTGCACCTGTGGGTGGACCAGTTCCAGTTTGACTACAACAACTTCAGGGACATTCGTGTAACCACCTTGCCAGGACAGGAGCCGTTGTACAGCTTCGACGCCACCGTGACCCGTCTGCTATTCACGATCTGGTATTAAACTGAATCGGCCGCCATCGCCCGATCTTATCGTTGCGGTGGAACCACCGCTCCCACAGTTCCGGTGGTCTCTGTGGGAGCTTGCCTGCAAGCGATGTGGCGTAGGGGCGGACTTCTTCGTCAGCAGGCTGGCTCCCACCGTGGCTTCGTACTGGGTCCGGGTAATAAATATCCAGACCGGTGGCTACAACGAGTCTGTCAGCAGAATCCCCACGCTGAAGCGGTTTTCGTAATTGTCATAGTTGATCAGCGAGTCCCCATATCCGCTGAAGACCTGTACCAGGCCCTTGAAGCGCTTGCTTAACGGAAAGGAATAGTTCAGGCGGCCAGCCCCTTTGTTGTCAGACCGCAGGTTGTTGCGAACCATGATTTCCACCACATGGTTGCCAAACGGTCTGGCGACTTCCAGCTCGAAGTTACCCATGTATTTTTCGATATCCGGATTGTCATCACCGCGGGGATCGGTCGGGTCATCTTTTTTGTCTTCGGGTAGCCGGTACCACGGCTTGAGTGACCAGTAATAGTCGCCGGTCTTGGCAACATAGTTGATAAAGATGCGGTTCCAGCTCCGTGAAACCGGCACATCCTGCCCATTGGACTCGTGCACGATGCCCAGCGCCAGCAGTTCGGAATCCACTGGCCCAAACTGCCAGTTCACGGGTTTGGTGATAAAGATTTCCGGCTCGTAGTTTGCTTCCCGGAAGGGAGCGGACTCTTCCTTGTTATAGGCTTGCCAGAAAAAAGTCCCGGTGAACGCCATCCACAAGGTGACATCGTCAACTATGTTTTCCTTGATAGGTGCCTTCAGCGAGAGCTGGAACTTCACTTCGGTGTGATCCAGCGCGCTGTCGTCCTTGGTGGGATCATTCCATTTGCGGTTGGACCAGTAACTATAGGGCATCAAGTAATTGCGCCGGTGGGGCGTGATGACAAACGGGTTGCCCTGGGTGGTGTTTTCCAGCGCCAGGCGCGCGCGCAAGGCATCCTCATGGACGCTGCGCTTTTTGACTTCGTCGCCATTGGTGCACCAGTTGCGCATTTCTTTGGCCGTAACCGCATTGTCCGCTGTCTGGGCGCTTCGCAGCAGGCAGTCGTTAAGCTGCTGCTTCTCGCTCATCTGGTTGGGCGCAGTGGATTCGGAAGGGACCTCGGCTTGCTTGTCGGGGTCGGTAGCTGTGCCTTCGTCCGGTAAATCGTCGGCGGCAAACAGTGTGCTGCTAAGCAGCGCGAGGGAAAAGGCGAGAGCCTTGCGCATGAAGTGTCCTTGCCTGGTGAGTGTAGGGGTCAGAGATTTTTCAGCTCGTCGTCACCCAATGCACGAGCCTGCTCTTCCAGCATGACAGGAATACCATCGCGCACCGGGTAAGCCAGCCCGCTGGCTTTGCATTTGAGTTCGGCGTGTTTTTCATCATAGATCAGCGGTGCTTTGCTGACCGGGCAAACCAGAATGTCGAGCAGGTTGGGGTCGATCATTGTTCATGATTCCTTCATTGATTGGGGACGAGTATAGCAAGGGAAGCGCGTTTTGCCGTGATAGTGGAAACACCGTGTGTATTTTTACGAATTTTAAAGAAATGCCAGTGAAATCATGGGGTTTAGCTAGCAAACGGTGGTTTCAAACGCTTGTTTGACTTGTGGGTCACAAATAGCGCTGGAGACAGCGCAAAGCGCTGACCTAAGATTACCGTCCGAATAAATTCTCAATGCTCGGCGAGCCGCAGGCCCGCCCCATTTTCACAGTGTATTTTTAGGGAGATGTGAGATGCCGGATTACAAGGCTCCCCTGCGCGATATGCGCTTCGTACTGAATGAAGTCCTGGACCTGGATGGCCACTATGCCAGCCTGGGCCTGGAAGACGTGAACAGCGAACTGCTGAATGCCTTCCTGGAAGAGGGCGCCAAGTTCTCCGAAAACGAGCTGGCTCCCCTGAACCGTTCCGGTGACGAGGAAGGCTGTGGCTTCGATAACGGTGTAGTCACCACCCCGAAAGGCTTCAAGGAAGCCTACGCCAAGTACGTGGAAGGCGGCTGGCCGGCCATGGGTGGCGACGTGGAGTTTGGTGGTCAGGGTCTGCCGGGTTCTGCCGGTATTGCCATTTCCGAAATGACCGGTTCCGCCAACTGGTCCTGGAGCATGTACCCGGGCCTGTCCCACGGTGCCATTGCTACCGTTGAAGAGCACGGCACCGACGAGCAGAAGAATGCCTACCTGCCCAAGCTGATCAGCGGTGAGTGGACCGGCACCATGTGTCTGACTGAGCCGCATTGTGGTTCTGACCTGGGTATCCTCAAATCCAAGGCCGAGCCCAACGCAGACGGCTCTTACAGCATTACCGGCACTAAGATTTTCATCTCTGCCGGTGAGCACGACATGGCCGAGAACATTATCCATATCGTTCTCGCCCGTCTGCCGGGTGCACCTGCGGGAACCAAGGGTATCTCCCTGTTTATCGTTCCCAAGTTCATGACCGACGGCAACGGCGGCGTGGGTGAGCGTAACGCCGTGACCTGTGGTTCCATCGAGCACAAAATGGGCATCAAGGCCTCTGCAACCTGTGTGATGAACTTTGATGGCGCCAAAGGCTACCTGATCGGTCCGGAGAACAAAGGTCTGAACTGCATGTTCACCTTTATGAACTTCGCCCGTCTGGGTACTGCCATTCAGGGTGTGGCGCATGCGGAGCTGGGTTTCCAGGGCGGCCTGACTTATGCCAAGGACCGTTTGGCTATGCGCAGCCTGTCTGGCCCGAAAAACCCGGAAGGTCCGGCGGATCCGATCATCGTCCACCCGGACGTGCGTCGCATGCTGCTGACGGCCAAGTCTTTCGCTGAAGGCGGTCGTGCGCTGGTATACCTGTGCTCCCAGTTGGGTGACAAGGTGAAACTGGCCAAGGACGAAGCCGAGCGTAAGGAGGCCGACGATCTGATGGCGCTGCTGACGCCGATCGCCAAGGCTTTCATTACCGAAGCTGGTCTGGAAGCGGCCAACCACGGCGTACAGATCTACGGTGGTCACGGCTTTATCCGCGAGTGGGGCATGGAGCAGAACGTACGTGATGCCCGCATCTCCACCCTGTACGAAGGCACCACCGGTATTCAGGCACTGGATCTGCTGGGTCGTAAGGTGATGATGACCCAGGGTCAGGCCCTGCGTAACTTCACCAAGATCGTGCACAAGTTCTGCGAAAGCAACGCCGACAATGCCGATATGAAAGAATTCCTGGAGCCGCTGGCCGGCTACAACAAGGAATGGGGTGAGCTGACCCAGGCCATCGGCATGCAGGCCATGCAGAACCCGGACTACGTGGGTGCCGCGTCTGTGGATTACCTGATGTACTCCGGTTACGTGACCCTGGCCTACCTGTGGGCACGTATGGCCTCTGTGGCCCACGCCAAACTGGAAGCTGGTGCCGGTGATGAAGACTTCTACAAGGCCAAGATCAGCACCGCCCGCTTCTACTTCAAGCGTATCCTGCCGCGCGTTGCCGGTCACAAGGGTGCCATTGAAGGTGGTCTGGACTGCATGATGGACCTGGATGCCGAGCACTTTGCATTCTGATCCTGACGGCGCTTCGACCTGAAAAAGCCCGCCTTTATGGCGGGCTTTTTTGTGGCTATTCGCGGATGAAAGGCAAACCAGACATGCTGGCTGCCAATAGGTTTGGGGGCTCGCCAACCCTGCCCCAAAGCCATATGCCATTAATTCCGCTATAGTGACCGCTCACAAAAAATGATCGGGTACATGGAAGAGGGGAATGCCCATGAAAGGTCTGTTGGCACTGGTGTTGGTGCTGGTTCTGGGGTGGCTGGGGGCCACCTGGTATGTGGGGATGCGCGCAGAAGAACTGGTGCGCAGTGAAGTGGCCAATCTGGAATTACTGCCAGGCCGTGATGACATCGTGCTGGATGTGGTGCGTTACGATCGTGGCCTGTTTTCGTCGCAGGCGGATACCTGCCTGGTGATCCAGGGCGACCTGGCGGCCATGGCGGGCGGCATGGATCTGGCGGGAGCATTGTGCATGACCAGCACCATTTTCCATGGTCCATTGATTCTGTCGGAGGATGGTGTCTCGCTGGGACTCGCGGCAACCCGTGATGCGTTTGATACGTCGACCTTGCCTCCGCAAGGCAAAGCCATGCTGGATGAGATCTTCAAGGGGCGCTCCCCGCTGGAAGGCAAAAGCTACTATGGTTTTGATGGCAGTCTTGCGGCGACACTGGAAATTCCGCCAGTGGATGTAGAGTCCCCCATGGGGAACCTGCAGCTCAAGCAGTTTACGGTCGATATGGTTCGACCTTCCGCCAGTCCTTATCCGCTGAACAGCTATTTCACCGTGAAAGGGTTTCACACGGAAACTCCCAAGGGCACGGTGTCGCTGGACTCTCTCACCGGCTCCATGGATGTGGTGGCCATGTTGGACGACGAAGTCCCGTTGACCAACGCGAACTTCACCAGTAAAGGCTTTCGCTATGTTCAGAATGAACTGACCCTGCTGGCGTTTGATGCCATCTTGCAGGCCAACAGTCAGGACAAGGGCGCGGTGCTGAACGGAAGCACCGGCATCTGGCTGGACAATATGCAGGCACCGCTGTTACCCGTACCCATGGATAGCGCCTATATCGGCATGGATTTCGAGGGCATCGACAAGGCCGCCCTGGTGCGGCTGAACCGCATCAGCCGGGAACTGGATGAGGTGCAGACGGCCATGGCCCTGTCGGCCATGAGTGGCGAAGGCTCAGGGGATATCAACCAGCAAATCGACCGCCTGCAGTCGCTGATGGATGACATGATGAGTGTGCTCAGTGAAAAGCTCCTAAAGCCCGGTGATAGCACCATAAGCATGAAAATGCTGGCGGATCTGGACGGCAAGCGTCAGTTCTCTTTCGACAGCAAGGCCCGTTATCTGGGCCTGGAAGGCAAGAATCTGCCGTTCCAGGAGTTCATGTTGCTGGATGAACAGCAGCTAAATGCCATGCTGGATATGACGGTGCATCTGGACGTGGCTGATGCGGTGATTCCGCCCCCTCTGGTAGAGACACTGCATGCCTATGAGGAACAAGGTCTGATTCTCCATGAAGGCGAGCGCTGGCGCGGGGATATCAATGCCCGCGGCGAAACGCTGTTGATCAATGGTCAGGCAATGACTGTGACAGAGGTAAAAGCCCTGCTGGACCAGCTGCACCCGGCGCCAGAAGGCGATGCCCTGTCCATGGACGAGGAAGCCTTGATGGAGATGGAAATCGACTGACGGTGCTCCATCAGGACCGGTCAAGTCGTTGTGCGGGGTGATTTCTTCCCCGCGCGGTTTCCGGCATGCTGGACAGGAGTCTTGAAAGGGCAGGGCAATGGTCCGGATTCTTTGGTGGCGATCGGTAGCGGTATTGTCTGTGGCGCTGGGCATGATCGGTGTGATCATCCCGGGGTTGCCGACCGTGCCGTTCCTGCTGGTGGCGGCCTGGGCCGGCACCCGTGGCTGGCCAGAGCTTGAAGCCTGGCTGCTGAACCACCCGCGCTATGGGCAGTCCATCCGTCAATGGAGGGAACAGGGAGCAGTGTCACGCCGCGCCAAGTGTGCGGCGTCTACCATGATGCTGATCAGTGTGATTCTGATTGCCCTCTCTGGCGCTCACAATGCGGTAAAAATTGCGGTGCCGCTGATGCTTTGTATTACCCTGCTATGGTTATGGAAACGGCCCGAACCCCGTGATTAGGTCGGTGACTTTGCAGTCATCGCGTGTTGGGGCCGGCATGAACGGTGGGTCACAAATAAGCCTGTCACCAAAGCGTCTGGCTGCCTAAAATTTGCGCCCTGCCAATTTTCGGGAGATGTGCAAATGGCGATTTATAAAGCGCCCCTCGAGGACATGCGTTTTGTTCTCAACGATGTGTTCAAAGCGGATGAGCAGTGGGCAACCATGCCGGCCACCGCCGAGGTAACCCGCGACCTGTCCGACGCCATTCTGGAAGAAGCGGGCAAAATGACTGAAGGTCTGTTGTTCCCCCTCAACCGTGAAGGCGATGAGCAGGGTTGTCAGTGGAACGACGGGGATGTGACTACCCCGGAAGGGTTCAAGGCCGCCTTCAAGACCTTTGCCGAAAATGGCTGGACCGCGTTCTCCGGTAACCCGGAATTCGGCGGCCAGGGCATGCCGAAATCTCTTGCGGTGCTGTTCGAAGAAATGATGCACAGCGCCAACTCTTCCTTTGCCCTCTACCCGGCGCTGACCAGTGGTGCTTGCCTGGCCATTGATGCCCATGCCTCTGAAGCGCTAAAAGCCCAATACCTGCCGAAGCTCTACAGCGGTGAATGGAGCGGCACCATGTGCCTGACCGAGCCGCATTCCGGTACCGATCTGGGTATTGGTCGCACCAAGGCAGAGCCCAACGACGACGGTTCTTTCAACATCACCGGTACCAAGATCTTCATTACCGGCGGTGAGCACGACCTGACCAGCAACCATATCCATCTGGTGCTGGCCAAGCTGCCGGACGCACCGGCAGGCTCCAAGGGGATCTCCCTGTTCCTGGTGCCCAAATTCCTCCCGGACGCGGACAACAACCCCGGTGAGCGCAATGGCGCGACCTGTGGCTCCATCGAACACAAGATGGGCATCAAGGGGTCTGCGACCTGTGTGATGAATTTCGATAGCGCCAAAGGCTGGATCATCGGCGAGCCGAATCAGGGGCTGGCATGCATGTTCACCATGATGAACTACGAGCGCCTGTCTATCGGTCTGCAGGGCCTGGGTCTGGGTGAAGTGAGCTACCAGAGCGCCGTGGATTATGCCCGCGAGCGTCTGCAGGGCCGCAGCGCCACCGGTGCCAAGAATCCGGAAGGGCCGGCGGATCCGATCATCGTTCACGGTGATGTGCGTCGCATGCTGATGAACATGCGTGCCATCAACGAGGGCGGTCGCGCACTGGCGGCTTACGTCGGTATGCAGCTGGATGCGTCCAAGTTCAGCGACGATGCGGACACCAAGAAGAAAGCTGAAGACCGGGTAGCGCTGCTGACCCCGATTGCCAAAGCGTTCTTCACGGACCGCGGTCTGGAAACCACCATTACTGGCCAGCAGGTTTTCGGCGGCCACGGTTATATCCGTGAGTGGGGTATGGAGCAGTTCGTACGTGACTGCCGTATTTCCCAGATCTACGAGGGCACCAACGGTATTCAGGCGCTGGATCTGGCTGGCCGTAAAGTCGCTCGCAATGGCGGCAAATCGGTTGATGCATTCCTGGCAGATGCCCAGGCGTGGGTGGATGCCAATGCCGCTAACGCCCAGCTGGCCGAGTACGTGGAGCCGGTGAAGGCCGCGTTGGCGCTGCTCAAGCGCGCCACCGATGAGCTGCTGAGCCAGGCCGGCGGTAATCCGGATGCGATCAGTGCCGGTGCCGTGGAATATCTGGATATCTTCGGTTACGTGATCTACGCTTGGCTGTGGGCGCAGATGCTGGCGGCAACCGACGGTCGTGATGATGACTTTGTGAAAGCCAAGCGCATTACCGGCAAGTACTACTTCCAGCGCATCCTGCCCAAGGCAGAGGGCCTGTTTGCCCAGCTGAAAACGGGTGCAGACACCATGATGAGCCTGGACGAAGACCTGTTCTGACAGAGCCGCTTCATGCAGCACGCTATAAAAACCGCACCCTTGGGTGCGGTTTTTTTTTTAGGCTCATCGTGGATTGGCGGGAAAACAGGTTGGTCAGACGTCTGACCCCATCACACCCATTCGCTCAAATCTACGCAGTGAGCCGCCTTTGCGTATTGCCTGCAGCGTGATGTGTGAAGCTTCTTTTTAGGGAAACTGCATGTTCAGAGGTGACGAACCCTTGATGCTGTTGGCCCGGTCCGGGGAATCAATAAAGGGATTGCGGTTGCCCTGAACCTCGGCAATGGCTCCGTTGCGGCGGCGCTCTTCGTCATCGACCGGGTCTTCCCGGTTCCAACGCTGGTACATTTCCAGAGTGCCCAGTAGCGGCAGGTCGTACTGCTCATGAAGATAAAGCATGGCCCGGGCTACGTTCCCTTTGGCGTGTGGCGGTGGCTGAAATACCTGGAAAGATTGTCGGTAGCCACACTCGCTGTCTGCAGCGGTGGTATCGGGCAAATCTCCGAACAGGGTGCGGCGACGATCCAGCTCTGCCTTGCGGGTAACCGGGAACAGGCTATGGCGGTCACGACGGATTTCCGCAAACTCCGGGTTGTTGTCGCACAAACGGCTGGAGCGGCAACCAAAATGCTGGGCAAGCCGGCGCTCATCATAGATCTCTTCTACCGAGATACGATCCCCGGGCCGAAAGCTTTCCTGACAGTAGAGCGTCTTGCCGCCGTTGGCATAGATCTGCTTGAGGAAAAGCTCTTCCATGCCGTCAGCAAGGCAGGTACCTACGGGCAAAAAAAGCGCCAGAAGCACCAGTGATAATTTGCGCATATTGTGAATCCTGTCACATTTCTAATCGCCATCTTAGCCCCCAAGGCCAGGGTGACAGATATCTACAATGTATACCGGAGCGACAGGCGGTGCCAATGAACGGTTTAACGGTTGTCCAACAAAACCGTAATGCAATTGCGGACATGGGCGTCGATGGCATCGGCATCCGGGAGTTTATGTGGGGCTAGTAGCGCACATATCTGAAAATCGGTTTTCACCATGCCGAGAAATTGGCGGGCTGTGTGGCGAGTAAGCCGATGGGATGGCAGTTCTCCTCGATCTACGAGCCATTGCAGGTAGTCGTGGAGTTTTTCCAGCACCAGCGTTGGTCCGGCTTCGTAAATCTGTTCTGCCAGGGCGGGGAAGGTGGGGGCAAGGCCAATCAGCTGGCGGTACAGCTCCAGATAGAGTGGCGAAAGCATCAGCTTCACAAAGGTGGATGACAGCCTGTGCAAACCCTCGCTGGCAGGAAGGTGTTCAACACCGGTGGCTTCCAGTTCCGCCATCATGGTGCCGACATGGTGTTGCATGACCGCACTGAAAAGTCCGTCTTTGTCACCAAAATACTGGTACAGGCTGCGGCGTGAGCCGCCCGCCCGGGCAATGATCATGTCCAGGGTCGTGCCGGTGTAACCTTCGGTGCTGAAGATGTCGGTGGCCGCATCCAGCAAGGCCTGACGGCGTTTCAGGCCGCGTTCGGTGCGTGGTGTATCCATCAATGGGTCCTGTTGCGTGCTGAAATGGTATTGGCCAAGACACTTGCCGGCAATGACTACAGATGGAGATCGGCCTGACAGAAGCGCGCATGCGCATTATGAAAACTGGATGAAAGCATCAGGAAACGAGAGAAGCCGCACGTTTTCGGGGTTGATATATAAACAAGAATCAATATCATTTCGCATCTCTTTACGACCCTTACAATTGTCCATGGAGGCGGACGGTACATGACCTTGTTGGGATTGTTGTTCTCCGGGCGCAAGGCGGCATTCGTTGCCGTTGTTGTTTTCAGTGTGCTCAGCGCCTTGCTGAGCGTGGCCGTGCTGGCCTTTATCGGGCAGCGGATGTTGTCGGCGCAGGCGGATCTGGGGCTGGTATTACTGCAGTTCTCCGGCTTGCTTGCGGCGTTGCTCGCGGCGGCGACGATCGCACAGGTCACGCTGCACAAGCTGGGTCACCGGATGGTCTACGGGCTGCGCCGGGATCTGGTGCGCCGTGTTCTCGCCACCGATATCGAACAGCTGGAAAAAGTCGGTGGGGCACCGCTGCTTGCCGCGCTGAGTACCGATGTTCGTAATCTCACCATCGCGTTCGTGCATCTTCCCGAGCTGGTGTATGGCTGCGCCCTGAGCGTGGCAGCGCTGGGCTGGCTGGCGTGGTTGTCGCCAGGCTTGTTCGGCGTCACGGTGGGCTGGCTGTTGCTCACGGCGGGCATGGGAATCTGGCTGGTAGGGCGAATCAATTTCCACGTTGGCCAGGTACGCGAAGGCGATGACCGGCTTTACCAGGATTACCAGGCCATGATCGATGGCCGCAAGGAGCTGGCCCTGAATCGTCATCGTGCGGCCCGTTTCTTTGATGAAGAGTTTGATGGTCATGCCGAGGCCTATCGCGACCATGTGACCCGTGCCGATATCCACAATGGTATCGCGGGCAACCTGGCCAATGTGTTGATGCTGGGGCTGATTGGTGTGCTGTTCTTTCTGGCGGTGGGCCAGGGTTGGGCACCGGCGGATACCGCCTCCATTTTTGCGCTCACCATCCTGCTGCTGCGCACACCGTTGATTGGTGCGGTGGCGGCACTGCCGACCCTGCTGGCTGCACGAGTCTCATTAAAAAAACTGGCGGGGCTGGCGCTGGCGGAGGCCGGTGAGGCGATTGTCCCGGAAGGCGATGACTTGTCCGGTTTTCAGCGTCTGGTGCTGCAGGGCATTACCTACCGGTACCCCGATCAGGATGGGCTCGGCGGCTTTGCCGTGGGGCCACTGGATCTGGAGATTCATCGCGGCGACCTGATTTTTGTGCAGGGCGGCAATGGCAGTGGCAAGAGTACCTTTGCCCGACTGCTGACAGGGCTCTACCGGCCTGCCAGTGGCGATATCCTTGTTGACGACGTGCCGGTCTGTGACGACAACCGGGTCGCCTATCGGCAGTTGTTCTCTTCGGTGTTTACCGATTTCCATCTCTTTTCCCGACTGCTGCGTGGTACGGGGGGTGATGTGCCTGCAGCGGAAGTGGATCAGTGGCTGGCCACGCTGGGCATGCATCACAAGGTCGACCACGACGGCCAACGGTTGTCGGATGTGCGTTTCTCTCAAGGGCAGCGCAAACGTCTTGCGCTGCTGATGGCCGCCGTGGAGCAACGTGACTGCCTGTTGCTGGATGAGTGGGCGGCAGATCAGGACCCGCAATTTCGTCAGTTCTTCTATCACGAGCTGCTACCCGCACTGCAATCGCAGGGCAAAACCATCATCGCCATTACCCACGACGACCATTACTTCGATCGCGCAGACCGGCTGCTGAAAATGGACGCCGGTTGCCTCACCGAAGTGGATGGCCAGACCGCACGACAAAGCGTGCAGGTCCTTCGCGAGGCAGGGGTCTGAACCCTGCCTGTCAGGACGCTCCGGCTTTGCAGGTGCGTCCAGCCTTGAGTCTCAACGACGAGGAATGTCATGAGCATTGATAACCCGGATACCGAATTTACGGTAGTGATCAACGATCAGGAGCAATACAGCATCTGGCCTACCTACCGCCCTGTGCCTGCCGGTTGGCAGACCGTGGGGGTCACGGGCAACAAATCAGATTGTCTGGCCCATATCAACGACGTCTGGACCGACCAGCGTCCCAAGCGCCTGCGTGACGCTCAGGCCTCCTGAGATTTTTCTGATACTTTCGGCAAGGAGCTGACATGACCGGGTCTGCCAATAACACTGCCCACCCCGGACCGCAGTGGTCTCCGCTTTCCTGTTCGCAGCAGCGGCTCTGGTTGTTTTCCCGACTGTCTCCGGACAGCACCGCTTACAACATCAGCGGTATCGTCTGGCTGGATGGCGAGCTCGATGTCCCGGCATTGCAGGACACCATGCGCTATATCCTGGCACGGCAAGAGATCACCAATGCCCGCTTTGCCGAAATCGATGGCGTTGCCTGGCAGCGGCCGGTGCCGCGTTCCCCGGATGACATACCGCTGGTGGATCTGAGTAACGACGCCGATCCCCTGGCGCGAGCCTATCAGGAGGCTCGTCAGCTCAATGCCCGGCCCTTTGATCTGGAAGCGGAAAGCCCCGCTCGCTTCCGTCTGGTGCGATTGTCGGCTACCCGACATGCGATTCTGGTGTCCATGCATCACATCATTGGCGATGCATGGTCGCTGGGAGTGTTCTTGCAGGAATTTTTGTTTTCCTACAGCGCGTTTCGTTCCGGTGTTCAGCCGGCGGTGCCGCCACTCAAAAAACAGTATGTGGAATGGGCAGAAAACGAAGCGCAGTGGTTAAAGGGGGAGTCGGCCGCCAGCCAGCTGAGCTACTGGACCGATACCCTGGAACACGAAGGGGAGCCCCTGGCATTGCCGCGCCTGAAGCAGGACGCCGGCGCCTCACACCCTGCTTGCTGCAATGACTTTTCGCTCAGTGCCGAGGACAACCGCGAGCTTAAACAGTTGGCCACGCAGCTGGGTGTCAGCCGTTTCACCGTGCTGCTGGCGGCCTTTCAGTATTTGCTTGCCCGGGTGTCGGGGCAGCAGCAAGTGCGGGTGGGGGTACCCAGTGCCAACCGCAAGGGTAGCAACCAGTTTCTGATTGGTTTCTTCGTCAACAATCTGGTCATTCAGGGCCGGGTGCTGCCGGGGATGGCAGTGCGCGACTGGGTTGCGCAGATTCATGCCGCCCTGGACGGAGCCAAACAACATCGCGACTTGCCCTTCGACCGGGTGGTGGATGCCCTGTGCCGTTCCCGCGATCAGGGTAGTCATCCCTTGTTCCAGGTGGCATTCAATTATCGCCAACAGGGTAAGGGCATGAAGCTCGACCTGGGTAATCTCACCGTGACGGCGGAGGACGTGCCGGTCACGGAAACCCCCTTTGATCTGGTGCTGGATGCCTGGCCAGATACCGATGGCGGACTGGGCTTACGGCTGGTGCATGGCGAGGGAGTGCTCAGTGATGACTTTGCCCGCTACCTGCGCGAGGCGTTTGTCGGGCTGCTGCAACAGTGGCTACACAACAGCGAGCTGACCCTGGCCGAGAGCGATGTGCTGCCGCCTGCCGATCTGGCGCGCTTGCAGCAGTGGCAGCAACAGGGGCAGGACGATTGGCAATGGCAGAGCTATCCCGCGCTGTTCGCTGCCCAGGCGCAACGTCAGCAAGAGGCCGTTGCGATGGTGCACGGCGATCATCGCTGCACCTTTGCCCAGCTGGACGCCCGCTCCAATCAGTTGGCCCAGTATCTTCTGCAGCAGGGGGTGACGGCGGATGAGGTGATCGCGGTTTCCTTCGAACGTGGCATCGCCATGATCGAGGCATTCCTTGCCGTCATGAAAGCCGGAGCGGCATTTCTGCCGCTGGACCCGGCTTATCCGTCGGAGCGGCTTCACTACATGCTGGAAGACAGTGGCGCCCGGTGGTTGTTGACGGCCTCGGGGCTGGTCAGTGCCTTGCCGGATGTGCCGGGGTTGAAAAAAGTGCCGCTGGATTTCCTGTCGCTGCAGGGATTTTCCACCGAGCCTGTGGGTGTCAACGTGCACCCGGACCAACTGGCCTACGTGATCTACACCTCCGGTTCCACCGGCAAGCCCAAAGGTGTGGCGCTCACCCATGGTGGCTTGTCCATGCATGTGCAAACCATCGGCAAGCGTTACGGCATGACGCCGGAGGATGTGGAGCTGCAATTCGCGTCTATCAGTTTTGATGGCGCGGTGGAGCGCTGGACTGTGCCGCTGGCGTTTGGCTCCCGGGTGGTGATTCGCGGTCAGGCTCTGTGGAGTGCGGAAAAATGCTGCGAGGTGTTGCAACAAGAAGGCGTCACCATCGCCTGTTTCCCGCCCAGTTATGTGGGCCCGCTGCTGGACTGGATCGAGCAGGAAAAGCCCGAGCTCAACGTTCGCTCCTGGACCCTGGGCGGTGAAGCGTTTACCCGCGAAACCTTCGAGCGTATGCAGCAGGTGCTTCAGCCCCGGCGTATTCTCAATGGATACGGTCCTACCGAAACCGTCATTACCCCGCTGTTGTGGGATGCCTATGCAGGAGACACCTTAACCAGTGCCTACGCGCCCATCGGTACCGCCGTGGGACCGCGCAAACTGTATGTGCTGGATGCTTCCCTGAATCGTGTCCCGCCGGGAGTGGCGGGCGAGCTGTATATCGGTAACGAAGTGGGGCTGGCCCGTGGTTATCATGGTCGCGCAGACCTGACCGCAGAGCGTTTTCTTCCTGACCCCTTCGGTGAGCCCGGTGAGCGGATGTATCGCACTGGCGACCTGGTGAAATTCCGCGACGACGGCGTCATGGAATATCTGGGCCGGGTGGATCAGCAGGTCAAAATCCGTGGCTTCCGCATTGAGCTCGGTGAAATCGAAAGTCGTCTGCTGGCTTTTGACTCGGTTCGCGACGTCGCCGTGGTCGCACAACCTTCCCCCACCGGTGACCGGCTGGTGGGCTACATCGTGCCACGTCATACAGAAGGCGTGCGAATCGATACCGGTGCCATCCTTGCAGAATTGTCCCAATCCCTGCCGGACTACATGGTCCCCAGCCAGCTGATGCAACTGGAAGCCTTGCCCCTGACCCCCGCAGGCAAGGTGGACCGCAAGGCGCTGCCGGCACCGCAGTGGCATGCCCGCACTACCGGTGAGGCGCCGCAGACGGATAACGAACAAACGCTGGCCACAATCTGGCAAGACTTGCTGGGGATGGAATCGGTGAGTCGCGACGATCACTTTTTTGCCCTGGGTGGCGATTCCATTCTGGCCTTGCAGGTGGTCAGCCGGGCGCGCCAGCAAGGCTTGGCGCTAACCCCGAAACACCTTTTTGAAAAGCCCACGCTGCGCGCGCTGGCGGCGGTGGCCGGCGTGGTAACGGTCAACACGGCCAGTCAGCAAGCGCTGGACGGCCCGGTTGGGCTGTTACCCATCCAGCAACAGTTTATCGAGCAACAAGGATTGGCCGCCTGTAACCAGTACCTGCAGTTGTCGTTGGCGCAGCCGTTCCAGCTCGATGCACTGGAGAGCGCTCTGCAATTGCTGGTGCAACACCATGATGCCCTGCGTTTGCGGTTTTCCACCGAGAACCCGGCCCAGGCACAGGCCATGCCGTCAGCGTCGCATGCGTTGCTGCAGCGCTGCGCACCCGCTACCTCTGCGGAGCTGGAACAGTACAAAGACGCACTGCAGCGTTCACTGGATCCGGCGACTGGCAAGCTGTTACAGGCGCTCTATGTGGAGGGCGTGGAGGGCGAACCGCCGCAGCTGTTGCTGACGATTCACCATCTGGCGGTGGATGGCGTGTCCTGGCGCATCCTGCTGGAGGACCTGTTCTCTGCCTACCAGCAGTACGGTCAGGGCGGGTCGGCCAGTCTGCCGCGCAAGACCCACAGCGTGGTCGACTGGCGCAATGCCCTGGATGACACCTTGGTTTCTGTAGCCACACAGGAGCAGGATCTCTGGCAGCAGACAATGGCCATGCCGTCGCTGTTTACGCCTCAACGCGAGCTACAGGAAAAGCCGCAAGCGGCCAACCAGTGGGACATCCAGATCGAGGCGTCTACCTTGGCTCGCTGGCAGCAGCAGGCCGAACGGCATGCCCGGCTGAACCTGGAAGAATTTTTGTTGATGGGGCTGGCTAATGCCCTGTGTGATTTTGCGGCCACGGATCAGGTCTGTATTTATCGTGAAAGTCATGGCCGTGCCGGCGATGTGGCTGAACTCGATCTGAGCCGTACCGTAGGCTGGTTTACCAGCCTCTATCCCCAGCGTCTTGATCGTCAGGGTTCTCTGGCAGAAACCCTGCGTTGTCAGAAAGAACAACTGCGTGGTGCCGCCCATGGTGGTTTGGGAGTCGGGATCTTGCAGCAACGCGGTGAGCTCTCGACGGCGGCCGGTGACCGACCTCGCGATGTGTTGTTCAACTACCTCGGCCAGTTCCGGCACGAGGGGCTGCCCGGTGTCTCGGTGACAGAGGCAGGGCTTTGGCAGGAGGCCGATGCCCCGGCAGATGCCGCCCTCGCCATTAATGCCGAGCAACGGGAAGGCCAATTGCGGCTGCGCATTGAGACCGACGGCGTGCGTCTGAGCCGTGAACAGGGTGAGGCACTCGTGCAGCAATGGCTGCAGCAGTGTGAGCAACTGGCCCGGCACTGTGAGCACCACGAACCGGTGCTGACGCCATCCGATGTGCCGCTGTCGATGTTGAGCCAGGCGGAACTGGATGCCTTGCCGGCACGGCCCGAGCAGGTGTTGCCGTTGTCCCCCCTGCAGGCGGGATTGTTGTTTCATTCCCAGCTCAGTGCCAGCAGCCGCACCTATGTTAACCAGCTGGTCTTGCCGGTGACCGGGCTAAACCCCCACCGTTTCCGACAGGCCTGGCAGGCCATGCTGGAGCGACACGACGTGCTGCGAACCGGACTGCTGCCGGCGCATGCCTGCGCCGGGGAACGCCATCAAGCCGTCTGGTCTGCGCAGCAAGTATCGCTGTGCTGGCAGGAAACCGATCTGCGTGATGCCGGTGATGATGCCGCTGCCTGCTTCTGTGAGCAGAGATTGAGTGAAGGTTTCGATCTGGAAGCCGCACCGTTGTGGCGGGTGGACTTGCTGCAGCTGGGTGATGATCACTGGGAATCCGTGCTGACCCTGCATCATCTGCTGATGGATGGCTGGAGCACCGGCGTCATGCTCACCGAGTTGCTGGCGCTGTATCACCAGATGCCGTTGCCACCGGCGCCTCTGCAATATGTGGATTACCTGCATTGGTTGCACCGCCAGGACCGGGCGGCCACTCAGGCGTTCTGGCAAGAGTATCTTGCCCCGGTGCAGGCGCCCACCCGGTTGGTTGATGCGGTGGGGACGTCGGAGAAGGGCGAGTTCCGTCGTCATCCGATCACGTTTGATGCCGCCACCAGCGATTGGTTGCGACAGGCCGCCCGTGATCAGGGGCTGACAATTAACACCCTGGTGCAGGCTGCCTGGGCCCGGGTGCTGGGACGCTTTACCGGGCAGCAGCGGGTGGTGTTTGGCAATACGGTGGCCGGTCGGCCGGCGGATCTGGCAGGCAGCGATGCCATGCTCGGTCTGTTTATCAATACCCTGCCGATGACGGTGTCCCTGGCGGGCGACCAGCCGCTGGCGTCCTGGCTGGCGGCGTTGCAGGCCGACAATGCGGCCCTGCGTGAACACGGCCACGCACCGCTGTTCGATGTGCAGCAGGACGCCGGTTGGGGCGGGGAGAGTTTGTTCGATACCTTGCTGGTGTTTGAAAACTATCCGCTGGATGAGAGCTTGCTGGGCTCCGGGCAACAGACCCTGACTCTGGGGACGCCACGAAGTCACGAGTTTACCCATTACCCGCTCACCGTGGCGGTCTTGCCGGGCGATCAGCTGGATATGTTATTTGCCCATGACACGGCGGCTTTGCCGATCCCGTTGGTGGACCGACTCGCTCGCCAGTTCCGCGATACCCTGCTGATGCTGGCGGAACAGGGCGGCGAAGAGACAGCGCTGCTGGCGACGCTGGATGCGCTGGGTAGCGATGAGGCGATCCTGCAGCAGTGGGGCGAAGGCGAAGGGGCTTATACCCGTTATGCGACCCAGAGTTTTCCTGCACTGTTCTCGCAGCAGGCGGCATTGCGCGGGGAAGCTATCGCCCTGGTGCATGGCGATACCCGCGTGTCGTTTGCTGAACTGGAAGCCCGTTCCAATCGTCTCGCGCGTTATCTGGTCGAGCAGGGAGTCACCGCGGATGAAGTGGTCGGCGTATCGTTCGCGCGGGGCGTCACCATGATCGAAGCGTTCCTGGCCGTAATGAAAGCGGGCGGGGCTTTCCTGCCACTGGATCCCGGTTACCCCACAGACCGTTTGCACTACATGCTCGAAGACAGCGGTGCCCGCTTGCTGTTGACCTCATCGGATCTGGCGGAGACCTTGCCACAGGTGGAGGGCGTCAGCCCGGTGTTCGTGGATCAACTGTCGCTGGCAAATACCGACGGCGGTTCGCTCAATAACGAACCCCATCCCGATCAACTGGCTTATGTGATCTACACGTCCGGCTCCACCGGCAAGCCCAAAGGCGTGGCCCTCACCCACGGCGGCTTGTCCATGCATGTGCAAACCATCGGCGAGCGTTACGGCATGACGCCGGAGGATGTGGAGCTGCAGTTTGCCTCCATCAGTTTTGATGGCGCGGTGGAGCGCTGGACCGTGCCACTGGCGTTTGGCTCCCGGGTGGTGATTCGCGACCAGGCATTATGGAGCGCGGAAAAATGCTGCGAGGTGCTGCAACAAGAAGGCGTCACCATCGCCTGTTTCCCGCCCAGTTATGTGGGCCCGCTGCTGGACTGGATCGAGCAGGAAAAGCCCGCACTCAGCGTTCGCTCCTGGACCCTGGGCGGTGAGGCGTTTATCCGCGAAACCTTCGAGCGCATGCAGCAAGTGCTCAAACCGCAACGCATCATCAACGGCTACGGGCCCACCGAAACGGTGGTCACGCCGATGCTGTGGGCGGCCTATGAAGGCGACAGTCTGACCAGCGCCTACGCGCCCATCGGCACCGCCGTGGGGCCGCGCAAACTGTATGTGCTGGATCAGGATTTGAATCGCGTACCCGCTGGTGTCGCGGGTGAGCTGTATATCGGCAATGAAGTGGGATTGGCGCGCGGCTATCACGACCGTCCGGACCTGACCGCTGAACGTTTCCTGCCGGATCCGTTCGGCGAAGCGGGTGAGCGCATGTACCGCACCGGTGATCTGGTGAAATTCCGCGACGACGGCGTCATGGAATATCTTGGCCGGGTGGATCAGCAGGTCAAAATCCGTGGCTTCCGCATTGAGCTGGGGGAAATCGAAAGTCGTCTGCTGGCTTTTGACTCGATCCGCGACGCCGCCGTGGTTGCACAACCTTCCCCCACCGGTGACCGGTTGGTGGGCTACATCGTGCCACGTCACAGCGTAGGAGCGGCGCTTGAGCCGCGAACCCTGTTGGAAAGCCTGTCCCAAGCCCTGCCGGACTATATGGTGCCCAGCCAGTTGATCACACTGGAGCACCTGCCGCTGACGCCCGCAGGCAAAGTGGACCGCAAGGCGCTACCGGCTCCGCAATGGCAAACCGCCAGTGCCGGCGATGCACCGCAAACCGATAACGAAAAAATTCTGGCGACCATCTGGCAAGAGTTGCTGGGGCTGGAAGCCGTCAGTCGCGATGACCATTTCTTCAATCTGGGTGGGCATTCCCTGTTGGCGGTGCAAATGGTTAACCGCTTGCGTCATCAGCACCAGCTGGATTTGCCGCTCAATCGCATTTTTGAACAACCGCTGCTGAAACAGTGTGCCGCCCTGTGCCAGAGTGCAGCGGCCTTGCCCGCAATCCGCCCGGTAGCGCGTGGCGGCGATTTGCCGTGTTCCGCGGCGCAACGGCGTTTGTGGTTCGTGCAGCAATTGCAGCCGGAAAACGGTGCCTACCACATGCCGTTGGGGCTCGATGTGCGTGGTGAATTGCATCACGCAGCCTTGCAGCAGGCGCTGGATGCCCTGGTGGCGAATCACGAAAGCCTGCGCACCCGGTTTGTGGAAACCGAAGGGGAGCCTCGCCAGCGGATTCTGGATGAGGCCCCCGTGATCATCGACTGGCAGGACCTCACCGGCGAGGCGCTACCCGAATCTGTGGCCAGCGAACGCCAGGCGCGCACCCTGAACGCGCCGTTCGATCTGGCCAGTGATCCGTTGTTGCGCGTGCAGGTCATTCAGTTGGCCCCACAGCGCTATCAACTGTTGCTGGTCCAGCATCACATCATTGGTGATGGCGTTTCCATGCAATTGTTGATGGCGGAGCTGAGCAGCCGTTATGCCCAGGCCCATCGCGGTGATGCCATGCCGCTGGTTTCCGCTCAACCGTCCGCCCGAATCCAGTACGCGGATTATGCCGCCTGGCAACAGCAGTGGCTGGCCAGTGATGAGGCCCGTGCACAACAGCAGTGGTGGGTAGAACAGTTGGGCGAGGGCGGTGAGCCGCTGGCGTTGCCCACCGACTTCCCTCGTGGTGTGTTAGTCGACACCAAACCTGCTAACTCGAAAGAAGGCGGGGCACGTTTACCCGTGACCTTTAGCCATGATCAGCTTGAGCGGCTGAAGCAGCGTGCCACCGAGCTGGGTTCTACGGTATCCACCTTGTTGCTCACGGCCTGGCAGGTACTGTTGCATCGCTACAGTGGTCAGTCGCAGGTGCGGGTGGGGGTGCCGGTTGCCGGCCGATTGCTGGCCGAAACAGAAACCCTGCAAGGGTGTTTTATCAATACCCTGGTCGTGTCGGCCGATTTTGTCGGCTCGCAATCGCTGGCTGAGCAGGTGGCGGCCACACAGCAGTTCATCGGCGAAGCGCAAGGGCGCCAGGCGTTGCCTTTTGAGGTGTTGGTCGAGGCGCTGGGCGTGGACCGGAATCTGGATCGTCACCCCTTGTTCCAGGTGGTGTTCAACCACCAGCGGTTGAGTGAAAACTTTGCCCCGCAATGGCCGGAAGCGGTCATCACACCGTTTGATCCGGGTGCCGCCGGTGCCCAGTTTGAACTGGCACTGGATGTCCTCGAAGACGATGAACAGCTGCAGGGGTTTATCGGTTACGACACGGCCCTGTTCCGTGCCAGCACCATTGAACGGTTGCGGGAACATTTTCTGATGGTGATGACGGCGCTGCTCACCCAACCTGATCAGTCCTTGTCGGACATCGCCTTGCTGTCAGATCAGGAACAGGCCGACCAGCAAGTCTTCAATCGCACCGAAAAACGCTGGGGTGATTTTGTTGCCGTGCCGGAAAGAGTGCATCAGCAAGCCGTGCGTTCGCCTGAGGCAGTGGCGTTGTCCATGGGCGACAAGCAGCTCAGTTATGCCGAGCTGGACCGCAAGGTAAACCAGCTGGCCAACCGTTTGCGTGCGGCCGGGGTAAAGGAAGAAGTGCGGGTGGCCATCGGCCTGCCCCGATCACTGGATCTGGTCATCGGTCTGTTGGCCATTACCCGTGCCGGGGGTGCCTATGTGCCGCTGGACCCGTCCTATCCCCAGGACCGTCTGGCCTACATTCTGGAGGCATCGCAGCCAGCGTTGTTGCTGACCGACAGCCGCTTGCTGGACAGCTGGCCGCAAGCGGTGCCCATGTGGTGTCTGGATCAACTGGACGTGAGCGGGCAGGCGACCACGGCACCGCCGGTGCAGTGGCATCCGGATCAGGCGCTCTATGTGATCTACACCTCTGGCTCCACTGGCAAACCCAAAGGGGTGCTCAATACCCAGGACGCGCTGGAGAATCGATTGCTGTGGATGCAGCAGCAATACCCACTGGATGAATCCGACTGTGTGTTGCAGAAGACACCGTTCAGTTTTGATGTGTCGGTGTGGGAATTTTTCTGGCCGTTGATGGTGGGGGCGCGTCTCGCCATCGCGCCGCCGGATGCCCATGCGGACCCGCAGTGGTTGCAGCAGGTGATGGCTGAAGAGCAGGTCACCACGCTGCACTTTGTGCCTTCCATGCTGCATGCCTTTGTGTCCTCAACAGGATTGAAAAACCTGCCGTCCCTGAAGCAGCTGATCTGTAGTGGGGAAGCGCTGGACATGGTATTGCAGGGATCGGTGTTTGCCGCCCGTGACGATGTGCAGTTGCACAACCTGTATGGCCCCACCGAAGCGGCCATTGATGTGAGTTACTGGCATTGCCGCCCGGGCACCGGCCACACCGTGCCGATCGGCTCACCGATCAGCAATATTCAGCTGCATGTGCTGGATACCGATCTCAACCCGGTGCCGCGTGGGGTGGCCGGTGAGCTCTATCTGGCGGGCGCGGGGTTGGCGCGTGGCTATCACGGTCGCCCCGATCTGACCGCAGAGCGTTTCGTTCCCAACCCCTTTGGTGAGCCTGGCTCACGGATGTACCGCACCGGTGATCAGGTGGTGCAGCGTGCCGATGGCGTTATCGATTATCTGGGCCGCCTTGATCATCAGGTCAAGATTCGCGGTCTGCGTATCGAGCTGGGTGAAATCGAGCAGCAACTGAAACAGCAGCCGGACATTGAGGATGCGGTGGTCGTGGCCCACTCCGGCGCGGCAGGTGATCAGCTGGTGGCCTATGTGGTAAGTGGCGCGTCCTCCCCGGAGGCCTGGCAGCAAGCCCTGTCGGCGGCCCTGCCGGATTACATGGTGCCGGGCCTGTTCATGTTGCTGGAGCAGATGCCGTTATCGCCCAACGGCAAACTGGATCGCAAGGCGCTACCTGAGCCGCAATGGCAGGCCCGGGAATACCGAGCGCCGGTGACCGACACCGAACAGCAACTCGCTGCGCTGTGGGAAGAGTTGTTGGGGCTGTCTTTAGCGAAGGCATCGCCGTCAGGAGAAGCGTTGTCAGGAAACGGTGCTGTCGGGCTGGACGATAACTTTTTTGCGCTGGGTGGCCATTCACTGTTGGCCACGCGGGTAGTGGCGGCGTTGCGTGATCGCTGGGGCGTGGATGTGCCCCTGCGAGCCCTGTTTGAAACCGACACCCTGCAAGCACTGGCGGCGTTGGTGGACGAACACAACGGCGAAGCAAAGCAACAGGAACAGGATGATCTTGCTGCCATGGCGGATCTGCTGGATGACCTGGAAGATTTATGATCCGGAGTAAGGGATGAGTCTCGATAAAGTGGCACTGGCCCAGCGCTTTATGGCGCTGGAAGAAAGCAAGCAGGCCATCTTTTTGCAGAAGCTGGGTGAAAAGGGCATTCCGTTTGAGCGGCTGCCAATTGTGTCCGGGCATCGCCCTGCGCGGTTACCGCTGGCGCCGGCCCAGCAACGGCTCTGGACGATTTATCAATTGGAGCCGGACAACACGGCGTATCACCTGACCACCGCTTTCAGTTTGAGCGGTCCGCTTGAGGTGGCGCGTTTGCTGCGCAGCCTGGAGGCGGTGGTGCAGCGACACGAGAGTTTGCGCACCGGTTTTCGGGACCACGACGGAGACGCCGAGCAGGTCATCCAGTCGGCGCGGTTGTCGGTTGAGCAGCGAGATGTTCGCTCGCTGGATCAGGCTGCCTGTCAGACGCTGGCTGATGAACATGCCCGCCGTCGCTTTGTGCTGGAACGGGACTTGCCGTTGCGCGTGCAATTGTTACAGGAAGGCGAGCAACAATGGCGGCTGCAGTTGGTGATGCACCATCTGGTCTCTGATGGCTGGTCCATGGAGGTGTTCTTTACCGATCTCGGCCGTGCTTATCTGTCCGATGCCCCGTTGCCTCCCCTGGCGGTGCAGTATGCCGACTACGCGCTGTGGCAAAAGGCCTGGCTGGATGCCGGCGAGCGCGACCGGCAACTGACCTATTGGCGTGAGCAGTTGCGGCTGGATCAGGGCGATAGTGTTCAGCCGCCGTTACTGATTCCCTATGACCGTCATCCGCAGCACAACGATCTTCGTCAGGCGGCCAGCGAGCAATGGTTGTTGCCGCAGACTTTGCAGGGCCCTTTGCTGGCCTTGGCGCGAGACAATGACACCACGCTCTTTACCGTGGTGTTGGCGGCCTGGCAGTGGGCGTTGGCGTCGGTCAGCGGTCGCCGGGATATTCCGGTGGGGGTGCCGATGGCAAACCGTGGCCGCAGTGAGGTTGAGGCGCTGGTGGGGTTCTTCGTCAACACCCTGGTGGTGCGAGGACAACCCGGCGCAGCCATGACCGTGGATCAGTGGGTGCAGCAGGTGCACCAGACCATGCTGGATGCCCAGGCCCATCAGGCGCTGCCTTTCGACCAGTTGGTGGCGTCGTTGGCGCCTCGTCGTGAACCTGGCGAAACCCCGCTGTTTCAGGTGCTGTTTAATTATCAGCGTCGTGATGGTGGTCGCCGCCAGCTGGATAATGAGGTCGCCATCGCCCCGCAGGCGCAGGGCGTGCCCCATGCGCTGTTTGATCTTGCGTTGGATGTGCACGAAGCCAGTGACGGTGCGCTGGCGCTTACCCTGACCTATGCGGCCGACCGCTTTCACAGTGACACGGCCCGACGTTTGCAGCACGCCATGGAACAGGTACTGGCGGCTTTTGCAGGAGACCGCCAGCGGTGTTTGGGCACCGTGGACACCGCTATACAAGACTTGCCGCGTTTGCAGCAGTGGGGTGAAGGCGAAGGGTCTTATGTGGCCCAGAGTTTCCCGGCACTGTTCTCGCAGCAGGCGGCGTTGCGTGGCGAGGCCATCGCCCTGGTGCATGGCGATACTCGTGTGTCGTTTGCTGAACTGGAAGCCCGTTCCAATCGTCTCGCGCGTTATCTGGTCGAGCAGGGTGTCACCGCCGATGAAGTGGTCGGCGTATCGTTCGCGCGTGGCGTCACCATGATCGAAGCGTTTCTGGCCGTAATGAAAGCGGGCGGCGCCTTCCTGCCACTGGATCCCGGTTACCCCACAGACCGTTTGCACTACATGCTCGAAGACAGCGGTGCCCGGTTGCTGTTGACCTCGTCGGATCTGGCGGAGACCTTGCCGCAGGTGGAGGGCGTCAGCCCGGTGTTCGTGGATCAACTGTCGCTGGCGAATACCGACGACGGTTCGCTCAATAACCAACCCCATCCCGATCAACTGGCTTATGTGATCTACACCTCCGGCTCCACCGGCAAGCCCAAAGGCGTGGCCCTCACTCACGGCGGCTTGTCCATGCATGTGCAAACCATCGGCGAGCGTTACGGCATGACGCCGGAGGATGTGGAGCTGCAATTCGCGTCTATCAGTTTTGATGGCGCGGTGGAGCGCTGGACCGTGCCGCTGGCGTTTGGCTCCCGGGTGGTGATTCGCGACCAGGCATTATGGAGCGCGGAAAAATGCTGCGAGGTGCTGCAACAAGAAGGCGTCACCATCGCCTGTTTCCCGCCCAGTTATGTGGGCCCGCTGC
>Ga0310345_10000307_pt1 | contig 84085 bp, 66 predicted proteins | sample HC15DNA20500_MG_FD_204667 | JGI IMG/M metagenome (GOLD analysis project Ga0310345, IMG submission 204667) | Marine microbial communities from station ALOHA, North Pacific Subtropical Gyre - HC15-DNA-20-500_MG | ecosystem: Environmental > Aquatic > Marine > Oceanic | place: Pacific Ocean: North...
AGCGCCGTCGGCGCTGAACCTCCACCACCTCGACTCCGTTGATCTTGTGACTAGTCATATGCACAGTCCTTTGCCTATCTCTTAGGATAAGGAAGAACCGTGTCCGGTGTTTCTGGGGGCTACTTCAGCCAGCGGCAACGTCAACGTGCAAGCCCAAAGCGCCGCCCTGAGCCTCACCGCCAAACAGGCGGTGGATCTGCAAAGCACCCAAGCCAGCATCCACATCAGCGCGCCCCAACGCATCACGCTCAATGGCGCTGGAAGCTACGTGCTGATCGACGGCGGCAACATCGAGCTGGGCACCAGCGGGCCGGCGCAGTTCAAGGCGGCGGCCAAGGAGTTGGCGGGGGGAGGCAGTGCCCAAGCGGATTTACCCAGTCTGCCCAGACCTATCGACTGGCATGTGGCACAAGGCGATCAGTATTTCAAAGTGCAGTCACATGATGGCCGGCCCGTTGCACACCGCCGCTATCGAGCACATGTCGGTCACCGAAAGGTGGAGGGATTCACCGGGACCGATGGCTGCACCCAAGTGCTCAAGGGACACCTAGATCAGCTAGCCAAAATCGAATTGGTCACCCATGTGTACGACGAACATTTCATCTTGAGAACACCGGCCGGCACCCCCATGGCCAACGTCACTTACAAAATCAGGTCCGCCTCGGGAGTTGAGCTGACCGGTCGCACAGACAGCGAGGGCAAAACGCAACTTTTCACGGGAGACCAGCAAGAGCAACTTGAGCTGCTCCTGACGCCGCAGCAGTTTGCAGACGATGAAGGACATGACTGATGACTGAAGCCTCCATTGCAGCCTCCCAGACAAGCCCCAGCAACCACGTCGCTGGAAAAATATGCGTCATTGGGCGCTTGATCACAGAGGAGGAAGGATGGCAAATCGTAAATGCAGCTGCGAGTTGGGAAGGAACGCCTTATGACTCGGTTGGCGCCAATTCCGTCAAGGGCGTCAAAGGCGACTGCTCCGGAACCACCCAAAAAATCTACACCGAGGCTGGTTTCCCCTATCCGTACAAGCAAACAAGCACATTCGCTGCCTACGTGGCAGCGAGCAGTCGATTTCAAGAGATCACGGACATTCCCAATGGACTGCAAGCAGGCGACGTACTCCTCTGGCCGGGGCACATGGCCATTTACGCGCCATTCCCAAAGGATCATCCAAAGCGACAGACCGGTGTGATGCGGCGCGGACAAAGGATGGACAACAACTTCTACACGGCTTTCAATGACCGTACTCACGTCCCTTATGGCCCGTACAACATCGCAACCTTTCGCAACGACCGGTTCAAGGCATTCCGCTACCTGCTACTGCCAGGAGAAGGGAAATGCTGATGCTTCGTAGTGAGACCTTCCTCGCACTGCTTTTGGCTTGCGCCCCCGCTTTGGCATGGGACAACGATCCGGGCTACCCGGCCCCCGAGTTGGCAGGGCATCTCCCTGCTGCCATCAAAGTCGGCAGAGTGAAGGTTGCCATCTCGGAAGACTTTGTTGAGGTCACATACCCGTTGACCAATCAAAGTGCCAGGCCACGCGGCATCACCCTTGGGTCCATCACGCCGGCCATGGGGCGCATTGGCATCCTAGACGCCTATCCAGATCACAGCTTCACTGACATGCACTTAAATGTGGATGGACATGTGGTCCGATCGAAAGACCGCACCTATGCATTCCAAGCAGGCCGCGACATCACAACAAAGCTACGCCGACAAGGCATCGATCCGCTGCTGGCCATCACTCAAGACGACGCCATCTCTTCATTGCCAAACTCGGTGCGCCGAAGGTTGACACAAGACCAACTCATTGCGTCGAAAGATGAGGGTGAGTGGCCTCTGTGGCATACGGTTGTCGCGCGCTCGTGGACAGTTCAACTCAAGGCTGCTACCACCCAGGATCTGGTCGTACGCTACGTACCACGCCCCTCTCGCCAAGTACTGGAGATGAACCATCTCGTGCTAGACGCTTTGACGGCGACGCACTGCGCCAATCCAGCAAATATCCGCAGAGCCATCATCGATCAAACAGGCGGCAAGGAGCCTGTGCGAATGATGGCCACTCAACTGACCATTCCAGTGCTGCTGGGAAATGCAGGGGTCTTGGACATAGCCATGCAGGCAAAGGCACCAACCCGTCATTCATGGCTGGTGGCTTGCGACGGCGAGGGAACGTCCGTGATCTCATACGACAGCGACCTATCGACATCCGTCACGCAGAGCGCTCCTCTGTCTTTGCTGACGCTGCAGCCCATGGAGCAGTAGCCATCATGCCAATCCAAGACACTGCTTCAATCACACCCACCTCAGACCAACGCGGCCACACGATCACTGTCTGCGCCCCTCCTTGGTTCGTCAACTCAGAACAACACAGCGTTGCGCGGCCAACAGACGCAGCCAAGCATTACAAGTTTTCAGGCGCGGACTTGAATTTCCTGGCAAGGATGCTTTACGCAGAGGCGACAGGAAGTGCAGCCTGTCCGGATGCAAAAGAGCGGCAAAGAGAAAAAGCTGCGATCCTGCATGTCAGCTACTTCCGGATCGGACGGGCGGGCTATCCGAGCGCCGCATACATAGCGACCACATTCACCGAGGTGGCAAAGGCCCCTGGGCAATTCGAATCCGTATTCAAGTCCAACACCAAACTCGCTAACAGTGCGCCAGACAAGTACGAGCACCTCAAAGCGAAAGAATGCGCTGACCTCACCGAATGTTTGGAAGCGATCCGCGATTTTCTGCAAAACGGACCAGATTTCAAGACGTACCCGTTTGACAAGTTCCTTGCTGCCACAGGGCGGCCCGGTTGGACGCCCATCGGCAAAACAGAGTTCAGCCTGTTCGCCTCGATGCGTGATGCCATGAAGAAGGCACAACAATGAGACGGCTTCATCCCCTGCGCGCTTTGTCAGCAGCGATTTGGCTGCTCGCGGGCCAACCATCTATGGCCACGGAATGGACTTTGGGTGACAGCTCAGCTCACACGATGAGTGGTGCACCAGACGCACCGGACATGCTGGCGATTGCGGGGCCGTGGGGCACGGTGACCGTGCCATTCAATCGCAGCAGAACCCCTCTGGATGTGCTTAATGGCAGTCAAGATGGCAGCATCCGTTTGCCTCGACTGATTCTCAGTGCAGATGCCCGTCGTGTGCTGCGAAGGCCTCCGCGATTCCGCCTGCCCCTGGATGCCCTGACGGACATCAGCACATCTGGCAGCCGGATCACGATCTACCGAGGAACGCGTCACTGCGTCATCCATCTGCCCGCAGAGTGGAAAATTGAAAACCAGCGCATTGAACGCCTCCCGCGTGATGTGGCAACGTCAGCCCGAGCGGTCTTACTGTTGGCAAGCAAGCCCGCACCAGATTCACTGCTGCCCACGAGAGTTGATCTGGCAAGTTGCCGAGTGCACACGGGCGAGCCCATCAAGCGGACCGGGTTCGATGCGTTGTTGCAGGGGCACGCCGGTGGCTGGTGGCTGACATCCACTGTCGAAAACACCCTGCTCGTCAGCAAAGATGGCATGCGCTGGACGGACGTTACCTTGCCGCAAGCCACACATGCGCTGCTCGGTGCGTATGTGACGCCTGAGGGCCAGGCGTGGATCGTGGTCAGCCAGGCTGACATCGGATTCAGGCTTCAAGCTTACAGGTGGGACGAACAGGCTCGGAGCTGGACTCAGGCCGCCATGGGAGAGGTGCCTCGCACCTGGGTGGACTTTGCGCGTCTGGAGGCAGAAGACAAAATCAGCGCCCAAAGCGCCAAGGAATCTCAGCAATGAAACACCGGGACCTTGCGCATCCTCAGCGGTAGATGGAGCGTCCACCGATGCACGTACCCAAACTGCAGACAACATCCGTACCCCGTACAGCGAGATTCCCACAGGATGAACAGTGATCGGTCGAAACTGATTCTGGAAATGACACGAGACGTCGCCTTGGTGCTTGGCTGATGGCGATCCTCGCCGTGACAAGTTACAGCGCATCACTCTCCCCATCCAGCATCACTGTGTGCAATGGGCAAAGCGTGGGTGGTGGTCGGAACACTGCAATCGCAAAGTCAGGGGCTGGGGAGACAAGAGTGGATCATCACAGCCATCGATCTGAGCCGTGACACACCCGCGCAACCGCTCATGGCGACCGCCTGTTCCTGCTTGGCAACTTGACGGGGATTGGCTCGCCAACGATTGGGCAGAACACCTTGCCAGACTTTCAGCGACACTTCGATCACCAACTGGAGCGCCTGCGGCTGAGCAATCCAAAGAACGCGTCCTTGGTTTACTTCCGGCGCTGACAAACATGGTGGTGTTGCTTTCGCGACCCAGAACAATGCACCCAAGAGCAGCTTGGTTGATCCCTCGCCGAGCGCAACTGCGCAAGTTTGTCCTCTCGCTCTTGGCCGCAAACTGCTTGCTTTGGTCGCACACCGGACAAGCAAGCATCAGCACGAATTCGACATACCGGCTGGCCAACATCGAAGTAGCAAAGACGGCTGACACGCTGACCTTCCATGCACGGGGCCGTCGATTGGCCTCAGTGCGCGTGATGCCTGGAGGGGCCTTGCGCCCCGAGGTTCACTTGAATGACTCCGGGATCTTGTCGATTGGCACCCAGCGCTTTGATACCAAGACAGGACGAGTCATGGGCCCGAGGCACATCACACCCTGTGAGTCCAAGCTGAGCAAACGTGCCAACAGCATGTTGCGCACATCAGCAAACACCGCGCTTGTGTTGAGCCGCCAGGATGACACCTCTGGCAGGACCGTGGCGTATGACAGCCAAGCCTACGCCCTTCGCGGTTGCCGCCTCATGGCCCGGCAACGGTTGACAGGCTCCCAACTGGATCTGTTTTTCGAATTCGGGCTCACTGCGCGCGGCGCGTGGCTGGTGGGCAGCGATGAACGGTTTTTGTTGATCCGCCCGCACGGCGGCGCATGGCGCCGATTGCCGCTTCCAGAACAATGGGGCAACCTGCTCACTGCTCAGTGGCGAAGCGATGGCGCCATGTGGGTTCTGGTCAACGTGCTACACGATGAAGCCATCACGCCCACGCTTTTCCGCTCCATCGACCATGGCCATGGGTGGCAACGCGTCGGCACCAGCGCCGACCAAGTTCCCGGCCATTGGTTTGAGGCCACGCGAGAGTTGAGCAAAACCAATAAGTGAGTCGACTCAAGCGTGGTTGCGGCCTCCGTGTCCCTCAGCGGTAAAACGCCTCGACCTTGCCCTTGAGCTTGATGGTCAGGCTGCGGCCTTTGCGGTCCACGGTTTTGCCCACGGGCACGCGGATCCAGCCTTCGCTGATGCAGTATTCCTCGACGTCGAAGCGCTCTTTGTCATTGAAGCGGATGCCGATGTCGTGCTTGAAAACGGCTGCGTTATGGTGCGGGCTGCGCGGGTCGATGGAGAGGTGGTCGGGCAGGGCTGGGCGCTCGTCGGTCTGGCTCATGGTGTGGTGGGCAGTGGGTGCGGCAGGGTGGGCCGCAGTGAGGTGCGGTGGGGCAAGAGGGGTGCCGTTGCCGGCGAAGGCCGCCAGTGTAGGGGACACCCGGTGATGCGGCCCGCATGCTGCTGCGCTCCGCTCAGGCCAGCGTTTTGGGCGGCTTGCCTGACTCGGGTGGCCCGCCGCGGTGAGATTTGGTCCAGTTGTAGTCGGGTGGCGCGTCGCTCACCCCGGGCGGGCCCACGCTGTCGCCGAGCTCGGTGTTGATGACGACGTGGCGGTTGCAGGGCTGACCCGCTGCATCGCGCTCTTTGCGGCGTGCCTCGGCGAAGGCCAGCGCGGGCATCAATTGGGCGTCGGTGAAGGTCTCGACCTGGGGGCCCGTGGCGGTCAGCCAGTAAACGACGATGCTCATGGGTGGGGTCGTGGCAGTGGATGGATGGGCGGTGCGTGGGGAGGCAGCCGCTGGAAACGGCAGGCACAAGCGGGGTTTTTCACGCAAGGCCCTGTCGACTTTGGGGATTAACATCGGTGCCGTGTCGCAGGGCTGGGCCTGCCTCGCACCGCCCCACCCGTCAGCCACACCGCCGCACCATGCGTTTCCAATTCTGCCCCGTCCATGCGTTTCCATCCAGGGGAGCGCGCCCATGACCGAGTGGCAGGCACAGGCCGAGTCCGACCACAGCATCGACCCCAAAGCGCGCTTGCAGCACATCCGCGAGGCCTTCGTCGACGACGTGTTGGCCGGGTTGGTCTGGCTGGCGCTTTGCATCCTGGCGATGTCCTTGTGGCGCAATTTCCTGGGTCCGCGAGATTTGCGCTGGCCTGCCGCCGCGGTCATGGTGGCGGTCAGCACGGCCGCGCTGTGCACGCTGCGTCTGCGGCGCAAGCGCTTGTCATACCGCGTCAAGGCCACGGCGCTGCTGGCGGTGCTCTTCCTGACGGGTACGGGGGGCTTGTTGTCCTTCGGGCAAGCGGCACCCACGGGCAATTTTTTCGCCATGGGCTTCTTCGTGTCGGCCATGCTTTTCTCGCGCAGCACCGTGTTCGCGCTGATCGGAGGGGCGGCGCTGTTGATTGCCTGTGTGGCTTTCTTCGCCTTGTCAGGCCTGCACCATGTGCCCATCGACCTCAACGCGGCCGCCATGCAGCCGGTGGTCTGGGTCAACCTCGTGCTGACACTGGCCCTGTCGGCCGGTGCCATCGCCACGGCGATGGGCTCGTTCATGCGGGCGATGCAGCGCTTGCTGGAGGACGTGCACCGCCAGCAAACCGAGATCAAGGCGCAGCGTGACCAGATCCGCCATCTGGCGACGCACGACAACCTGACGGGCCTGCCGATCATGCGCCTGGCGGTGGACCGCAGCCAGCACGCGATGGCGCAGGCGCGGCGGCGCGGTCACAAGATCGCGTTCATGTTCCTGGACCTCGATGGCTTCAAGGAGGTCAACGACCGCCACGGCCACGAGGCCGGCGACCGCGTGCTGAAGACGGTGGCCGAGCGGCTGAAGGCGGCCGTGCGCTCGGCAGACACCGCGGCGCGCATCGGCGGCGACGAGTTCCTTGTCATCCTGAGCGAACTCAGCCACACGCATTTCGCGGGCGACGTGGCCGACAAGATCCTGCGCACCTTGAACGCACCCATCGATTACGAGGGGCAGGCACTCAGCGTGGGCGCCAGCATCGGCATCGCGATCTTCCCCGACCACGCGGAGGACCTGGATGCGCTTAAGCGAGCCGCCGACCGGGCGATGTACGCGGTCAAGTCCTCGGGCAAGAACCGCTACGCGTTCGCACAGCTCCCCGAGCCTCCCGCTGTGCGGCTGGCGTGAGGTGCGTTCGGGCGCTCAGGCCAGTGCATCGCTGGGCTGGGTGGCCTTCCAGATGCCCGATGCGAAGGATGCGTCGCTGGCCTGGGTGAGCAGCCAGCTGAGCAATTGGCCGTGCGTCATCGGCTTGGCGAAGAAATTGCCTTGCAGCATTTGGCAACCGGCTTTGCGCAGCCAGGCCACCTGCTCCAGCGTGTCCACGCCCTCGGCCACGCTCTTGACGCCCAGGCGGTTGGCCAGGTCGATCATCAACTCCAGCAGTGCCGGGTTGAAATTCGGCTGGCCGATGGTCCGCACGAACATGCCGTCGATCTTGAGCTTGTCGACCTTGAGGTCGAGCAGGCGGCCCATGGACGAGGTGCCAGAGCCGAAATCGTCGATGGCGATGCGGAAGGCCAACGCCGACAGCTTCTTGAGCGTGGCACTTTCCTGGCCCGCCTGGCCCACCATGGCGGTGCTTTCGCTGACCTCGAACTCGATGTCGGAGGCGCTCAGGCCGTGGCGCTTCAGCGCTTCCTGCACGTCTTCGACCATGGCGGCGTCGGTGAGTTGGCGCAAGGACACGTCCATGCTGACGTAGGGCAGGGCCAGGCGCTGCTCGCGCAGGGCCACCAGGTCGGCGCAGACCATGTCGATGACGATTTTGCCCAGAGGGACGATGAGGCCACTCTGCTCCGCCACAGGGATGAACTCTTCCGGCGGCACCATGCCGCGCGTGGGGTGGCGCCAGCGGACCATGGCCTCGACGCCGCGCACGCGGTCGAAGGCATCGAACTGCGGCTGGTAAACCATGAAGAACTGGCGTTCGTCGATGGCGTTGCGCAGGTCGGCCTGGATCTGGGCGCGGCTGCGCGCGGCGGCGTCCATGGAGGCGTCGTAGAACACCAGCCGGCCGCGGCCGGTGCGCTTCGCTTCGTACATGGCCAGGTCGGCGCGGTGGAGCATCTCGCCCAGGTTGAGTTCGCCGCGCTTGAGCATGTAGGCACCGATGCTCAGGCCCACCCATTCCTTGACCTCGCCGATCATGATCGGCTTGGAGACCTGCTCGATGAGCACGCGGCAGATGGTTTCGATGGTGGCTCGGGAGGAGACGTCGGTGAGCAGCGCGGCGAACTCGTCGCCGCCCAACCGGCCAATCATCACACCGCCGCCGAGGGTGTAGCGCAGGCGCTGGGCGACCGTTTTGAGGACGAGGTCGCCGGCGATGTGGCCGTGGGTGTCGTTGATGAATTTGAATCGGTCCAGGTCGAAGTACATCAGGCAGCCGTCGGTTTCCATGCGGCCGATGGACTCCGCTTCGTTGTGGCGCTTGAGCGCGGATTCAAAGGCGACCCGGTTGAGCAGGCCGGTGAGTGCATCGTTCTGCGCCACCTGCCGCAACTGGGGCTCGGGCACCATGTTGTGGGCGGACTGGGCATCGCGCGCATGGCGCCAGGCCCAGGCCACGACGCCCAGCAACACCAGGCCCACGCCGAGGTCGCGCGCGGCCGCCAGCAGCGCGGGGCGCAGGTCGAAGCGCACGCTGACCACATCGCCGGGCATGCGCTGAGAGGGCACGCTCACGCAGCCGGCAGGCCAGCCCAGCGCCGCCGTGCAGCGCCCGCCAGCGGAGGCCCGGTCGGGGTCGCCCGCGGCGGCCCGATCGGCACGGACATGGACGGTGCGGCAGCGCTCTTCGCGGCAGTGCGTGAGGGACAGCACCTCGGGCTGGGCGCCCAGCGCCTGTGCCACGGTGCGCACGAGCGGCGAGGTGGGGGGGTAGGCGGTGTCGGACGACGACGGCACGGTGGCGCCCGTGGTGGTGGCTTGGCTGGCAGCCGTGACAGCGGCTGTGTCGACACCGGCCTGTTGCGGGGCGTCGCCTGTCGATGACGCGGTGGCCTGAGCCGCGGTGCTCGAGGCCGCGGAGGTGGCGCCAGCCTGGCTCGCTTTGCGACGGCCTGATTTCTTGCCCGTGGGCGCGGAGGCGGCCCCGGCGGCGGATTCCGCGGCGGCTTGGGCAGGCGTCGTCACGGCCGACTTCCCCGGGGCCGGTGGCGGCATCCCAGTCTCCGCAACGGCCTTGAAGGCATCGGCCGGACCTTGCTCGATGAGCGCCATGGCCATCGCCCCGTGGGCTTCGGCCTGTCGGCTGGCATTGCTCAAACGCAAAGTGAGTACACACACACAAAGCACCAGGGCCACCGCGAGGGTGACGCGTCCGGGCGTGACCCACAGCCGCGCGGGCTTGGCGGGTGCGCCCTCTCCTGCGGGGAGCGCGGAGGTGGCGGACGAGGCGGCGAACAGGGTGGTGGGCGTGGGGGTGGGGAGACCAGTGGCCATGCGGCGAGTCCTCGGCGTCCCTGCGGGTGGGGACCGTGAGGTGGATTTCGACCGCCCTGCTCCGAAATTGAGGCCCGACCGGACGGTGCCGTGCGGCACACTCGCGGCATGCCTGCCCTGCACTGCCTGAGCTTCGACTTCAGCCTCGACACCGACGGTGTCCACACCTTCGACACCCAGGCCGCGGTCGCGGTGGGTGCGGACGCCGCCTCGGCGGCCACGCTGGCGCAGGTCCGGGCCGAGGTCCAGCAGGTCCTGGCGTGGGCTGCGGCGCAGTTCCCCGACGGCCCCGGCCCGCTGGACGAGGGGTACAGCTGGTGCCATGACCTGCACGACGAGCACGACGAGGCCGCTGGCTCACCCGGGGGCTGGCACACCGTGAGCCTCTCGCTCAGTGGCACGCCGGCGTTCGGCGAAGCCTTCGCACAGGCCTTCGCGGGGGCGCTGGCCCACGTTGCCGACTGAGGCGCGGGACTTCAGCCGCCCGACGGCACAAACCGCACGGGCACAGGCGCCGCCACCGGCTTGCGGTGCGCAGGCAGCACGCTCTCGCGGGCGCGCAGCTGGCCGCAACCCCCGTCGACATCCTGCCCCGCGGAATGGCGTAATTTCGTCAGCACGCCGCGGCGGTGCAGCCAGCGGGCCATCTCGGCAGCGCGCTCCCAGCTGGGCCGCTGGAATTCGAGCGACTCGACCTCGTTGTACGGGATCAGGTTCATCAACGCGTACTTGCCGTGCAGCAGGCGGGCGATGCCTTCGAGCTCGTCCTCGCCGTCGTTGATGCCGGCCAAGAGCGTCCACTGGTACTGGATGGGGTAGCCGGTGGCCCGGGCGTAACGCTCACCCGCGTCCACCAAATCCTCGGGCGACATGGGCGTGGCGCGGGGCAGCAGTTGCGCGCGCAAGGCAGGCTTCGTCGAATGCAGTGACAAGGCCAGTGCCGGCTTCACGCGCCCCTGCAGAAGCCGCTCGAACACGCGAGGGTCGCCCACGGTGGAAAACACCAGGTTCTTGTGGCCGATGTTGCCCAGCGTGCCCAGCAAGTCGATGGCTTCGAGCACGTTGTCCATGTTGTGCGAGGGCTCGCCCATGCCCATGAACACAACCTTCTTGACCGCCCGGCGCCTGCGCGCCAAGGCCACCTGCGCGACGATCTCCGCGCTGCCCAGCTGGCGCAGCAGGCCGTCACGCCCGGTCATGCAAAACACACAACCGACCGCGCAACCGACCTGGGAAGACACGCACAGACCATCTCGCGGAAGCAGCACACTTTCGGCGGTCTGGCCATCGTGCAGGCCCACCAGCAGGCGCTCGGAGCCGTCGCTGCCGGGGTGGGCCGAGCGCAGCGCGGCCAGGCCCATGAGCTCGGCCATCAGCCCATCCAGCCCCTCGCGCACCGTCTGGGGCAGAAAGTCTTGAGGGCGGCGCTTGCCGCTGTCTTGCGGCAAGGCCTGGGCCCACAGGCGCAGCACGCGCTGTTCATGGACGGGCTTGGCACCCAGGGCGCGCAGGCGCTGGCGGATGTGTTCGATGCGCATGGGGCGCCAGTGTAGGCACTCAGTGCGGCTTGCGGGGGCCCTTGAAGGCCTCCGGGCGGATGACGTTGCCGTCCTTGTCGGCGCGGGTGCGGCGGGCGCGCTGGATGGCCTCTTCGGCCAGGCGGGCGGCATCCTCGCGGCGGCTGCGCCACTGCCGCCAGTGCCACAGCGTCATGGCGCGCGCGCGCAAGCGGCCCGGCAAGCGCCGCAGTGCAGCGTCGAGTGTGGCGCGGCGGCGCGCAGGCAGGAACATGCGCACGAGCAACGCGGCACAGACCGCCACCACCAAGGCGGCAAACCACTGATTCGGACTCACAGGCATCGCGCAACTCGGCCGGACACGTGCGCATCGTACCCAAGGAGGCGACCGGCCGCATCCCCGCTCATCGGGGCCCCGACGCGCTGGCCGGTCTTGTCGCGACGATGTTCATGCCGGCGGGCACCTCGCTGTCGTCGAGGTAGCCGATGGCGCCGGGCGTGCTGAGCACGTAAGCGATCACCTCGCTGGCATTGGACAGCTCGCGCGGCGGCACGCCCTTGCCCACGTAGCGGCGCACCGTCCAGTAGGCGGTGTAGCGGTCTTCGTCCTGCTGGAGGTAGTCGTTGAGGAAGCGCTGCCGCGCCAGGCTGGCAGGCGGCAGATTGACGGGCAGCAGCGCTTGCCCGCCCAATTCCACCAGGCGGCCGGTGTAGATGCGGTACACCTGCGTGGTGTCGAGCTTGCGCAGGGCGGCATGACCGACGACGACCACGCCCGCGCACGCCAGGCCCGGCGCGAGCAGGCAGGCCAGCACCAGCCAGGCGCGCAGGAGGGGGGCAGGGCAGCGCATCGTCCGGGCCCCTCAGAAGACGACGCTGTAACCCAGCGACAGCACGTTGACGCCAGTCCGGCTGAGCGTGCCCTGCGGCGGGTCGTCGGCCATTGCAGAGCGCTTGCCGATGCGGGTGTACGTCCACTCGCCTTTGATCTGGCTGCGCGGGCTGAGGGCATAGGCCGCGCCCAGGCTCGTGGAGGTCTGGTCATACACGGGGATGCTGTCGCCCGCCACCCGCTGCGCCACCGACAAGGGGTCGCTGCCCGAGCCGGCCGACGCCAGCAGCGCCTGCGACAACTTGCGTGGCGTGCCCAGCGTTTGCAGGCGCGCCACACTGGCATAGGGCGTGAGCTGCCCCATGGTGTGGAGCACGGCCACGTAGCCGCTGGCGGTGTTGGCACCCAGGTCAGTGCGGCTCTGGACGTTGCGCGCCAACTCGGTCACGACGCGCCAGTTCGGCGCCACCCGCATGTCGAGACCGACGCTGAGGATGCGGTTGACCAGCTTGTCGGTGGTGCCGATGCCGGGCCCGCCCGGGATGGCGTTTGAGACCTGGTAATAACCAAACCCGGGGAACGGACTGACGTACGGGTAACGGCTGGGGAAAGGCTGGCCGTCTTGCGGCTGCGTGACGGCCTGGATCAAGCCCACACGCCAGTTCATGGCCTCGCTGCGCCAGGTCAGCGCCCCACCGAAGACATCGGTGTGCACCGGCGTGTACAGAGGCCCGAGGTCGCGGCTGCGGCTGCGGTCGCTGATCTGGGCGCGGCCGCCGTAGACGTCAGCGCTGAGCTCACCGCTGTCGCGCTGCCAAGTCCGCGAGACCGACAGGCCGGTGTGATCGGTGGTGGGCGACACAGCGTAGACCTCGGCGGGCAGCCGTGCGAAGGCGTAGGTCTGGCCGACGTCACGGTTCTCGGCGTTCAGGAAGATGGGCACGCGCTGTTTGCCGATGCGCAGCAGCCAGTCGTTGTCGGGCCGCCAGGACACGAAGGCCCAGGCCGCTTCGACGGCCCACTGGCGCTCGTGGCGGGTGGACGGCGCCAGCGTCAGCTGAACGGTGCCCGACCAGGTCGACGAAAAGCGCGCATCGAGTTGCCCACCGAGGATGCTGTCGCGCCAAAACGTGCCGTGCTCGTCGGTGAAACGCTGCCAGCGCCAGGGCTGGTCCGACACGGCGTAGCCCAAGGTCGCGAAGCCAGAGGCCCGCAGGTCCACGCCCCGGGTGTCGGGCTCGGCAGGGCCCTGGGCTCGCGCCAGGCCCCCGGCGGCCCAGCACACCCCTGCGATCAGGCCGGCGCGGAGAAACGTCTTCATCGTCGCGGCTTCCTCACTGGTCACGCCACGTCTGGGCGATCTGCTCGAACTGCGGCAGACAGGCCTCCAGCGCCTCGACCACACCGGGGTCGAAGTGGGCGCCAGCACCCTCGCGCAGGATGGCCAGGGCCTTGTCGTGTGGCATGGGCGGCTTGTAGGGGCGCGCGCTGATCAACGCGTCATAGACATCGGCCACGGCCATGAGCCGCGCCGACAGCGGGATCTGCTCGCCCGCCAGTCCCTCGGGGTAGCCGCTGCCGTCCCATTTCTCGTGGTGCCAGCGGGCGATGTCCATGGCGTGGCGAAGGTAGTGGGCGTCGCCGGCCATGCGGTCTGCGGCACGGCGCAGCATCTCCCAGCCGGCCATGGCGTGCTGGCGCATGATGACCTGCTCCTCCGGCGTGTGGCGGCCCGGCTTGAGCAGGATGTGGTCTGGTGTGGCGACCTTGCCGATGTCGTGCAGCGGTGCCGAGCGGGCGATGTGGTCGATGGCTTCGGGATCGAGCACATCGAGGTGGCGGCCCTGGTCGAACAACCACTGGGCCAGGGTGCGCACGTACTCCTGGGTGCGGCGCACGTGGTGGCCGGTGGCTTCGTCGCGGAACTCGGCGAACGAGATCATCACGTGCAAGGTGGCCTCACGCAGCAGGTCGACCTGCTGCAGGCGCTGCGCCAGCTCGGTTTGCAGCCAGGCGTTGCGGTCCCGCAGTTCGTCTTCGTAGGCCTTGACCTGCAGGTGGGTCCGCACGCGGGCTTGCAGCACGATGGGGTTGATCGGCTTTTGGATGAAGTCGGCCGCGCCGACCTCGAAACCACGGGCCTCGTCTTCCGTCTGCGTCATGGCCGTGAGGAACAGCACGGGGATGGCGCGGGTGTCCGGGTCGGCCTTGAGGCGCTGGCACACCTCGTAGCCGTCCATCTCCGGCATCATGATGTCGAGCAGGACGAGGTCCGGGCGGGCGCGCCGGACCAGCTCCAGCGCCTTGGCGCCCGAGGCGGCCAGCTTGACACGGTAGTCGGCCTGCAGCAGCCCCGCCAGCAGGCTGAGGTTGGCTGGGGCATCGTCCACGACCAGCACGGTCGGCAGTTGTTTCTCGGCGGGGCTCATGGTGAAGCGGGCTCGGGCTGTGTCGGGGCACCGCGGGTGCGGGCGGCGTCGGCCGCGTGCGCGGACGACCCGATTGGACGCAATTCTTGCAGGTGTCGGGCGGCCGCGTCGAAGTCGCAGCGTGCCAGAGCATCGTCAAGACGCGCAAAAGTGGACGGAGGCAGCCATCCTGCGAAGGCCGTGCGGTGCCGCTGCCACAGGGACAGGGCCTGACCGTCGGAGTCGGCCGTGAGGCGCGTCAGGCTTTGGACCAGCGCCGCGTCGGGCGCCGCGGGGACCAGCGTGGGGTGCGGCGAGGCGGGCGGCTTGAGCACCGATTCGAGGGCGTCCACCAGGGGCACGACCGCGTCCACCAGCAAGGCCACGGCGCGCTCCGTCTCGGCCTGGCTGCCGCCGTCGGCGATGCGTTCCAGCGCCAGGGCACGCTCGGCCAAGGTGCCGTGGCCCACGGTGCGCGCCAGGCCTTTCAGGGTGTGGCCTTCGCGGACCAGGGTGGCGCGGTCTTGCGCCTGCAAGGCTTGCGGCAGGCGCGGCAGCAGCTCGCGCACGTGCTGGACGAAGGCGTGCAGGGTTTGGCGGTACAGGCCGGCGTCGCCCGCGAAATAGGCCTCGGAGGCAGGGCGGTCCAGGCCAGGCACCTCGGGCCAGTCGAGGGCATCGGGGGCATCGGGCAGGTCGGCGCGGCGCAACACCTCCCCCGCGCGCGCTGCGGACGCGGCCTCCGGCGGCAGGGGCTCGGCGGCTGCACCGGCCACGGTGGCATGGCCCTGTGCGGTGGCCGGCACGTAGGGGCCGAGGGTGGCGTACAGGGTGAGCGGGTCCAGCGGCTTGGAGAGGTGCCCTCGCATGCCCAGGGCCAGGCAGCGTTCGCGCTCCTCGACCATGGCGTGTGCCGTCATGGCCAGCACCGGGATGTCGCACAGTGCCGGGTCCTGGCGGATGGCCTGCGTGGCTTGGTAGCCGTCCATCACGGGCATCTGCAAGTCCATCAAGATGACGTCGGGACGGGTACCCGCCCGGCGCAACAGGTCCAGCGCCTCCTGGCCGTGGCGCGCCACCGTCACCAGCGCACCACGGCGCATCAGCAGCTCGCTGGCAAGCTGCTGGTTGAGCATGTTGTCCTCCACCAGCAGCACGCGCAGGCCGTCCAGCCGCAGTCGCTCGTCCTGCGCTGCGGCGCGCCGGGCCGCATCCCCCGGCTGAGCGCCGAGCACGCGGGCCGGCACCACCGGCATCTGGATGCGGAAGGTGCTGCCCTGCGCCGGCTCGCTCTGCACCGCGATGTCGCCGCCCATGAGCGCCACCAAGCGGCGGGTGATGCTCAGGCCCAGCCCGGTGCCGCCGTAGCGGCGCGTGGTGGAGCCATCGGCCTGGGTGAACTCGCTGAACAGGTTCTGCAGCTGGTCCACGTTCATGCCGATGCCGGTGTCCTCGACCTCGATGTGCAACAACGCGCCGGAGGGCGTCCAGCCGCTCAGGCGCACGCGCAGCGTGACATGACCGCGTTCGGTGAACTTCACCGCGTTGGACAGCAAGTTGGCCAGCACCTGGCCCAGGCGCAGCGCATCGCCGTGGATCAGCCCGCGCTCGCCGAGCAGCTCGGGCGAGACGAACTCGCAGCGCAGCTCGATGCCCTTGTCCTGCGCGCGCTGGCGCACCATCATCATCGCGTCGTTGACCACCGCGTCGACGCGCATCGGCGCTGACTCCAGCGTCAGCTTGCCGGCCTCGATCTTGGAGAAATCCAGGATGTCGTTGATGACGCCCAGCAGCATTGCCGAGGCCGATTGCACCTTGCCCAGGTAGTCACGCTGCTGCTCGGTCAGGGGCGTTTGCAGGGCGAGGTGCGTCATGCCCACGATGGCGTTCATGGGCGTGCGGATTTCGTGGCTCATGTTGGCCAGGAACATGGACTTGGCCCGCGTGGCCGCCTCGGCCTGGTCGCGCGCCTCGCGCAACTCCTGTTGCGAGCGGGCGCGCTGGTTGACGTCGTCCTGCACGGCATGCGCCATGACGTTGAGCGTCACACCCAAGGTATCAAGCTCCTCGACCCATTTGTGGCGCCCCCCCGCGCGACTGGCGTAATCGCCCCGCGCCAGCCGGCGTGCGACATGGCCCAGCCGGTCGATGGGGCTGAGCACCCGGGTGCGCACGATGTACAGCGCCAGCAGCAGGCCAGGCAACAGGACCAGGTCCAGGCCGATGGTGATGACGATGTAACGGTCCAGCAGGGCCGAGGCCTGGCTGCGTTCGGCCGCCGTGCGGGCATCGGTGATCCGGCTGAGTTTGGACAAGGCCCGCGCCAGCTGGGCCGATTGCGCTTCGTACGCGACCGAATGCACCAGCTGCGTGGCGAAGGCCAGGTCCGGCTGGCCATCCGAGATGTAGGCGCGGCGTTTGGGGTCGTACAAGCCCTGGGTGGCGGCAAAAGCCACCTGCTCGGTCTTCTTGAGTTGTTCGGTGGCCTGCAGCACCGCCGCCACGGCATCGCGCTCCTCGCCCTTGAGGTCGAGTGCGTTCATGCGCGCCTGCAACGACACTTTGGGCGCGCCCTCCGGCAGAGCGTGCACGCGCAAGCCCGCGATGACCTCATTCCAGTACAGGACCGGGTCGGCGCCTGGCGGCGGCGCCTTGCGCCCCTCGCGGATGGCGAGCATGTCGTAGTAGTAGAGCAGGTAGCGCGAGGCGCCCGAGCTCGTGTAGGCGCTCACGAGGCGGCGCAGCATCACGGCTTCGTTCTGCAATTCGGACACGAGGCGCAGCGTGTCGGAGCGGCGCTGTGCCGCCTGCTCGGCCGACAGGTAGGCGCTGCGGATGAGCCAGAGGAAGGCGAAGTTCGCCAGCAGCGCCGCCACCACGAGCACAAAGAACCACCGCGACACCGTCCTGAGCTTCATGGCTGCAGGCGCCTTTCCGTTTTTGAGCCAGACCCCGCATCTTCCCGGAAAGCCACGCTGGCGACCATCCGGTCTCGCCCTGCCTGTTTGACCCGGTAGAACTTGGCCCGGTAGAACTTGGCCCGGTAGAACTTGCGGTCGACCATCAGGGCGTCGCCCACAAAGTTGAACGCGGCCCAAGGGCGTGCACGAAGCTGCCATGCCCCTGGGCTATGCTTGCCGCATGAAGATCATTGCACGCTGGCTGTTGCTCGCCGCCGCCCTCATGTTGCTGACCCAGTGGGACAGCGGCATCGAGGTGCGCAGCTATGGTTCGGCCATGCTGGCCGCGGCGGTCATCGGGCTGCTGAACGCCTTCGTGCGCCCCCTGTTGATCCTGCTGACCCTGCCCGTGACGGTGCTCACCCTGGGCCTGTTCCTGTTCGTCATCAACGCCTTGACCTTCCAGATGGCGTCGGGCCTGCTGGAGGGTTTCCAGGTGCATGGCTTTTGGCATGCGCTGTTCGGCTCGGTGCTCTACAGCCTGTGGGGCATCGTCATCGACGCGGCGTTGGAGCGCTTCTTCGGCCCGCGCGGCGGACTGCCACCGGGCTGAGGCCCGCCCGCGCACGAGGCCAGGGTCCTCAAAGCGGCGACAGGCGCCGGCGCACGCCCGCCAGGGCATCGCGCACGGTGGCGGCGCGCACCTGGGCGCGGTCGCCGTCGAAATGGTGGCAGGTGGCATGGGCCGGCGCGCCCTGCAAAGCCCACGCCACCCACACGGTGCCCACCGGCTTGTCGGCGGAGCCGCCCGTGGGGCCAGCGATGCCCGTCACGGCCACGGCCACCTCGGCGCGCGCGCGCTGCAGGGCACCTTGCGCCATCGCCAGGGCCACCGGCTCACTCACCGCGCCATGCTGGGCGATCAGTTCGGCCGGCACCCCCAGCAGCTCGGTTTTCGCCTCGTTGCTGTAGGTCACGAAGCCGCGCTCGAACCACGCGCTGGAGCCCGACAGGGCCGTACAGCTCGCCGCGATCAGGCCGCCCGTGCAGGATTCCGCCGTGGCCAGGCGCCAGCCGCGCGCCAACAGCAGCTCGGCCAGCGCAGACACCTCCTGCGCACACCCGGCGTCGGGGTCGGTGGGCGCGGCGGCTTGCGGTGAGGGGTTTGGGGTGTCGGCCATGGTGGACTTGCTCCGTTCAAAGCAGGTGGGAGGGTGAGCACAAGAGTGGGCGAGCGCGCAGGCGCAGCGGCGCCGCACGCTCAACTCAGCAGACCGGCGCCCACGCCGCCCTGGCGCACCGCCACGGCGAGGGCCAGCACGATGAGGGTGCACAGTGCGGCCACAAGATCGTCGAGCATGATGCCGAAGCCCTGGCGCCAACCGATGTGGCCGCCGGCGCGCGGCTTGAACAGGCCATCGGCCCAGGCCACCGGGCCCGGCTTGGCCGCATCGAAGTAGCGGAAGGCCACGAAGGCCAGCAGTTGGCCGCGCCAATCCACGGGCGAGATCATCCACAAAATCAGCCAGAACGCCCAGATCTCGTCCCACACCACCGAGCCGGGGTCCGCCACGCCCAGGCTGCGCGCCGTGTGCGTGCAGGCCCAGCAACCGACGCACCAGCCTGCGGCCAGCACCAGCGCCCACACTGCGTCGGCCTGCGGGCCGCTGCCAATGGCGTGCTGCAGCGCCAGGAAACTGGCCCAGCCCCACAGTGTGCCCACCGTGCCGGGCGCCATGGGGCTCAGGCCACTGCCCAGGCCGAACGCCAGGAGGTGGGCCGGGTGGCGCCACATCAGGGCGGCGGTGGCGCGGCGGGGTGGGGTGGGCGGCAAGGGGTCGGACACCGTCATGGGGCCTCGTGGGGGTCTGGGTGGGCGGCCGGGCCAGGAGCGGCGCGGAAGTGGTCGAACGAGGTCCAGCGGTTCGCCAGCGGCACAGCCGCCTGCCCTGCCGCAGCGCCATCCACCTCGCCCGTGCCCCGCCACAGGCGCAAGCCGGGCTCGCCGGGCGCGCCCGGTGTCGCGCTGTCAACGATGTGGCACGCGCCGGTAATGCGGCCGATGCGGCTGAGCACCAAGCCGAGCTGCGCACCCAGGGCAGCCACCTCGGCGCGGCGCGCTGGCGGTGCGGTGAACACGAGTTCGTAGTCGTCGCCGCCCGCCAAGATGCAGTCCAGCTGTTCGTGCCGGGGCCGCGCGGCCAGCCATGGGCTCAGCGGCAGGGCATCGGTGAACAGATCGGCCGACACCCCGCTGCGCCGCAGGATGTGGCCCAGGTCGCCCAGCAGACCGTCGGAGACGTCGATGGCCGCCGTGGCCAGGCCGCGCAGGCCCAGCCCCAAGGCCACACGGGGCTGCGGGCACTCCATGGCCAGGCGGCAGGCGTCGAAGGCCTCGGCCGAGAGGCTGGGGTGCAAGGTGCCGCGGAAGGCCTCCAGTGCCAGGCGCGCCTCACCGGGGTAGCCGCTGACCCAGAGCTCATCGCCCGGCCGCGCGCCGCTGCGCAGCAAGGCGCCGCCCGCCGGCACCTCGCCGAACACCGTGATGCCGATGGCCAGCGGCCCGGCCGTGGTGTCACCGCCGACCAGCTCGCAGTCATGTTCGTCGGCCAAATCCAGCAAACCGCGCGCAAAACCGGCCAACCAAGCCTCATCCACTCGGGGCAGGGTGAGCGCCAGGGTGAAACCCAGGGGGCGGGCGCCGCACGCGGCCAGGTCGGACAAATTCACGGCCAGGGCCTTGTGCCCCAGCCGGGCGGGGTCCACGGTTGGCAGGAAATGCCGCCCCTCCACGAGGGTGTCGGTCGACACCGCCAGCTGCATGCCGGACGCAGGGGCCAGCACGGCGCAGTCGTCGCCATTGCCGACCACGGCGCGGCGCGGCCCCCGGCCAACGGGGCGCACGAAGTACTTGGCAATGAGGTCGAATTCACCCAGGCTCATGGGCCGGATTGTCGCCTGCGCGTCAGCAAGCAGGCGGCATGTCCTCACGCCGACGCCAACCCATTGCGCACAAGATGTGGAGGTCCACACGCCCAGATGCCGTGAAGTTCCTAGAATCGGGGGTCTGGCACCGCCGGCCACCCCGGCCCGCCAGGCTTCCAGCACATCCAGGCAATCAAAGGCAATCACCGCATGACCACGCCCGAACAACAACGCGCCGAGCTCAAAAAGGCGGCGCTGGAGTACCACGAGCATCCCAAACCGGGCAAGCTCGCCATCAGCGCCACCAAGCAGCTGACCAACCAACGTGACCTGGCCTTGGCCTACTCGCCCGGCGTGGCCGCGCCCTGCGAGGAAATCGTCGAGAACCCCTCGGCCGCGTTCAAGTACACGAGCCGGGGCAACCTGGTGGCCGTCATCACCAACGGCACGGCCGTGCTGGGCCTGGGCGACATCGGCCCGCTGGCGGCCAAGCCCGTCATGGAAGGCAAGGCCGTCCTGTTCAAGAAGTTCTCCGACATCGATGTGTTTGACATCGAGATCAACGAGAAGGACCCGGACAAGCTCGTCGACATCATCGCCAGCCTGGAGCCGACGTTTGGCGGCATCAACCTCGAAGACATCAAGGCCCCCGACTGCTTCTACGTCGAGCGCAAGCTGCGCGAGCGCATGAAGATCCCCGTGTTCCACGACGACCAGCACGGCACCGCCATCGTCGTGGGCGCCGCCCTGCTCAACGGCCTGAAGGTCGTCGGCAAGGACATCAAGCAGGTCAAGCTGGTCACCTCCGGCGCCGGTGCGGCCGCCCTGGCCTGTCTGGGCCTGCTGGTCAAGCTCGGCGTGCCGCGCGAAAACATCTGGGTGACGGACCTGGCGGGCGTGGTCTATGAGGGCCGCACCGAACTGATGGACCCGGACAAGGCCTTCTTCGCGCAGAAAACCGAACAGCGCAAGCTGGCCGAAGTCATCGAAGGCGCCGACATCTTCCTGGGCCTGTCCGCCGGCGGCGTGCTCAAGCCCGAGATGGTGGCCAAGATGGCCGCCAAGCCCATCATCTTCGCCCTGGCCAACCCCACACCCGAGATCCTGCCCGACGAGGTCAAGGCCGTGCGCGACGACGCCATCATGGCCACCGGCCGCAGCGACTTCCCCAACCAGGTCAACAACGTCCTGTGCTTCCCCTACATCTTCCGCGGGGCGCTGGACTCCGGCGCGACCACCATCACCGATGAGATGGAAATCGCGGCCGTGCACGCCATTGCCGAGCTGGCCCAGGCCGAGCAAAGCGACGTGGTCGCCGCGGCTTACGCTGGCGTGACGCTGAGCTTCGGTCCCGAGTACCTGATCCCCAAGCCCTTCGACCCGCGCCTGATGATGAAGATCGCGCCGGCCGTGGCGAAGGCCGCCGAGGAATCCGGCGTGGCCCTGCGCCCGGTCAGCGATTTCGTTGCGTACACGGAGAAGCTGCAGAGCTTCGTCTACGCCTCCGGCACGACGATGAAGCCCATCTTCAGCGTGGCCAAACGCGCCAAGAACAAGCGCATCGCCTACGCCGAGGGTGAGAACGAAGGCGTGCTGCGCGCCGCCCAGATCGTGGTGGACGAGAACGTCGCACGCCCGACCCTGATCGGCCGCCCGGGTGTCATCCAGGAGCGCATCGAGCGCTTCGGCCTGCGCCTCAAACCCGGCGTGGACTACGACGTGGTCTCCACCGAGAACGACCCACGCCACCGCGACTACTGGCAGGCGTACCACCGCCTGGCCGAGCGCAAGGGCGTGACCGAGCAGATGGCCAAGATCGAGATGCGCCGCCGCCTGACGCTGATCGGCTCGATGCTGCTGCACATGGGCGAGGTCGATGGCCTGATCTGCGGCACCTGGGGCAACACGGCCCTGCACCTGCACTACATCGACCAGGTGATCGGCAAGCGCCCGGGCGTCAAGACCTACGCGGCCATGACGGGCCTGATCCTGCCGGGCCGCACGGTCAACCTGCTGGACACGCACATCAACTACGACCCCACGGCCGAGCAACTCGCCGAAGTCACGGTGATGGCGGCCGAGGAAATGATGCGCTTCGGCCAGCGCCCGAAGGCCGCGCTGCTGTCGCACTCGAACTTTGGCTCCAGCAACCAGCCCTCGGCCGTGAAGATGCGCGAGGCGCTGGCGTTGATCCAGGAGCGCGCGCCCTGGCTGGAGATCGACGGCGAAATGCACGGTGACACCGCTCTGGACGCCGGCTACCGCGCCCAGCTGATGCCGCGCAGCACGCTGACGGGCGAGGCCAACCTGCTGGTCTGCCCGAACATCGACGCGGCCAACATCGCCTACAACCTGCTGAAGGTGGCGGCGGGCAACAACATCGCGCTGGGGCCGGTGCTGCTGGGCGCGGCCAAGCCGGTGTGCATCCTGACGCCCTCGGCCACCGTGCGCCGAATCGTCAACATGACGGCCATGACCGTGGCAGACGCCAACGCGGTGCGCTGAACGCCAAACGCCGCGCTTATAGCACAGCGAAGCGGAAGCTGGCCAGAAGGCCCCGCCCGCCCCGTCCAGGGGTGGCGGGGCCTTGAGCTTTTCGGCTCGCTTCTATACCATATTGGCTTTGATGAAGAGCTGCATGGCTGACCTCACGAGACTGCTGGCACGGGCGCTCACACGGCTGCGCCAAGGCCACGAACCCTGTGCGCCAAAGCACGACACGGCCGGCCTCTTCCACCCCTTGGGCACCCCCCGCCCCACCGATGCGCACGCCACGAGCCAGCGCACGGCATGGCAGGTGTTCGGGATGGCGGGACTGCTGTGCTTCGGCTTGTGGGCGAGTGCGCCGGCCCAGGCACGCGGCGGGTCGGACGGGCAGGCACCGACGGAGGTGGCTCAGCGCAACGCTGCGCTTGATACCGTTGTGCCCTTGTCGGCCCTGCCGCGCCAGGCGCAGGACGTGCACCAGCGCATCCTGGCGGGGGGCCCGTTCCGCTACGCCAAAGATGGTGTGGTGTTCGGCAACCGCGAGCGCCTGCTGCCTCGCCAGCCACGCGGCTTTTATCGGGAGTACACCGTGCCCACGCCGGGCGAACGTGACCGCGGAGCGCGGCGCATCGTCTGCGGAGGTAAAGAAGTTCGACAACCTGAAACTTGTTTCTACACCGGGGATCACTACGCCAGTTTCCAGACCATCGACCCCCGACACTGACCTCGCTCTTTGATGTCCGGCGCCCTGCGCCGTTGCTCTTTTCCCTCTGACCCCTAACCTTGCCCGCCAGGGCGCTGACGCCGTTCAACGCACCTTGGGCACCAAGCGATCATGTTGTTGCAATCCGTTCGACCCAACATCGTTCAATCCATCCGGGCTTTCCGTCCGGAAGACTTGCAACAGGCCGCCAACGCGGTGGGCCACCACTTCCTGTACACCAACCTGAGCGGCGCCCAGGGCAAGCAGGACGTGCTGGACATCATTGCGCGCGACTTCCTCTTCCCTGACCACTTCGGCAGGAACCTCGATGCCCTGTACGACTGCATCACCGACCTGGTCCACAAGTCGGGCCCTCAGCCGGGCTTCGTGGTCGTGCTGGAGCTGATCCCCGGCGGCAACGTGGACCGCGAAACCCGCGAGCAGCTGCTGGACGCCTTCCGGGACGCCGCCGATTACTGGGGCGAGCGCAAGATCCCGTTCCGCGTGTTCTATTCCATCGCCGTGTCGGGCAAGGAATCGGCCGGCAACTGGGATAAGGCCGAGGTGGCACAGAACGACCCGAACGTGAAACCCCCGAAGGTCTCCAAGAACACCCCGGCCCCGATGGTCATGAACCTGCCGCCCATGAGCAGCGTGTTCGACACCTCGGCGCTGCTGGTCGCGGCCTGAGCCCGCGGGCGACACACCGCGCCAAGACGACGGCCCGCCTTGTGCGGGCCGCGTCGTTTCCGCAGGCCTTGGTCGCTGAGCGCCCTCAGCGCCCAGCCCGCGCCCGCCAGGCGTCGAGCTGCTCGGCCCAACCCTGCTGCCGGCCGAGGTAGCCCGGCACCACCGCGGCCATCGCGGTGGGCGTGATGCCGAGCTCAGCGAAGCCAGGCTGACGTCCGCTCAGCACATTGGGCACGCGCATCGAATCGAGGTTGTCGGTGGACATCAGCGGCTCGCCGGGCAGGCAAGCCATCAGCTTGGCTTGCAAGCGCCCGGCCGCCATCGGCAGGGGCAGCACTGGGCGCTCATGCCCGCTCCAGCGGCCCGACAGGCGCACCAACTCGCCCAGCGTGCAGACATCGGGGCCACCCAGCTCGTAGGTGCGCCCAGCCGTGCTGGGGTCCAGCAAGCAGCGCACGATGGCCGTGGCCACATCCTCCACCCACACGGGCTGGAAGCGGGCGTCGGCGCCGGCCAGCGGCATCACCGGGAACAGGCGCAGCAAGCTGGCGAACAGGTTGAGGAAGCTGTCGTGGGCGCCGAAGATCACGCTGGGGCGCAAAAGGGTGAGCGCCAGCCCCGGCACGCGCAAGGCCTGCTCGGCTTCGGCTTTGGTGCGCAGGTAGTGGGAGGGCGCGGCCCCCGCGTCATCTGGCACGCCCAGGGCGCTCACATGCACCACACGCTGCACGCCGGCCTTGGCGCAGGCTTCGCCCAGGCGCTGGCACAGGCCCACGTGCGCGGCCTCGAAGGCCTGCGGCGTGCCATGCAAGATGGCGACCAGGTTGACCACCGCGTCGGCGCCATCGAGCAGGCGGGCCAGGGTCGCGTTGTCGTGCACATCGGCTTGCAGCACATCGACCTGCGGCAGGGGGAAGAGGTGCTTGCCGCGTTCGCGCTTGCGGCTGGGCACGATCAGGCGTGCGCCGCCGAACGCCGGGTGGGCGCTGAGCTGCTCGCACAGGGCCCGGCCGACGAAACCCGTGCCACCAAGGATGAGGATGCGTTTCATGTGCTTGCTCCGATGCTGCATGGACAAGGTGTGGCGGGGCGAGGAAGGAGCCCTCGCCACCGCGGCGCTTCAGGGCAGGTCGCTCTCAGGCGGTGGCGCATTGCCGGCGCGCGGCCCCACGGTCGCGCCCAGGCGGGCCTTCACGGACAGCGCCCGTCCGTGCAGGATATGCGCATACACGGTCGCGTTCGACAACACTTTCTTGACATAGTCGCGCGTTTCATTGAACGGGATGTTCTCGACCCAGGCGGCCGCGTCCAGGCGATTGCCCTCGCGCCAGCGGCGAGGCCGCGACGGCCCGGCGTTGTAGGCCGCAGCGGCCAGGGCCTGGGCGCCCTGGAAGTCGTCCAGCACAAGCTTGAGGTAGCCGGCGCCGATGCGCAGGTTGGTCTGCCGGTCGGTGATCTGCTCTGGCTTGAAGTCGATGCCGAGCTTGCGTGCCGTCCAGGCGGCGGTGGCCGGCATGACCTGCATCAGGCCGGCCGCGCCGACGGTGGATTTGGCCGCGACGATGAAGCGCGACTCCTGTCGGATGAGGCCGTACATGTAGGCCGGGTCGAGGCCCACCTCGCTGGCCGCGGCCAGCACGTCTTCCCGGAACGGGGTCGGGTAGCGCTGGCGCAGGTCGATTTCCTGGCGGGTGCGCTCACTGGAGTTGATGCAGCGGTCCCAGATTTCGCGGCGGCAGGCTTCCTCGGCCACCGCCAGCAGCTCCCGGTCGCTCAAGCCCCCGGGCTTGCCCCAGGTGAGGGTGAAGTTCCACTCGCGCACGGCCTCGCTGCGCCAGCCCAGGGCCAGCATGCGCAGGGCGCGGTCCACCCCCGGCAGGGCGCGGGCCTGGGCCATTTCGGCCTCGGTCAGGGGCGCGGGGCGGGCCGGCTCACGCGCCGGCGTGCGGTGCAGGGCCTCGGCCGCCAGCTGGCCGTAGAAGGTCAAGGGGTTGGCCACCCGGCCCAGCAGCTCGTGGGCCTGTTGTCGGGCAGCGTCCGGCGACGGATGCACCGCTGCGCCGGCGGGCTGCGCCTTGGCCCGCGCCAACAGCGCCTGTGCCTTCCAGTACTGCCAGGCGGCATCCTGTTGCTGCTCGGGTGCCATGGCCTCGATGCCAGCCTCCACCAGGCTCCATCGCGCGGGGGAGCCCCCGGTGGCCGAGCGCAGCCCGGCGCGGACCATCCAGGCCAGCGTTTCTGGCGACCACGCCGCCGCCAGGCGCGAGGCCTCGCCGCGCCACTCGCCGGTGCTGGCGGCCACGGCGCGGTCGGCCAGGGCGCGCTCGAAATAAGCCGGCGCCTCGGGCAGCAGGCGCCACGCTGCCGAGCGGCCCACCTGCGCCCAGGCCCAGGCGGCCTCCTCGGCGCGCCAGTGCCAGCGCTCGCGCAAGGGCTGGCCCTCCAGGGCCTGTGCGGCCGCGGCCGGGTCGATGCCCGCCCAGCGGATGAGCGCCAGCAGGTTCAAAGGCCCCTCCAGCTCCGGCGGCAGACCGACCGGGATGGGCGCCAGCGTGGGCTTGGCCGGGGCTTTCTTTGCGGCCTTGCCGTGCTTGCCGCCTTTGGCGTGCGTGCCAGCCCGGCCCTTGCCTGCGCGGGCGCTGTCCGGGCCGATGCTGGCGCCCGGCGCGTGCTCGCCGTTGTCGCCCGCAGGCAGCCGGGCGGCAGACGCCGGCGGCATCAGGAAGGCTTGGGGCTGCGCCATCAGCCGGTTGACGGCCTGCACCACGGTGTCGCCGAGGAGACGCGCGCTTTGTTGCACCGCCCGCGGCTTGTCGGCCTCGATGGACAAGCGCAGCTTGCGCCAGACGTCGGCGCGGCTGAGCACGCCCGCGTCCAGCAAGGTCTTGGCCATGGCATCGCAGCCAAAATCGGCGTCCTTCTGGTTCCACCAGGCTTGGCGGGCTTGCTCGCGCCAATCACCGGGGCCCTCCATCGGGGTGCGCGTCTGGTGGCGCGCCAGCACGCCCAGGCAGCTGACTTCGCGGTCGTCGTTCATGCGGAAGCTGGGCTGGATGCGCAGGAACACAGGCCAGTTCTGGCGCCGCCCCAGCTCCAGCAGCCAGTCGTTGCGGGCGCGGTCGGCCACGTAACTGTCGGGCCAGCGCGCGAGGAACTCATCCACCTCGGCGGGGCCGATGTCGACCAGGCGCAGCTGGAAGTACCAGTAATCGGCCCATGGCGCCAAAGGGTGCTGGGCGGCGATGAGCGCATCGCGGTCGGCCAGCAGGCGCGCCCGGTCCCGCAGGCGCAGCGCCTCTCGGGCATCGCCCACCAGGCGGTCGTCGAACAACGCCGCCTGTGTGGCCGGCTGAGGCACCGTCTGCGCCTGGGCGGGTGTCAGCGGCGTGGCCCAGGCCACCAGAGCGGCGCCCATGGCGGCCCATGTGATCGCCCAACCGCGCCCGCGGCGGGACGCATACTTCAGCGTGTCTCTCAAAATCTGTGTGTCCATTCTCGATGTCTGAGCCCTCATCCCCGACGGCGGCAACGGCCACCGCCTCCGCAGATGCGGCGTCCGCGCCCGTTGACGAACGCACCGCGCTGCGCCAGCGCCTCCTGCAGGCCCGCCGAGCCTGGGCCGACACCCCAGCGTTCGCGCCAGCGCACGAGCGGGTGCAGACCCACCTCATGCGGGTGCTGGCCCAGCTGGAGCCCGACTGCCTGGGCGTGTATTGGCCCCTTCCGGGCGAATTTAACCCAAGGGATGCCGCCCTCCAGGCCAAAGCCCTCTGGGGATGCCACCTGGCCTTGCCTTTTGCCCGCAAATCGCCCCGCGAGATGCAATTCCTGGCCTGGGGCGGAGAGGCACCCGTGCGCCGGGACGAGTGCGGCATCCTCACCGCCAACGGCGAGCCGGTCGTGCCAGACGTGGTCCTGGTGCCCTGCGTGGGCTTCACCGACGAAGGCCTGCGGCTGGGCTACGGCGGCGGCTACTTCGACCGCTACCTGGCGGCCCATCCGGAGGTGACTGCGGTGGGCCTGGGCTGGGAGTTGGGCCGGCTCAGCGAGGACATGCTGAAGCCCCAGGCCCATGATCAACCCTTGGTCGGCGTGATCACGGAAGGCAACACCGGGCCATGACGTGTCACGTTTGACGCCCCTCAGACGCGGGGTGATGGGTGTGAACCCTGAGCGTTATGCGGCGAGCAGCAGGGAAGATGACAACCATGACTCGCCAGGGCGCCACAGAACGCCCGACATCACACACACCAAGGACGTGAACATGACACTGATCAAGCATTTCGCCGTGTTGTCCATCGCCGCTGTTGCCAGCGTCGCTTCGGCCGCCACCCAGCCCCTCAACGCCATCACCGACTCCTACGTCACGCTCGACACCGCCGTATTGGCGCAGAACTCGTTCACGGCTTCTGCCCTGGGCAACTCGACCTACAACAGCACCACCGGCAAGTTGACCGACGCCATCGCATCGGTGTCGACGCTCACGAACCCCGGCCCACTGACCGTGCAGTACGACAGCGCCTCCGGCCTGTCCCTGAAGGGCTCCTTGGCGGGCTTGGGCGTCACCGTCAACATGACGAACTTCTCGTACGACGCTGGCACCAACACGTTGTTCGGCAACCTGGTTGTCAACACCCTGCTGGGCGGCAAGACATACACCAACCAGGCCATCCTGGTGGCTGGCACCGAAGTCGGCACCCTGGGCAGCAACAGCATCGACAGCGTGACGAGCTCCACCACGGCCCGTGACCTGAACTTCACGCTCAGCAACTTCACCATGGCCGCCGATCTGACCACCCAGCTGGGCACCCTGGCCCCGCAGTTCGCCTGGCTGCCCTCGGCCGTGAAGACCGTGGTCGCTTACACCAAGCCCACCGCCGCCGCCGTGCCCGAGCCCGGCACCTACGCCCTGATGGGCCTGGGCCTGGTTGGCATCGCTGCCGTCTCGCGCCGCCGCCAAGCCGCCAACAGCTGATCGCTGTTCGCTGCGGGCACGGAAAAGCTCCCCTTGGGGAGCTTTTTTCATGGGCGTGCGGGAGGCGCTCAGAAGCGGTAACCGATGCCCACGCCGAACAGCACCGGGTCCACCTTGAAGGTGCCCAGCTTGGTGCCTTCTGCCGTCACGTCCGTGCTGATCTTGACCTTCTTGACATCCACGTTCAGGAACCAGCGATCGGCCAGCTGGATGTCGGCGCCCAGGCCGAAGGCGAAGCCGAAGCTGCTCTTGTCGATCTTCGCTGCGCCGTCCAGGATCTTCACACTGGAGAAGCGGGTGTAGTTGATGCCGGCGCCAGCGTACGGACGCACCGTGCCTTCCGGGTTGAAGTGGTACTGCACCGTCAGGGTGGGCGGCAGGTGCTTGAGGCTGCCGATGTCCTGGCCGTTCATGCTGACTTCCTGGCGCTGCGGGTAGGTCAGGACCAGTTCGGCCGCGATGTTGCGCGTGAAGAAATAAGTGACGTCGACCTCAGGCAGGGACTTGTCGTTGATGGCCAGGCCATCGACGTTGCCGCCGTTCTCGGGGCTCAGGTGCACCGCGCGCGCACGCACCAGCCAGGGGCCTTCGGCGGTCTGGGCCATGGCGGAGGCGCTCAGGGTGGACAGGGCACACAAAGCCAGGGCGGCTGCGGCGGAGCGGGTCAGAGCGGAGGTTTTGGTCATGGTGGGGTCCTTCTTCTGCGGGGGTTCGCGGCGACGCGGACTGCGTTTCGCCATGAACCCATTGCATCAGTGGGAACCCGCACGCCGATTGACTCAGCGCAAGCCGCTCAAGCCAACCCTGCTGCCATGAGGGCCATTGAGGTTACTTTTTGACGCACATCAGTTCCGGCGCCGGGCGCGGCGCCAAACCGATGCGTTTGGGCAACGCCCTCACCAACCCAGGCGCTCGCAGATGGCCTTGACCGTGGTGGCCTGGTTCATCGTGTAGAAGTGCAGGCCCGGCACACCAGCGCAGCGGAGCTGGTCGCACAGGTCGGTGACCACATCGAGGCCGAAGGCCTGGATGGAGGCCTTGTCATCGCCGAAACCTTCCAGGCGGGTGCGGATCCAGCGAGGCACCTCGGCGCCACAGGCATCCGAGAAACGCAGCAGCTGGCTGGCGTTGGTGATGGGCATGATGCCCGGCACCACAGGGATGCTGGCGCCCGCCTTCTCGGCCTCGTCGACGAAGCGGAAGTAGGCGTCGGTGTTGAAGAAATACTGGGTGATGGCGACATCGGCCCCCGCCTTGACCTTGGTGACGTAGGCCTGCAGGTCGGCCTGCGGGTTGCGGGCCTGGGGGTGCATTTCGGGGTAGGCGCCCACCTCGATGTGGAAGTGGCTGCCGGTTTCCTCGCGGATGAAAGCCACCAGCTCGCTGGCGTACTTGAACTCGCCGAAACCGCCGTAGCCGCTGGGCAGGTCGCCGCGCAGGGCCACGATGCGCTTGACGCCGTCGGCCTTGAACTGCTGCAACTGCTCGCGCACGGACGCCTTGCTCGCGCCGATGCAGGAGAAGTGCGGGGCGGCATCGAAGCCTTCGGCCAGGATGGCGCGCACGGTCTGGATGGTGCCGTCTTGCGTGGAGCCGCCCGCGCCATAGGTCACGGAGCAGTACTCGGGCTTGAGCGGGTAGAGCTGCTGGCGCACGGCGGCGAGCTTGTCGGCGCCTTCTGGGGTCTTGGGCGGGAAGAACTCCAGGCTGATGGGCAGGCGATGCTGGGTGGTCATGGGGATGTCGGCAGAAGTCAGGCGGCCACGGGCGACTGCGCCCAGATGAAGAATTCGAGGTTGCCATCGCCCCCGGCGATCGGGCTGGCAAAACCTTGGTGGACCTTCCAGCCCAGGTCGGTGCAAGCGCGGCGCACCATGTCGCGGGCACGGGCGTGCTGGGCGGGGTCTTTCACCACGCCGCCCTTGCCGACGTGTTCCTTGCCCACTTCGAACTGCGGTTTGATCAGCAGGACGGCTTGTCCCCCCGGCTTCAACCAGGGGCCGAGGTGCGGCACGATCTTGGACAGCGCGATGAAGGACAGGTCGGCCACGATGAGGTCAAACCCCTCGGCCGGGGCGTGGTCGCGCAACGGGCTGTCTTCCAGCTCACGGGCGTTGACGTTTTCCAGGCAGACCACGCGCTCATCGGCCTTGAGCTTGTCGTGCAGCTGGCCATGCCCCACCTCGATGCCCACCACGCTGGCTGCGCCTTGCGTGAGCAAAACGTCGGTGAAGCCGCCGGTGCTCTGGCCCACGTCGAGGCAGACCATGCCATTGACGTCCAGGCCCACATGGGCCAGGGCGCCCTCGAGCTTCAGGCCAGCGCGGGACACCCAGCGCAACTCGTCGTCGTTGGTGACGCGCAATGCCGCGTCCTCGGGCAGATCCTCGCCGGCCTTGCGCAGCGTGGTCCAGCCCTTGGGGCCGAGCCATTGCGCAGCGCCGGCCTCCACCAGTCGGTGGGCGGCGGAGCGGGTGGGCGCGTGCCCTCCGGCGACGAGCAGTTGGTCGGCTCTTGGCATTCAATTCCTTGTGGGGTCCGCGCGGCACTCACGCACCGCGCGCTTCAGATCCTGCAAACCACCGCGGAGCCGGCTTGGCCGGGCCGCTGGTGGTTGCCCCCCGATTTTGGAAACCAGGGGGGCGGCCGAAGGCCGCAGGGGGTGGTCAGTACCGATAGGTGTCGGGCTTGAAGGGGCCCTGCTTGCTCACGCCGATGTAGGCGGCCTGCTCGTCGGTCAGCTCGGTGAGCTGGGCATTGAGTGTCACCAGCTGCAGACGGGCCACCTTTTCATCGAGGTGCTTGGGCAGCACGTAGACCTTGCCGCTCTCGTACGCCTCGGGGCGGGTGAACAGCTCGATCTGCGCGATGGTCTGGTTGGCAAAGCTCGACGACATCACGTAGCTGGGGTGGCCCGTGCCGCAGCCCAGGTTCACCAGGCGGCCCTTGGCCAGCATGATGATGCGCTTGCCCGGCTTGCCATCCACACTCGGGAAGATCACGTGATCGACCTGCGGCTTGATCTCTTCCCAGGTGCACTTGGCCTCAAGCTCGGCCACGTCGATCTCGTTGTCGAAGTGACCGATGTTGCACACGATGGCGTTCTCCTTCATCGCCTCCATGTGCTTGTAGGTGATCACGCTCTTGTTGCCGGTGGCGGTCACGAAGATGTCGGCCTTGTCGGCGGCGTAGTCCATGGTGACGACGCGGTAGCCTTCCATGGCGGCCTGCAGGGCGTTGATGGGGTCGATTTCCGTGACCCACACCTGGGCGCTCAGGGCGCGCAGGGCCTGGGCCGAGCCCTTGCCCACGTCACCGTAACCGGCCACCACGGCGATCTTGCCAGCGATCATCACGTCGGTGGCGCGCTTGATGCCATCCACCAGCGATTCGCGGCAGCCATAGAGGTTGTCGAACTTGGACTTGGTGACCGAGTCGTTGACGTTGATGGCGCGGAACATCAGGGTGCCTTTGGCCGACATCTCGTTCAGGCGGTGCACGCCCGTGGTCGTCTCTTCGGTCACGCCGATGATCTCGGCGCCCTTGCGGCTGTACCAGGTCGGGTCGACGGCCAGCTTGGCCTTGATGGCGGCGAACACGATGCGCTCTTCTTCCGAGCCCGGGTTGGCCAGCACGGAGATGTCCTTTTCGGCGGCCTTGCCCAGGTGCATCAGCATGGTGGCGTCGCCACCGTCGTCCAGGATAATGTTGGGGCCTTCGCCCTTCGAGCCCTTGGGGCCAAATTCGAAGATGCGGTGGGTGTAGTCCCAGTACTCTTCCAGCGACTCGCCCTTGTACGCGAACACGGGTGTGCCGTTGGCCACCAGGGCGGCGGCGGCGTGGTCTTGCGTCGAGAAGATGTTGCACGAGGCCCAGCGCACTTCCGCGCCCAGGGCTTGCAGGGTTTCGACCAGCACGCCCGTCTGGATGGTCATGTGCAGCGAGCCGGTGATGCGGGCGCCCTTCAAGGGCTGGCTGGCGGCGTATTCCTTGCGGATGGCCATCAGCGCGGGCATCTCGTGCTCGGCGATGGTCAGCTCTTTGCGGCCCCAGTCGGCCAGGGACATGTCGGCAACGACGCAGTCGACGCCTTGGAAAGAGGTTTCGAGGGATTTCAACACAGCGTTCATGGACTCAGCTCCGAAGTGAAGTTCGAATGCCGCCGTGTGCTGCAGGGGAAGCCGCCTGCCGGCGCGCGATTGCAAGGGCGCGCGAGCCTGAAGCGGGAGTGACTCACCCAGCGGGACACATGCGGGTGAGCGCCGTTGCAAGAAAGGACGCTTCCGAGCCTGGGGACGGTGCTGTCTGAACAGGTTCAGTGGCAGCCCGAGCCTTGCAACGCTCCTCGGAAGAGTTTGGATTATAGGGCGGGCTCGCCGTCTTGTCCCGCCAAAACCACACGGTTGCGGCCGGCCAGTTTGCCCTCGTACAAAGCGCGGTCAGCCCGCACCAGGGCTTGCTCGATGGACTCGTCTCGCTGCAGCAAGGCCACGCCCAGCGTGATCGACACGCCCAGCGCCTCACCGGCCAGGTTCTGCCCGGCCAGGGCCTGCACAGCGTGGCGCAAGCGCTCGCACACGCGGACGGCCTCCTCCTCTTCGGTGGCGGGCAGCAGCAGCAGGAATTCCTCGCCGCCCCAACGGGCCACGTGGTCCACCTCGCGCACCCCTTCGCGCAACACGCGGGCGATGGCGCGCAGGGCCGTGTCGCCCACCGCGTGGCCGTGCTGGTCGTTGATGCGCTTGAAGTGGTCGACGTCGCCGATGACGATCGCCAAGGGCCGACCGCCGCGCTGGAACACCGCCGCCTCGTGCTGCGCGACCTCCATGGCGAAGCGCCGGTTGCGCAACTGCGTCAGCGGGTCGGTGCAAGCGAGTTCGCGAAGCCCGTCTTCGGCGCTGCGCACCATGCGGTAGTACAGGGTGGCCAGCAAACCCAAGATCAGCAAAGTGGCCGCCTGGTTGAAATGGTGCAGGAGGGCGAGGGTGTGCGGCGGCACCGCCAGGGGCGGGACGGCCTCGCGGTACACCATGTCGAGCCCCATGTAGTACGCGCCGGCCAACACCGCCGCCAGCGCTTTCAGCGCCGGGCTGAAAACGGTGCTGACGATGGCCACCGGGATGATCAGGACCAGGTAGTGGTGGAAGCCGCTGGACCAGCCGATGAGGGCCGTGGCCACGCTGCCGTGCAACAGGATTTCCACGGCCATGAGCAGCAAGGCCAACTGGGTGCGCCCCTGCTGCGTGAGCAGGGCAGTGAGCGCGTACACCAGCACGCTGGCCACATTGGCACGCGCCATGGCGCCCACGCCGATGGCATCGAACAGGAAAATGAAGCAGAGGTGGGCCAACCCTGCGATGACCGACGTCGCCAGCAACAGGCGAGGGAACACCGCGGACGCCGCCGCGAGCGGCGACACAGCCCAACGGGTTTGCATCATGGGATTCACGCCTGCGCCTGCCTCTCTGTGGGTGTCGCGGTCTGAGCGGAATGATACGCGACACACTCATTGGACACCCAGAAGCGGGAAATGTCTTGAGAACATGGTCCGTGTGGCCCCGATGTCACGCCCAGGCTTCATGACCGATTCACGGCGCCTGCCTAAATTGCCATCACACGGTTCCTGGCGAACCACCCCGTTTGTGACATGCACACCCTGTCTGGAGATCCCATGAAGTTCCACAAGCTTTCCGCCCTGGTGCTGGCCCTGAGCACCGTTGGCGTCGCCCAAGCCGCGCCCTTCACCGCTGGCAACCTGCTGATCGAGCGGGTCGGCACCGGCACCAGCCCCCTGACCAACGCCGCCACTGCCGTGATCGTGGACGAGTACACCACTTCCGGCACCTTGGTGCAGTCGGTGGCCTTGCCCACCTCGGGCGCCAACCAGACCACGACCAGTGGCACCGCCACGTCGGAAGGTCTGCTGAACCTGAGCGCCGACGGCAAGACGCTGCTGGTCCCGGGCTACAGCGCCCCCGTCGGCACCGCCACCATCGCATCCAGCACCGCCACGACCGCCCCCCGCGAGTCCACCCAAATCTCGATGGCAGGCACCGTGGTCAACTCGGTCAGCTTTGGCGGCCTGCTCAGCGGCAACAACATCCGTTCCGTCGCTTCCGTGGACGGCGTGAACATCTATGGCGCCGGCGGCAACGGCATCGTGTACGCACCGGCGGGTGGCGCTGCCGTGTCGCTGTCCACGACCAACGCCCGCGCCCTCGAGATCGCCGGCAACCAGCTGTACTACAGCACCGGCTCGGGCACCAACGGCATCTACGCACTGGGCACCGGCCTGCCCACCACCGCGGGCCAGACCGGCAGCCTGATCGCCGCCGTGACCAACCCCTACGCCTTCATCTTCGCCGACCTGAGCAGCACCGTCGCGGGGGTGGACACCCTGTTCGTCGCCGCAGACACGACGGTCGCCTCCACCAGCGGCTTGTTCAAGTTCACCAAGGCAGCCAATGGCACCTGGTCGTCTTCGGGCAGCATCCTGGGCACCGTGCTGCGCGGCCTGACCGCTTCGGTGACGGACGGCCAGGCCACGGTGTTCGCCACCAACGACACCAAGCTGTTCAGCTTCCTGGACACCGGCTACGGCGTCGCCCTGTCGGGCAGCCTGACCACCTTGGCCACGGCCGCGCCCAACACCGCCTTCCGCGGGCTGGAAGTCACCACAGCCGTGCCCGAGCCCACCAGCGGCGCCATCGCGCTGGCTGGCCTGGCTGTGGCCGGCTTCGTCGCCCGCCGCCGCAAGGCCGCCTGAGCCGCGCTCACCGTTTGACGCCAGGCCAAACCGGCCGGGCACCCACCATGGCGCCTTCGGGCGCCATGTGCGTTGGTGGATGCGCTCGTGCGCCATGCCGCCCTTTCAGCGCCCCTCCCCGACGCCGGCGACAGCAACGTCGCACCCAGGGGCCCAAGCCTGAGACAATGCGCGATTGACCGCGTCGCCCCTGAGCGACCTGCCGCCGCACCTGCCGCAAGGCCCAGCCCCCTGCCCACCGTGACCGACTCGACCACCTCATCGGCTCCCGAGGCCACATCGGCCTCATCCGCCTTTGGCGCCGAAACCCGCCGCCGCCGCACCTTCGCCATCATTTCCCACCCCGACGCCGGTAAAACGACGTTGACGGAAAAGCTGCTGCTGTTCTCGGGCGCGATCCACATCGCCGGGGCCGTCAAGGGCCGCAAGGCCTCGCGCCACGCGACTTCGGACTGGATGGAAATCGAAAAGCAGCGCGGCATCTCGGTGGCCTCGTCGGTGATGCAGATGCTTTACCGCGAGCACGTGGTCAACCTGCTCGACACCCCCGGCCACAAGGACTTCTCGGAAGACACCTACCGCGTGCTGACCGCGGTGGACTCGGCCCTGATGGTGATCGACGCGGCCAACGGCGTGGAAGCCCAAACGAAGCGGCTGATCGAGGTTTGCCGCCAGCGCGACACGCCCATCATCACCTTCGTCAACAAGATGGACCGCGAAGGCCGCGACCCGCTCGAATTGCTCGATGAAGTCGAGCAGGAGCTGGGCATGCCCTGCGTGCCGATGACTTGGCCCGTGGGCCAGGGCAAGCTGTTCGGCGGCATCGTCAACCTGCGCACGCAGTCGATGCGCCTGTTCGACGCCGGCGCCGACAAGCGCGGCGAGGACGACGAGGTCGTCTCGCTGACCGAGCGCGAGAAGTTGCACGCCCGCTTCGGCCACGAGTGGGAGCTGGCCGAGCAGAACATGGAACTGATGGCCGAAGCCGCGCCAGCCTTCGATCTGGAGCTGTTCCTGGCCGCCAAACAAACGCCCGTGTTCTTCGGCTCGGCCGTCAACAACTTCGGCGTGCAGGAAGTGCTGGACGCGCTGGTGGACCTGGCGCCCTCTCCCCGGCCCCGCTTCAGCACCGAGAAAGACGGCAGCAAGAAAGAGATCGCGCCCGAGCTGGAGAACTTCTCCGGCGTGGTCTTCAAGGTGCAGGCCAACATGGACCCGTCGCACCGCGACCGCATCGCCTTCGTGCGCGTGTGCTCGGGCAAGTACACGCCGGGCATGAAGCTCAAGGTGCAGCGCTCGGGCAAAGAGTTGCGCCCCACCTCGGTTGTGACCTTCCTGTCGCAGCGCCGCGAGGCGGTGGACGAAGCCTATGCGGGCGACATCATCGGCTTCACCACCCACGGCGGCGTGCAGTTGGGCGACACCATCACCGATGGCGTCAACCTGCAGTACACCGGCCTGCCCTTCTTCGCGCCCGAGCTGTTTCAGACGGTCGAGCTGAAAAACCCGATGAAGAGCAAGCAGTTGCAGGCAGGTTTGCTGCAATTGGGCGAAGAAGGCGCCATCCAGGTGTTCCGCCCCGAGGCCGGTGGCGCGATGCTGCTGGGCGCCGTCGGCCAGCTGCAGTTCGAAGTCGTGCAGCACCGCCTGATGGCCGAGTACAGCGTGGACATCCGCCTGATGCCTTGCCGCTTCACCGGCGCGCGCTGGATCACGGCCGACACGCCCGAGGCCCTGAAGAAGTTCACCGACGAGAACGCCTCCAAGCTGGCGCTCGATGCCGCCGACACCCTGGCCTACATGATGACCTCGGCCTACGACCTGCGCCTCACCGCGGAGCGCCACCCGCAGGTGCACTTCCACCCGCTGCGCGAGCATGCGGGCTTGAGTTTGTCGGCGCAGTGAGCCCTCCGCCTTGGCCCTCGCCCCCGCAGCGCGGCGCCCAGGGCTTGGCAGCGCCGCAACACTGCTGTTCAGGTGCTCGCCGCTGTCAAATGGCTGCGCTACATTGGGCGCTCTGGCAATTCCGAGTGTCCAAAGCACCCCATGAGCGAGCACGCCGCACAAGTCGATCTCTGGCTGGAGCCCCTGGGCAATTCGCCCTGCGGCGAGGACCTGGAATACGACAACGACTTCCTGGAGCTGAGCAAAGCCGCCGAGGGGAAACCCGAGACGCAATTCGCCGCCGCCGAGCCGCCAGACTGGCGCAGCGTGCGCAGCCTGTCGAGCGCGCTGCTCGAGCGCACGCGTGACCTGCGCATCGGCCTTTACTGGGGCCGCGCCCAATTGCACCTCGATGGCTTCCCGGTGCTGCCCGAACTCCTGCGCCTGATGAGGGAATGGCTGGAGCGCCAATGGGACGACGTCCACCCCCGCCTCGACCCTGACGACGGCGACCCCTACGCCCGCATCAACGCCCTGAGCCAGTTCGAAGATGGCACGGGGGCCCTGGCCGATGTGCGGCAGTCCCTGCTCATCCGCTCGCGCAACATCGGCCAGTTGTCGGTGCGCGACGTCGCCCTGGCACTGGACTTGCTGCCGGCGCGCGAAGATGAAACCCCGATGGGTACCGGCACCATCACGCAGATGCTGGCCGACGCCATCGAGGAAACGCCCGGACTGGCGACCGCAGCCACCCGTGCGCTCGACGAACTCAGCCGCATCGCCGACCTCTTCAACGACCGCGTGGGCTACGGCCGCGCGCCCCTCTGGGACGACCTGCGCGACCTGTTGCGCGGCATCGAGCGCGTCATGCCCGAACCCGCCGTGCCTGGCAGCGCCGGCGACGACATCGACCTCGACGCCCTGCTCAGTGACCTCGGCGCAGACGCGCCTGGCGACGCACCAGACGGGGGCATCGGTCCCGATGCGGCGCCTGCATCAGGCCCCGCGCGCAAAGCCCGCGGCGGCATGGGCGACAGCATCGACAGCCGTGCCGATGCCATCAAGGCCATCGACCTGATCTGTCAGTACCTGGAGCGCAACGAGCCCACCAACCCTGCGCAACTGCTGCTCAAGCGCGCCCGCCGCATGATCGACAAGAACTTCATGGACATCATCCGCGAACTGGCGCCGGACGCCATCCACGAGGTCGCCAAGATCATGGGCGTCGATCCGAACGAGTTCCACAACGATTGACGGCGCAGCCCCCCAAAAAAGGGGCTCCCCCTCGTGCAATCTGTCACGCTATCCGGCATGCTGTCGGACGTTTTTTCCCAAGTCCAGGCCCCGGTCCAACCCATGGAGTCTTTGAAATGAGCGGTCAAAAATTCGTCTCCCGCAACCGCGCCCCCCGGGTGCAGATCGAATACGACGTCGAGTTGTACGGCGCAGAAAAAAAGGTGCAATTGCCCTTCGTGATGGGCGTGATGGCCGACCTGTCGGGCAAGCCCTCCGAGCCGCTGCCGCCGGTGGCAGACCGCAAGTTCCTCGAAATCGACGTCGACAACTTCGATGCGCGCATGAAGTCCATGGCCCCGCGCGTGGCCTTCCAAGTGCCCAACACCCTGACCGGTGAGGGCAACCTGCCGGTGGACATCACCTTCGAGAGCATGGACGACTTCTCGCCCGCCGCCGTGGCGCGCAAGGTCGAAGGCCTCAACAAGCTGCTGGAAGCCCGCACCCAGCTCAGCAACCTGATCACTTACATGGACGGCAAGACCGGCGCCGAGGGCCTGATCAGCAAGGTCTTGGCCGATCCGTCGCTGCTGCAGTCGCTGACCGCCGCTGCCAAACCCACCGACGCCGAATAAGGCACACGCAGTCACAGGAGCCCATGACCATGAGCGAGCAGTCTCAACAGAGTTCGGCACTGGCCGGCGTCACCTTCGAAGGCGACGATTTCACCGCCTTGCTGCAAAAAGAATTCAAGCCCAAGACCGAAGAGGCCCGTGGCGCCGTCGAACAGGCCGTGCAGACCCTGGCCCAACAGGCGCTGGCCAACACGACGCTGGTGAGCGGTGAGGCCTTGAAGTCCATCGAGGCCATGATCGCGGCCATCGACGCCAAGCTGACCGAGCAGGTCAACCTCATCCTCCACCACGAAGACTTCCAGAAGCTGGAGTCGGCTTGGCGCGGACTGCACTACATGGTCAACAACACCGAGACCGACGAGCAGCTCAAGATCAGGGTGATGAACATCTCCAAGCAGGACTTGGGCAAGACGCTCAAGCGCTACAAGGGCACAGCTTGGGACCAGTCGCCGCTGTTCAAGCGCTTGTATGAGGAAGAGTACGGTCAGTTTGGCGGCGAGCCTTTCGGCTGCCTGGTCGGCGACTACCATTTCGACCACACCCCACCCGACGTCGAGATGCTGTCGGAGTTGGCCAAGATCGCCGCCGCCGCGCACGCCCCATTCCTGGCCGCGGCCTCGCCCACGGTCATGCAGATGGAGTCATGGCAGGAGCTTGCGAACCCGCGTGACCTGACCAAGATCTTCCAGACGCCCGAGTACGCGGCCTGGCGCTCGCTGCGTGAATCGGAGGACGCGCGCTACCTCGGCCTCTGCATGCCCCGCTTCCTGGCGCGCCTGCCCTACGGAGCCAAGACCAGCCCTGTCGAGGAGTTCAACTTTGAGGAGGACACGGCGGGTGGCGACCACGGCAAATACAGTTGGGCCAACGCGGCCTACGCCATGGCCACGAACATCAACCGCTCTTTCAAGGAGTTCGGCTGGTGCTCGCGCATCCGCGGCATCGAGTCAGGCGGCGCCGTGCAGAACCTGCCCACCCACACCTTCCCCTCCGACGACGGTGGCGTGGACATGAAGTGCCCGACCGAGATCGCCATCTCCGATCGCCGCGAAGCCGAGCTGTCAAAGAACGGCTTCTTGTCGATGATCCACCGCAAGAACTCCGACTTCGCTGCCTTCATCGGCGGCCAGTCGCTGCAAAAGCCCGCGGAGTACGACGACCCCGATGCCACGGCCAACGCCGCGCTCGCCGCTCGCCTGCCTTACCTGTTCGCTACCTGCCGCTTTGCCCACTACCTGAAGTGCATCGTGCGCGACAAGGTGGGCTCGTTCAAGAGCCGCGAAGACATGGAGCGCTGGCTCAACAAATGGATCGGCAACTACGTCGATGGCGACCCGCTGAACTCCTCGGAGAACACCAAGGCGGAACGCCCGCTGTCGGCTGCAGAGGTGGTGGTTGAGGAGGTCGAGGGTGCACCGGGCTATTACTCTTCCAAGTTCTTCCTCAAGCCTCATTACCAGCTGGAAGGCTTGACCGTGTCTCTGCGTCTGGTCTCCAAGCTGCCGTCAGAGAAGTGAAACGCAGCCAAGACGCTGCACTTTTTTCCATCAAGTGAGGTAAATCATGCCGGGAAATGCATTCATCGCTTTCAGCAAAGACAAGGTTCTGAACTTCGACTCCAAGTCGCTCAAGGGCACCCCCGTCGAAGGCGAATCGACCCAGCCAGGCTACGAGTCCTGGATCGACATCACCGACTGGAGCTGGGACGTCGAAGCCGAGCACAGCGTCACCAAGGGCCAGGGCGCCGCCGTGGGCAAGCCCCAACCGGGCGTGCTGAGCTTCTCCACCTTCTACAACACCTCCTCGCCCGTGCTGCTGAGCAACATGGTCAAAGGCGTGCACTTCAAGTCCGCCTGTCTGGTGATGTGCAAGCAGACCGGCGAAGAAAAGCCCGAGGCTTATTTCTGGATCGTCATGAAGGACGTGTTCACCACCAAGGTGGCGAACAAGGGGGCGGAAGACGGCACCGTGGGCCAGGACATCGACATCGTCTGCAAAGAGATTGAGGTGTACTACAAGAAGCAAAGCGACACCGGTGTCCTGGACACCTCGCCGAAGCCCTTTGGCTGGCACATCGGTCGCAACGAAGTCACCAAGTGACGCTCCCCTGGGGTGAGGCAGCGGCCCCGCGCCAGCCCGCCCGCCCCAGTGCGCGCGCCAAACACACAGGCAGGGCTGTTCCATGAGCTGGAGCCAGATCTTCCTCAGCATCCAGTTCGATGGCGACGCCAAGCCCATCGAGGGCGAGGCCGAGTACCAGGGCTTTCAAGGCCAGATCGAGATCGACAACCTCAGTTGGGGGCTGTCCGCCGGCAAGAATGCTGCGGGCGGCTCGGGCACACTCAAACAGAAGCCCGAGTTCACGGCCATTGAGTTCAGCAAGCGTCTGGATCGCTCGTCGATGGCTTTGTTCAACCGCATCAAGGTGGACGAAAGGATCCGCACCATGGTGATCTCGGTGGCCCACTCGGTGACGCGCGATGACGCCAAACCCCGTCTGGCGATGGAGGTCAAGCTGGTGGGCGCACGCGTGATCTCGGTCGCCATGAGCACCACGGGCGCTGGCAAGGGCCTGTCTGTGCAAGAGAACTTCACCGTGCACTACGAGCGGATCTACATCAAGCGCTTCCCCATCACGGACAGCGGCAAATACGCCACCGAGGCCCAGACCTACCAGTCGCGGGCCGACGTGGACCTGAACTTGAACTGACGGGGGCACGATGGAGTACGCCGAGCTCTACCTCGACCTGTCCTCCGCGGGCATCCGCGGCAACGCGGAAGGCGCCGGCTTCGAGGGGCAGATCGACCTGAACAGTTGGTCGTGGGGCATGCAGCTCACATCGGCCAACGTGACCGCACCGAACACCCCCGTGAAAATGCAGGGCAACCTGCTGAAGTTCACCAAACACCTCGACGCCGCCAGCACCGCGATGCTCCGCAAGCTTGAAGACAGCACCAAGCTGGAAGGTGGAGCGCAGGGGGCCGACGCCACGCTGACCATGGTGCACCGGGGCGATGCCGGCCTGACCCTCACCCTGGCATTCACTGGCCTGGTGCTGCGGTCGTGCAACCTGGACGCCGACTCGGACGACAGCAGCGTGGAGGTCACCGAGGTCTGGCAGGCGCAGTATGACAAGGTGAAGTTCACCTACACCCCGCGACAAAGCAGCGAGCAACGCGTTGCCGGACGCGGCACCAGCACCGGCACCGCCCTCACTTTCGAATTGCCCGTCAAGCGCTGGGCGCCGGACGTAGGCGCCGCCGCCACGAAGGCTGCCGACAAGGGGCTCACGGAGGAGAAAATAGACAAGCTGCTCAGCCTGCTGGAAAAGCAAGGCAAGTCACTCACCTGACCCTTCCGCACACACCATGACATCGCCCACCAGCCGCATGAAGAATTACCGTGACCTGAGCGTCAACGGCGGCCTCTCACCTGGATTCCAGTACGAGTTCTTCTGTCAGGGCTGCGACAAGACCTGGACCAGCCCGTTCAAGCCACACCGCATGGGGCAGCTCTCGGGCTGGCTCAGCAGTTTCGTTTTCATGTTCGGAAACCTGCGCAACGCGGGCCGCGCCACCGGGACGTTCGCCAGCGCCTCAGGCCGCCAGGCGGCCGGCGAGGCCCTGGCCGCGGCGCAAGAGCAAGCACGGCGCCTCTTCACCGCCTGCCAGCAATGCAAGAAGCAGTACTGCGACGACTGCCTCGATGGCCATGGAGTGTGCAAGAGCTGCCAGGCCAAGGCGGCCGACGAAGCGCGCCAAGCGAGCCGCAACGCCCCCTCTGGCGGCGATGGGCAGATGCGTTGTCCCAACTGCCAGTGCCCCAGCAGCGGCGGCCGCTTCTGCCCCGAATGCGGCTTTGACATGGCGAGCACGCACAAGGGCTGCCCTGCCTGCGGCAGCGTCATGCCGCGCGCGGCGCGCTTTTGCACCGATTGCGGTCACGGTTTCTGACCTTCACCCACGCCAGGCCACCCCATGTCGGACGCACTCGCCCTCGCTGAAACCTCCTTGAAAGCCGGCCGTCCCGCGGACGCCTTGCAACACCTCACCACGGCGGTCAAAGCCAAGCCGACAGACGCACGCCTGCGCATCTTCATGGCGCAGTTGCTGTGCGTGATGGGCCAGTGGCAGCGGGCCCACACCCAGCTCAATGTGGCCGCGGACCTCTGCGAAGAGGCTGGGCCAATGCGTGAGATGGCTGGCCATGCGTTGCGTTGCGAACTGCTGCGCGCCGACGTGTTCGCGGGCAAGCGCACGCCGATGGTGTTTGGTCAGCCCGACGAGTGGCTGGCGCTGCTGATCGAGTCCCTGCTGCAGGCGGGTCGGGGCGACCAAGGCCTGGCCGACGACCTGGCACGGCGCGCCTTCGATTCGGCCCCCGCCGTGCCAGGGCGCATCGACGGACAGGAATTCGCCTGGATCGCCGACGCGGACTCGCGCCTCGGCCCGGTGCTGGAGGCCTTCATCAACGGCAAATACCACTGGGTGCCGTTCGCACGCCTGAGCCGCATTGCTTTCGAGCCGCCACAGGATCTCCGCGATCTTGCCTGGCTGCCGGCTTACCTGACGTTCGTCAATGGCGGCGAGGTGGTGGCCCTGGTGCCCTCACGCTATGCCGGCTCGGAGCACAGCGCAGACGCCACGGTGCAACTCGGCCGTCAAACGGCCTGGACGCCCCTGGGCGCGCCGGAGGCCGAACGCTTCAGCGGCCTGGGCCAGCGCATGCTGGTCACCGATCTGGGCGACCACGCCCTGCTGGACGTGCGTCTCATCGAGTTGAATCCACCGTCCGAGTCGACCTTGCATGGCTGAGCTGACCACCCAGGAACGGCTGCAACCCTCCCTGCTGGACCGCCTCACGGACGAGGCGCCCGGCACGACGAGCGAGCCGCCCCAGGCCCGCGTGCTGACACGACAGCAGCTGCGCGCCGCGGTGCTGCGCGACCTGTCGTGGCTGTTCAACGCCAACCGCGCCGAGCCCTCGCGGCGCACGGGCCCTGTCCAGCGCAGCCCGCAGGTGCTGGCCGAGCTGACGTTGTGGCAGCAGTGCCCGATGGCGCAACGCTCAGTGCTCAACTTCGGCCTGCCTTCGCTGTCGGGTGAGTCGATTGGCAAGCTCGATCTGCGCGCCACCGCGCGCGACATCGAACAGGCCATCATCGACTTCGAACCGCGCATCGACCCCCAGACGCTGGAGGTCGACGTTCAGATCGACGGCTCCGCACGCGAACACCACAACCAGCTCAAGCTGGTCATCCGTGGTCACATGTGGAATCAGCCCGTGCCGCTGGAGCTGCTGCTGAGCGCCGCCATGGACGTCGAGACCGGCCAATCGGTCGTGCGCGACCTGCGCAGCTGATGCGCGCCACCGCCTGACCCACGGAGCGACCCGCATGGACCCGCGACTGCTGCGCCACTACAACCAGGAGCTGCGCTACCTTCGTGAGATGGGAGGTGAATTCGCGCGCGAGTTCCCCAAGATCGCTGCCCGGTTGGGCATGGACGACCTCGAAGTGGCCGACCCTTACGTGGAACGCCTGCTCGAAGGAGCTGCTTTCCTGGCCGCGCGGGTGCAGTTGAAGATCGAAGCCGAGTTCCCGCAGCTGTCGCAGCGTTTGCTGGACATGGTGTGCCCCAACCTGGCGGCGCCCGTGCCCTCGATGCTGATCGCGCAATTGCAGCCGGCCAGCGGCTTGCAGAAACCGCTGACGCTGCCCCGTGGCACGGCGCTGGAGGGGGAGCCCTCGGCCCTGAGCCCCACGCGCTGTCAGTTCCGCACCGGTCACCCGGTGACGCTCACGCCGCTGGAAGTGCGCTCGGCCGAGCACTTCATCAACGCAGCCGACCTGTCCTTGTCTTCGCTGGCCCTCAAGGAGCGGCCCCGCGGCGGCGTTCGCCTGCGTTTGGGTCTGCCTGCAGGCCAGACTTTCCAGGCCCTGGGTCTCGATGCGCTGAGTTTCTACTTGGGAGGGCCCAGCGACGTGGCCCATCAGCTCCAGGAGTTGCTGCTCAGTGCATGCGTCGGCGTGCTGGTGGGCGAGCCCGGCCGGGCTGGCGAGGGACCGCGCACCCTGCTGCCGCCCGAGGCCGTGCAAGCCGAGGGCATGGCCGATGACGAGGCCTTGCTGCCGGTCACGCAGCGCGGCCTCACCGGCACACGCCTGATGCAGGAGTATTTCGCCTTCCCGCAGCGCTTCCTGTTCTTGCGGGTCGCTGGCCTCGCCGCCGCGCTTGCGGCCTGCCAAGGCCCCGAATGTGAACTGGTCTTCCTCCTGTCGCGGCCTGGCACGGGGCTAGAGGGCGTGGTCGATGCGAGCCACTTCCAACTGCATTGTGTGCCGGCGGTGAACCTGTTCCAGCGGCGCGCGGACCGGATCGCGCTCAGCGACAGCAGCTTCGAGTTCCACGTGGTGCCCGACCGCTCCGCCCCCACAGACCACGAGGTGCACAGCATCGACTCGGTGGAGGGCATCACACAGTCGAACGACAGCGTGGTGTTTCACCCCTTGTTCGCGCTGCCCCACGCTGCGCCAGCGGGCCACCAGGCGTACTGGTCTGCGGTGCGGCAGCCGCGCCTGCTGTCCGACAAAGTGCGCCGGGAAGGCGCGCGTTCTGGCTACGTGGGCTCCGAGGTCTTCCTGTCGCTGGTCGACGCCCGTGAAGCCCCGTACCCGGAAGATCTGCGCCAACTGTCGCTGCAAGTCACCTGCACCAATCGGGACCTGCCGGTGTTCATGCCCGTGGGGCAGGGTCTGTCCATGGTCTCTTCGGCGCCGGTCGCACAGGCCCACATCGTGGCCGGGCCCTCGCGCCCCTTGAGCACCCTGCGAGACGGGGCGGCCACCTGGCAGCTCATCAACCTGCTGTCGCTCAACCACCTCGCCCTCACCGACACCGATCCACAGCAAGGCGCCCAGGCCTTGCGCGAGCTGATGACCGTGTTCGCCCAGGCCAGCGACGCCGCCAGCCGCCGCCAGATCGAAGGCCTGCGCCAGGTTCGGGTGCAACCGGTGGTGCGTCGCCACCCGCTGCCGGGCCCGATCGCCTTCGGCCGCGGGCTGGACGTGCAGCTGACGATGGACGACCTCTCCTTCGAGGGCGGCAGCGCCTACCTGTTTTGCGCGGTGCTGCACCGCCACCTGGCGTTGCACGCGAGCATGAACACCTTCGTGCAAACGACGATGGTGTCCATGGCCCGCGGCGAGGTCGCGCGCTGGGCCCCCTTGCCGGGCACGAGGGCCGTGCTGTGACGCCGATCGTGCCGCCAACGCCCATGACCCCGGAACGCCTGTGGGCGCGGCTGGCCGCCCAACCCCACGCGTTCGACCTGTTCATGGCGCTGCGCCGCATCGAAGGTGCGCACCCCGCCCTGCCCCGGCTGGGCACTGCGCTCAAGCCCCGCGACGAGCCGGTGCGTTTCGCACAAGACCCCACCCTCAGCTTCCCGCCCGCGCCCATCGCCGAGGTCACTCCGCCCGGGACAGGGCCGGCGCGGCTGGTGCAGCGGGTCGTGGGCCTGCTGGGGGCGAATGGTGCCTTGCCGACCCACCTGACCGAGTACGTTCGCGAACGCGCGCTGCACCACGGCGATCCGACCCTGCAGCGCTTCATGGACATGCTGCTGCATCGGTTTGGCCTGCTGCTCTACCGTGCCTGGACACGCAGCCAGCCGGCGGCGATGCTGGACCGCGCAGACGACGCTGCGATCGAGCGCTGGCTGGGCTCGCTGATCGGCCTCGGCCTGCCCGCCTCGCGTCAACGCGACGCCCTGCACGACCATGCCCGCCTGTTCTTCGCCGGGCGGCTGGCACGCCAGGTGCGGGATGCCGACGGCCTGCAAGCCTGGATTTCGCTCCAGTTCGGCGTGCCGGTGCAGGTTCGGCAGTGCCAGGGCCACTGGATGCCGCTGCACCCTGACGACCGCTCGCGCCTGAGCCGCTATGGCCAGCCGGCGCTCGGGCGCGGGGCAGTGCTGGGCCGCCAGGTGTGGGATGTGCAACACAAGTTCCGCATCGTCCTGGGACCGCTCGACCTGGCCGACTACCAGCGCTTCCTGCCCGGCGGCCCAGCCCTGCAGGTGCTGCGCGATCTGGTTCGTCAGTACGTGGGCCTGGAGTTCGAGTGGGACCTGCAACTCATCCTGCGCCGTGACAGCGTGCCCAGCTGGTCTCTGGGTCGACGTGCGGGCGTCGCCGGTCACCTCGGCCGTGCCAGCTGGCTGGCCAGTCGCCAGCGCGAACGCGATGCCGACCAGCTCGTCGTCCATGTCGAGCGCCTGCCGGCGCCGCGCCCACCGTCTCCCCCATCCAACCATCGTTGACCTCAGCGCCACAAGGAAGATGTCATGAGTGAAATCAGTCGCGTTGCCCTGTTCGGCAAACTCAACCCCCTGGGCTACAAGGCGATCGAAGGGGCCACCGTGTTCTGCAAGCTGCGCGGCAACCCCTACGTGGAAGTGGTGCACTGGCTCACGCAACTGCTGCAGAACAACGAATCCGATGTAGACGCCATCGTGCGCCATTACGGCCTGGACGCGGCCGTGCTGGCCAAGGACGTGACCGCGGCACTGGACCGCCTCCCCCGCGGCTCCACCGCCATCTCCGATTTCTCCGAGCAGATCGAAGCGGCCATCGAGCGCGGCTGGGTCTACGGCACGCTGAAGTTCGGCGACAGCCAAGTGCGCAGCGGCTATCTGATGCTGGGCATGCTGCGCACCAACACGCTGCGCAACGCGCTGTTGGCCATCTCGCGCCAGTTCGAGAAGGTCAAGGCCGACGACCTGGCGGAGAACTTTGACAAGGTTTGCGGCGCCTCCGCCGAAGCCAAGATGGGTGCCCAAGACGGCAGCGGTTTGTCGGCGTCACAGCCGGGCAGCGAGACGGGCGCGATGGCCCCCGCGGCCATGGGCAAGCAGGAGGCGCTCAAGAAGTTCACGGTCGACCTGACCGAGAAGGCCCGCAAGGGCGAGATGGACCCGGTCACGGGCCGTGACGAGGAGATCCGCCAGATCGTCGACATCCTGATGCGCCGCCGCCAGAACAATCCCATCCTCACAGGCGAGGCGGGCGTCGGCAAGACCGCGGTCGTAGAAGGCTTTGCGCAGCGCCTCGCGCGTGGTGACGTGCCACCGCAGCTCAAGGAGGTGTCGCTGCTGAGCCTGGACATCGGCTTGCTGCAGGCAGGTGCCAGCATGAAGGGCGAGTTCGAGCAGCGCCTGCGCCAGGTGATCGACGAGGTGCAGGCTTCGCCCAAACCTATCATCCTGTTCATCGACGAGGTGCACACCCTGGTGGGTGCGGGTGGTGCCGCAGGCACGGGCGATGCGGCCAACCTGCTCAAGCCGGCGCTGGCGCGCGGCAACCTGCGCACCATCGGCGCTACCACCTGGGCCGAGTACAAGAAGTACATCGAGAAGGACCCGGCGCTGACCCGCCGCTTCCAGGTCGTGCAGGTGCCCGAGCCCGACGAGGCCAAAGCCATCCTGATGCTGCGCGGCGTGGCCACGGTGCTGGAGAAGCACCACCGCGTGCAACTGCTCGACGAGGCGATCGAGGCGGCGGTGAAACTGTCGCACCGCTACATCCCGGCGCGCCAGTTGCCTGACAAGGCCGTCAGCCTGCTCGACACGGCCTGCGCCCGCGTGGCGGTGAGCCAGCACGCCATCCCCGCGGAGGTGGAGGACGCCACCCGCCGCATCGAGGCGCTCACGATCGAGCTGGAGATCATCGCGCGGGAAGCCACGGTGGGCGTGGACGTGGGCAGCCGCGCCACCGACGCGCAGGCCAAGCTCGACGCCGAGACCGCCCGCCTGGCGGGCCTGCAAGCGCGCTGGCAGGACGAAAAAGCGCTGGTGGACAAGGTGCTGGCCCTGCGCGCGCAGCTGCGAGGCACCAACCAGCCGGTCGATGGCCAGGCCTCCGAAGCCGCCGTGCTGGACGACGCCCAGCGTGCGGCGGTGCTGGCCGAGCTCAAGGCCGAGCAAGACAAGTTGTCCGAGCTGCAAGGCGATGCACCGCTGATCATGCCGTCGGTGGACGCACACGCCGTCGGCGCCGTGGTGGCCGACTGGACCGGCATCCCCGTGGGCCGCATGGTCAAGAACGAGCTGGAAACCGTGCTGCGCCTGGGCGAAACCCTGGGCCAGCGCGTCATTGGCCAACAGCACGGGCTGGACATGATCGCCCGCCGCATCCAGACCTCGCGTGCGCGCCTGGACAACCCCAACAAGCCCATCGGCGTGTTCATGCTGTGCGGCACCTCGGGCGTGGGCAAGACCGAGACCGCGCTGGCCCTGGCCGAAGCGCTGTATGGCGGTGAGCAGAACGTCATCACCATCAACATGAGCGAGTTCCAGGAAGCGCACACCGTGTCCACGCTCAAGGGCGCGCCTCCGGGCTATGTGGGCTATGGCGAAGGCGGCATCCTGACCGAAGCCGTGCGCCGCCGCCCCTACAGCATCGTGCTGCTCGACGAAGTGGAAAAGGCCCACTCCGACGTGCACGAGATGTTCTTCCAGGTCTTCGACAAGGGCTCGATGGAAGACGGCGAGGGCCGCTTCATCGACTTCAAGAACACCATCATCCTGCTGACCTCCAACGTGGGTTCGGACCTGCTCATGAACATGTGCAAGGACCCGGAGCTGCTGCCCGACCCCGAGTCGCTGGCCACCGCGTTGCAAGAACCGCTGATGAAGGTCTTCCCGCCCGCGCTGCTGGGCCGCATCGTCACCATCCCCTACTACCCGCTGTCGCAGGAGATGATGGGCAAGATCGTGCGCCTGCAGCTCAACCGCATCAAAAAGCGTGTCGAAGAGAACCACCGCATCCCGTTTGTCTACACGGACGAGGCCGTGGCCCTCATCGTCAAGCGCTGCGACAACCCGGAGGCGGGTGGCCGCATCATCGACGCCATCCTGACCAACACGGTGCTGCCCAAGGTGTCGCTGGAGTACCTCAGCCGCATGGCGCAGGGCCAGGCCCTGGCCGGCGTGACCCTCGACGCCGCCGAGGGCGATTTCACCTACCGCTTCGACTGAGCCCCCATGTCACACCCACCCACCGAGTTTGACCTCAAGCACCAAATCTTCCTGTTGAGCGACGACGCGCTCATGCTCGATGAGGTGCGGCGCCTGTGGTCGATGGTCGTGGTCTCACCGAGCCTTCCGGACGACCGTGAACAGTGGTGGGTGCTCGAAACACAGGACGATGTGCGCCTGCTGCCCGGCCTCAGCCTGCCCACCCGCGCCCACCTCGCCGTGCTCGGCAGCTGGGTGCAGGAGGCGGGCACAGGCTGGCAACTGGAGCGGCCGGGCCTGCCGTGGAGCGTGGAGACACACCGCTTCACGTGGGCTGCACGCCGCCGGGAGTTCATCAAGGTCAGTCACGAGGCTTGGCAGGAGGTGCAGGCCGAGGGCACCGTCAGCGGCCCGCATGACCTGGCAACACTGATCGCGGCCGTGCCTTGAGGCCCGGAGCTGACCGCGCCAACCACGGGACACCCTGACCATGGCCCTGCTCGCCACCCTGACCTGCAGCGTTCGCGACACCGGCAAACTTCGGCTGCTGTCGATGAAGGCATTCGAAGGCCTGTCGCGCCCGTTCGAGTTCCAGCTCAACCTGGTCTCCGACAAGCCAGACATCGACCTGGTGGCCTTCCTGGGCAAGAGCCTGACGGTCACTCTGGAGCTGCCGGGCAAGGGCAAGCGCCATTTCAACGGACTGGTGGCGCGCTTCGTGCAAACCGGTGAGCACCGCCGGCAGGCCTTCCATTACCAGGCCATCCTGCGCCCCTGGCTGTGGTTCATGTCGAACACACAAGACAGCCAAATCTTCCAGAACAAGACGGTGGTACAGATCATCGAGGATGTGGTCGCCGGCCACCACAACGCCAACAACCTCAGCAAAAAGCTCAGCGCACGCTACGCCACGCGCGACTACTGCGTGCAGTACCGCGAAAGCGACCTGGCCTTTGTCTCGCGCCTGATGGAAGACGCGGGCATCTACTACCACTTCAAGCACAGCGCCAACGGGCACGAGCTGGTGCTGTGCGACAGCGCCTCAGCCCATGCGCCTTTTGGCGGCTACGAGTCCATCGCCTTCAGCCAGCTGGCCGATGACGACCTGCAGGAGCGGCTGCGCACCTGGCGCACGGGTGTGCAAGTGCTGCCCAACAAGGTCACCCTGGCCGACCGCGCGCTGCTGCAGCCGTCGCGCCACCTGCGCAAGACGCACACGGTCGCGCGCAGCCACGCTCTGTCCGGTGCAGAGGTTTTCGACCACCCCGGCGGCTTCACGGAAGACAGCGACGGCGCCCTCGCCGCCCAAGTTCGCGCCGAGGTGGAGCAGGCGCGGTTCAAGGTGGCGTCAGGCACCTCGGACGCCCGCGGCTTGTGCTGCGGCCACACCTTCAACGCCACCGCGCTGCCCAATGGCAACGAGAACGGCGAGTACCTCGTCACGGCCACCACCATCGTCATCGAAGAGGGTCTCGACCTCGGTGACGGCCAAAGCAACCCGCCGCATTTCGCCGTCGAGTTCGAGGCCGTGCCCTCGTCCACCCCCTACCGCGCGCCCCTGCTCACGCCCAAGCCCATGGTGCACGGCCCGCAGACGGCCCTCGTGGTCGGCCCCAGCGGGGATCACGTCCACACCGACGAGCACGGCCGCGTCAAGGTCCAGTTTCACTGGGATCGCCTCGGCGCCAGCAACGAAAAGAGTTCTTGCTGGGTGCGGGTGTCGCAGCCCTGGGCCGGCAAGGGCTTCGGCATGGTCAACATTCCGCGCGTGGGCGACGAGGTCGTCGTCAGCTTCCTGGAGGCCGATCCCGACCAGCCGCTCATCACGGGCCGTGTTCACAACACGGGCTTCCCGCCGCCGTACGCGCTGCCCGAGCACGCCGACGTCACTGGCATCCTCACCCGCTCCATGGGCGAAGGCGATCCAGCCAAGGCCAACGAACTGCGCTTCTGCGACAAGGCGGGCAGCGAGTACATCTGGCTGCAAGCCCAGAAGGATTTCCACCGTGAAGTGGAGGGCAACGACCACGACACCGTCAAGGGCGACCAAAGCACCTCGCTGAAGGGCAAGCGCCAGGACAGCGTCGAGGGCACGCTGGAGCAAACGGTGGGTGGCGCGGTCAAGCTGAACCACAAGGCCGACCACCACCTCAAGGTGGGCGGTGACCTGATCGCCGAATCGACCGGGGTGATCAACCTGCAAAGCGGGAGCGACATCGCCATCAAGGCCAGCACCGCGGGCGGGGTCGACATCGGCACCGGTCTGGACGTCAAGGCCGGCGCCGATCTGAAAGCCCAGGGCGGCATGAACGTCCACATCAAGGGCGGCATGAATGTCACGATCGAGGCCGGCGTGACCTTGACCCTGAAAGCGGGTGCCGCGTCCATCGTGATCGGGCCGGCCACCATCGCCATCGACGCGCCCATGGTCAACATCAACGGGGGTGGCAGCGGCGGCGCGGCTTCGGCCGCCAGTCCCCCTGCGCCCGCGCGGCCCCAGGAGGCGACCTTGCCCGAGGCCGACAGCGATCCGATGACCGCCGCCTGAGCTGCCAACACGCGCCATGTCTTCGTTTTCCGACCCTTTGCACCACCAACTCTGGGCGACGCCCGAGGTGCGCGTCTACGCCTTCCTCCAGGGCCACGCACTGCCCGGTGTGGCACAACAGCTCGAACAGGCAGAACGAGAAGGCGGGCTGCGGGCCTGGGACTGCCTGCTGCGCGGCGCTTTGCCAGCCGAGGCACGTGCCCAGGCGCCCTGGATCGCCGAGCTGCAAGCGGGCAGCGCCTTCACGCAACAGGTGCTGCGGCAGTGGCCAGCCACCTTCCCGGCCTGGGGGCTGCTCGGCCTGAGCCACGAACCCATGCTGAGTGTGCGCGAGCGCGCTCGCAGGCTGATGCGCGTGGGCCTGCCGCAAGGGGACGCCGCGGGCTGGCGCTGGCTGGACCCGGCGCTCTGGGGTGCCTTGCTGCCGCGGCTGCAGCCGCACCAGCTGGACGTGGCCTTCGCAGGCATGCGGGCCTGGGTGCTGTTGACGCAGGAAGGCGTCCTGTGGCTGAGCCTGCGCGATGGGGTGCTCGCCCAAGATCTCCGCCCCCTGCCCCCCCTGGCCGGATGAAGGTGAAGCCACCATGCTGACCCTGACCCCTGAGCAACACCAATGGCTTCTGGCGCTTGAGCGAGAACGCCTGAGCGCGACGCTCGAGACCGCGTTGAAGCGGCACTGGCCCGCCTTGGCGCAGCGGCTGGGCGACCGCGAACGTACGTTCATCGAGGCCGCCCTCCAGCGCGCCGACGCACTCGGGCTGGGCGTGCACCGCCATGCCGCACGCTGGGTGAACCTGTGGTGCGTGTGGGGCGCCGGCTTCGACGAGAAGCCGGGCTTCGAGTGGGCGCAGGCCATCGTGCAGGATGGGCGACGCAGCGCGGCGGTCAAGGTTCAGCAACTCTTCCTTGCCACGCGCGATCGGCTGACGGCACCTGGCGCAGCCGTCTCCGTGGCCGATTTCGAGGCTGCGGACGCGGACATGGTCGCGGCCTGCGCTCTGCCCAACAGCCTCAGCTTCATCGACCAACCCGCCGATGGGGCCGAGCCCCGCGTGGCCTGCGACCTCAGCGCGCTGGACGTGGGCATCGCCGAGCAGCCCTGGCGTCAGGAATACCGCCTGGCCCTCTCGGGCGACACGCCCCTGATGCAACGCGCCGCCTTGCCTGTGGTGTCCCAGCGCTTCCGCACCGACACACCCACGCCTCCGGACCGCCCCGCCGCTGTGCGGCAGCTCGCCGCGCTCGCCCTGCCCCGCAACACGGCAGCAGCAGCCTTCCTGCTACTGCGCTGCAGTCAGGACGATGTCTGCCAGCCGGCGCTGCACCCGCGTGTCGACATCCGGGCGCCATTGGGCGGCACGGTGCTGCACGGTGCCCAGGCGCGGCTGTTGAAATGGCCGCTGCACTGCGCCGACGAGCCCGAGGTCGCGGCCGAGCCCGCCGTGGCGGTGCCAGGCGCGGCCCCTGGGGCGGGCTGTGGGCGCAGGGTGCCCGGTGGCGGCCTGCTGCGCATGCGACCGCCCAGCCACGTCGCGGTGTCGGTGAGCACCTGCCACCTGCGGCGCGCAGGCGCCCCACTGGGGCCGCAGGAGCTGATGCTGACCGTGTGGCCGGCCCATCAATGGCTGTACGAGCTGCGTGCCTTCCCGCAACCCGAATGGCAGTGGCCGCAGCACGGGGAGAGGCCCATCGCGTCCTCACCCCATGTGCGCCTGTTGCGCGACGACCAGCCCCAGCCCATCCAGGACTGGCTGCTCGGCTGGCAGGCCCTGCCTCACGGGCTGCTGGCCGGCATGGACCGCTGGTGGCACGCGCTGCAGCGCCACCCAGGCTTGCTGCGGCCGCACGTCGCCCTCACCCCTGGTCTCATGCACGGTCACACGGCCTGGACCTGGGGCGCCAAGGAGCAGGTCACACCGGAGGGAAGCGTCGGCTTCTGGCGCGCACAAGCCGTGGGTGGACTGATGGCCTGCAACGGCCAGATCAGCCTCGCAGCAGACTTCGTTCACGGCGAGGCCGTCGCGCGCCTGCAGCTGCGTGCCCGGGGCGAGGCCAAGCTGCAAACCGCGTTGCACCAGGAGCAAGCCGAGCCACCTCTGGCCGGCGAACTGGCGCGCATGAAGGTACGCTGGCACTTCCCCTTCCAGGCCGAGATGCTGGCCCTGAGCCAACCCGGACTCGCGACCCTGTCACTCGATGCAGTGCGCAGCCGCCTGGGCGGCCTCAGCGGCGAGGCCGGCCTTCGCCCTCGCCCCGATGGCCAGGGGTTCGAATGGCATTGCCAGGTCCGACTGGAGGCCGCCGAACTGGCCTTCCGATGCTGGGACCCCCGCCTGGGCCTGCGCGCGCACACCGTCGCGCTGTGGCCGGAGACCCTCCTTCTGGATTGGAGCACCGGCTGATGGACCGCCTGATGATGCTGTACGTGCAGGCCCAGGGCGCGGCCGTGGAGGTCTTGCTCAACGACATGCCGGTCATCGCCCTGCCGCCCGGGGGTGGCACCACCACGCAGGCCGTGCACGAGCACTGCCTGGCCGGGCGCAACCGGCTCACCATGCACGTGGGCCCGCTGCAGCCCGAAGGTGCCAAGCCCCAGCCCGTGGTCACCCGGGGCGACATCGCCGTGCGCACCGTGCTGGCGCTGGTGCACAAGGGCCAGGCGCCCACCGACCCAGAGGCACGCGTGCTGTCGCGCATGTCTTGGCAGCCAGCGCCGAACGAGCGCGTCGACTGGCCCTTCACCTTCCACCAGGACGTCTCCCTGCCCGTGAACTTTCCGCGCTGGCGCTGGCTCGACGCGCCACCCGTGGACCTGGACGACGCGCGCCGGACCCAGGTGTTGATGCTGCTGCAGGACCTGGCCCTCGACCTCCAACTGGGCAGCCCCGACCGGCTGCTCGACCTCGCGCGGCTGCGCAGCGAAGAGCTCGCCGTGGCCTACCAAAGCACCGCGCTTGATTGGCAGCAGACCATCCGCAACGATGTGCAACGCCTGTTCGATGCTGGCGCCCTGGCGACGGTGGCACCGCCCCAGGCCGGCGACCTGGCCCTGCGCGTGATTGCCAATGGCCGCCTCATCGACTGCGTCGGCACAGACGGCGCACCCGCATTGCGCAGCCAGCCCGTCGCCCTCGACCCCTCCGATCCGAAGGCCCTCACACAGGCTTTCTGGCCCTTGCGCCTGGCCTGTGTCGAAGGCAAGCTCTATGCGCTGCGCTGAGCGGCATCTTCTTTTCACCCGGACTCTCCCGTGATCAAGCTCACCGTCCTGCACCACCACGGCGCCCCGCTGTCCTCTCCGCTGTCGGCCCAGTTCGATGAACTCGGCGGCACCATCGGCCGCGCCGACACCAACCAACTCGTCCTGCCCGATCCAGAACGCACCATCTCGCGCGTGCACGCACAGATCGCCTTCCGCGGCGGCGCGTACGCTGTGATCGACCGCGGCAGCAACGCCATTTCGCACAACGGCCGCCCGCTGGGCAACGGCCAGGAGGCAACCCTGCGCACCGGCGACCAGCTCATGGTCGGCGGCTACCTGATCCAGGTGGACGGCGTGACCGCCACGGGCAGCGGCCAGGTCAGTCGCAGCGACGACCCGTTCGCCGACCTCACGGGCCTGGCTTTTGGCGGCGCGGGCAAGGGAGCAGGCGATCCGTTTGCCATGGGTTCGGCCGGGCCAGGCGCCGGCACCCCCGCCCCGCGCACTGGCGCGCCCGCTGCCCCCGCTGCGTTCCAGGGCATTCCGGATGACTGGGATCCCTTCGCGGCCGACGCGTCGGCGCCACCGGCACCGCTGTCACAGACCCTGGGCCAAAGCGCGCACCTCGGGCTTGACGTGGCGGGCGCCGCCCCGGCACCGCTGATCGAGGGCCTCGGCGACCTTGGTGGCGGCAAGGCCAACACCACCTCGTCGCTTGACGCGATGTTCGGCCTGGGGCCAGGCTCCGGAGGCGATCCGCTGGCCAACTCGGTGCTTGCGGCCATCGATGTGGCGCCCAACATGGCCAACCACATCGACCCGCTGCAATCGCTCAACACCGTCAATGCCGTGTCGGCCACCGCCGCGCCAGACACGGCCTCGGCCCTGCAGCAGCCCTTCCTGGAAGCGCCGTTGGTGGTGCCCGGACCACCCCCGGCCGCCAGCGCTGCGTCGAACTCTCCCGTGCTGTCTTGGGACGACGGCGCCCAGGATGGCCGCACCATCATCCGCCCCAAGGCGCGCGCCGGTGCGGCACCCGCCGCCGCGGCACCGCTCGTCTCGGCCTCGGCCTCGGATGCGGGTGCAGGGGCCGGTGCGGCTGCGCCCGGCCATGCCCTTGACCCTCTGGCGGGCTTCATGGGCGCGGCCCCACCCCCGACCCCTGCCCCGGTGCTGGCCTCAACCCCTGCCCCCCCGTCGCCCGCACAGCCAGCACCTGCGCACGAGGCCGCCCTGCTGGACGCCCTGCGCGAGGGCCTCGGCCTGGAGCGGCTGCCCTTCACCGCGCTCACGCCCGAGGTGATGCGGCTGCTGGGCCAACTGGTCCACGAGTCCACGCGCGGTGCGGTTGACCTGCTGGTGGCGCGCGCAGCCTTGAAGCGCGAGATCCGTGCCGAGGTCACCATGATCGTGGCCAAGGAAAACAACCCGCTGAAGTTTTCGCCCTCGGCCGAGGTCGCACTCAACCACCTGCTGAGCCCGCCTGCGCGCGGCTTCATGCCGGCCGGCCCCGCCATCCGCGATGCCTACGACGACTTGCGCGCCCACCAGTTTGCGTTCGTTGCCGGCATGCGCGCCGCCCTGGAAGGGCTGCTGCAGCGTTTCGACCCGGCAGAACTGGAGGGTCGCCTGACGCAGAAATCCATGCTCTCCAGCCTGCTGCCCGCCACCCGCAAGGCGCGCATGTGGGATGTCTTCACCGAGCTCTACGGTCAGATCTCCGCCGAAGCCAGCGACGACTTCCACGAACTCTTCGGCAAGGCCTTCCTGGTGGCCTACGAAGCGCACATCGATCAACTCCAGCGCGACGACTGAGGTCCTGCCATGTCCACACCGTTCGGCGACACCGAATTCATCTCGCCCACGCAGATCCAGCTGGACCTGGCCATCCTGTCGCGTCCCGGCGGTCGGGCGCACAACGAGGACGCCTGCGGCCATTGGAACTCCGACAACCACCTGTGCTGTGTGGTGGCCGATGGCGCTGGCGGCCACGGCGGCGGTGACATCGCCTCGAAACTGGCGGTGCGCCGCATCCTGGAGCGTTGTGCCAGCCAGCCCATCGCTGGCCCCAGCGGTGTGCACGAGGTGCTGCGCGACGCCAACCGCCAGGTGATCGATGGCCGGACGGCCGGGGGCGCGAGCGAGCGCATGCACACCACGGCCGTGGCGCTGTTCATCGACCTCGATGCGCAGCAGGCCTTGTGGGGGCATGTGGGGGACTCGCGCCTGTACGTGTTCCGCCGCGGCGCCTTACGCTGCCGCACGCGCGATCACAGCGTGGTGCAATCGCTGGTCGACGCCGGCATGCTGCCCGCCGAGCAGGCGCGCCACCACGCTCAGCGCAGCGAATTGCTGTGCGCGCTGGGCAGCGAGGAGCAAGACCTGCACATCGGGGTCTCGGCAGACCCCTGGGTCATCGCGCCCGGCGACGTCTTCCTGCTGTGCACCGACGGCCTGTGGGAGTATGTCGACGACGGCGAACTGGAGCGCAGTCTGCGTGCCTCGAGCGACCCGCGGCAATGGCTGGCCGAGCTCGAGGCGCTGGTGCTGCACAACGCCGCCCACAAGCCCAACCACGACAACTTCAGCGCCTTGACGGTGTGGGCGGGCGAGGCCCGCTGAGCGCCCCAGTCGCCCATTGTCTAACCGGAGTTCACCATGGCACAACAGGTCTGCATGGGTGCGATGCTCACCTGCAGCTTCGGCGCAGCGCCCAGTTCGCTGGTGGTGTTGCCGACCAACCGCGTGACCAGCACCAACATGCCGGCAGCGAACATCATGGACCATGTGCCCCTGGTGAACATCATGCCCTTCGGGGTGTGCAGCAGCCCGGCCAACCCGATGGTGGCGGCCGCCACAGCGGCAGCGCTGGGCGTGCTCACGCCCATGCCCTGCGTGCCCATGACAGTCACGCCGTGGGCACCAGGTTCACCGACCGTGACCATCGCCAACCTGCCGGCGCTGAACAACACCTCCACCTGCATGTGCAACTGGGGCGGCGTGGTGACCGTCTCCTACCCGGGGCAGGTGACGGAATCCATCCCCTGAACCTCAGCGCGGCGGGTTCGCGCGGCCGATCTCGACGCGGCGGTTTTCGCTCGAGTAGGGGTCGGTCTTGTTCTTCGGCTCGGCCGAGCCAATGCCCTGCGCCACCAACATGGCAGCGTCCACGCCTTTTTGCACCAGGTAGCTGCGCACCGCCTCGGCGCGACGCTGCGAGAGCGTCAGGTTGCCGACCTGCGAGCCCGAGGCGTCAGCGTGACCGACGATCTTGACCTGGCGATCGCTGCCGCGCTTGCCGCGCAGCACCTCGGCAAACACGTCGAGCTGGCGCTTGAGCAGCTCGGGCACCACGGAGGAGCCCAGCGCGAAGGAGGACGCAGGCAGCGAGTACTTGATGGCCGGCTTGAAGCCCATGCACTTGAAGCCACTGGCCTCCAGCTCCTTGCAGGCGTCTTCCGGGAAGAGGCCTTCCTTCACCGACGCGACGTCGGGCACGGCCGAGCCAACATCCAGGGATTCGGGCGTGGCGGCAGGCGCAGACGCGGCCGCATCGCTTTGGGCGTGCGCCGCAACACTCCAGGCCAGGCAGACCTGAGCCAGCCCCATGGCAACGATGGACGCACGGCGTGGGGCCACAGGGGAAGACAGGGGGGTGGACATGACAAGGCTCCTTGGGGACGGTTTCATGCAAGTCGAGCGCCACATCATAGTGCCGCACGACAGGGACGCGCCGATGACAGCGCCGGGATGATGGCCGAAGTACTTGCCTTCGCCAAGACCCCTGAACAGATGGCCGCGATGGTGCCGGACCACCGCTGGCGTGATGGTCAGCGGGCGCCGCCTTGCGCCGGGGGCGGATTGCCGTCCATGGCCGAGCCAAACCAACGCTTGTTGAACTCGTCCATGTCGCCCTCCGCGCGCAGGGCGAGCAGCGCTTCGTTGATGGCCTTGCGGCGCTCGCTGGCGGCTGGCAGGGCGAAAGCGTAGGGCTGGCGCGCGAAGGCCTCGCCCGCCAGGGTCAGCTTGTCGGACTCGCGCGGGTGGCTGAAGAGCCAATGGCGCAGCATGGGGGCGTCATACACCACTGCCTTGGCATCGCCCGCGAGCAGGCTGCCCATCGCATCGTCCAGCTGCGCGTGCCCTTCCACCGGGATGCCCCGCTTGTTGAGGTAGGCGTCGCTGCTGCTGCCCTCCAGGGTGGCCACAATCTGCCCTTCGAGGTCGCCGAGCGAGCGCACCTCGGCCGCCAGGCGATCGACCGTCAGCGTCGAGGTGAACACAGCGGTGATGTACGAGGTGAAGGCAATGCCGCCCAGCATCCAGACCACCGCCACCAGCCGGCCCGGCGTGCCGGTGGGCGAGATGTTTTCACAGCCCCCGGCGATGAGGATGTTGGTGGACCACCAGACCGACTCTTTCAAGCCAGCCCCCATCGGCTTGGGGAAGCTTTCCTCGTTGTTGTGCCGCTCGAGGCGCCACAGCAGCCACGACACCACCAGCAGGCACACCAGGAGGCCACCCAAGCCGCCCAGCACTTGCCACGACATCAAGCCACCCATGGCCTGCAGCAAAGTGCCGGTGCCCGTGGCCCGCGTGACGATCTGCAAGCCCGATTCGTAGAACGGGTGCGAGAAATCCATCGCGCGCTCCCGTTCCTCGGTGACGCTGATGGCGCCCACAACAACATCGGCCTGACCCGTCTGGACCGCGGCCAGGGCCTGCGGCACGGTGTCCATCGGGATCCACTCGAATCGCCATTGGTGGCGGGCCGCCACGGCCTGCCACACGTCGACGCTGTAGCCTTTCCATTGGCCATCTTGCAAAAAGGCGAACGGCTTGGCGGGTTTGATGGCCACGCGCAAGGTGCGAGGGTTCGGGGCCGGCGCGGGGGCAGACGACGCGACCGCCGCCTCCGGCGGTGAGCCAAGCGGTGGCATGTCGGGGGCGGCCCACGCGCCTGAGCCCATCAGACCCACACCCAGGGCGAAGATGCGGCATGCGCGTTGAAGCAAAGTCTTCATGGGGCTCACTCCAGGGAGGCCAACAGCGCGGCCAGTTCAGGATCGATGTCATCGGCACCGGCCGGAGTCGATGCGGGCGCCGGGTCGTCCAGGCTGGCCAGGAGCGCATCGAGCTCGTCGAGGGCCGCGTCCGTGCCGGGCGCTGCAGCGTCCTCGCCCGACCCATCGTGGGCATCGGCGGGGGCGTCGCCCCGCGCGGTGCCGTCCGTTGACGCATCGTGGTCATCGACCGGCCCGCCCGATGCCGGTCCCGGCGCCGCAGGGGATGCGCTGGCCGTGCGCAGCACCGCCGTCATGGTGACCGTCTTGCCAACCGACACCGTCACACCGGCGCGGGCCTGCGCCGCCTGGGCCACGCTGGCCTTGGCCAAGGGCTGACCGTTGACGGCATCCAGGCCCGCCAGGCGCAACTCCGGTGCGCCTTTGTGCGCGAGCAGCGGCACCACGCCCCACGCACGCAAGGCGGTCGCCATGTCGAGGGTGACGAGGCGGTCCGTGCACGGCAGGGCCACCGTGTCGCCTTGGGCGTCACGGTGGTGGTGGTAGGGCAGGTCCCCGATGTGAAGGCCGTCCGGACCCGCCAGCGCGCACGCGGCCAGCAAGGCCGGGTGCCCCCACAAGAGGCTGCGCAGCCCTTCGTGGCGCGAAAACTCCTCGAACTCGAAGCTGGCGATGGGGTCGCTGCGCTTGCCATAGGGGTGGCGGAGCATGAAGCGCGGCCCCATGAGGCTGAGAAAGCCTGCCTCGGGCAGGGCTTGCAGCGCGCGCAGGGCTTGCTGCACGAGCGGGTGAGGCAGGCGTTTGCGGTCCGAGAGCCCGTCGACCGCCATGCCCGTGACGAATGGCGCACCCGCGTGGCTGGCGATGCGGGCCATGCGCCCCAGCAGCTCGGCGTGCGGCGGCGTCGCCTCGAACTGGTACAGGCCGCACACCAAGGTGTAGCCGCCCGCCTTGTCTTGCCACGGGCCATCGACCAGCAATTGGTAGAGGCCACTGTCGCCCAGATCGCTGACGCGGCTGAGGTCGGCAGCGAACTCTTCGGCGCTCACATCGATGAGGTGAACCTGCAACTGCGGCCCGGTCTCCAGGCGACGCAGCAGGAAGTCCACCCCGCGCCACAGAGACTCGGCCGCCTGGAAGTCCGGGTGGTGCAGGACAGCGCGCAGGGCGTCGCCCAAGGCGGCATCGACCAGCGCAACCAGGGCGCCCTTCTGCGGGTTGTCGGCCTGCACGACGAACGGAGCGACGATGCGGCGCACCAGCTCGTCCACTGGCGTTGGCGTGGCGGCTTCGCGCTCCGCGCCCAACAGGCGGGCGAAGTCCGACAGGCGGGCACTGGCGGTCGGCGCCAGGCCGCGCGCGCTGCGTGGCACGGCACTGGACGCCCGCAGCTCAGCGTCGTTGGCCCAGGACAGCACCTCCTCGGCGGCCTTGGCCTGGGTTGCAGGGCTCTGCAGTTGTTTGCGCAGGCTGGCGAGGCTGGCGAACACATCCAGCGAACGGTAGAGCGCGTCAGGGTGGAACGACTCCAGTTCGCTGATGGGCAGCTGGATCTGCGCCCCGTCCGTGAGGCCCAATGACACGGTGAGCCCGAAGCGCGCCAGCGCATCTTCCAGCGTATCGAACTCCACCGGCACCGGCTTGCGGCCAGCCAGCTCGGCCCCCACCGACAGACGCCCCCGGGCCGCGCCTGCGCCAAAGTCGCCCAGCAGCGCAATGCGAACGGGCCGCTTGGGTGCCCAGGCGGGCGCCGTGCGCGACAGGGAGGCGAAGTCGGGGGTCCAGTCTTGGCTCATGGCGATGGCGCGTGGGGGTCGGGCGTGGGGAGGGGGTCAGCAGGTCGGAGCGCAGGGCGCAGGCGGCATGAGACGGGTCAAGGCAGCTTCTGGGCCAGCTTGACGCGCTTCCACTCGGTGGCGCGCGGCGATCCCGCCACCTGCTCCGTGTCGTCCAGGATGTCAACGATCTCGAGCACGGTACCCGGCGTGACGAGCCACTCGTCCTCCGTGGGGAAGACGGAGAAGTCTTTCACATCACGGGCCAGCTTGATGTCGATCTCACAGACCACGCTGACGGTGGCCGCGGCATTGTCCGATCGCGAGGCGAAGTCGCGGGCCACGCTCTCGCGCGTTGACAGGCTGGCGAAGGCCTCGTAGGCATAGGTGTCACCCTTTTTGTACTTCTGGGCCACCGCGCCGGGCACCAGCCGCTCTCCACGCCACACCTTGCCTGACTTCGCAGGCAGCTTTTTGAGCGCCTCCATGAGCATGGCCGCGTGGATGGAGCCTTCTTCGTACAGGCCTTTTCGGCTGTGTTTTTCCTGTGCCTTGCCCTCTTCGTAGCGCTTCAGGCGCTTTTGGAAGTCGCTGTTGCTCTCGCCGCCTTGCTGCACGGGCTTGTTGGTGTTATCCATCCAGTCGGTCGGCTTGTCGGCCTTGTCCTTCTGGTTGGCCACGGCCGGGTTGATGTGCTTGTAGCTTTCGCTGGTGTAGGTGCTGATGGCGATGGCGTCGGCCTCGCCAATGCCCTGATCGGCGTACTTCTGCACCAGCCCGTCGATGCGGCCGGGCGCGAAAATCTCGTCGCGGCCCTGCAGGTTGACGAAGGCTTGTTGACCTCCCGGGTTGAGCCCGGGGTTGCGCTCATCTCCGTCGTCGGCAATGTTCTGCATCTGCAGCGCGTAGGCATCGATGGCTTGCTGACGCCCCCACTCCAACATGGCGGCGGCCTGGATGTCTTCCACCTCGGGGCGCAGCCGGTCGCGCGGGTCCATCTCGCCGAGCAGCTCGACGCAGGCCTCCCAGCGCTGTTTGACATCGCCGATGCTGCGCACCAGCACCACCCGTTCCGACAAGTCGTTGGGCAAGAACGGGGTGGGCGCCTGCACAGGCTTGGCCTCGAGGTCTTCGAGGTCCAGCACCACCTCCTCGCCGATGCGCTTGTCGGCATCCACGTCCGGGGCGATGTCGAAGATGGCCTGCGCCATGGCAGCCAGGTGCTGGTAGACGGCCGTGTCCATTTGCAGCTCGGACATGGCCTCGAAGTGCGCCCAGATCTGGGTCACACCGCCCTTGGCGGCCTTCTCCAGCCCGGCCAGCGCGTCAATGACGTCCTGGTTTTTGGTCTTCTTGGCCTCTTTCTTGGCCGCCTCGATGTGGGCCGTCACGGCGCCGGGCAGCTTCTCGCGGAAGCCGCGCAGGTCTTTGTCCTCGCCTTGGTGCAGGCCGAGTTTGGCCTTGATCAGGTTGCCCAGGTGCAGCACGGAGCGGCCCCAGTCCTTGAATTCGCGGGGGCGTGATTGCACTTCCTCGCGGGCGAACTCGCTGGGGTTCCAGAACTTGGCACGGATGCGCGCGGACTCGGTCTCCATTTTCACGTACAGGCGCTGGTCACCCTGCGCCGTGGTCATCTTCTGGTACAGCACGGTGCGCATGCCGGAGGGCAGCAGCTTGGCCATGTCGGCGATCTTGCCGTCGGACATGCCCTCGTAGAAGTCGATGCCGCGCGCCTGGCCGCCCTCGCGCTTTTGCTGGTCCTTGAGGTGGGATGAGTCACGGACGTAGGCCTCGGCGCACTTGTCCAGCAGGGCCTGGAGGTTGCCATCCGGGTCGGGCAAGGTCATGGCGCCGCGCTCGTAGGCCTCGCCCAGATGCTCCTGCGCGCGGCTTTTGAGGAACCACATGAGGTCGGAGACGTCCTCCTGGGTGGGCGCCCACATCTTGATGAATTTGGGGTTCTGGCGCACCTGGGCCATGAGGTCGCCGCCGCGGCCGACCTTCTCCGCGATTTGCTGCACGACTTGTTCGCGCTCCTTCTGGCTCATCTTGGCGAAGCCAGGCACGTCGTTGGGGAAGACCTTGGCGCTGCTGCGTCCGTTGCTGGCCTGTGCCGTCATGGGCACCTGCTTGACGACCTTGGCGGCGTTGACCGCCGACTCGCGGGCGCGCTGCTTGAGGTCGTCCAGCACCTTGAAGGCATCGCCCGGCTTCTTCCTGGCCTTGGCATCGGCCTGCTCCAGCTCGGCGTTCAACGCCGTGAGGATGCCCGCGTAGGTGTCGAGCTGTTGGGCGGGGGCACCGTGGCTGCGCAGGTGGGTGACGGCGTCTTGCAGCTCGTCGATGGCCGCCTTGCACTTGGCGCGGCGCACTTCGTAGTTCTTGGCGTCCGACTGGAACGCTTTCTGGAAGGCACGCTTGAATGATTCGACCGACATGGCTTGCTCTCAGAGAATGGTTTCGCTCGGTGCTTCAGGCCGCCGTGGGGCGGGAGGCGGCGGTGGCACGGAAGAAGTCTTCGATGCCTGCCAGCGCGCCGCCGAGGGTGTCGCGCAGGCTGACCTCGACGCCAAAGGGGTTCTCGTCGCACGCTGCCACGGTGGGCGAGCTTTGCAGGTGCGCGCTGAAGCGCTTGGCCTGCGCGCGGGCCTGGCCGATGGCGGCGCGCAGCTTGGCTTCGTTCTGCATCGCGCCGTCGATGGACATCACAGCGGCCATCATCGGCACGCGGTGGCCGTCGGTGACGGCGCTGAGGCCGAACTCGGCGATTTGCTGCAGGTCGGGGTCGGGGTCCTTGAGCAAGGCGGTGCGCAGCTTGCCCATTTGCGCAACAGCCTCGTCCATGGCGTCGCGCCAGGCCGCGCGCACGCCCGGCCAGCCCTTGCGGAAGGCGTCCAGGTCGATGCCGGTGGGCTCGGGGGCGGGTTCGTCCTCGTCCTCATCCTCTTCGGCATCTTCCGCGTCCGCAGGTGTGGGCGCGGGTGCCGGCGTGGGCGCGGCAGCGGGGGGGGTCTTGCCGACGGGTGCGCCCTGGGTGCCGTCCAGCAGGCGCTCCAGCTCATCGAGCAAGCGCGTCGCGCTGGCGGCGTCTTGCTTGCGCACGAAAACGCCTGCTTCGCTGGCCTTGAGGGCCATCTCGCCCGCCAGGGGGTGCTTGTCGGCCTTGGCGGCCTGGACACGCCGCACGAGCTCCGCCAGGCGCTTGGTCACGGCGTCCAGGCTGGCGCCGGGTGCCGCAGGTGCCGCGGGGGCAGCCGGGGCGGCGGCGGCGCCACCGGCGGGCGGTCGCGCACCTGGCGCCGCGCCCAGCAGGCGCTGTGCCTCGTCGAGCAAGGCGTTTGCCTGGGTGAAGTCTTGCTTGCGCGCAAAGTACCCGGCTTCGCTGACCTTCAGCTTGGCCTCCGCGGCGACGCTGGCCGGGGCCTGCTTGAGGGCGTCCACGGCCTGGGCCAGGCGGGCATTGAACGCCTTGGCCGTGTCGCCATCGCCCGCGGGCTTGGCGGCTTCCGCAGCGGGGGACCGGGCAGGCGCAGCAGGGGCTGCGCCGTTCTTTTCGATCATGCGCTCCGCCAGCCCGAGCAGGGCCGAGGCGCGAGCCCACTCTTGTTTGCGGGCGAACACGCCGGCTTCGCTGGCCTTGAGCTTGGCCTCCTTGGCGATGTCGGTGGGCAAGCCGGGCAATGCGGCCACGATGCGCGACAGGCGCTGCTGGAAGGCGGCCTGCTCGGTGGCGTCGTTGCCCACCGAGGCCGGGGCGGCGGTGGGGGCCGGAGCACCGGGGGCGGCGGGGACCGTGGGGGCGGCGCCTGCTTCGTCGTCCTCGCTGTCTTGCTCGAACACGGTGCCCGATTCGTCCCACAGCACGATGCGGCTGGCGCGGAAGCCCGCGGCCTTGATCGGCAGGCGCACGCGCTTGACCAACCCGGCGATGGGCTTATCGAGCTGCAGGCACACAGCGTTGCCATCGACCCAGCAGCTGCCGTAGGCGCCGGCCTTCACGCCGGTGGCTTGCTGCAGCAAGGTGTAGATCTTGCGGCCGGACAGCTTGGGGCTCAGCGCGAACACCGGGCCGCCCTTGTCCTTGACGTCGATGAAGCCGAACTGCACTGTGCGGTCCGGGTCTTGTTTGCACATCTTCAGCTGGCGCAACAGCTTCGTGGGGTCGAGCAGGACGTTGGGCTTGCTCTCGGCGTCTTCGTCGTCGTCTGCCTCGTCGGCCTTGGCCTTGCTTGCGGCCTTCAGGGCGGCTTCGGCGTCCTTGCGGGCCTTCGCCACGGACTTGCCCAGGGCGGACAGGTAGCCGTCGAGGTCCTTGTCACCCTTGTGTGCGCCGCGCAGCTTGTCAGCCGCGGCCTCGACCTCGTCGAGCGCCGAGGCCTGGGCGCCGGCGTCCTTGACTTTCAGGGCCTGCTCGAACGATGCCATCGCTTTGCGAAGGGCATCGCCCTTGTACGCAGCGCCCTTGCAGAACGCCGCCCATTCTTTTTCGTTCAGGTGCTTGTCCGACACGACAACCTCATCAGGTCAAATCAATCTGTGAGCTGCACGCGGCAGCCCGGGATCCCCACCGAGGGGGCATTGGAACCACAAACCCGCCACGCGGCAACCTCCGAAGAAGGTGGCTCATTCATGCTCTTCCAAACTGAAGTACGCCGCGCCGTAATCCTCGACGCATGGCGACACCCCCGCGTCGCAGCGCGCCTTGCCAGCGAAGGCCGATCCGGGCCCGCGGTGGGCGCGGAAAGCGGCTTCGGCCTGGGCGCGCGGGAACTCGACGAAGCCGCCGTCATTGACCTCGCCGAGAGCGGAGAAATCGCGTGGGTTGGTCGAGACGATGACGACGAAGTGGTCCACGCCGGGCGGGCCGGCCACGTCCATGGGCCAGCTGGCGTGCGGCAGGGTGATGTGCTCGCCGGCGCTGACGCGGTTGGGCTTGGACATTTTGTTGGGATAGAGCTTCATGAACGTGCCGTCGGTGCTGACGAGCAGCACGTAGGCGTAGCCCGCTCGGTTGGAGGCGAAGGAGAAGCTTAGGCGGTCATGACCAATGCGGAAGCGCGGCTTGGTGGCCGTGGCCTCGACGATGAAGTCGCTGCTCGACGCGTCGGCGATGCGCCGGAGCTCGGTCACCGGGTCGAAGGGCGCCGTCGCGCGCGCCGGCTCGATGGGCGCGGATGCGGCCGTGGCCAAAGAGGCGCTGGGCGTCGCCGCCGTCGCTGCGCTCGCCGGCATGCTGGCCGTGTCGACACCTTGGCCACCGCGCATGAGCCAAGCTGCGGCGGCAACGGCCACCGCCACCCCGCCTGCGGCCAGGGCCCACAGCGGCCTTTGGCCGGCCTTGGCAGGAACGACTGCAGGGTCGGTGGCAGGCGCCACGGTGGGCGCTGCCTGCGGTGGCTGAGCCGGGCGTGACGCGGCCTGGGGCGCGAAGGCTGGCGCCAGGACAGGCGCGTTGTCAGCACCCAGCGAGGCCCCGCTCAGTCCCAGGTCGGCACGCAGGGCAGCCATGTTCTGCGTGCGCTCCTCGGGCTTGACCGCCAGGGCGCGGTCGATGGCTTGCAAGAAACGCGCGCTGTAGCGCCCTGCGGCGGACTCGGCCAGGGGCACGTAGCCATCCTGCACCAGGCGGCCCACCGCAGGGGGCGGCGTTTTGCCGTGGATGGAGAAGTACACAGAGGCGGCCAGGGCGTACACATCGGTCCATGGCCCCTGCTTCATGCCAGGCACCTCGGCGTACTGTTCCACGGGGGCGTAGCCCGCCTTCAGGATGACGGTGAGCGCCTGGGTCATGTCGCCGATGACTCGGCGCGCAGCCCCGAAATCGAGCAACAACGGCTTGCCCGTGCTTTTGAGCAAGATGATGTTGTCGGGCGCAATGTCGCGGTGATAGCACTGTTGCGCGTGCAGCACGTCGAGTGCCTCGGTGACGGGCGCGAGCAGGCCCATCAGCCAGGCCTCGTCTGGCGCCTGCCCCATGGCCTTGAGGGTGTCTTTGAGCGTGGTGCCCTCGTAGAAGGGCATGACCATGTACGCCGTGCCGTTGTCTTCCCAGAAGCGGTAGACCTTCACCATCGAGGGGTGGTCAAACTGGGCCAACAGTTTGGCTTCGTTCACGAAGCTGCGCAAGCCAGCCTCAAAGGTGTCTTGGTGGCGAGCCGACTTGACCGACACGCTCAGCCCCGCACCGCGCGCCGCCAAGGCCGCGGGCATGTACTCCTTGAGCGCCACCTTGCGCTCCAAAGAGTGGTCCCAGGCCAGGTAGACGATGCCGAAGCCGCCTTCGCCGAGCAGGCCGGTCACCTCGAACTCGCCCACGTAGGTGCCCACGGGCAAGGTGTTGCCGTCGGGCGTGAGGGCGCGCACAGACGGGGTCGCCACGGCGGGCGCAGGGGCAGCGTCGCGCACTGCGGGCCGGATCACCGTGCGGTCGTCATCTTCGGGGGAGGGGGTGTGCGGCTCGCTCATGGTGGAAGTGGGTGCGCGGGTCGGATCGGTGCGGCCGGGTGGGCGTGGGTGTGCCCGCCCAACAGGCGGGCGAAATCATCGCCTGTCGGCAGGCCCTTGGCCAGCCAGACCTGGCGTCGCTGGGGGTCGGAATCGGGCTCGGCCCACCACCAACTGGTGCCTGCCGCCAAGCCGCGGCGCGCCAGGCCTTGCCCGAGCGACCGCAGCGCGGCGTCGCGGGTTGGCGGCAAGGGCACGCTCACGCAACGCGCCGAGCCCGATGTCAGTGCAGCGAGGGCTTGCGACAGGGCATCGGCCCCGGCGTCGAAGTGGGGGACGGGCATGTCCGCCAAGGCCGCCTCCAGTTGCGAGATGTCCCAATCGTCCTGCAAGGCGTCTGCGGCGATGTCGTCAAGCGCATGCAACCAGGTCAGCAGGGCCTGGCCCTCGGCGAGGCCTACCGGCCAATCGCGCAGGGGGGCGGCGATGGTGAAGGGAAAGTATCGGCCGGCGCGGTCCACCGAGGGCATCAGCACGCCAGCCAGGGGCTGGGGCTGGCCAGCGCCGAGCACGCCCGGGGCCACGAGGAAGCGCCAGGTCGGGCTGTCGAGGTAGCCGGGCAACCAAGCGTCGGCATGGGTGTCGCGCAGGTCGGTGAGCCCCTGGGCCAGCCACGGGTCCCAGGCGTCGATCAGGCTTTGCGGCCACCGGCGCGAGGCGAAGTCGCCCAGGGCGGGCAGTTTGCCGTACCAGCCGGGCACCGAGTCCGTCACGTCCGCGGCCGCCATCGGTTCACAGCGCCGCGGGGCAGCGGAACTGCTGCACCTCGCGCAGGCGGAAGGGGTTGAAGGCGCTGCTGGCGATGACCTCCAGGCGCGCCTTGCGGCCGTCCAGATTCATCACGACCTGGAAGCGCTCGGGTTGGGCCGAGGGCTGCACCTCGAAACGGTCGAACAAGCGGAACAGCGCCCAGCTGCCTTCGAACAGCAGCGGCGAACCAGCGGGCTGGGTGCTGACCTTGACCTGCGAGGCCAGGCGGGCAGGCGGCCAGTTCACCGTGACGGCCGCGGTGTTGCCCGGCACGAACTTGAGGACCTGGCCGTCGATGTCGATGTCCAGCTCCTTGAGGCCGTCGGCGAGCTCCAGGGCGCGGATGTCCACGCGGAATGCCGGCACCTTGCCGCCGCCGCGGAAGAACACCTCTTTGATGCGTGCGGCGCGCTGGAAGTCGGCCAGGGCCGCCCCGCCACCCGGCTTGCTGCCATCTGGCAAGGGCCGGAAGGCCCAGGGGCTGACACCGGTGTCGACCAGGCTGGCCAGGCGGCGGTTGTAGAAGTCGTCGACCATGCCGCCCACGCCGAACATCTGCGCGAAGTCGTCGGGCAAGACGTCGGCCTTGGAGCCGGGCGCGAAGGGGTAGCGGCCGGCGATGGCGCGTGCGCAGAATTCCGTGATGGGCTTGAGCTCGGCGGTCAGGCCTTGGCGCTCGGCCACGCGACTTTGCGAGTCGCCGGCTTCGGCCAGCGCAGTGAGCATGGACTTGATGGGCTCTGGCTGCAGGCCGGCCGCGGCCTTGGCCGCCGCTGCGCCCCCCCCGCCTCCGCCGGCGGGCGGCGCGGTCTTGCTCTTCTGCGCGGCGTCCACGGCGGACAGCTGCACGTACACCTCGTTGAAGAGCTTGAGCACCTCGTCGAGCGGGGCGGGCTTGCCTTCCACCAAGCGGTGGATGTGGGCGAAGTGGTCGTCCACCATCTGCTCGATCGGGCCGGCAGCGGTGCCACTGGGGCGCGCTGCCTCACCCCCGCCGAGTGCCGCCATCTCCCGTTTGGAGCGCTCGGCCTGGCGGGCCAGTTGGTCGGCCACGGTGCCCGCAGCCGGTGCGGCCTTGGCCTGCTGCACCAGTTGGGTCTCGCGGGCCACGCCCCGCAGGTAGGCGCTGAGCGGGGAGTCTGGTGCGGCCAGCACCTGCGCGATCACCAGGCTCTGGGAGATGTTGCCCATGGGCGCCAGGCGGACGTCCGCCAGGTAGGCGTCCCACACCTTGATGTACTCCTCCAGATAGAGGCGGCGCACGCGCAGGGCCATGTCGCTGTCCCGCCCCTGCAGTTGTTCCTGAACCGAGCCCAGGCCGCTGGAGCGCGTGCCCAGCACCCAGCCCTCTTCCTTGGCGAGCTGCTTGACGACCTTGTCCACCGCGCCCTTGAAGGCGTTGTGGTAGCCCTCGCGCGTGAACAGTGGCGAGATGCCCTGGGTCAGGGGCTGGCCGGAGGCCCGCACGAACACGCGCGCAGCGTTGGGCCCTCCAGCCGCGGCCACCGAGAAGCCCGACAGGTCGTCGGCAACGTTTTGGCGCTTGAGTCGGCTGAACACGCGGTACTCCAGCGGGTAAGCCTTCAGCATGTCACGCACCTGGGCGACCAGTTCTTTGTCCATCGGCACGCTGGGCTGAGGCGCCCCGCGCGCCAGAGTGGCGTCGAGGTCGCGGTCCAGGGCCTCGCGCTGCTCTGGCGTGATCACGCGGTCGAGGTTGACGTCCCAATCGAGGCCGATCCAGGCCTTCAGGGCCACCGGGTCGAACTGGTCGGGCGTGTAAAGCATCAGGTAGCCCTTGAGCGCCTCGTAGGCCAGCTCCAGGTTGTTCTGGTTGACCGCGCGCAGGCGCTCTTCGAGGCGGCGGGCCAGGCGCGGCATCATGGCGCGGTCGAGCAAGCGGTGGTAGGCCTGCTGGGCACCGGCATCAAGCTTGTCGCCCTGGAACAAGCCAAAACCGTGGCTCAAGGGCACGTCATTGAGCGGGAAGGCGCTGGGGCGCGCCGCATCCCGCACTGCGCCAAGGACGCCCGGCAGGGGCGTGACATCGCCATTGGCCGCCGGCGGCAGGGTGGCCACCGTCTTCTTGAGCTCGGGCAGGCGCTCGGCCACCTCGGCCACGTAGCGCTTGTTGTTCACGAAGCTCAGCGCCCACCCGGCCACGAGCACCATGCTGAGCACGGCCAGGCCGGCCAAACCGAGCGCGCGCCAGCGGCGGCGGCGGGCCTCGACCAAGCGGTTCTCGCCGACCAGGCCCTGCTCGGCAAACACCACGTGCTTGAGCAAACGGTGCAAGAAGAAGCTCTTGCCGCGCGCGGCCGCAGGGGCGTTGAGGCGCCGCTCGACGCCGAAGGTGCGCGCCAACGTGCCCAGCACGCGGTCGATGGGCGTGCCTTCCTGCGTGCCGCTGGTGAAGTAGACGCCGCGCAGCACCGGACGCTCTTCCAGGTCACCGCCCTCGCCGAAGACGGACTCCAAGAAGCCACCGAGCAAGCCCTTGAGGCCGGCGAACTGCTGCGGAAAGGCGAAGATGGCGGCACGCCGCAAGACGTCGCCCTCCGATTCCATGCGCTCCAGCAGCCGGTCGCGCACCCGCTTCTCCAGCGCAGCGAACTCCGAGCCGAAGCCCTGCAGGGGTTCGTCGCGGCCCTCGGGGTCGTGCGGGAAAGTGAAGCCCCAGACTTGATCGCGCTCGTCTTTGGCCAAGCCCCCGAAGCTTTCGTTGAAGCCCGCCAGCAGGTCCACCTTGGTCACCAGCACGTAGACCGGCGGGCGCACGCCCAGCTCGGTGTGCAACTCCTGGATGCGCGCGCGCAGTTTGGCCGCGTGCTCACGGCGGTCGGCCGGCGACTGCTGCAGCAAATCCTGCACATTGACGGTGAGCATCACACCGTTGAGCGGGCGGCGCGGGCGCGCCTTCTTGAGCAGTCCCAGGAAGGTCTTCCAGGCGGCACCATCGACCTCGGCGTCCGATTCCTGCAGCGTGTAGCGCCCCGCGGTGTCGATCAGCACCGCCTGGTCAGTGAACCACCAATCGCAATGGCGCGTGCCGCCCACCCCCTTGACGCTGGCCTGTCCCATCTTTTCGGCCAGGGGGAAGGTCAGCCCGGCGTTCATCAGGGCCGTGGTTTTGCCAGAACCCGGCGCACCGATGAACACGTACCAAGGCAACTCGTACAGGTACTGTCCGCGCTGGAACAGCGAGCGCTTGCCCTCCCCCGAGGACTTCAGCATCTCGATGGCCTGGGCGAAACGTTCGTTGAGCTTGTCCGCCTCGCGGTCGGCGGCGCTGGGGCCCTGGGCCATGCCTTCGAGCAGGGCGGTGTTGGCGCGCTTGCGGGCCCACAGGCCGAGCACGATGCGCAACAACAGCAGCGCCAGCAGGACGCCGATGACCGCCAGGCGGACACCCGTGCCCTCCAGGGGCCGTTTGTCGCCAATGCCGATGAGGGGCCCGACCCACCACACGAGCGCGGACAGGGCGGCCACGCCCAAGGTGGCCAGGAACCAGGGGTGCGTGAGGAAGGAGACGACTTTCTTCATGGTCATTGACCCGTTGCCTGCTGCACGAAGAGCGTGATTTCCACGCGGCGGTTGCGCGCCCGGCCTTCTGGCGTGGCGTTGTCAGCGATGGCCTCTGCGTCAGCGCGGCCTTCCGCGCGCAGGCGGCCAGCACCCAGCTTGCCCAACATGGCCTTGACGGCGTTGGCCCGGTCCTGTGAGAGGTGCCAGTTGGAGGGGTAGCGCAGCGAGCGGATCGGCTGGTTGTCGGTGTGTCCGGTGATGAGCACGGTGCCGGGGAAGGCGTTGAGCGCGTCTTCGATGCGCACCAGCAGCGGCTTGACCTTGTCGGCGATGTCGGCGCTGCCCGGCTCGAAGAAGCCGTCGCCGCGGATGGTGATGACGGAGCGGTCGGCCATGTCCTGGACGTTGACCAGGCCCGCGTCGATCTCTGGCTTGAGCAGGCCGGCCAGGCGGGGCTTGTCCGCCGGTGGCGATGGCGGCGCGGACTTCAACGCCGCCGGGGCGTCGATCGCCATCAGCTCGCCGAAGACGGGGTCCGAGTGCGCGTTGATGGCCAGGCGGAAGCCCAGGTAGACCAGCAGCAGCAGCACGCCCGCCACCGCAGCGATCACCCACAGGGGCAGGCCATCGCGCAGGCGCTCACCCGTGGCCTCGACGCCCTCCCAGCGCACGGACAAAGCCTTGTCCACCTCGGGCTTGCCTTGCTGCAGCAATTGGGCGAGGCGCTGCCGCACGCTGTCGAGCTGGGCGCGGCCGTTGTCCTGCACGCGGTAGCGGCCCTCGAAGCCGAACGCCAGGACGACGTACAGCAACTCCAGCAGGTTGCGGTTGGCCGGGATGTTCTCCGCCAGCTTGGAGAGCAGCTGGAAGACCTTCTCGCCACCCCATGTCTCGTTGTGGAACTGGACGAGCAGGCTTTGTGCCGCCCACACGCCCGAGCCGCCCCAAGGCGTGCTGGCGGCCGACTCGTCCAGGAAGGTGCACAGGATGTAGCGCGCCGCGATCACCTGCTCGTTGGGCAGGCCCTCGGCGCGCGCCTGGCTTTCGAATTTGCGCAAGCCGTCGGTCAGGGCATCTTTCAGGCCGACCGGATTGGGGTGCTGGGCCATGTGGCGGATGCGCGGCGCCGTCGTCAGCAGGGGCATCGCGGCCGACACCAGAGGGTTGAGGCTGGCCGTCATCAGGGCGTCCAGCGCCAGGGGGGCCTCTTTGCCGCCGCCCGCAGGCGCAGCGCTGCCGCCACCACCTCCGGCACCACCACCGCCAGCCCCACCGCCGCCCGCACCGCCCCAGCCGCCCGCGGGTGAGCCGCCGCCCGGTGGACGGCCTCGGCCCGCGCTGGGCTTGATCACGGTGCGGTCAGACTCGAACGCGGCAAAGGGGTCTTGGTCGCTCATGGCGGGCTCTCGTGGATCTCGTCGTGCAACGGTGACAAGGGCGGGCACGGGCGCGTGGCGCCGACACGGTCAGACAGCATGCGACAGGCTTGTGTCGACACGCTGACCTCTGTGGTCGGTCCGCAACGGCGCGCGCTCGGCTCCATGGACAGGCCTCAGGCCCGGATTGCCCAGAACTCCAGCTCCAGGCCGGGGAAGTCGCCGGCGATGTGCATCGCCAGGCCGCCGGAGGTTTCCAGCTGCTTCCACAGGTCGCTGTTGCGGGTTTCGAGCTCGAAGTAGTTGTAACCAGCGTGGTAGGGGATCTGCCTCGGCGCCACGGCCAGCGGCCGCAGGGCCACGCCGGGCAACTGCAGGTTGACCAGGTCGCGGATGCGCTCCGCGGGCCCGATCTTGACCTGGGTGGGGAAGCGCCCGCGCAGGGCCTCGCCCGGCATCTGCGCGGCCACGGCCAGCACGAACTGAGCGTTGCGCTGCAGATCCACGTCGGGGATGAGGGCGACGCGGATGCCGTATTTGCGGTCCTGCAGTTCGATGGGGATGGCGGTCTGCTCCATCACCATCGACAGGGACTGGCGCAGGTCGTCCATGACCGGCCGGAAGGTGCGCGCGAGGTCGTCGTGGTGGTACTGGGGGTAGTGCCCGGGGCGGCGGTGTTCGCGGAAGGTGGAGAGGTCGCCGGCCAGCGTCAGGCAGGCGCTGTAAAGGCGCTCGGGGTGCAGCACCGACACGGCCTGCAGGTGGGCGAACAGCGGCTCGTTGCGGTTGACGGCCTCCAGCAGCAGGAAGTCGGCGATCTCGCCGGTGCCGCTGCGGCCCGGCTGGGCCAGGCGCGTGGCCAGCGCTTCGCCGCGCTGGTGCAACAGCCCGTGGAGTTCACGGACGTAGCCGTCAAGGATGTGGTGGCCGCGGGCGTGCAGCATGGGGGGTACGTGGTGGGGGTCGAGCACGACACGGTTGTCGGCGCGGCGCTCGACGACACGGGCCACGGCCAGCGTGGCGTAGCCCTCGACCGCATCACGCGCCAGCATCAGGCGCAGGTTGAGGCGGCCCAGTTGCACCGCGGCGTCGCGCCCGGCGCTGGCGTTGTTGTCGCCCACCTGGGCTTCCAGCACCTTGTAGCGGGTGCCCAGGGAGGTTTCGGCGCCTTCGGCATCGCTTTCGATGACGCCCGGGCGGCGCAGGGTGATGGCCAGCACGACGAGCTCGTTGCGTGCATCGGTCGGGATGTCCAGAGCCGACGGTGCGGGGTCGTTGCCCGGCATGGTGAAGGCGGTGCCATCGGGCATCAGGCCCTGCGCCGAGGTGAGCGCCACTTTGCCCAGGGTGAGGGCAGCCTCATCAAGCTGCAGCGCGTGGAAGCCCCAGCCGTGGCCCAGGAGGGCCTGGAGGTGATCGCGCAGCTGCTGGTCAAGGTGACGCTCCTGCTGCTGGAAGTGCTGGGACTGGAGGAACATGCCCTCCGTCCAGATGACTTTGTTCGTCCAGGTCATGTGAGATGGTTCCAGTGGCACATGCGGAGGCGGCCGCTCACTTGCGGCTGTGGTCCAGCGTCGGGGGTGGGGTGTAGCCGAGTTCCTTGGCGCGGCTTTCGAACTGCGCGGCCAGCACGGGCTGTTCGCTGGCGCGGTAATGCAAGGCCAGCTCGTAAGCGGCGATGCCGTTGCCCAAGGCCGCGGCGAACTGCAGCCAGCCCTCGTAGCGGTTGAGGTCTGGGGCAACATCGTCGCTGCCACTGCGGTAGAGGCGCGCCACACGGGCGGCGGCGTCCTTGTCGCCGCGCGCCGCCTTGCGGATGTCTTGCCAAATGCCCGGGTTGTCGGTCTTGGGGAAGAAAGCGCTTTTGAACAGGCGCACGTCGCTGCGCCGGATGGCCTTTTCCGCCTCCGCCGCGCCCACCAGGGCGACCTGGGCGCTGCCGGCCAAAGTGCTGGCGGGGAAGCGCTGCAGGTAGTCCTGGGCCATGCGCTGGATGTCCAGCGGCCAGCCAGCGCGTTCCAGGGCCTGCCAGGCGGAGGACTCGTCGCTGGAGTTGAACCGAACGACCTCGGCCTGCGGGGTGACCGGGCGCACCGCCAAGCGCAGCCGGGCGTTGGTGTTCTCGGCGATGAAAGGGAACTGCGCCATCTGACGGATCGCCGAGACGGGGTGGTTCAGCATCGTCTGCTGGACATCGGCCTTGACGAGCCGGAAGACGTCGGAGAACGTGATGTCGTCCGAGGCGGTCTGCAACACCTTCACCAGCGAGGCCGTGTAGAAGGTGTTCTGTGTCTCCACCGCGGGCGAGATCGCGGGCTTGCCCGCCCCGGTGGAAAAAGCGATCAGGCAACCCAGCGGTGCCTCGACCTGGTTGAAGCCATCGCCAGCCTCCAGGGCCGCGCGCAGGTTGGTGCGGCAGGCATCGATGACCGTCATCGTCAGGCCGTTGCTGCGCCGCGGCAGGATGTTGATGACGTCGCGCTGGAAGCGCAGGCTGCTTTGCATCAGCACGGATTCCGATGCGGCGGGGCTCACGCCCGCCCCCAGCAGCAGGTTCTCGGCGTCCACCTGCATGCCATGGCCGGTGAAGTAAAACAGCACGGGCGCGTCCGGCGGCGCGGCCAGGGCCTCGCGGGCGAACTGCTCGACCACCCGGCGCAGCTCGGCCGGCCCCAGGTCGACCGCGGTGGTCACCTTGAAGCCGCGTTGCTCGAGCACGGCCTTGAGGTCGCGGATGTTTTTGTGCACCGGCGGCAGGTCGTGCGGGTTGGGGTAGACCCGGTTGCCCACAAGCAAGGCCAGGCGCAGCGTGGTGCCCGCCGGGGCCGAGGGGGCGGACCGCGCTGGAAGCGCAGGCGGTGAAGCCGCGTCGCCAGCGCCCCCACCGTAGCCCAACGCCACGGCGGCCGGGCTGCCGCCCACCGCCCAAGCCAGCAGCGGCCAGCCTATCACTTGGCGGCGGCTCCACGTGCGGGTTTGCGAGGGGTCTGGCGTCATGGCGGCTGCGGGTGCATCGGTCAACATGGCTTTGTACCCTGAAATCCAGGCCACGCCACCCTCCTCATTCGCAACGCAACGATTCGCCAGCCGGCGTGCAAGCCTGCGGCAATGCCAGGGTGTCGCTGCCCTCGGTGGCGGGCCGACCGGCACCGACCTCGGCGATCACGCCCGTGCGCAGGCGCGATGCCACGTTCTCGGTACGCACGGCTTCCTCGAAGCGGGCGCGGCGAGCCTCCTCGATCACGGCCGTGACCGCAGACAGCGCACCGACCGCCTGGGCCGATTGCGGCGCCAGACCGTTGTAAAAGAGCGGCACCGCGCTCAGGTCGCCGTTGCCATCGTAGAACGGCCGCAAGGCTTCCTCGCCGCCCAGCGACACATAGCCCGAGCCCAGGGAGATGCCACGACGTGGCCGCACGGTCACGTACCCCCCCGCGCTGCCGCCGATGCTGACGGCGATGCGCTGGCCGAGTTCGATGCCACCGTACGACGCGCCACCGCCAAGACCCGACGCCGAGACCGTCAGCGTCAAGGCCGGCATGGCGGTGAGGGTGCCCTGGTTGTTGTCGTAGGGCAGGCGGGCCCGGATCAAGCCGTTGTGGGTGGCGGTCTGGATGCGATCGGCCTGCAACGCGACGACGTCGGCCTCCAACCCGGCGCGCAGCAGGGCCTGGTCGCTGTTGTCCACGGGCCGGCCCGCCACGTTGAGCTGGTTGGCGCGCAGGTTCAAGAAGCCGGCCACGACCTTGCCATCCGGCCCTGGGGTGGTCAGGCGGGGGGTGCCGAGGTTTTCGGCGATGTCGCCGCTCACCGCGCTGACGGTGCCGCCCAGCTCGTTGGCCGCGCCGCCCACGTCGATGGAGGCACCCGCCGTGGTGCGCAGCGCCAAGTGGCTACCAGCGGCCGTGACGATGCGGCCCGCACTCTGCACGATGCCATGGCTGGCTTGCGCCAGCACCGTGCTGACACCGACGGTGCGGAACTGGCCAGCGTGCTCGGGCGAGGTGAACGTTGACAAGACGGTGGGCGTCACGTCGGAGCGCAACAGCAGGCTGCCACCGTTGAGCACGATGTCACCCGCCAGGGTCAGCACGCCGGCCGAGCGCACCACGCTGTCACCCGCAGAGAGCGTGAGGTTGCCCAGCGTGAGGCCGGTGGCCGTCTCCAGGCGCAGCGTGGCGGCGCTGAGGTCGAGCCGGGGCAGGCGCACGAGGCTGCCACTGACCGTCACGTTGGCGAAGGTCTGCACCGTGAGCGCCCAGCTTTGGGCGTCGGTGGTGCCGCTCAGCGCGATCTCGCCGAAGCGGGTGCGCAGGGTCATGGCGGTGGGCAAGGTGAGGTTGTCGGCCAGGATGGCGCCGTCGGCGTCGCTGCCCCCCACCGTGACGCCCGAGAACACCGACAGGCGCGCCAGGGTGGCGGCGTCCAGACTCAGACCGGCGCCCGCCCGATTCAGGAGGATGTCGCGCCCAGCCGTCATGGCCGAGAGTGTGAGCGTGTGGCCGCCACTCACGCTCACGCCCGAGAGGGTGAGTGCGTCCGTGCGCAGCGCGAGGTCGCGATCCCCCACAGCAAGGCCGTCGAGGAATGCCAATTCGCTGGCCCGCAGGCCGCGCACACCGCCAGCGGGACCGGTGAGGCTGACGGCATCGCGGTAGGTTTGGGCGCCCGAGGTGTTGACATCGGTCGCGATCTCGGTGCTGCCGCCGGCGTCGGTGTCGATGCTGCCCAGGCCCAGCAGCGAGCCGGCCAGCGTGGTCAAGCCGGCGCTGCGGACGCTCAAGCCCCAGCCTGCGCCTTGCACCGTGCCGCTCACGGTCACGTCGGCGGCCCCCGCTTCCAGCACCAGGTGGGCAGGCAGCGTGATGTTCTGGACGGCGATGGCGCTGTTGCTGTCGCTGCGGCCCAGCGTGATGGTGTTGAAGCCGCTCAAGGCGCCCAGCGTGGCCGCGCTCAGTTGCAAGCCGCTGCCGCCCGGGACGTTGACAGCGATGGCGGCGCCGTCGGTGAGGGTGGCCACCGTGAGTCGCTTGCCGCTGGCGCCCGTGGTCGTGCCCGCGGCGGCGAAGGCGTTGGCATGCACCACCAGGGCCTCGCCAGTGGCACCGGCCAAGCCAGCGGTCGCGTCGAGGCCGCCCTGGAGCGCGACGCTGTCGGCCGACAGCTTGCGGGTGGCCGCGCCTTCAAGCACCAGGCGGTCGAGCACGGTCACGCTCTCGCTGGCCTGGACATCGGTCGCCAGCCGGGTGCTGCCTGGTGCGTCGGTGCTCAGGCTCAGCAGGCCGCTGTAGCTGCCCTGCAGCAGGGTGTCGCCCGGCGCGCGCAGGCTCAGGCGGTGGCCGCCGCCCACCGTCGCCCCTGTGAAGGTGATGTGGCTGCCGCTGATGAGCGTGAGGTCTGCCGGCAGGCTCAGGTCATGGGCGGCGATGGCGCCGCTGTCGCTGCTGCCGATCGTCAGTGTGCGGAACAAGGCCAGGGCCTGCAGCGTCGTGTTGTCGAGGGTCAGGCCCGTGCCGGACGTGTTCAGGAAGATGTCCCGTCCGGCGGTGCGCGAGGTCAGCTGCAGGTTGGCGCGGTCGGCGTTGCGGGTGGCACCGTTGACCTGGAAACTGTCTGCGCGCACGACGAGGTCGCGCTGGTTGACGTCCAGGTCCTGGCCGAAGGTCAAGGCGCTGGCGGTGAAAGTCGCCGCAGCAGCGGAGTTCACCAGGGTGGCGTTGTCCAGGTAGGTCTGGGCGCCGCTCGTGCCGACATCTTGGCCGATGAGGGTGGTGCCAGGAGCGTCCGTGGCGAGACTGGCCAGTCCGCCAATCGAGCCTCCGAGCGTGGTGACGCCCCCGCTATTGAGCTGCAAGGCTTTGCCGCTGCCCACCGTGGTGCCGCTGAAGGTGATGTCGCCCAGGCCGGCGTCGATCACCGTGCCGGTTCTCAACGTCAAACCAGCTGCCTGAACGGTGCTGTCGCTGCCGGCACGGCCCACGGTCAGCACCGTGGCATCGGCGAAAGCGTCGACGGTGGATTGGGAGAACCGCACCGTGCCCGTGCCGCTGGCCAGGCCGATCGAGGCGCCCGCGGTGCGCGATGCCAGGTTCACCGCGCCGAGCCCCGACACGGTGGGGCCAGCGCCTGGGGCGGCCAGCCCGTTCAAGCGATCGGCCCACAGGTCCAGCGCGCGCCCGTTCATGTGCAGGTCACCCACAAACGTCACGTCGCTTCCGACCAGGCGCAGATTCGACGACAGCGTGGTCGACGTCCCGAATTGACCCACCGTGACCGTGGTGCCGAGGTCCGTGCGGCCCAGGGTCAGGCGGCCAATGCCCGCCAGGTGCCCCAGGGTCGGCTGGTCCAGGAACAGGCCCGTGAAGGTGCCGTCATTGAGGTGGATACCGCTGGTGAACAAGGGAGACAACACCAGCTCGCCCGCACCGGGCGCGAAGGCATCGATCAGGAGGAAATCGTCCGTGCGGACATCCAACCTGTACCCGTTCAGCGCTGTGGTGCCCATGAACACCACGCTGGTGCCGGTCAGACGCACATCGGTGGGCAGGGCCAGGCCCTCGACCCACACCGCACCGGCGTTGTCGATGCGGCCCAACCGTACTTCAGAGAAGCCGCTTGGACCGCCCAGGCGTGCAAGGTCAATGCCGGAGATGGACAGACCGGGCCCGGCCAGACCGACCCACAGGTCCCCACCGATGGTGCGCGGCGACACGGTGACGGTGCGGCCCGCACCACCCGAGGTGCTGCCTGCCAGGGAGAAGGCATCGGCGCGCACCGTGAGGTCGTGGCCGTTGGCGTCGAGGGTGGCGCCCAGGGCCACGCCGCCGGCGGAGAGTTGCACGTCGGCGTTCAGGCGCACCGCGTTGCCGTAGGCCTGCGCACCCACGGTGCTCACATCGCCGCCCAGCGCGGTGGTGCCCCGCACACTGGTGCTCAAGGACTGGACACTCACCGGCCCCAGGGTCGCGGTGCCCGCGGTGTCCAGGCTCAGATGGGCCGCACCGCTGGTCGTGCCCGCCAGGGCGATGTCACCGGCGCCGCTGCGCAGCGTCAGGTCGGTGGGCAAGGTCAAGGCGTTGGCGCGGATGGCGCTGTCGCTGTCGGCGCGGCCCACGGTGGCGCTGGAGAACACGTTCCACTGCGACAGCAATCCGCCATCGAGCACCAGCGCCGTGCCGCAACCCACGCTGGTGTTGAGGCAGATGTCGCGGCCGTCGCTCAAGGTCGCAATGCTCAGCCGGCCCGCGATGCCAGCGTGGGTCAGCCCGCCCGCCACGCTCCAGGCGTTGACGCGCAGGTTCAAATCGGTGCCACGGGTGTTCAGGCCTTGGTCCAGCGTCAGCCGATCGGCCTCCAGCGTCACGGCTGCGCCGGTGGCCAATTGGACCGCATCGCCGAAATGCAGCTCGCCCGTGACGGCCACGCGCCCGGACACCTCGGTGCCGCCGCCGGCGTCGGTGTGCAGGTCGGTGACACCCGTGAGCGAGCCTTGCAACGTGGTCACGCCCGTCGAGGCGTTGAGGCCCAGCCGGTGGACTTGTCCCAGGGTGGTGCCAGACAGCGACACGCTGCTGCCCTCCAGCACCATGTCGGCGGGCAGGCTCAGGTTGACGGCGTTCACAGCGCCGGTGAAGCCAGCCCGGCCGATGTGCACGGAGCTGAAATCAGCCACCAGATTGAGAAGGGCCTGGCTCAGGTAGAGCGGCGAGGGCGTGATGCCGCCGCCCAATGGGTCGGCATCGGCAAGCTGGATGCCCAGCCCAGGGGTCAAGGACGCCAGGAACAGGGTGGCGCCGGAGCCGTTGCGGACCAGACCTCGCAGATCGAGGAGATCGGTGTCGATGCGAACGTTGTTGTGCGCCACGTCGAACTCGCCCTGCACGGTGAAAGCACCCGCCCGCAAGACACGATCGCCGCCGTTGAGGGTCAGGCGCTGCGCGTAAGTCTGGCTGCCCGTGGTGGCCACATCGGCCGACACCGTGGTGCCCTGGCCGGCGTTCACGTCGAGGCTGGCCGCCCCGCTGAGACCACCCGAGATCACGGCGCGCCCCGCGGTTGCGATGCGCAGGGCGCCGCCAGCACCAGTGACTGCACCTGCCAGCGTGACATCGCCCGTGCTGCTCAGCAGGGCCAGTTGTGCGGGCAAGGTGAAGGCGCCAGCTGTGATCTGGCTGGCGCTGCTGCCGCGGCCCAGGGTGACGCTGGCAAAAGCACGCAGGGCGGTGAGCGTGCCGGTGCTCAGTGACAAGCCGGTCCCGGCGTGGTTCAGCAAGATGTCGACACCGTCGCTGCGGGTCTCGACAGTCACCGCGCGCCCCGTGGCGTTGGCCACGCTGAGGCTGGCCGAGGTGGACAGGGCGTCTGTGCGCAGCACCAGGTCGCGGCCGCCTGCGTCGAGGCTGGTGCCCAGGAGCTCGATCGACGAGGCCTCCAGGGTGCGCGGCCCCGTGCCGGCCACCACGAGGGCGTCGTTGTAGGTTTGCGACCCCGAGGTGCGGACGTCGGCCGCGAGGCGTGTGGTGCCCCCAGCGTCGGTCACCAGGTTGCGCACACCATCCACGTTGGCGTTGAACGCGGTGGTGCCCACGGTCTGGACCGTCAGGTCCTTGCCCGCCCCCGCGATGGCCCCCGCGAGGGTGATGTCGCCTGCCGCACCGGTGCCGCTGGACGTCAGCGTGACATCGTTGCCCAAGGTCACGGCGCCGTAGTTCTGCGTGCCCGTCGTGGCCACGTCGCCATTCAGCGTCGTCGCGCCCGCGCCGGTGCTGGCCAGGTTCAACACGCCGCTGACCGCCGCCAGCGACTTCGCAC
>Ga0310345_10000308_pt1 | contig 83960 bp, 85 predicted proteins | sample HC15DNA20500_MG_FD_204667 | JGI IMG/M metagenome (GOLD analysis project Ga0310345, IMG submission 204667) | Marine microbial communities from station ALOHA, North Pacific Subtropical Gyre - HC15-DNA-20-500_MG | ecosystem: Environmental > Aquatic > Marine > Oceanic | place: Pacific Ocean: North...
AACATGCTGCCAAGTTCGAGACGCGCAAGACCTCGACACGGCGCCCGGCCTTTCCGCTGCCGAGTCCCTGCATGAGCAGATCGAAAAGCTCGATGCCGCCCTATCCCCGCAGGCCGAGCCAGCCGACACCTTCACCGCCGTCGACATGGCCACAGCCGCAGCGCAGGGGTTCAGGGATGGGCAGGCGGCAGTAGAGCAAGCCCCGGCGCAGGATGAGCTTGACCCGATAGAGAAAGCAGCCCTCGATGCTCGGTTGCGCCGAGACTTCGAAGCGCGCTGGCCTGTGCCGAAAGGCGTTATTTGGGGCGCTGCTGTGGGTGACTACTGCCTATCTGAGTTTGCGCAAGGCATCGCGCTTTCGTACCCCGATATGTGGATGGCCTACAAAGCTGGATCTGAGAGGGGAAAAGCATGAAGTACGTACCGGAGTGCCTGCGTAACCTACCGCCGCAGAAGAGTAAGTCAGCAGATTCAAAGCGCCGAAAGTCGGCTCGCGACATTGCCGGGATGACCATCGCGCAGACCGAGCAGCGGCCTGTACGGTTACCGCAGCGCAAGAACTTGGACGGCCTGCTAGATCCCGCAAGCAAGCGCGCCGGGATGGCTTACAACGAAGCCTTGGAGGACGTCGAGTTGCTGAACACCCCACCCATCGCGCAGACCGCCCCGCAAGGCAAGTTCCGCATGGGCGACCTCGTGAAGAAGTCCAGCGGCAGCGAGTGGGTAGGCCGCGTGGTCGGCTGGTACTCGACCAATCAGACCCCGGAAGGCTACGCCGTAGAGAGCGAGGCCCACGCCGGCAGCGTGCAGATCTACCCGGTGAAGGCGCTGGAGGCAGTAGATGACTGAATCCAGCCTCAGGCCCGGCGACGTGATCCGCACGCGGCGCGTTGCTCTCGGTATCACCCAGGACGCGCTGGCAGAACAGGTGGGCGTCAACAAGGCGACAATCTCTCGCATTGAGCGCGGCTACGACGGCGGATGGATGAACATTGTGGCGCTACTGCAGGCAGTCGGCGCGGAGGTGATTGTGAGATGAGAAAGGTATTGGTTGATCCAGCGGCGCTGGAAGAGGCGGCAAAGTGGCTAGAGGTTCACTCGTCCAGTTCAGGCAGCGCTGAGGCTTTCGCTGCCGACGCATTGCGCGAGGCTATCGGCCAGCCCGCAGAGGCGGAAGGGGTAGAGGTCGTGGCATATGGGATGCCTAACAGCGCACCCGGTAAAGCTCCGCGCATGATGATGGTGGCAATAGACATTCCAGGCGATGACCAGTACGGCGGTCAATTGTGTGAGCCACTGGTACGCCAATCCGCCCTATCAGCCGTGACCGCCGAGCGGGATAGGCTGCTGCAGGAGAAAGGCGACCCTGCCGGCAGCTTCGAGAAGTGCATGCAGGCAATGCGCGACCGCGACGAGCACGCCAGGACTATCGACCGGCTCCGCGCCGAGGTCGAGCGGCTGCGCCGGCAGCTGCAAACGGCACACAGCTTCATCGAGAGCACCGAAGCATTTGGAAGCGCTGCTGCGAGTGGAATCCTTGAGTGTGCCGGCGCGGTCTGGAATATCGATGAGTCCAAGGCGCTGATCGCCGCCATGGCTGCGAAGGAGGCGTGATATGCGCAACTACCTGATGCGCTGGCTTTTCGCGCCTGCAAAGTGGTGGCAATTCTGGAAGCCACAATCAGGTGTGCAAGGCGGCTTGCTTTTCGGATTACTGTTGGCCGCACTGCTCGCGCTTATTGCGCTGACCAGCACCCCCTAACCCCACCCAAACACACAGCCTGCCGGCGAGAGTCGGCGGGGGAGGATTTGCACGTGCCTGTAATTCCATTCATGCGACCCGTTACCGAGCCGCCGCCTGCCGGTAAGCCGATTCAGCTTTTCCTTAAAGACGGCAGGACGCGCGCAGCCACAACCTCATTAGTCTTCATGGGAAATGAGTGCTTCTTCATGTGGTACGACGCCCAAACACGCAAGTCGATAGCCGTCGACAAGATCAAAGGATGGGCGCCGGCTCAGCTCGCCTAACCACACACGCAGCAGGAGATAGACATGCAGCACACAGACAAGGCGATAGCAGAGTTCGAGGCGTGGTGGGGCAGGCAGCCTCACCGCGAGCAGTTCGAGGATTTGAAGGACCAGATGCGGAATGTGTGGCTGGCGTCGCGGCGGGAGCTGATGGTTGAGCTGCCCAGGCCTGACACAAACATGCACAACGGCCGTTCTGACGCCGCTTGTGAGTTGCTGCTGGAGCAATGGGACGCAGACCGCGCCGCCATCGAAGCAGCCGGCGTAACGGTGAGGGGGTGAGGGATGGGCGCACGAGAGAAACCGCAGCCAATCGAAGGCCTGCCGGTCGACAAGGTGTACGAAAGGAAGTTGGCCGAACTGATCGGCACGACGCCGAAGGCCCTGGAAAGGAAGCGCCAGCGCGGGGTGTTGCCGCACGGCGTATGGGAGAAGGTTGACGGCTGTATCATGTACAGCCTGGAGAGGTACAACGAATGGGCAGAAAAGCAGTGGGGCTCCCCCAGGGCGTCGAAATCGCCGGAAGCTCCGTCCGCATCCGATTCACATGGAAGAAAGAGCGACGCTGCGAAACGCTCCCCTATCCTCAGACGCCCAAGGGATTTGCAGCAGCAGCAGGTTTACGTGCTCAGGTAACCCAGCTGATCAAACTCGGCATGCTCACGGACGACAAGTATGCCGAGCTGTTCCCGAACTCCCGCTACACCCTCGCCCGCATCACGCCGACCTTCGGCAACTTCACGCAGACCTGGCTCGACAGCAAGCACATCGGGTTTCACACCCGGCGCAACTACCTGCGCGTGCTCAACAAGTACTGGATGCCGCATTGGGCCGACCGGAGGCTGGACGAGATCTATCCGTCTGACGTGCGCGCGCTGATGAGCCGGCAGGACTGGAACTCCATTACCGACCGCAATGCTGCGGTGCAGGCGGCCAAGGCCATCTTCGCCGCCGCGGTGCTGGACGGCATCATCGCGGAGAACCCGATGCGCTCGGTTGAGCGGGCTCGAGCTCCCGAGCGAGACATCGACCCGTTCACTCCGGCCGAGCGTGACGCGATCCTGGCCGACCTCTACGCGCACCAGACCGGCGCCAGGCTGACCTATGCGTCGTTCTTCAAGCTGGCCTTCTACACCGGCATGCGGACTGGCGAGCAGCTGTCATTGCGCTGGGCTGACGTTGACCTCCCCGGCCGATCAATTCGCGTGCGCGCCACCCTGGAAAAGGGTGAGGTGCGCGAGAACACCAAGACCAAGCGCGTGCGCAAAGTGCTGTTGGTCGACCAGGCTGTCGAGGCGCTGCGGGAGATGCAGCAGCTCACCGGAGACGGCGAGTTCGTCTTTGCGCCCACCAGCGGCAAGGACGGGCACATCACCAACGTCGTGAGCACCGCCTATCATCTGAAGCAGAGCATGAAGCGGCTGGGCATTCGTCCGCGCCGGCAGTACGATACCCGGCACACCTATGCGACCGTCTGCCTGTCCGCTGGGATGGCGCCGGCCTTCATCGCGCAGCAGCTCGGCAACAGCATCCAGACGCTGCTCAAGCACTACGCGAAATGGATCAACTCGAGCGCCGACTGGGCGGAACTGGACAAGCTGAAAATGCCGAATCGGTACGAAATTGGTACAGCAAATCCAAGCGAAGCGACTGAGCCAGCGAAGCAGTAGGCGTGCAGCGTTTCTTTTGGACTTCGCGGTATAGTAAAAATAGCGTACCAGCCAGTCCACTATTAAAACGCCCATGATCGAAAGTCATTCTCCATCTCCCGGTCCCGGCCGCCCGAAGGACCCCGCCAAGCGCGAGGCTATTCTCGCCGCGGCGCAGGTACTGTTCCTCGGCAACGGTTACGAGGGCAGCAGCATGGAAGCCATCGCCAGCGAAGCCGGGGTTTCCAAGCTCACGCTGTACAGCCACTTCAAGGACAAGGAGGCGCTCTTCAGCGCCGCCGTGAAGACCACCTGCGAAACGCGCCTGCCCAGGCGGCTGTTTCAGTTGGAGGCCGATTGCGACATCGAGAAGGTGCTGCTGGCGATCGGCGGCGCCTTCAATGAGCTGGTCAACAGCCCCGAGTCCATCGGTCTGCATCGTGTGATGGTGGCGATGGCGACGCAGAATCCGGGCCTGGTGAAGATGTTCTTCGATGCCGGTCCGCAGCAGCTGCTGCTGGATCTGCAACAGCTGTTCGGCCAGGCCGACGCGCTCGGCCTGCTCCGCATCGACGATCCGCTGCGTGCAGCCGAGCATTACTGTTCACTGATCAAGGGCGCGCAACACTTTCGCCTGCTGGTTGGCTATGCCGAAGCACCGAGCCAGGCGGAAAGCGATCAGCACGTGAAGGATGCGGTGGGCGTCTTTCTGCGCGCCTACCGCGGCTAAGCCCGGCGCAGCGTCGTCTGCCCGGAGTCAGGCCTGCAGCTTCTTCTTCGGGTAGATGTCGTAGCGGCTGGACTTGCCTTCCAGACTGTAGCCGGGCTTGGCGCCATCAATGGCCGGCGCCTTGCGCGGGCGCTTGACCACCACCCGGTGACTGGCCAGCTCCAGCGCGGCGGCAAGCAACGCCGGCGCGTCCAGGTCGTCGCCGACGAAGGGCCGGAACAGGCGCATCTCTTTCTTCACCAGTGCACTTTTGTCACGGTGCGGGAACATCGGGTCGAGGTAGACGACCTGCGGCGGCTCGCCCTGCCAGTGCTGCATCAATTCGATGGCGTTACCCTTGAGCAGCCTCATCCGCGCAGCGATGATGGCCACGTCCGCATCCGCAGCCGCGCGGCTCAGACCATCCTCCAGCAGCGCAGCGATCAACGGCTGGCGTTCGATCAGACTGACCTCGCAACCCAGCGTTGCCAGCACGAAGGCATCGCGCCCCAACCCGGCGGTAGCATCCAGCACCCGCGGTCGGATACCGGGCTGAATGCCCACTGCCTTGGCGATCATCTGTCCGCTGCCACCACCGAACTGCCGCCGGTGCGCCGCCGCACCCTCCACGAAATCCACCCGCACCGGCCCCGGCGCCTGTGCCTCGAGCAGCTGCAGCTGCAGACCGGCCTCGCCCACCTGCAGCGCGAACTCGGCCTCGGCCAGCTCCTGCGGCAAACCGAGGCGCTGCGCCCATTGGCCAGCGACTGCGGCGAATGACGGCGCGAGCGGCTCGACCCGAACCAGAGGATTGCTTGCGGACATGGGGCACTCGAGGACGATTCAAAGCGGCGCATTGTGCCAGAGCAGGCCTGCGGACGTCCGGGCTAGCACACCTAACGGCACATGCCGAAACCGCCCATATCCACATGGAAGTGATCGTGATGGGCCGCGTTGTATTCCGGCCCCAGCGTCACGTTGAACGCCTTGCAGGCCGCATCCCGTACCTGGCGCAGGAAGCGCGCCTTGTCGCCCTCGCCCTGCCAGTCCCGCGCCACCGTGATACGCGTGCCGTCCTGCAGATGAAAGCCGGCCAGATCCAGCGCATTGGCACTGGCATGCTGGCTACGGCGATTGCTGCGGGCGATGTTGCGGCAGGCAAAGCTGCCGAAATGATCGATACGCACCACCGGCTGGCCGAACACAGCCTGCGCGGCCGGTTGCAGGCCGTGCATCTCGAACATCGCATAGGCGGCCGCCAGTGGACAGGTGGCCAGAAACGGGCCGTTGAAACGCACGTCCGAACTCTGCACCCGCACACTGTTCTGCACCGGGCAGCCCGGCTCTGGCGTGCTGTTCGGCACGGCGGCGTAACGCAGCGGTGCCGTGGCCAGCGCCTGTTCGCAGAGTGAGCGATCCTGCTGCAGGCGCCTTAGCTTGAGCGAGGTCAGCAGGTTCGGCGGCTCGCGAATATCCAGCGGCGCCCAGGGATTCCAGCGCGGCGGGATATCGATCAGCTGCTGCTGCACCGCCAGCACGAAGCCGGCCAGCAGCGTCAACAAAAGGAGGAAGAATCGGCCGAAGGTCATACCTTATGGGCAACGACTCAGCGGTGAAGTTGAGCGCAGTGTTTTACAAAACTGGTCGATCCGACGCTCAGTCCAGCAGCGAAAGCTGCGGTGCCGGGCGAATCGTGGGAAGCGCTGGCATACCAGGCAGACGCTCGCTCAACAGCTGATGAAAGCGCATCGCCAGCTGCGGCGCGCGGTGATTGTCCGGCGTATGCAGATAGACGTGCGGCGTCTTGCCCGCCTCGATCCAGCCCGCCACCTTGTCCAGCCAGGGTGCGAGAAAAGGATCGTTGGTTTCCAGCTGCGGGTGGCCAACGAAGCGCAGCTGCGGCGAATCACTGAATGCCACCGGCCGCACCGGCAAACGTGGCTTCTTGCTCTGCGCATGCAGCACAGCTGGATCACGAGATTGGCAGCTGAACAGCGCCCGACTGTCGAGACAGATGCGCTCCACGCCGCGATCGCGTAGAAGACGATTGAATGCTCGCTCACCGTCACCCTTGTCGAAGAAGGCCGGATGGCGCACCTCGATGGCCAGCGGCGCCGCGAAGCCTTCGATGAAGGCGACCAGCTCCGCCAGCCGGGCCGGACCGACGCTGGCCGGCAGCTGCAGCCAGAATGGCGTTACCCGCCGCCCCAGCGGCTGCAACAGGCGCCGGAAGGACTGCGCCGCATCCAGCGCTGCATGCAGGTTCTCGGCCTGACTGATCTCCCGGGGAAACTTGGCGCAGAAGCGAAAATCGTCCGGCATCTGGCTGGCCCAGCGCTGAACCTTGTCGTCCGACGGCCACGCATAGAGCGTGGTATTGCCCTCGACCGTATTGAATACCGCGCAATAGCCGGCCAGGAATTCGGACGCTGGCGTACACGGCGGGTAGAGCGAGCCGAGCCAGGCGCTCTCGTTCCAGGAGGGGCAACCGAGAAAGTAGGGAAGCTGTAGCAGAGCGAAGCGCCTCAGGCGTAGAGATCGAGCCCGAGCACCTCGGTGTCATCGAGGTCGATACGCATGCTGGCGGTGCTGGTATAGCTGGCCAAGGCCTGCGCGACACGGCTGGAAAGCGGCCGCTCGGGTTGCGGCTCGTCATAGCGGAAGGCGGCGTAGCGCTCGACCAGCGCGCTGGAATTGACCCGCTGCTGCGGGCGATCGGCCTGCGGCTGATAGCCCTGCCCGGTGCGCGAATCGACACCGCGCTGAGCCTGTGCGGCCCGCTGCGTTTCCCCATAGCTATCCGCCGCCCTGCCGGTACGGGCAGAACGATCCGTTGCATAGGGGACAGGGAGGAAGCTATCGACGCGCATCATTGGACTCGATCAGAGGCCCGGCGACTCTAACGGGCGGCCATGGCTTTGGCAACGGCTCGCGTCATTTGATCCCTTTCGGCGTCGCGACGTTGTCGCGCAGGTACACCGGCTGGGCCTGATCGGCCTCCAGCGCCTCGCCACGCTGCCAGGCAAACGCAGCCAGGCGCAGCAGGTCTTCGGCGTGGGGCAACAGGGCGGCGTCGCAGCCCTGCACCGCCACCGGTATGCGCTCGGCATAGCCCCAGCCAGTGCCGGCGCCGAACCAGTCGCCGTCCGCAGCGCGCGGCAGAACGGCCTGCTCGGGCGGAAGCACGGCCTCGCTGCCGACCAGCCGCATCTCCCCGCGCTGCTCGCGGTAACAGCCCCAGTAGACCTCGTCCATGCGTGCGTCGATGGCCGCGGCGACCTGCGTCGTGCCCTGTTCGCGCCAGGCCCGCTGCGCGATGGTTGCCAGCGTGGACACCGGCAGCACCGGGCGCTGCAGAGCGAACGCCAGCCCCTGCACCACGCCGATGGCGATGCGCACGCCCGTGAAGGCGCCCGGTCCGCGCCCGAAGGCGATGGCATCGACGGCGGATAGTCCGACACCCGCCTCGCCGAGAAGCGTCTGCACCATCGGCAACAGCCGCTGGGCATGCAGGCGCGGAATCACCTCGTAGTGACTCAGCACTTTGCCGTCATGCAACAGCGCGACTGAGCAGGCTTCGGTGGCGGTATCCAGGGCCAGCAGCGTGGTCATCAGGGCATTCCGATCGGTAAAAAAGGCGCAGATTCTAACGCATTCAAGCGCCGGGTTGCGGCGCGCAGCCAGAAACGAAAATGCCCGTATCCAAGGATACGGGCATTGATCGAAGCGTGTCGCTCGGCGCGATTAGCTAAGAGCGGCGAACACCTTGGCGGTGATCTCGTCCACGGAACCGACGCCTTCGATGCAGCTGTATTTCGGGGTGCCTTCGGCCGCGGCCAGGCTCTGGTAGAAGTCCACCAGCGGCTTGGTCTGCGCGTGGTAGACGGACAGGCGGTGACGCACGGTCTCTTCCTTGTCGTCTTCGCGCTGGATCAGCTCTTCTCCAGTCTCGTCGTCCTTGCCGGCAACCTTCGGCGGATTGTGCTCGGTGTGATAGACGCGACCGGAGGCCGGATGCACACGACGACCGGCGATACGGCCAACGATCTCTTCATCGTCCACGGCGATTTCGATCACGTTGTCGATGCGCACACCGGCTTCCTTCAGCGCTTCGGCCTGCGGAATGGTGCGTGGGAAACCGTCGAAGAGAAAACCATTGGCGCAATCGGGCTGAGCGATGCGCTCCTTGACTAGGTTGATGATCAGGTCATCGGACACCAGACCGCCAGCATCCATCACGCTCTTGGCCTTGAGGCCGAGTTCGGTGCCGGCCTTGACAGCCGCACGCAGCATGTCGCCCGTGGAGATCTGCGGAATACCGAATTTTTTGGTAATGAAGCCTGCCTGGGTACCTTTGCCGGCACCGGGCGCTCCCAGCAGAATCACACGCATGGATGAGTCCTCGATTTTCTTGGAAGGGGGCGATCGCCAGCGGGCCGGTGCGGCTCGTCGCTGTCGAATCAAAAATTCTGGTTTGCCGCCATGCGACAAAAGGTTGAACACGATACACAGCGCACCGGGACGGCACAAGCCGTCCCCAAAGCGTCTATCACCCTGCATAAATCGCGGAATTGGTAGCCGGGCGACCGGGCTGTCAGGTTAGCTGTATGCCGGCCGATCCGCTCGCCGGACACCTTAGCCGGTGTTGCGCAGCCCAGCGGCGATACCCGCCACGCTGACCAGCAAGGCTTGCTCCAAAGGGCTCTCGGCCGGGCTCTGGCAATTTCGCGAACGTGCCAGCAACTCGATCTGCATCAGGTGCAGCGGATCCAGGTAAGTGTTGCGCAGACTGAACGCCTCCTGGGTCTTGGGGCTGTGATCGAGCAGATCTGACTGGCCGGTCAGGCTCAGCACCGCACCGATGACCTGCGACAATCGGTCACGCAGATCGCCGCCCAGCGAAAGCAGCTCAGGTTGCACCAGCCGCTCGTCGTAGCGCCGAGCGATGTCGGCGTCGGCCTTGGCCAGCACCATCTCCAGCATATCGATGCGTGTGCTGAAGAACGGCCAGCGCGCACGCATCTCGGCCAGCCTTTTCGCCTCGCCGCGCTCCAGCGCACGATGCAGGGCGTGCTCCCAGCCCAGCCAGGCCGGCAGCATCAGCCGGGTCTGGGTCCAGGCGAAGATCCAGGGGATCGCCCGCAGGCTCTCCACGCCGCCTTCGCGGCGCTTGGCTGGGCGGCTGCCCAACGGCAGGCGGCCCAGCTCAAGCTCAGGCGTGGCCTGGCGGAAATACTCGACGAACAGTGGATGCTCACGCACTACGCCGCGGTAGGCGCTGACCCCATCCTCGGCCAGGCGATCCATGGTTTCCCGCCAGCCGGCTTCAGGCAACGGTGGCGGCAGAAGCGTCGCTTCCAGCACGGCGGCGAGGTACAGATTCAGATTCTGCTCGGCGATATCCGGAAGCCCGAACTTGAAGCGAATCATTTCGCCCTGCTCGGTCGTACGGAACCGCCCGTCGACCGATCCCGGCGGTTGCGAAAGGATCGCTGCATGCGCCGGGCCGCCCCCACGCCCGACGGTGCCACCACGGCCGTGGAACAACAACAGCTCCACGCCGTGCTCGCGACAGACGTCCACCAGCTGCTCCTGAGCGCGGTACTGAGCCCAGGCCGCCGCCGTGGTGCCGGCATCCTTAGCCGAATCGGAGTAGCCGATCATCACTTCCTGCGGTCCGTGCAGGCGCTGACGGTAGCCGGGCAGAGACAGCAGACGGTCGATGATCGGCGCGGCGTTGTTCAGGTCATCAAGGGTTTCGAACAGCGGCACCACGCGCATCGGACGCTGCAGGCCCGCCTCCTTGAGCAAAAGCTGCACGGCGAGCACGTCGGAGGCCGCATGCGCCATGGAAATCACATAGGAGCCCAGAGAAGTGGCAGGCGCCTCGGCGATCACCGCGCAGGTAGCCAGCACTTCGGCGGTATCGGCTGACGGGTGATAGTGGGCCGGCAACAATGGGCGGCGGTTGCCCAACTCCTGCTGAAGCCATTCCAGCCGACGCTGCTCGTCCCACTGCTGGTAGTCGCCCAGGCCCAGATAGTCGGTGATCTCGGCCAGCGCAGCGGCATGGCGAGCGGCATCCTGGCGGATATCCAGGCGCACCAGGAACAGGCCGAACACGGCAAGCCGACGCAGGCAATCGAGCAAGGCGCCGTCGGCGATCATGCCCATGCCGCAGGCATGCAGCGAGCGGTAGCACAGTTCCAGCGGTCGCCGCAGCTGCGCGCAATCCTGCAGCACGTCTGCCGGCGCTGGCTGGCCGTGCTCGATGGCGGCCCGCGCCCAGTCACGGGTTGCCCGCAAGCGCTGACGCAGTGGCTTGAGCAATACGCGGTAGGGTTCGGGCGACTCCCCCGTCTGGCGTAGCAGCTCGTCACTGGCCGCGCTCATCGACAGCGCCGTGATCAGCCCCTCGATCTCCCGCAGGTACAGGTCGGCGGCGACCCAGCGTGCCGTCAGCAGAACTTCGCGGGAGACCATTGCGGTGACATTGGGGTTGCCGTCGCGGTCGCCGCCCATCCAGGAAGCGAAGCGAATCGGTGCTGCCTCCAGCGGCAGGTGCAGGCCGGTCAGTCGGCGCAGCGTGGCATCGGTCTGGCGCAGGACATTGGGTACGGCCTTCCACAACGAGTTCTCGATCGCCGCAAAGCCCCACCTGGCCTCTTCCACGGGCGTCGGCCGGTTGCGACGGATTTCCTCGGTGTGCCACACCTCGGCGACCAGACGCTGCAGCTGCAGCTCGATCCGGGCCAGCTCGGCGGCCGAGAGATCGGTGTGGTCGCGTGCCGCCAGCTGCTCGGCGATGGCGTCGTATTTCTGGATCAGGGTGCGCCGCGATACCTCGGTCGGGTGGGCTGTCAGCACCAGCTCGATATCCAGCCGGCTGACCTGGCGGGCGAGAAACTCGTCGCCGTGGCCGGCCGCCTTCAGGCGTTCGAGCAGATCGGGGAAGACGCTCGCCTCGAACGGCGCAGGCTCACTGGCTGTACGGCGACGGACCTGGTGATACTGCTCGGCGATGTTGGCCAGGTTGAGAAACTGGTTGAACGCCCGGGTCATCGGCAGCAGCTCGTGCTCGTCCAGGCTGTCCAGCGTCTCTGCCAGCTGCTGCGCGCCCTCGGCCGATCCTCGCCGGGCGGCCTTGGCCCCCTTGCGAATGCGCTCGATCTTGTCGAAGAACTGATCGCCGTGCTGGGCACGGATGGTATTGCCGAGCAGCTCGCCGAGCAGATGCACGTTGTCGCGCAGGCGCGCATCGATGATTTTCGCCATGACCTTTGCTCCTCCCGCCAATACGGCCAATGAGTTTCGCGAGCCTCGCCAGTCTTGCACGACCGATTCGCCGCTATGCATCAGACGCTTCGCTGGGCAAACGATCCTGAACGGCTACGCTGAAATTATCTCCAACCAGAGTGCCCACCGCGCAGCGCCATGACAAGGCATCAATGGCTAGCGCGCGTGGGCATGCAAGCCCAGTCATCACCGCTATCACCGCTCGTGCGCGCGGGCATTAAGGAGTAACCATGAGAATTTCCGAGCTTGTCAGTCATTGGGAGCGCGACGCCAAGGGCCGCATGAGCCATACCACCTACAGCATCCCGCTGGATGTAGAAAGCGCGGCACGGCTGGCCGCCCTGGCCGAGATGTACCCCAAACGCAGCACCGAGGCGCTGCTCGGCGAACTGGTCGGCGCCGCCCTCGAAGCGGTCGAGACCAGCCTGCCCTATGTACGCGGCACGCATGTGATCGCCACCGACGAACAGGGCGACCCGGTCTATGAAGACGTGGGCCCCACTCCGCGCTTTCTCGAGCTGTCGCGCAAGCACCTCAAGCGCATGCTCGACGAGCCAGACGCAGACAGCTGAGTCATCGGTCGCTGCTAGCGGCCGCGAGCGCGCAGCGCCGGCGGCCGCACTCCCCTCTGCTGCGCGGAATCCCGCGCGGCTCCGCCCTCGTTACACACTTCACCCCCTTGCCGTTTCGCTGACGACCGCTCTAGCCCGCCAATTCGACGGAACGTTTGGCGCCGTGTGACCTCACAAAAATATGTCCCGACATCGGTAGTGCACTAATCAGCCCACTGCCCGGCCAGGGACGGTAGCTATCCGTTAAGCAATTCGAACTGGAGACTGACCATGAACAAAGCTGTCGCAACCCACGCTTCGAGATTCCAGCTACCCAAGCTTGCAGCCATTGCATTGGGCGGCCTGCTGCTGACGGCCTGTGCGGGCAACCCACCGACCGAGCAGTTCGCGGTGACCGAATCGGCAGTGCGCAGCGCGGTCAGCGCGGGCGGCACCGAGTACGCCGCCGTGGAGATGCGTGCCGCGCAGGAAAAATGGAAAGAGGCCGAGCTGGCCATGCAGAAGGAAAACTACGAACAAGCCCGCAAGCTGGCCGAACAGGCCGAATGGGATGCCCGCGTTGCCGAGCGCAAGGCCGAAGCGGCCAAGGCGCAGAAGGCCGTTGAGGACGCACAGCAGGGAATCCGTGAGCTGCGCGAGGAAAGCATGCGCAGCGTTCGCTGAACCCGCATCAGGTTCGACATTCCGTTTATTGCACAAAGGATGAATTCGTCATGCACAAGCTCGTAACCCTACCGACTCTTCTGGCTCTGAGCATTGGCCTGGTGGCCTGCGCCAACCAGCCCAATCAGAACCTCGAAGAAGCCCGCAGCAGCTACTCCGCGCTGCAGGCCGACTCGCGTGCCAACAAGCTGGCCGCGCTGGAAACCCAGGATGCCGGCACCATGCTGGACAAGGCCAACAAGGCCTATCTGAACGATGCGGACGAGGAGACGGTGGACCAGCTGGCCTACCTGACCAAGCGCCGCATCGAGCTGGCCGAACAGACCATTGCCCTGCGCAGCGCCGAAGAGGAACTGGGCAAGACTTCGGCACAGCGCGCCGAGGCGCGCCTGGAAGCGCGCGAGGCGCAGATCCGCAAGCTGCAGGAAGACATGCAGGCCAAGCAGACCGAACGCGGCACGCTGGTGACCTTCGGTGACGTGCTGTTCGACCTGGACAAGGCCGAACTGAAACCCGCCGGTATGCGCGGCATCCAGAAGCTTGCTGAGTTCCTGAACGAGAATCCGGAGCGCAAGGTGGTGGTCGAGGGTTATACCGACAGCACCGGCTCCGACTCTTACAACCAGCAGCTGTCCGAGCGCCGCGCCCAATCCGTGCGCCGCGCATTGACCCACGCGGGCGTCGACCCACAGCGCATCCAGGCGGTGGGCTATGGCGAGCAGTACCCGGTTGCGAGCAACGACTCGCCGTCCAGCCGCGCCATGAATCGCCGCGTCGAGGTGACCATCTCCAACGACAACAAGCGCGTCGCTCCGCGCTCGTCGATGGAGTGACCGTGGAGCATGGGCATCGCGCACTGATGCCCAGCCCTTTTGCAGCCCGTCGCCCTGACGGGCTGTTTTATTTGCTCTCCTGCGGCGCGTCCTGATCCATGCAGCGCACTGCCCGCTTCCTGTTGTCCACCAGCACGCCGGTCAGGCCCTTCTGCTCGGTATCGAACAGCACCAGCACACCATCGATGCACTGAGCCACCTGCGAGGCCGGCTTCAGCGATACCCGATAATCCTCGCCCGGTATGGTCTTGAGCATGGTGAAGTCCGCCAGCAACAAGGCATCCTCGGGCTTGGCGACATGCACGTAGCCGTAGTAGCTGAGCACCCCGACCGTCCCGATGACGGTGCCGACGGCGGTGAGGATATAGGGGATCAGATTACGTTCGGACATGGATGATCTCGGCAGGACAAAGTCAAAAGCGGATTGTGACAAATCTGGCGCGCTGCGAGTCGCCTCATTTTCCACCGGCACGGGTTTCGCCGCGGGCCTGGTAGGTCGCCTCGTAGACCCGTTCGGCCAGCCGCGAAAACGGCAGGCTCTGGATCCAGACGCTGCCGGTGCCCTTCAGGGTCGTCAGCAGCAGCCCTTCGCCACCGAACAACATGCTCTTGAGTCCACCGGCGAGCTGGATGTCGTAATCGATACCGGGCGTGAAGGCCACCAGGCACCCAGTGTCCAGGCGCAGGGTTTCGTTGTTCAGTTCCTTGCGGATTACCGTTCCGCCTGCGTGCACGAAGGCCAGTCCATCGCCATCCAGACGCTGCAGGACGAAACCTTCGCCGCCAAAGAAGCCGGCACCGATGCGCTTGCTGAAGCTCACACCGATCCGCGTGCCGAAAGCGGCACAAAGGAAGGAATCCTTCTGGCAGATCAGCGTGCCGCCTACCGCCGCGAGGTCCACCGGCACCACCGTACCGGGATAAGGCGCCGCGAAGGCCACACGCGACTTGCCCCTGCCTTCATTGGTGAAATGGGTGAGGAACAGCGACTCGCCGGTGATCATCCGCTTGCCCATGCCCCACAGCTTGCCGAGCACACCGCTCGCCGAGCCATCGCCCATGCGTGCTTCGAAGCGCACGCCATCGGTCATGTAGTTCATCGCGCCGGCCTCGGCGATCACCGTCTCGCCGGGGTCGAGGATGATCTCCACGCTCTGCGCGGATTGTCCGAGGATTTCGTATTCGAGTTCGTGACTGGTCACGGCGAGCTCCTGGTCCTGTGATTGCAGCGCGGCGAGAGCGGCCTCGGCCGGCCCTCGCCTACTTGCGCCCGAGAATGCGCAGGATACGCAGGAACAGGTTGATGATGTCCATATAGAGCGCGGCAGCGCTATCGATGGCGTTGTCCAGGGTCTTGGGGATCTGGTTCGCCCGCCCCCAGTCGACACCGACATAACCGCAGAAGATCAGCACCACGATCCAGTCGATCACGCCATGGTGGATGCCGAGGATGAACAGCTCGACCAGTTCGACGACGATCACCAGCAGCAGCGCCACCGTCAGTGCGCTGGCGATGCTGGCGAAGAAGCGCGGAAACAGCGTGCCGAGCGCCATCATGCCCAGGGTGACCAGCGCGGTGATACGGATCGCCTCGTGCACCAGCGCGCTGTCGTAGCGGCTGACCACCAGGTTGACGATCAGCCCGAACGGCACCACCACCAGGTTGTAACCGAGGAAACTGACCCAGGGCTTGTTCGAACTGTGAAACAGCCATGCGCCGGTCAGGCAACTGGCGAAGTAGCCACCGAAGAACAGCCAGGGATGGATGCTGCGAATGGACTCGACCGGAATGTTGCCGACCATCCACCAGTTGACCCAGAAGCCCCAGCAGAGGGTCAGGCCGATGACGAGGTTGTAGGCGCCAGCCGAGAGGGTACGGTCCAGTGGGCTGGACTGACGGGCAAAGACGGAGTTTTCCATGTCGTTACGCTTCCTTGCGTGATGATTGATTCGGGGCCTGCGCCGAGTCGGCTCAGAGGATGTTGGCGTAGTCCGCCTCGATACGATCGAGGCTCAGGTGATTGAGGAAGTTGGAGAAGCACATCCAGGCCGACAGCGCATTGAGGTCCTGGAACTGCTGCGGCAGGTACTTGGGCGGGGCGACCATGCCCTCGTCCACCAGTTGGCGCAGCGTGCGCATGTCCTCCAGCGTGGTCTTGCCGCAGAACAGCAGCGGGATCTGCTCCAGCCGGCCTTTACGCACGGCGAGCTGGATGTAGTTGTAGATCATGATGAAGCCCTTCAGGTAGGACAGGTCCTTGGTGAAAGGCAGGCCATCGGGCGTCGAGCCACGGAACACGCGGCTGGCGTTGCTGTAGCTCTCGTCGTCGCCATAGCCCTGCTCGCGGAAGAAGGCGAACACGTCGAGAAAATCCGCGCCCTCCTCGGCCATGTGGATGGCGCGGGTGCGGTTGGTCAGCTTGCGCAGGCGCGTCGGGTAGGAGGCGAAGGCGATCACCTCCATCAGGATTGCCAGGCCTTCCTGAGTGACCGTGGAAGACGGCGGCCCCTTGGCCAGGAAGGTGCAGATCGGCTGGTTCTGCCCGTTGAGCGTGGTGCCAACGTGCACCAGCCCTTCGTGGACCTCCAGCGCGCGCACGTCACGCTCGTTGAACAGCGCGTCGCTGCGGATCTTGATGTAGTCGGCACCGGCCGCCGCGTCGGCGAGGATGCCGTCGGACTCGAAGACGCGGATCACGCCCTCGCCTTCGCCGAACACCACATCCAGGCGCTTCTGCAGCAGCTCGACGGCCTGCGGCGCGGTGAGATTCTTCGGCTCGTCACGCAGGTCGCCGCGGTCGGCGATGTTGTTCAGGTAGTCGGAGAGCATCAGGCCGAGGTCGGCCAGGGTCGGGTCGCCGGCGTGGAAGGCATCGGACGCCGCGCCGTAGAGCTCCTGGGAGATCATGCCGAAGTCCGGCGTGCCACGCGCCTCGAGCATACGGATGACCATGCGGTATTCCTTGCACATGCGCCGCATGATCTGCCCGACCGGGTTGAACTGGCCGAGCTGACGGGTGATGTCGCGCTCGATGTCCTGGAATTCCTGCTTCTTCGCGCTGGAGTCGAAGGCCAGCGGGCGGCCTTCGTAGTAGGCGCGATCGATCTTCGGCAGCTCGCGGCCCTTGGCGGCGAAAAAGCCCTGGCGGGTATTCTCGTCCCACTTCACTGCGTCCAGCACGCGCACCGGCGTCTGCGCCTCGACGATGCGGTCGGACAGCCCGCGCACGATGGTCTGATACTCGTCCAGGTTGTTACGGCTGTTCATCGGTCCCTCTTCACGGATGCCCCGTACCCTTGAGGTTACACCCGCAGCGGCCAAGGCCGGCACATTGCGGGTCGGTCGACGCTCAGTGGATCAGAGTTCCGGGCGCATGTGCGGGAAGAGGATCACGTCGCGGATCGACGGCGAGTTGGTCAGCAGCATCACCAGACGGTCGATGCCGATTCCCTCGCCGGCGGTCGGCGGCATACCGTACTCCAGCGCACGAACGAAGTCGGCATCGAAGTGCATGGCCTCGTCGTCACCAGCAACCTTGTCGGCCACCTGGGCATGGAAGCGCTCGGCCTGATCCTCGGCATCGTTGAGCTCGGAATAGGCGTTGGCGATCTCGCGGCCACCGATGAACAGCTCGAAGCGATCGGTGACGTTGGGGTTGCGATCGTTGCGCCGGGCCAGCGGCGAGACCTCGAACGGGTACTCGGTGATGAAGGTCGGCTGCTCCAGCTTGTGCTCGACCAGCTCCTCGAAAATCATCACCTGCAGCTTGCCCAGGCCTTCGTGGCCGAGCAGCTTAGCACCCGCCTTCTTGGCGATGGCACGGGCCTTCTCCAGGTCGTTGAGATCGGCGGCCGAGATTTCCGGGTTGAACTGGAGGATCGAGTCGAACACCGACAGCCGCGCGAAGGGCTCGCCGAAGTGGAACACCTTGTCGCCGTAGGGCACGTCGGTGCTGCCGAGCACGGCCTGGGCCAGCTCGCGGAACAGCTCCTCGGTCAGGTCCATGTTGTCTTCGTAGTCGGCATAGGCCTGGTAGAACTCGAGCATGGTGAACTCGGGGTTGTGCCGGGTCGAGACGCCTTCGTTACGGAAGTTGCGGTTGATCTCGAACACGCGCTCGAAGCCACCGACCACCAGGCGCTTGAGGTAGAGCTCCGGTGCGATGCGCAGGAACATCGGCATGTCCAGCGCGTTGTGATGAGTCTCGAACGGCTTGGCCGCGGCGCCGCCAGGGATGGTCTGCAGCATCGGCGTTTCCACTTCGAGGAAGTCACGCTCGGCGAGGAACTTGCGGATGTGGGCGATGACCTGGGAGCGCACGCGGAACGTCTCGCGCACTTCCTCGTTGACCATCAGGTCGACGTAGCGCTGACGATAGCGCTGCTCGGTGTCGGTCAGGCCGTGGAACTTGTCCGGCAGCGGACGCAGCGACTTGGTCAGCAGGCGCACGTTGTTCATGTAGACGTACAGGTCGCCCTTGCCCGAACGCGCCAGGGTGCCCTCGGCGGCAATGATGTCGCCCAGGTCGAAGTGCTTGACCGCTTCGACCTGCTCGGCCGGCAGGGTCTTGCGATCGACGTAGACCTGGATGCGCCCGCTCATGTCCTGCAGCACCATGAACGGCCCGCGGTTGAGCATGATGCGCCCGGCGACCTTGACCGGAATGGCGGCCGCTTCCAGCTCTTCCTTGGTCTTCTCGGCGTACTGTTTCTGCAGGTCGCCTGCATAGCGGTCGCGACGGAAGTCGTTGGGGAAGGCATTGCCCTGCTCACGCACGGCAGCAAGCTTTTCCTTGCGCTGGGCAATCAGCTTGTTTTCTTCCTCTTGGATGGCGTGCTGGTTCAGCGGTTGTTCGCTCATTGCGGGTCGTCCCGGTCAAATCGTTTCAATGGGGTGCTTGCGGCTTGAGGCGTGCGGCTGCGCTCAGAGCCCCTGTTTGAGGCTGGCTTCGAGGTACCCGTCGAGGTCGCCGTCGAGCACCTTCTGGCAATCGCTGCGTTCCACGCCGGTACGCAGATCCTTGATGCGCGAGTCGTCGAGCACGTAGGAACGGATCTGGTGACCCCAGCCGATGTCCGACTTGCTGTCTTCCAGCGCCTGAGAGGCGGCGTTGCGCTTCTGCATTTCCAGCTCGTACAACTTGGCCCGCAGCATCTTCATGGCGGTGTCCTTGTTGGCGTGCTGGGAACGTTCGTTCTGGCAGGCCACCACGGTATTGGTCGGCACGTGGGTAATACGCACCGCCGAATCGGTGGTGTTGACGTGCTGACCACCGGCACCAGAGGAGCGGTAGGTGTCGATGCGCAGGTCGGCCGGGTTGATCTCGATCTCCACCTTGTCGTCGATCTCGGGCGATACGAATACCGCCGAGAACGAGGTGTGGCGACGGGCGCCGGAGTCGAACGGACTCTTGCGCACCAGGCGGTGCACGCCGATCTCGGTGCGCAGCCAGCCGAAGGCGTATTCGCCCTTGATGTGTACGGTGGCGCCCTTGATGCCGGCTACCTCGCCCTCGGACAGCTCGACGATTTCGGCGCTGAAGCCACGCTTGTCGGCCCAGCGCAGGTACATGCGCAGCAGGATGTTGGCCCAGTCCTGGGCCTCGGTACCGCCGGAGCCAGCCTGGATATCGAGGTAGCAGTTGTTGGGGTCCATCTCGTGGCTGAACATGCGGCGGAACTCGAGCTTCTCGAGAATTTCGCGCAGCCGCTCGACTTCGGCCACGATATCGTTCACGGCGCCTTCGTCGTTTTCTTCGGCGGCCATTTCCAGCAGGTCGCGCGAATCGGCCAGGCTACCGGTCAGGTCGTCGATGGTTTCGACGATCTGCGCCAGGGTGGCGCGTTCACGGCCCAGGCCCTGGGCGTATTCGGGCTTGTTCCAGACGTTCGGGTCTTCGAGTTCGCGGTTTACTTCGACGAGACGATCATGCTTCTGATCGTAGTCAAAGATACCCCCGAATTGACTGGGTGCGCTCGGACAGGTCCTTGATGCTGTTGAGGATCGGGTTGATTTCCATAGGTAGGCAGCTCTCAATCGGACGGTGCAAAAGCCGGCGATTATAACTCAGCCAACCCGTGCTGACAGCCCGCTGGGCGTGCCGGTGGACGGTCAGGAAACGGATTTGCCCTCATGATGGCTGGTCAGGCACTGACACCACGTACCTGGCTTTCCAGTTCGCCTTTGAGTTGCGGATCGAGCTGCAGGCAGCGAGCCAGTTCGTCGAGGTAGGCACGCTCCATGAAATGTTCCTCGTCGACCATCAACACGCTGGCCAGGTACATTTCCGCAGCCATCTCCGGGGTGCTGGCGGCACTGGCCACGTCGGCCGGGTCCAGCGGCTTGTTCAGTTCGGCCTCCAGCCAGTGCTGCAGATCCGCATCGGCGAGCTTGCCCAGCTCCGCCTCGATCAGCTGACGCTCTCGTGCATCGACATGGCCGTCGGCCTTGGCCGCTGCCACCAGTGCCTTGAGAATGCCCTGGCTGTGGAGCTCGACCTCTGCCGGCGGCAGGCGATCGATGGTCTGTGGCGTCTGCTGCTGCGGCCCGCCCTGCTGTGCCTGCCAGTTGCTGTACGCCTTGTAGGCCAGCACCCCGAGTGCCGCCAGACCGCCGTAGGTCACCGCCTTGCCGCCCATCTTGCGTACCTTGCGGTTGCCCAGCAGCAGGCCCATGGCACCGGCTGCCAGCGCGCCGCCGCCGGCGCCCGACAGGGCATTGCCGAGCGAACCGCCGCCAACGCCGGAAAGCAGGTCGCTCAACCCGCCTTTGCTAGGTTTGCCACCAGCACTGGATTGCTGCTTCTGCAGCAGGTCCTGACCGGACCTGAGCAGTTGATCGAGAAGGCCACTGGTTTTCATCGAAGTCCCCAAAAGGATTGGATCAGGATTGAACAGCAGTGCTCAGTCAAACGACTCGGGCACCTGACGGATCGGCGTATCGCGATGGGCGGCACGCACGTACTGCGCCGGCCAGGCCACCGACCCGTCGCGCAGGTATTCGGCGGCATGCAGCGGCCAGTACGGGTCGCGCAGCAGTTCGCGGGCGAGCAGGATCAGGTCGGCCTGGCCAGTGCGCAGGATGTGTTCGGCCTGCACCGCCTCGGTGATCATGCCGACCGTTCCGGTGGCGATACCCGCCTCCTTGCGCACGCGCTCGGCAAACTGCGTCTGGTAGCCCGGCCCGACTGGAATATCGGCGTTGGCCGCGGTGCCGCCGGATGACACGTCGATCAGGTCGACGCCGATATCCTTTAGCCGCAGTGCAAGCTCGACCGTTTCGTCTGCATTCCAGCCATCGTCGACCCAGTCAGTCGCCGAAAGACGGACGAACAGCGGCAACTCCTCGGGCCAGACCTGGCGCACCGCAGCGGTGACCTCCTGCAGCAGACGGATGCGATTGTCGAACGAGCCGCCATAGCGATCCTGACGCTGGTTGGAGAGCGGCGAAAGGAACTGATGCAGCAGGTATCCATGGGCCGCATGCACCTCGGCGACCTTGAAGCCGGCTGCCAATGAGCGCTCGGCCGCCTCGACGAACGCCTGCACGATGCCCGCGATGCCGGCATCGTCCAGCGCCGTGGGCACCGCATGTTCCGGCGAGAAGGCGAGGGCGGACGGCCCCACCGGGGTCCAGCCGCCGGCAGCGATCGGTACGCTGCCATGCTTGCCGAGCCAGGGCCGCCAGGTGCTCGCCTTGCGCCCGGCATGGGCCAGCTGCACACCGGCGAATGCGCCCTGCGCCTCGATGAAGCGGGTGATCCGCCGCAATGGCTCGACATGCTCGTCGGACCAGATACCCAGGTCATCCGGCGAAATACGCCCCTCAGGGCTGACCGCCGTCGCCTCGACGATCACCAGTCCGGCGCCACCGACGGCGCGGCTGCCCAGATGCACCAGATGCCAGTCGTTGGCCATCCCCGCCTTTGCCGAGTACTGGCACATGGGCGATACGGCAATCCGGTTGGGCAGTTTGAGCTGGCGCAGGGTAAGCGGCTGGAAAAGCTGGGACATGTCGGCCTCTACTGTCATGGATGCGGGTTGGACACCCATCAGTAGAGACCGTTTCCGCGCCCGTGCCCAGCCCGAGGCTGGCGAAGCCGCTCGTCAGGCGGCGCTGACCTGCACCGTCACGCCGTTGAGCGCGGCGTTGCCGGAGACATCCAGCTGGCGCTCGTCGGTCAGGTCGTTGCAACTCGCGCCAGGCTGCTGCCGCGCGATATCCAGCTGCACGCCCGGCCGCGCATGGCCCCAGCCGTGCGGCAGGCTGACCACGCCGGGCATCATCTCCTCGCTGGCCAGCGCCTCCACCTCGACCACGCCGACCCGCGAATGCACGCGCACCCGCTGGCCATCCTGCAGCGCCCGCGCCGCCATGTCGGTCGGGTGCATCAGCAACTGATGACGCGGCTTACCCTTCACCAGGCGCTGGTAGTTGTGCATCCAGGAGTTGTTGCTGCGTACATGGCGGCGGCCGATCAGCAACAGCTCGTCGGCACCCGCCTGGGGCTGCGCAGCGAAACGTTGCAGATCGTCCAGCATCAGCGCCGGCGCGGCCTGGATGCGCTTGTTCGGCGTTTTCAAGCGCCGCGCCAGATTCGGCTTGAGCGGCCCGAGATCCAGCCCGTGGGGATAATCCTCCAGCGCTGCCAGGCTCAGCTTGCGCTCGGACTTGTCACCATAGGGCCCATGGCGCAGCGCCAGGTCCATCATCTGCTGCGGCGGCATGGTCGGCTTGAGCTCGACGCCCACCCGCCCGGCGTAGGCCTCGGCCAGGCCGATAAAGATTTCCCAGTCATGCAGCGCGCCCTCGGGCTTGGGCAGCACCGGCTGGTTGAAGCGGGTGACGTTGCGCACGGCGAGCAGATTGAATGTCGCGTCGTAATGGTCGTGCTCCAGCGGTGCGGTCGGTGGCAGGATCACATCGGCATAGCGGGTCGTCTCGTTGATGTAGAAGTCCACGCTGAGCATGAACTCCAGGCCATCCAGCGCCTGCTCCAGCTTGCGGCCGTTGGGCGTGGAGAGCACCGGGTTGCCGGCCACGGTGATCAGCGCACGCACCTGCCCTTCCCCAGGCTCGAGCATCTCTTCGGCCAATGCCGCTACCGGTAGTTCGCCGCCATATTCGGGCAGTTGCGACACCCGACTACGCCAGGCGTCAAAATGGCCGCCCTTGGTGGTCTCCACCAGATCCACCGCCGGCTCGGTGCACAGCGCGCCACCGACCCGATCGAGATTACCGGTGACCAGGTTGATCAGCTGCACCAGCCACTGGCAGAGCGTGCCGAACGCCTGGGTCGAAACGCCCATGCGGCCGTAGCAGACTGCCCTGTCCGCCGCCGCGAAGTCCCGCGCCAATTGGCGGATCTGCTCGGCAGGAACACCGCAACGGGCGCTCATCGCTTCTGCCGTAAAGGCGGCGATCGCCGTGCGCACCTCCTCGATGCCGTCCAGCGGCAGTTCGCTGGCACGCGTCAGGCCTTCCTCGAACAGGGTGTTGAGCAGGCCGAACAGCAGCGCCGCGTCCTGTCCGGGGCGCACGAACAGATGTTGATCGGCGATGGCCGCGGTCTCGCTGCGGCGTGGGTCGACCACCACCAGCTTGCCGCCGCGGGCGCGGATCGCCTTCAGCCGCTTCTCCACATCGGGCACGGTCATGATGCTGCCATTGGAGGCCAAAGGGTTGCCGCCGAGAATCAGCATGAAATCGGTGTGATCGATGTCCGGCACCGGCAGCAGCAGGCCATGGCCGTACATCAGGTGGCTGGTCAGGTGGTGCGGCAGCTGGTCGACCGAGGTCGCGGAGAAGCGGTTGCGCGTTTTCAGCAAGCCGAGGAAGTAGTTGCTGTGGGTCGTCAGACCGTAGTTATGCACACTCGGGTTGCCTTGGTAGATGGCCACGGCATTGCTGCCGTGCCGCTCGCGGATCTCGGCCAGGCGCTCGGCGACCAGCTCGTAGGCCTCCTCCCAGCTGATGGCCTGCCACTCTTCGCCGCAGCGGCGCATGGGGTGGCGCAGGCGATCGGGGTCGTTCTGGATGTCCTGCAGCGCCACTGCCTTCGGACAGATATGGCCGCGGCTGAAGCTGTCGTGGGGATCGCCCTTGATCGAAAGGATGCGCTCGCCTTCGGTCTGGATGGTCAGGCCGCAGATGGCTTCGCACAGGTGACAGGCACGGTGATGGACGCTGATGTCGCTCATTTCGGGTTCCCGCATGGCGCTGTTGTTGTCCCGCCACTCTAGGCGCCGCGGCCGCAGGCAACAATCGAACGTTCCGCCGGGGAATGCCAGCCGATTCAGCCAGCCTATCGTCGGCCGGTATGCATCGGTCAGCGCGGGGCGATATGCGCCACCATCAGCTGCACGCTTTCCTGGCCGCGATACTCGTTGACGTCCAGTTTGTAGGCCAGCTCCGCCCAGCGCACCGTCGGGTTCGGCCAGATCTCGCGGTCGACGTTGAAGGCGATGCCGTCCAGCGTCAGCGATCCGCATTCGCTCTTGAGCACAAGCTTGAGATGGCGCTCACCGACGATACGTTGCTGCACCAGCTGGAACACGCCATGGAACATCGGCTCGGGAAAATGCTGGCCCCAGGGCCCGGCGTTGCGCAGCGCACGCGCCAGCTCCAGATGGAATTCCTCGACGCTGAGCTGGCCGTCGGTGAGTAGCCGACCGGTGAGATCGTCCTCGCACAGCTGGCGGCGCACTTCGGCATCGAAGGCCGCGGCGAAGGCGCCGAAGTTCGCTTGTGGCAGCGACAGCCCGGCCGCCATGGCGTGCCCGCCGAACTTGCTGATCAGGCCGGGATGCCTGGCGGCAACCGCGTCCAGCGCATCGCGGATATGAAAGCCCGGCACCGAGCGCGCCGACCCTTTGAGCAGCCCGTCGCCAGCATCGGCGAAGGCGATGGTCGGGCGGTGGTAGCGCTCCTTGAGGCGCGAGGCGAGGATGCCGATCACGCCCTGGTGCCAGTCCGGCTCGAACAGGCACAGGCCGAACGGCAGGTCCTCCAGGGGCAGATCCTTGAGCTGCGCCAGCGCCTCGCGTTGCATGCCCTGCTCAATGGCCTTGCGATCCTTGTTCAGCTCGTCGAGCTGGGTCGCCATGTCGCGCGCCAGCGCCTCGTCCTCGCAGAGCAGGCATTCGATGCCCAGCGACATGTCATCCAGCCGACCGGCCGCGTTCAATCGCGGGCCGAGGATGAAGCCCAGGTCGGTGGAGGTGATGCGCCGATGATCGCGCCCGGCAACCTCGAGAATCGCCCGCAGCCCCGGCCGAGCCCGCCCCGCGCGAATTCGCGCCAGGCCCTGGTGGACCAGAATGCGGTTGTTGGCGTCCAGCGGCACCACGTCGGCGACACTGCCCAGCGCCACTAGATCGAGCAGCTCGGCCAGGTTCGGCTCGGGCCAGCCCTGACGGGCGAACCAGCCAAGGTCACGCAGCCGTGCGCGCAGGGCCAGCAGCACGTAGAAGATCACCCCGACACCGGCGATGCACTTGCTCGGGAAGGTACATTCCGGCTGGTTGGGATTGACGATGGCATCGGCCGCCGGCAGCTCGTGACCCGGCAGGTGATGGTCGGTCACCAGCACCTTCAGCCCCGCCGCCTTGGCCGCCGCCACACCGTCGACGCTGGAAATCCCGTTGTCCACGGTCACCAGCAGATCGGGCTCGCGCTGCAAGGCGACGGCAACGATTTCGGGCGTCAGCCCGTAGCCGTATTCGAAGCGATTGGGCACCAGATAATCGACATGCGCCGCCCCCAGCTGACGCAGGCCGAGCACGCCGACGCTGCTCGCGGTGGCGCCGTCGGCATCGAAGTCGCCGACGAACAGGATGCGCTGGCGCTTTTCCAGCGCCTCGACCAGCAGCTCGACCGCGGCATCGATGCCCTTGAGCTGCTTATAAGGAATCAACCGCGCCAACCCCTTGTCCAGCTCCTCCGCGCAAGTCACGCCACGGGCCGCGTAGAGGCGCTGCAGCAGCGGCGGCAGCTCGCCAAGGTCGGGCAGCTGCTCGGGCAGGGGGCGGGGTTCGATACGCATGGGTTCCGGTCTCGGTCAAAACGGATTGAGGGCGTGAACTGCTTGCCCTGCGGGCCGCCTGCGAAGCAAAGGGACTCAGCGGATCGGAACGGATCATGACCTGGCTCCGCCGGCTTGGCCGACGAGGCGGGCAAGCATACAGCAATGTCGAATCCGGCACTCGTGCAGGCTGCCGGCGCTATGTCGGATAATCTAACGCAACCACGGCGCCTGGCCATCCGCTACACCGCTGCGCATCGACCATTCGAAGGAGCCCTCCAAATGGGACGTCTGTTATTGAACTGCGACATTGGCGAGAGCTTCGGCGCCTGGACGATGGGCCTCGACGCCGAAGTGATGCCGCTCATCGACTGCGCCAACATCGCCTGCGGCTTCCATGCATCCGACCCGCAGGTCATGCGCCGCACGGTTGCACTCGCACAACGGCATGGCGTGCTCATCGGCGCACATCCGGGCTATCCGGATCTGGTCGGTTTCGGCCGTCGCTCCATGGCCTGTACGCCAGCCGAAGTGGAGAACATGCTGCTCTATCAGGTCGGCGCCCTCGATGGAATTTGCCGTGCCGAAGGAACCCAGGTCCGCTACGTCAAGCCTCACGGTGCGCTGTACAACGACATGATGCGTGAGCCGGAGCTGCTACGGGCTGTGATGGCAGCGATCAAGGCCTATAGCGACAGTCTGCCGCTGATGCTGATGTCCACTCGTGACAACAGTGCCAGCCAGGCGATGGCGGCGGAGATGGGCATCACCCTGTGGTTCGAGGTTTTCGCCGACCGCGCTTACGACAACGCCGGCATGCTGGTGAACCGCAAGCTGCCAGGCGCGGTTCACCATGACAGCGACAGGGTGGCCGACCAGGCCCTACGCCTGGCTCGCGGCGAGGCCCTCACCACCCACGATGGCGGCACCTTGACCCTGCAGGCCGACACGCTATGCGTGCATGGCGACAATGCCGCTTCCATTCTCGCCGTGCAGCGCATTCGCCAGTCCTTAGAGGCGATCACACCGTGAAGCCGCAAATCGAGGTGGTCGGCGTCGATTGCTTGATGCTGCGACTTTTCGACCAGATCGACGAAGGCAACATGCCCTGGCTGCTCGCCGCCAGGGACCGCATCGAGGAGGCCTTCGGTACCGCGCTGATCGACCTCGTGCCCTCCTACACCACACTCCTCGTCCACTATGACCTGAACCTGCTCGATGATCGCCAGGCGCGCGGCCTGATCGCTACCACCCTTGATGGCCTGCGCCCGGCAACGACCCGAAGCGGCCGCCTGCACGAGATCCCGGTGTGGTATGACCGCCACGTCGGCCCTGAGCTGGAATACCTTGGCGAGCGCAGCGGGTTGGGCGTCGGCGGGGTCATCGAACTACACAGCGCGCATGTTTACCAGGTGTTCGCCCTCGGGTTCGCGCCGGGCTTCGCCTTCCTCGGACTGGTCGATGAGCGGCTCGCCAGCCCGCGCCTGGCCACACCGCGCAAGCAGGTACCGGCTGGCAGTGTGGGTATCGCCGACCGGCAGACCGCGATTTATCCGGCGCAGTCACCGGGCGGCTGGAACCTGATCGGCCGCAGTCCGACGCGCCTGTTCGACCGCGAGTCCGACCAATACAGCCTATTGCAACCTGGCGACCGGGTACGTTTCGTCGCGGTCGAGCGCGCCGAATTCATCCGCCTGGGCGGCGACGACAGCCCGTTCGAGGCTGCGCCATGAGCCTGGTCGTCGAGCAGGCCGGCGCACTCGCCAGCATTCAGGACCGTGGGCGTTTCGGTGTTCGCCACCTCGGGGTGACGCAGGGCGGCGCGGTGGATTGGCTCTCTTGCGCCTGGGCGAACTGGCTGCTCGGCAACCCTCTTGCAGCGCCGGTGGTGGAAGTAACCCTCGGAAACTTCCGTCTACGCGCCGAGACCGATGCCCGCCTCGCCATCTGTGGCGCCGATCTCGGCGCAACGCTGGACGGCCAGCCCATCGCACCGGGGCACGCCTTCACGATCAGCCGGGGCCAGCTGCTGACCTTCAGCCAGCCACGTCATGGCGTCCGCGCCTATCTAGCCGCACCGGGCGGCTTTCAGGCCCCGCGAGTGCTGGGGAGCTGCGCAACGGTGAGGCGGGAGCAGATGGGTGGGCTCGCAGACGACGGGCGCGCGCTGGGCGCGGGCGACCGCTTGTGCTGGCAGGGCCACGCTGCCGTCTTGAGGGAACTGCCAGCACAAGCGATAACGGCGCTGTCCGGCGGTGTCCTTTCAGTGGTGCCAGGGGCACAGATCGCCGCCTTCAGCGGGACGAGCCTGTTTGCGGCATTCAATGGCGAATGGGTCGTCGATCAGCGCGCCGATCGAATGGGCGTCCGCTTGCTCGGCCCAACGCTTCATTGCAGGGCTTCGTCGATGGTTTCGGAAGGAATTCCGCTGGGCGCGATTCAGGTCCCGGCCGACGGCCAGCCGATCATCCTGCTCAACGACCGCCAGACAATCGGCGGCTACCCCCGGCTCGGCGCACTGACACCCTTGGCTGTGGCGCAGCTGGCGCAGTGCCTGCCAGGCAGCGTGATCCGCCTCAGACCTGTCTCGCTGGAGGCTGCGCAGCGCGAGCAACGGGCGCTGCTCAACCAATGGCGCTAGGCTCAACACGGTAAACAGGTCATGCCATCAGCGCTCGCCGAGCAGCCAGCCGAGCGACACTTCGAACTGCCCGCGCTCGTCGGTGATGAACAGCGTACCGTCGCTGATCATCACCCCCCATTGCAGGCTTCTCGGCAGGTCTCTCACCAGGTCGGCAAGCGATTCGGAGTCGACCGTGGCGATGGAAAGGTTCTTCAGCCCCCTAACCGCCTCGACCACCTTGCCCTGCCAGACCCGCAGGTTGCCGTAGGCCAACAGACTGACTCGCTCGGCGCGCCGCGAGCACCAGGTCACGCGCTCGGCGTCCGGCTGACCGACCTCGATCCAGTGCAGGACACGGCCATCCAGGCTCTTCTCCCAGAGCGCCGGTTCATCCACATCCGACAGCCCGCGGCCGAACGCCAGCTGCTCGCTATACCAGAGCGCATAAGCGATCAGACGCACACCCAGGCGCTCCTCGGTTTCCGAAGGGTGCCTGGCAACGGTGAAGCGCAGATTCTCATAGACGCCACGGTCCAAGTCCGTGAGGTTCAGCTCGACTTTGTAAGGCGTAGCTTGCAGGGCCATTTTGGCGGGCTTCGTGTTAGAAAAAAGGCAGGCAGTCTACCTCAAAGCTCGCCCCCCGGCGCTCCCCGCGCAGCAGTGGCAGTCTCGACCAGCGCCCTACCATCTTCGCAGGCCAGGCGGGTGCAATTGCGGCCCGCAGCCTTGGCCACGTAAAGCGCCCGATCAGCCTGCGCCAATAGCTCATCGAGTTCGTAGCGCGAGGTGGTAGTCGCCACACCGATGCTGACGCTCAACCGCCCCTGCTCGGCGAAGGGCATGGCGGCGAACTCAGCACGGATACGCTCGGCCACCTCGCGAGCGACAAGCGCGTTGGCATCGGCCAACAGACAGGCGAACTCTTCACCACCGATCCGCCCGAAGACATCTTGCCGCCGCATTCGTCGTGCGATCACCTGGCCAAAATCGATCAGCGCGCGATCACCAGCCTGATGACCGAAGGTGTCGTTGAGCCGCTTGAAGAAGTCCAGATCGCAGAGCAGCAAAGCCACCGGTTCACCACGCAGGCGCCCGCGCTGGAGCAAAGCCTGTCCGGCATCGATGAACGAACGCCGGTTGCCGATGCCGGTCAGCGGATCGCTGAGCGAGGCGTGCCGATATTGCTGCTCGGCGCGCTCACGGACCATCGCCAGAGTGACGAAGGAAATCCCGATGGCGTAGAGCAATGTCTCGAAGATCACGAAGGCGAAGAAACTCACCGCCTCGGGGTCACCGAACGGCTGGCCGCGGTCCACCGCCATGCGCAGCAGATAGAACGCCATATGGAACATCATCAACCCGATGGCGGGCCGCAGTGACACGGAGATTTGCTGCCGGCTACGCCAGAGTTCGAACATGGCAAGCGCGGTATAGATGACCGTCAGCGCCGAAGCCAGCAGTAGCCGAGCAGTCAGCGACGAGTAAAACACCGGCACCAGACACAGCCCGCCCCAGAGCAGCGCCCCGGCAACGATGCCGGGCAGATAAGGCCGCCGGCCGGCGAAGGTGCGCATCGCCGTCCAGTTCATGGCCAGCGCCAGCTGCAGGGCGATGTTGCCGAGCACGATTGGCACCACGTCGATACCGAGGCCTCGCAGAGAGCCAAGCACCGTAGAGACGGTCCCGAACAGCAGCATGAGACAGGTGCAACCCAGCGTCGAATCCCGCTGCCCGCTACGCCAGGCGCAGAACATCAGTACGCCGAGCAGGAGCAGCACATATATGTCCACCAGCGTCAGGGTGGGAACGTCCAGATGCACAGCGCAGCTCCGCAGGAATAGCCCCGCATCCTTCACTTGACTCGGATAAAGGCGGGATCAAAGGGGGCGGCAGTTTACGCGGCGCCTGAGGCAAGAAGCCAGCGAGCGCCGACGGGCGCCAGGGCGTCGCTCGGATGCATGAGCACAATGCAGCGCAGCAGCCCTACTTTCCCAACTCCCTGACAACAAGCCGACGAACGATCTTTGACAACTATTCTCATTCTGATTAGCATCACCCGCATCAACGAACTACAGCGAGCAGTGTTTATGTACGTCTGTCTTTGCCAAGGCGTCACCGACGGTCAGATTCGCGACGCCATCTATGATGGCTGCTGCAGTTACCGTGAGGTCCGCGAGACCACCGGCGTGGCCACCCAATGCGGCAAATGCGCCTGCGTCGCCAAGCAGGTGGTGCGCGAAACACTCAGCGACGTACAGAATGCCCAGGCCTCCCTCGCCTTCCCTGCCAGTTTCGCCCAGGCCTGAAAAACGGATTCCAGAAGAGCCGGGGCGAACCCGGCTTTTTTTTGCCCGCAGATCATAGGCTTGCCAAATCGACGCAGAACGCAACCATTCTCATTGGATTTTGGCTTTCTGATTCAAGCACTTAGCACAGTGTTACGGTTTGACAGCTCGACCTGGCGTGCCCAGACTGCATTTATTTCCACCGGCCCAGGCAGACAATTCCATGAAAGGCGACAAGCTGGTCATTCAGCATCTCAACAAGATCCTCGGTAACGAGCTGGTAGCCATTAACCAGTACTTTCTGCACGCGCGAATGTACGAGGACTGGGGCCTCGGCAAGCTCGGCAAGCACGAGTACGACGAATCCATCGACGAGATGAAGCATGCCGACAAGCTGATCAAGCGCATCCTCTTCCTCGAAGGCCTGCCAAATCTGCAGGATCTCGGCAAGCTGCTGATCGGCGAGAACACCCGCGAGATGCTCGAGTGCGATCTCAAGCTGGAACAGGGCGGCGTACAGGATCTGAAGGTCGCGATCGCCTACTGCGAAAGCGTCGGCGACTACGGCAGCCGGGAGCTGCTGGAAGACATCCTCGAGTCCGAGGAAGAACATATCGACTGGCTGGAAACCCAGCTGGGCCTGATCGACAAGGTCGGCCTGGAGAACTACCTGCAGTCGCAAATGGACGACTGATCCACCAAGCACAGTCGCAAAACAAAACGCCCCGATCAGATCGGGGCGTTTTCGTTTCCAGCGATCTAGCTTACTGCTGCTCCGGGGCCTCCGCAGGCTGCTCGGCAGCCGACTCCTCGGCCTCGTCACCTTTGATGTCCAGCAGTTCGAGATCGAATACCAGCACCGAATTGGCCGGAATCAGCGGGCTCGGGCTCTGCTCGCCGTAGGCCAGCTCGCTCGGGATATAGAGCTTGAACTTCTCGCCGACGTGCATCAGCTGCAGGCCTTCGACCCAGCCAGGAATCACACCGCCAACCGGCAGGTCGATCGGACTGCCGCGCTTGATCGAGCTATCGAAAACGGTGCCATCGGTCAGGCTGCCTTCGTAGTGAACGGTCACTACGTCGTTCTCAGTCGGCTGACGCCCCTCGGCCGACTTGATGACTTCGTATTGCAGGCCGGATTCGGTGGTCTTCACACCCTCACGCTTGGCATTCTCTTCGAGAAACTTCTTGCCGGCCTCGACCGCCTTGGCGTTCATCTCGGCCATACGCTCTTCGGCGCGCGTCTGCAGGAACGTGAAGGCTTCCATCAGCTGCTCATCGGTGAGCTTCTGCTCCTTGTTGCCGATGGCGTCTTCGATACCCTGCGCTACAGCCTGGGAATCGAGATCATCCATGCCCTCCTGCGCAAGGCTCTTGCCCATGTTCAGGCCGATACCGTAGGACGCCTTCTGCGCCGGAGTGTCCAGTTTGACACTGGTCTGCGAATCGCAGCCGGCAAGTACCAGGCCGACCAGCGCAACCGCAGGTGCCAAACGTTGATGTCTCAGTCTCATGCTGTTTCCTTAATTACGCTGGAGGCATATCGATAACGAATGGCCGAGCTTAGCAGCGCATCCAGGCACTGGCTACCGCGCCTCCCGGCAATGATCGTAAAGAGATGGCAAAGAAAGGAAGCGTGTAGCATTTCTGCGCGGGGCGATGAATGAACCGGGGCAGCGATCCGGACCGCCAGAAAGCGGGCAAAAAAAAACGGCCCCTAAGGCCGTTTTCTTCGTTGCTTCAGGGCGTTCAGTATTCCCGTGAAGCGAATATGGCGCAGCGGACGGGACTCGAACCCGCGACCCCCGGCGTGACAGGCCGGTATTCTAACCGACTGAACTACCGCTGCGCTAAACCTCGAGTGGTGGGTGATGACGGGATCGAACCGCCGACCCTCTGCTTGTAAGGCAGATGCTCTCCCAGCTGAGCTAATCACCCGTTTGCTCTCGAAGTGGGGCGCATTCTAGAGAGGGTTCCGCACCTTGGCAACCCCCTTTTGAAAAAAAAATTGCAGAAGTTCCAAAGACTTAGGAAACACCCGGTTTACCGTCCGTTTTTCCCCACCTGCTGCGCATTAACCGCCGGCAGGGTTGGCCTGAACTGGCCAGGCAGGAATAATGCACCCCTTTGCTTTCCGGAGATCTACCCCGCCATGTGGTTTCGCAACCTGCTCGTATACCGTCTCACCCAGGATGTCGCGCTAGATGCGGAGACGCTCGAAGCTGCACTGGCCGCCAAACCCGCCCGCCCCTGCGCCAGCCAGGAGCTAAGCACCTATGGTTTCGTCGCGCCGTTCGGCAAGGGCGAAGACGCCCCGCTGGTGCATGTCAGCCAGGGTTTCCTGCTGATCGCCACGCGCAAGGAAGAACGCATCCTGCCCGGCAGCGTGGTCAAGGACGCGGTGAAGGAGAAGGTCGACGAGATCGAAGCCGAGCAGATGCGCAAGGTCTATAAGAAGGAGCGCGACCAGATCAAAGACGAGATCATCCAGGCCTTCCTGCCACGCGCCTTCATTCGCAAGTCCGGCACCTTCGCCGCGATCGACGCCGAGCGCGGCCTGATCCTGGTCAACTCGGCCAGCCCGAAGAAGGCGGAGGACCTGCTCTCCACGCTGCGCGAGGCGATCGGCTCGCTGCCGGTGCGCCCGCTGACGGTGAAGATCGCGCCCAGCGCCACACTCACGGACTGGGTCAAGACACAGAAGGCCGCTGAGGACTTCTTCGTCCTGGACGAATGCGAACTGCGCGACACCCACGAAGATGGCGGTGTGGTGCGCTGCAAGCGTCAGGACCTGACCAGCGACGAGATCCAGCAGCATATGGAAGCCGGCAAGCAGGTCACCCAGCTGTCACTGGCCTGGCAGGACAAGCTGTCCTTCGTGCTAGACGACAAGCTGATCATCAAGCGCCTGCGCTTCGAGGAGCTGCTGCAGGACCAGGCCGAACAGGATGGTGGCGACGATGCCCTCGCCCAGCAGGACGCCAGCTTCCTGCTGATGATGATGACCTTCCGCGAATTCCTGCCGGCGCTGTTCGAGGCGTTCGGCGGCGAAGAGGTTCCGCAGGGCATCTGACCCGACGGGGCGCCGCCCGGCGCCCCCTCCCCCCCGCCTCAGCGCAATCCGAGCTGCACCAGCAATTTCCCTCCCAGCCGATCCCCCAGCGCCCAGAGCAGGAAGCGCTCGATGAACTCCGGGGCATCGATGAACAGCGCGCCGCAGACCAGTACGCTGAGCAGCGAGACGACCAGGAACAGCTGCGGTATCGACAGTTTCAACACGACCAAGAGCAAGATCGCGATGATCGCCGAGGCGACCATGAACAGCGCATTGAGAATGTTGTTCGCCGCCACCACCCGCGAGCGCTCGTGCACCACACTGCGTGACTGGATCAGGGCATACAGCGGGACGATGTAAACGCCGCCGAAGATCCCCAGCCCTAGGATGTCCATCAATACCCACCAGGCCGACGGCTCGCCCAGCAGTGCCAGCCAGTCCACACTGGCTGCAGGCTGCGGATGCGCGCCGGCATGCCACCAGAGCAGCCCACCACACAGGCTCAAGCCGATCGCCCCGAACGGAACCAGGCCGATCTCAACGTGATGCCGTGACAGCCGCTCGCACAGCAGGGAGCCCAGCGCGATGCCTACCGAGAACAGGGTGAGGATCAGCGTCACCACGCTTTCATCGCCACCCAGGTAGTCCTTGGAGAAGGCCGGGATCTGTGTCAGGTAGGTGGCACCGAGAAACCAGAACCAGGAATTGCCCAGCATCGCCCGGGACACGGCGCGCTGCTGGCCGAAGCCCAGCCGCAGGATTCGCCATGACTGGCGCAGCACGCGCCAGTCCATATGCAATGTTGGCAAGGCGGCCGTCGCAGCGGGAATCGCGAGGCTGGCCAGATACCCGATCAAGGCGATCAGCACTACGCTGAGCGCCACCCACTCCGCATAGGCGTCGCTCGCCATCAGCACACCCGCACCGATGGTGCCGCCGAGAATGGCCAGGAACGTTCCCATCTCCACCAATGCATTGCCGCCGACCAGTTCGTCCTCGGCCAGCTGTTGCGGCAGGATCGAATACTTGACCGGGCCGAACAGCGCCGATTGGGTCCCCATGCAGAACAGCACCACGAGCAGCAGCGGCAGGTTGCCCAGCAGCATGCCCAGCGCACCGGCCAGCATGATGAGGATCTCGGCGAACTTGATCCGGCGGATCAGCGCGGCCTTCTCGAAGCGCTCGCCCAGCTGTCCGCCCAGAGCGGAAAAGAGAAAGAACGGCAGGATGAACAGCAACGCGCAGAGGTTGATCAGCAGACTCTTGTCGGCGGCCGTGCCGAGCTTGAACAGAATCGCCAGGATCAACGCCTGCTTGAACACGTTGTCGTTGAACGCGCCGAGCAGCTGAGTGCAGAAGAACGGCAGAAAGCGGCGCTTGCCGAGCAGACGGAACTGCGAGCGTGGCGCTTGCTCGCCCCTGGCCGACGCCGATCGCGCGGCGCGCTTGGCTGACTCGCCTCTCATATCGGCAACTGCCCGAGCGCCCAGCGCAGCAAGAAGAAGCTCAGCAGACCGCCGGCGATGGTCGCCAGCAGGTTGCGGCTGAACGCGGCGATGGCGATAGCCAGCAGCCCGGCCAGCAGATAGGCGTTGTCCCAGTTCAACGCCAACTGCCCGTCCGGCATCAGCATGCCGGGCACCACAATCGCGGTCAGCACCGCCACCGGCACGTAATGCAGACCCTGCTCGATGGCGCGTGGAAAGCGCAGATTCGGCCAGGCAAAGAAGCTGTAGCGGATCACGAAGGTGATCGCCAGCATGCCGAGGATCAGCAGCCACGTATTCATAGCGCCCCCTGCGGTCGGGCCGCGGCTTCGGCCCGTCGCTCCAGCCATACGCCGATGACGATGCCCGCCAGCGCGGCGGCAATCAGCCCGAGCTTGTAGGGCAGTTCCCAGGTCAGCAGCGCCACGGCGCCGGCCACCAGTGCTGAGGCCACCTGCGGGCGGGTACGCATCATCGGCACTGCAATGCCGATGAAGGTGGCAATCATGGCGAAGTCCAGTCCCCAGCTGGCGATATCCGGCACGGCCTGGCCAAAGGCGATCCCCACGAGCGTCGACAATTGCCAGTTGACGTACATGGTCAACGCCGCCCCGAGAAAGAACCAGTGCTTGTAGGGCGATGCGTCGTCGCGCGCATAGCGATTCTGCACCACAGCGAATGCCTCGTCCGTCAGCCAGAACGCCAACGGCGCACGCCAACGGCCAGGCAGATGGCGAACGAACGGCTGCAAGGCGGCGCTGTACAGGGCGTGGCGAAGGTTCACAACGAATGTGGTGAGCAGCACTACCGCCGCGCCGACCCCACCGGTGATCAGGGTGATCGCGATGAACTGCGCGGAGCCGGCGAATACCAGCGTGGACATCCCCATCGCCTGCCAGCCCGTCAGGCCCGCCCCCACCGCCAGCGTGCCGAAAATGACGCCGAAGGGGATCGCCCCGAGAATCAGCGGCAGGATGTCACGGCAACCGTGGGCGAACTCTTGCGAGCGGGACATAGGAACTCCTTGTAGGCCTCGCGTCGACGAACCATACGCCGCACCACCGACTCTACGGGCATGGCACGACGAAAGGCTTCGGTCGATCGGGCGGACTGTTGCGACAAAGCACCGCACGATAACCGAACTGACGGCAACAGGCGATCCAGAGCGGCGCCCGAGGTCAGTCGGCCGCGAGCCGCTGCCGGACCTGGCTCCATTCGCGGTCGGTGATGCTGTACAGCACCGTGTCGTCGAGCCGGCCGTCCGCCAGCCGGCGATGGTTGCGCAGCAGGCCTTCGCGCTGTGCGCCGAGCTTCTCGATCGCGCGCTGGGAGCGCAGATTGCTGGCCGCAGTCTTCAACTGCAGCCGGACCAGTTGCCACTCCTCGAATGCATGGCGCAACAGCAGGAACTTGATCGAGGCGTTCAAGCCGCTGCCATGCTCCGCCTGGTCGAGCCAGGTCCAGCCCAGCTCGGCGGCCGGAAGACCGCTGACGAAGTCAGCGAAGCGCGTGGTGCCGACCAGGCGCTCGGCCATCCGAATGCTGAATACCACAGCCCTGCCGTCGCGCTGCTCGGCAACGGCCTGGCGATACCAATCCGGGCGCAGCGGGCCATTCATGTAGGCCAGCTCGGCGCGGTTTCTCTCAGCCAGGGCGACCAGCTCGGGGATATCCGCGTCCACCATCGGCTCCAGACGCAGCGCTCCGCGTTGCAGGGTTACCGGAAGTGGGCTGAACATGGCGATCTCCTGTAAAGGCTTGTGGATGGCTGGCCGTTGCCGGGCAACTCCAGCAGCGCGCGTGATGCGGTAGTTAAAGGACGGCCGGCATGCCCGTGCTAGACACATGCGACCTTGGTAGCAACACCGTACACGGGCACGCCAATGCTGCGAAACTTCACGAATTCACCATACTAATGAGTCGCCAGGACTGATTAAATTCGGCGCCCGCCACGGCACGCCGATGCCGGTCCGGCACCCCCTTGCTTCTGGAGTTTGCATGACGCTGTCAGGCGGGCTGATCGCTGCGGTCGCCCTCGTCTATATGGCCATTCTGTTTGCCATCGCTTTCTATGGCGACCGCAACAACGCCTCCCTGTCACCCCGCCTCCGGCCGTGGGTCTACAGCCTGTCGCTGGCGGTGTACTGCACCAGTTGGACATTCTTCGGTGCGGTCGGCCAATCCGCCGAGCAACTGTGGGCGTTCCTACCGATCTACCTCGGCCCGATTCTGTTGCTGCTGTTCGCACCCCACGTGATCCAGAAGATGATCATGATCAGCAAGCAGGAGAACATCACCTCCATCGCCGACTTCATCGCGGCACGCTACGGCAAGTCGCAGCTGCTCGCAGTGGTCGTCACGCTGATCTGCCTGGTCGGTGTGCTGCCGTATATTGCGCTGCAGCTCAAGGGCATCGTGCTCGGGGTGAACGTGCTCAGCGGCATCAACATCGAGGCTGCAGGAACCGGCACCCGCGACACCGCGCTCATCGTCTCGATCGTCCTGGCGCTGTTCACCATTCTCTTCGGCACGCGCAACCTGGATGTCACCGAGCACCATCGAGGCATGGTCCTGGCGATCGCTTTCGAATCACTGATCAAGCTGCTGGCATTCCTGGCGGTGGGCGCCTTCGTCACCTTCGGCCTGTTCGACGGCTTCGGCGACCTGTTCAACCGCGCCCACGACGCCCCCGAACTTGCCGACTTCTGGAGCGAGAACGTCAACTGGTCAGCCATGCTGGTCCAGACCACCGTCGCGATGATGGCGATCGTCTGTCTGCCGCGGCAGTTTCACGTTTCGGTAGTGGAAAACATCGAGCCGCGCGACTTCCGCCTGGCGCGCTGGGTATTCCCGCTCTACCTGGTGCTGGCCGCCGTGTTCGTCGTGCCGATCGCGCTTGCCGGGCAAATGCTGCTGCCGGCGGGCGTCACTCCTGACTCCTTCGTGATCAGCCTGCCGCTGGCCGAACTGCATCCGTGGCTGGCGCTGCTGGCCTTCATCGGCGGCGCTTCGGCGGCGACCGGCATGGTCATCGTCGCCAGCGTGGCGCTGTCGACCATGGTCTCCAACGACATGCTGCTGCCCTGGCTGCTACGTCGACAGGAAACGGAGCGCCCGTTCGAGGCGTTCCGCCAGTGGATGCTGTCGGTACGCCGCATCAGCATCGTGGTGATTCTGCTCCTGGCCTATGTCAGCTACCGACTGCTCGGTTCAACCGCTTCGCTGGCTACCATCGGCCAGATCGCCTTCGCCGCTATCACCCAGCTGGCACCGGCGATGGTCGGCGCACTGTATTGGAAACAGGCCAACCGCCGAGGCGTGTTCGCCGGCCTGACCGCCGGTGCGGCAATCTGGTTCTATACGCTGATCCTGCCCCTGCTGGGCTGGCCGCTGGACATGTTCCCCGGGCTGAGCTGGATGTACAACGGCGGCCTGGGCTTCGGCCTCAGCGGCCTGACCCTTGGCGTGACCCTGTCGCTGGTGGGCAATGCGACACTGTTCTTCTGGGTGTCGATCCTGAGTCAGACACATGTCGCCGAACACTGGCAGGCAAGCCGCTTCATCGGCCAGGAAATCGCCTCGCCGACTGGCGGCCGCCGTCTGCTTGCCGTACGGGTCGAAGACCTGCTGATGCTCGCCTCCCGCTTCGTCGGCGCCGAGCGGGCCGAACAGAGCTTCCATCGCTTCGCCCGCCGCCATGGCCAGGACTTCTCGCCCAAGCTGCAGGCCGACGGCCAATGGATCGCACATACCGAGCGCCTGCTGGCCGGCGTGCTCGGCGCTTCCTCCACCCGTGCAGTGGTCAAGGCCGCCCTCGAAGGCCGCGACATGCAGGTCGACGACGTGGTGCGCATCGTCGGCGAAGCCTCGGAAGTGCTGCAGTTCAACCGGGCACTGCTGCAGGGCGCGATCGAAAACATCACCCAGGGCATCAGCGTGGTCGACCAGTCGCTGCGCCTGGTGGCCTGGAACCACCGCTATCTCGAACTCTTCGAGTATCCGGACGGGCTGGTCTACATCGGCCGCCCGATCGCCGACATCATCCGCTACAACGCCGAACGCGGACTGTGCGGTCCCGGCGATCCGGATACTCACGTGGCCAAGCGCCTGTACTGGATGCGCCAGGGCCGCGCTCACACCTCGGAGCGGCTGTTCCCGAACGGCCGCGTCGTCGAGCTGATCGGCAACCCGATGCCGGGCGGCGGCTTCGTCATGAGCTTCAGCGACATCACCGCCTACCGCGAGGCCGAACGCGCGCTGAAAGACGCCAACGAGGGGCTCGAGCAGCGCGTCAGCGAGCGCACCCAGGAGCTGTCGCAGCTCAACCAGGCACTGATCGAAGCCAAGAGCACCGCCGAAGCCGCCAACCAGTCGAAGACCCGCTTCCTCGCTGCGGTCAGCCATGACCTGATGCAGCCACTCAATGCGGCCCGGCTGTTCTCCGCGGCGCTGTCGCACCAGCAGAGCGCATTACCCAAGGAGGCGCAGGAGCTGATCCAGCATCTGGACAGCTCGCTGCGTTCGGCCGAGGACCTGATCACCGACCTGCTGGACATCTCACGCCTGGAAAGCGGCCGAGTCACTCCGGATCGCAATCCGTTCCCGCTGGCGACGCTGTTCGACACGCTGAGCACCGAATTCACGGCGCTCGCCCGCGAGCAAGGCATCACCCTGCGAGTGCACGGCAGCAAGCTGCGCGTGGACAGTGACATACGCCTGCTGCGACGGGTGCTGCAGAACTTCCTGACCAATGCGTTCCGCTATGCCAAGGGTCGCGTGGTGCTGGGCGTACGCCGGCAGGGATCGTCGCTGCGGCTGGAAGTCTGGGACCGCGGCCCGGGCATTCCACAGGACAAGCTGAAAGTGATCTTCGAGGAGTTCAAGCGGCTGGACAGCCATCAGACGCGCGCCGAGAAGGGCCTGGGCCTGGGCCTGGCAATCGCCGACGGCCTGTGTCACGTGCTCGGCCATCCGCTGGAGGTCCGTTCCTGGCCCGGCAAGGGCAGCGTGTTCAGCGTCACCGTCCCGATCGCGCGTGCGGTCAGCCAGCCCCGCCCGGCAGTCAAGCGCGGCGAGCCGCAGCTCAGCGCACTGACCGGCACCCAGGTGCTGTGCATCGATAACGAGGACAGTATCCTGGTCGGCATGAACAGCCTGCTCACGCGCTGGGGCTGCCAGGTCTGGACCGCCCGCAACCGCGCCGACTGCGAGGCGCTGCTGGCCGAGGACATCCGCCCGCAACTGGTGCTGGTGGACTACCACCTGGACGAAGGCCAGACCGGTACCGAACTGATGGCCTGGCTGCGCACTCGTCTTGGCGAGCCGATACCTGGCATGGTGATCAGCGCTGACGGTCGCCCGGAGCTGGTGGCGGCAATCCATGCCAGCGGCCTGGATTACCTGGCCAAGCCGGTCAAACCCGCTGCGTTGCGTGCACTGATGAGCCGCCACCTGACCCTGCGCTGAGCGCATCGGATCCGTGGGCGCCAGGCCACCTGCCGCGCCACGAGCCCTCTGCCGCACGGCCGGTTACACTGCTGGCAATCTGCTGACAGCGCCGCTAGGTGAGCGATGACAATCGAGCTATTTCTGAATCTCGCCACGGCCCTGGCCGTCGGCTTGCTGATCGGTACCGAACGCAGCTGGAGTGGCCGGGAGAGTCCCGGCCAGGAGCTGGTCGCCGGCATCCGCACCTTTGGCCTGGCCGGTCTGTTCGGCGGGCTCGCCGCAATCAGCACCAGCCATTTAGGCGCAATCGCCTGGGTCGCCATGTTCAGCATGCTGGCGCTGCTGGTGATCGCCGGCTACGTGATCGATGCCCGGCGCAGCGGCGATCACGGCATGACTACCGAGGTCGCCCTGTTGCTGACTTTCGTCCTCGGCAGTCTGGCCGTGGCGGAAAGCCGTCAGCTGGCAGCGGCCTGTGCGATCGTCGTGGCCCTGCTGCTCAGCCTCAAGGCGCGCCTGCACCAAGCACTCAAGCGGCTCAGCGAGGCCGAGCTGGGCGGCGCATTGAAGATGCTGTTCATCTCCGTCGTCCTGTTGCCGACGCTGCCCAATCAGGGCTACGGCCCCTGGCAAGCGCTCAATCCCTACACGACCTGGATGATGGTCGTGTTGATCGCCGGTATCGGCTTCGCCGCATACGTCGCGATCCGCGTCCTCGGGACTCGTCATGGCCTGCTGGTGACCGCCCTGCTTGGCGGTATCGTCTCCTCCACGGCCATGACCATCACGCTGGCCCGGCTTAATGCACCGAAGCTGCGCGCCGCCCTGGCGGCCGGCCTGCTGGCCACCTCGGCGCTGATGTTTCCGCGCGTACTGCTGGAGGTGGGGCTGGTCAATCCGCTGCTGCTGTCCGGTCTGACGCTGCCGCTGGCGTGTGCTGGCGCCATCTACGCCATCGGCGCGCTCTTCTACTATCTGCGCGCCGCGCGAACCACCGATGACAATCCCGAACCCTTGCTGAAGAACCCGTTCGAGCTGGGCCCGGCCCTGCGCTTCGCCGCCCTGCTCGTGCTGATTCTTCTGTTGGTCGAAGGCGCACGGCGCTGGATGGGCGACGCCGGCATCTACCTGGTTTCGCTGCTGGCGGGCCTGACCGATGTCGATGCGATTACCCTGTCGCTGGCCAGCAAGGCACGCGACGGACTCAGCCACGAGGTGGCGGCGCGCGGTATCGTGTTTGCGGCGCTGAGCAATAGCCTGGTCAAGGCCATGCTGATCGCGGTGATAGGCGGCCGCGAGCTGGCCCTGCGCACGCTGCCGATCATGTTCGCTGGCCTGCTGACAGCGCTTGCCGTGTTGCTGCTGGGCTGAGCCAGCCGACGCTCAGTCGCCCGCCTCGCCAACCGCTTCGGCACCGGCCCGCTCCAGCCAGTCGCCCGGCAGGCGCTTGCTGGCCCGAGCGCCAAGCGCCTTGAGTTGCTCGGCGCGCCCTACCAGATTGCCGCGCCCATCGCTGAGCTTGGTGCGCGCTGCCAGGTAGGCGCGATCGAGCTGCTGCAACCGGCTGCCGATTTCGTCGAGGTCCTGAATGAAAGCGACGAACTTGTCGTACAGCGCCCCGGCCTTCTCGGCGATCTCACGCGCGTTCTGGCTCTGCCGCTCCTGCCGCCAGAGGCTGTCGATGACCCGCAGGGTGGCCAGCAGCGTGGTCGGGCTGACGATTACCACATGCCGACCATAGGCCTCCTGAAACAGCTCCGGGTCGGCCTGCAAGGCCGCCGCGAACGCAGCTTCGATCGGAACGAACAGCAATACGAAGTCCAGACTGTGCAGCCCATCCAGACGCTGGTAATCCTTCACCGACAGCCCTTTCAAATGGCTGCGCAGCGATTGCACATGCTGCTTCAGCGCCAAGGCACGACTGTTATCGTCTTCGGCACAGGTCAGCGCCTGATAGGCGGTCAGGCTGACCTTCGCATCCACCACCACCTGCTTGTCACCGGGCAAGCGAATCAGCACGTCCGGCTGAAAGCGCTCGCCATCGGGACTCTTCAGACTGACCTGCGTCTGGTACTCGCGGCCCTTCTCCAGCCCTGCATGTTCCAGCACTCGCTCCAGCACCAGTTCACCCCAGTTGCCCTGGGTTTTCTGGCCCTGCAGCGCGCGCGTCAGGTTGGTCGCTTCATCGCCCAGCCGCTGGTTCAGCTGCTGCAAACGTTCCAGCTCGCGGGCCAGGGAAAAGCGCTCGCGCGCCTCGTTCTGATAGCTTTCCTCGACGCGTTTCTCGAACGTCTGGATGCGCTCTTTCAATGGCTCCAGCAGCTGCCCCAGCCTCTCGTGACTGGACTCGCTGAAGCGCTGTTCGCGCTCGTCGAAGATTTTGCCGGCAAGCTCGGCGAACTGTGCGCGCAGCTCGTCACGGGCAGCCTGAAGATCAGCGAGACGCTGCTGATGCGAGTTCTGCTGTTCGCGCAGTTCGGCATCCAGGGCGGCATGGGCCGCGCTCAGGCGTCGCAGCTCGACCTGCTGCGCGTCACGTTCGGCCTGCAGGTCGGCGATACTTTCAAGATCCTCGTCACGCTGGGCCCGCAGCAACTCGATCTCACGACGCAACGCCGCCAGCTCGGCGTGCTGTGCTGATCGAATGCTGTTCAACTCGGCAAGCTCGCCCCTGCAGCCGTCGAGCTGAGCCGCCAGACCTTGCTCGGCGAGCACCGCCTGACGGAGGCGCTCATCGAGGGCTGCCTGCTCGGCGCGGCCAGCAGCCAGGTGCCGCTGGAGGGACAGACAGAGCCCGGCCAGGGCGATCAGGCCGAGCGCCAGGCCAACCAATAGATGAAGGGGATCGAACGACATGAGAGGCTCCGGCGAAATGCCGGGCAGTATAACCAGCCGCAGGAGGCCGGTCAGGCGAGCCGGTCAGCCCTTGACGCGCTGAAGGAAGCGCAGGGCTTCCTGGGACCCCTGAGCCGCAGCCTGCTCGAGCCACTGCCGTGCTTTGGCGGGCTCAGCGTGCTCGGCCTGACTGTACAACCGGCCAAGCTCCAGCTGCGCCTGGCAGTCTCCGGCGCGAGCCGCCTGACGCAGCAGCTCCAGGCCGATCCGGCGGTCACGCTGGCCATCGCACTCGCAACACAGCAAGCGGCCAAGGCGACTCTGCGCTTCGACCACACCCTCGCGCGCCGGCTGTTTGAGCAGCCGGCCGGCAATCCGCTTGACCCCTTGCTTGCTGCCCAGCCGCTGGCTGTCGAGCAGCCAGAGCGCCATACGCAGCGGCAGACGCGACGGGGAAGCGGAAGGGATCTGACTAGCGGAAACAGAAGTACGCGGTCTCATGCACATCAAGGGCTGGATGGATAAGGCCGCGCACTCTACTCCTTTTTCGACAGAGTTAAAGTCTTGTCAAAAGCGAAAAAATTAGATCCATATCACACACCTTAGTAATCCACAGAAGCTGTGGATAACTCGGTGGACAAACAGCAGACAAATCTCTCGATCCCGCGTCTCATGGGGGCTGCGGTTAAACTGACGCTTTTTTCACCAATGAAAAAATTGCTTATTTTTCAATTGGTTATTAACGATCTATGGATTCCAGGCGTTTGCGACAGTTTGTCATAAGCGCTTGACAGGCGGCTTTCCCAAATGTGCACAAGTTCAGCGCACTGGACGCAAAGCGGCTTGCCACAAGGGTTGCAGCGCTACAGGAGCGAACTTTTTCGTAATCCTGGTGTCCAGCGGTGCACCTCGCCGGCGCACGGTCGCCACGGCCGTTCTACGGCTATGCTGTAGCCCTCGCTTTATGGATGCAGCCATGACCAAACCGTGGAGAACCGTTTTACTGCTGTGCGTCGGGCTGCTCGCCTTGCTCCTGGTGCTCGCCGCGTTCGCCTGGCATCAGTGGCAGGGGTTCAAACACGAACAGGGCATCGAGCAGCTGGACTGGCAAGGGCTGCGGCTCTCATCCAGCGGTATCTCGGCAAAACGCGTGCGCTATATCCAAGCGCCTGAAAACGGCCCCAGCCTGGCTACCGAGGCCACCAACATCACACTGGATTTAGCCAGCCTTTTTTACCCTTTACCGCCTCGTTCGCTGCATATCGAACAGCTTGAGCTGGACATCCACTCATTTACCTCCGCCGGCGATAGCGAGCCGCCAGCAACGAACCTCGAGCAGTACGAACGATGGGCCGCCTGGCTCCCGCAGCGATTAACCATAGCGGATCTGCGGGTCAGCCTGCCCTGCGCCAAGGGACGCTGCGACGAACGGGGGGCGCTGAGGTTCGAGCGGAAGGGCGAATCGTTGCTGCCGCTGGCTGGCCGCCTCGACCTGCGACGCAACGAGCACAGGCTGTCGCTGACCATCGACGCGCAGGGTTCCGCGCTCGGCGAAAGCCTCGTACAGGCCACGCTGGCTATCGACGAACAACCACGACTGGAAACCCGCCACCAGCTGGATCATTCCGACAGGACGCTGCGCTGGAATGGCACGCTTTCCATGGGCAGCCTACCGGAGGCACCCTGGCTCCTGGATTGGCTCGGCGAGTGGACGGCCACACCGACCGCCGCCCTGCCAGATATGCCAACCGACATGCGCATCGGTGCGGGCTGGGCACTGGCCCTGGCGCAGACCGTCGGCGGCACCTACGACTGGCCGAACGCAGCCGGCGAGCTGCGCCTCTCTGCGCACATCCCGGCCGCCTGGCCGGTCATAGGCCTCGGGGAGCTGCAGGGCGACCTCGACCTGGCCGCTCGAGGGCAGGATGGGCTGTGGTTGCCCACCGAACTGAAAGCCAACCTACAACTGCGTCCAGCGTCCACCCTGCTGACAGACGTGCCGGCCGCGCTACGCCCAAGCCAGCTGAATATCAGCGTCGAGCCGGTTGCCACTCAGATGACGCCTGGGCAGCTACCCGTGCAGCTTCGACTGGAGACCCAGAGCGGCGCACCGTCCAGCCTGCAGGCGCGTATGCGACTGGCGACCTCCCCCCCGTATTCGCTGGACATCGAGCAGGCCCGCCTACAGACACGCAGCACGCGGCTGCAGCTGGACGCAATGACGCTGCAGAACCTCGACGCCACTCTGGATTTCTCTGGTCGTGCCGACCTCCAGAAGGTCGAGCTGCAGCTGCAGAAATCATCCCAAGCCAAGCTGGCCCGCCTCGCCACGGGCGAGGTCGTCGCCAGTCAGTTGAGCGCGACGCTGCCACGCACACTGGCACTGCAGATCGAGCGCAACCTTGAGCAACCAACCGCCTGGCGTGCCGAAGGGCCGCTGGAGCTGCGCCTGAGTCGTCTCGAACACCCGCTGCTGCTCGCCCAGGGCTGGCGCTGGAGCGGCCAGCTGAAAGCCGACAGTACAGCGCTGAACGCCAATGGCTCCGTGAGCAACGATGCCGGACTGACAATGGCGCTTAACCTCGAGCAGCGCTGGAACGGACCCTTGCAGGTCGGCGGCAAGCTGCAGGAAATTTTCCTGCGCGCCGGCAACCCGATCGCCGGCAGCCTGGCCGCATGGCCGGCGTCGCTTGAGCTCAGCAATGGTCGCCTGTCGGGCGAAGGCAAGCTGACGCTGCCCGCTGGCAATGGCAAACCAACTGCAAACCTGACGTTCGAAGCGCGAGGCCTGGCCGGCATCTTCGACCGCAGCGAGATTTCCGGACTCGATGCACGCGTGACCGCCCGCCTGCAGCGCGACCGCCTACGACTGGACATCAGCGAACTACGGCTGGCCGAGCTCAACCCCGGCTTCACCTTCGGCCCGTTGCTGTTGCGCGGGCATTACGAGGCCGCGATCGACCAGCCGACAAAGGGACGCCTGACCTGGCAGATCGCAGAAACCCGGATTCTTGGTGGACGCTTCTGGTTGCCGGCCGGCGCCCTTGACCTCGCAGCACCACAGCAACGGCTCAGCGCCCGGCTCGAGGGCGTGCAACTAGGCGACGTGCTCGCCGCCTATCCGACCGAAGGCCTCAGCGGCAGCGGTGTGATCGACGGCAGCTTCGACGTGCAGCGCAGCGCAGAAGGGCTGAGCGTGCGGGATGGCAAGCTCGCCGCGCGCGTCCCTGGCGGCGTGTTGCGCTTTCGCTCGCCGAAGATCGAAGCCCTCGGACAGGCGAACCCGGCCATGAAGATCGTCACCGAAGCCCTGCACGATTTTCATTATGATCTGCTCACCAGCGACGTTCGCTATGATGAGAACGGCAAGCTGAACCTCGGGCTGCGCCTGAACGGCCACAACCCGGCCCTGGAAGGCGGTCGGCCGATCAACTTCTCGATAAATCTGGAAGAGGACATTCCGGCGCTGTTGACCAGCTTGCAACTAAGCGACCGGGTAAGCGAGACCATTCAACGACGGGTGCAGGAACGCCTCAGGCAAGGCAATGCAGACCCGCGATAGACACAGGAGAAACCGCCATGCGGTTGCGCCATACGCTGACCATCGTGCTGCTGGGTCTCTTCGCCAGCGCCTGTACACCGCGGGTGGAACTGGCCGTGCCGAACGAGCCAATCAATATCAACCTGAACGTGAAGATCGAGCACGAGATTTATATCCGCGTGGACAAGCAGCTCGACTCGATCATCAACCAAGACAGCGGACTGTTCTGAGGACGACCATGAAAGCCTATCTGAAACTGACCAGCCTGCTCCTGGCGCTCCTGCTGGCCCTGCCCGCCGCGGCCATGACCCTCAACGAAGCTATGTCCGCCCTGGGCGAAGCCAAGGCCAGTGGCGTGCTCGGTGAGAAGCCCGACGGCTACCTGGGCGTGGTGCGCTCCAGCCAGAACGCCGAGGACATCGCCAGCCAGATCAACCAGGCGCGCCGCGCCGAGTATCACCGCGTCGCCAAGCAGAACGGCATCAGCGTCAGCGACGTCGAAGCCATCGCCGGCAAGAAGGCCATCGAAAAGACGCCGCCCGGCCAGATCATCCAGCTCAACGGCAACTGGGTCCGCAAGTGACCCGAGGCGATGGTCGGGCCTGCCTGACCATCGCGCCCCCCCATTGACGCCTACAGCAGCGTCAGGCCGTGCGCCCTGATCACCAGCGACTTCTGCCGAAACCTGCGCTCCAGATCGACGCGGTACTGCGCCCACCAGTCCCGGTCCAGCTCATCGACCATCACTTCGTAGACCACCGTCTCGTCCCGCACCGCGTTCTCGCCGTCCTCCCGCCAGTAGCCATTGGCCGGCGCACGGCTGTAGGTGGTCAAACCGCCGAAGCGCTCGATCAGCTCCTCGCTCACGGTGCGAAAGAGCGACCTCGGCAACGCCTGCTGATCGTTGTCGTAAAGCGGCAACAGCAACTGGACAAGGAACATACGCGACCTCGGCGAGGAAAGTGGGAGCAAGCTTTCGACCCCGCACTGCCGGAGATGACGCCCGGCTGGCGGTCAGAACAGCCCCAGCTGCCCGTCGATCAGCGAGGCGAAGTCGTCGCCGACGAAGGGCAGGATCGCGTCCGCCACTGGCTGCAGCTGGCGCGTCACATAGTGGTCGTAGTCGACGGCAGAGGTGCGCGCCTCCAGCGGCTCAGGCCCGGCAACAGTGATCAGGTAGCTGATCCAGCCGCCGTTCTGGTACTGCCGCGGCCGACCAAGACGATCATTGCACTCGTCGGCCAGGCGCGCCGCCCGCACATGCGGCGGCACGTTGCGCTGGTAGTCGTCCAGCCGACGGCGCAGGCGCTTGCGATAGACAAGCAGCTCGTCGAACTCGCCAGCCAGGGTTCGGCGCACATACTCACGCACGTAATGCTGGTGCGGCTGGCGATGGAAGATGCGCTGATACAGCTCCTGCTGGAAGCGCTGCGCCAGCGGCGACCAGTCCGTGCGCACCGTCTCCAGCCCCTTGAACACCATGCCATCGCTGCCATCGGCACGCGTGACCAGGCCGGCATAGCGCTTCTTGCTGCCCTCCTCGGCGCCGCGGATCGTCGGCATCAGAAAGCGCCGGAAGTGCGTTTCGTACTGCAACTCCAGGGCACTGCTCAAGCCATACTCGTCACGCAGATGCCCACGCCACCAGTCGTTGATCCGCTGTACCAGGTCGCGACCGATGCGTTCGGCCGCCTCGTCCGAGTGCGCCCGCCCCAGCCAGACGAACGTCGAGTCGGTGTCGCCATAGATCGCCACATGACCCTCGGCCTCGATCAGTTCCCGCGTGCGGCGCATGATCTCGTGACCCCGCAGGGTGATTGACGATGCCAGCCGGGGGTCGAAGAAGCGACAACCACTGGAGCCGAGCACGCCGTAGAAGGCATTCATGATGATCTTCAGCGCCTGTGACAACGGCTTGTTGTGCTCGCGCTTCGCCGCCTCGCGCCCTTCCCAGACGCGTTCAACGATGGCCGGCAGGCAATGCCGGGTGCGCGAGAAGCGCGCCCCGCGAAAGCCTGCGACCGATGCCTCATCGGTCGGCTGGCGCAGCCCCTCGATCAGCCCCACGGGGTCGATGAGGAAGGTGCGGATGATCGACGGGTACAGGCTCTTGTAGTCCAGCACCAGCACCGATTCGTACAGCCCCGGCTGCGAGTCCATCACGAAGCCGCCCGGGCTCGCCTCGCCCTGGCGCTCGCCCAGGTTAGGCGCAACGAAGCCCTGCCGGTGCATCAACGGCAGATAAAGATGCTCGAACGCTGCCACCGAACCACCGCTGCGGTCAGCCGCTAGACCGGTGACAGTGGCGCGCTCGAGGAGAAAGGTCAGCAGTTCGGTATGGGCGAAGATGCGCGTCACCAGCTCGCAATCCTTGAGGTTGTAGCGGGCCAGCGCCGGCTTGTCCTCGGCGAACATACGGTCGATCTCCGCCATGCGCTGGTAGGGGTTGTCGATCGCCTTGCCCTCCCCCAGCAAGGTCTGGGCGACATTCTCCAGACTGAACGAGGGGAAGCTCCAGGTCGCCGAGCGCAGCGCCTCGATACCGTCGATGATCAGCCGGCCCTCGGCCGCGGCGAAGAAGTGATTACTGCGTGCGCCATGCTCGCGCCATTCCATCGTCGCCCCGGCGCGCCCCAGGCGCAGCGGCACCTGCAAGCGCTGCGCATGTTCATGCAGTACCCGCAGGTCGAACTGCACCAGATTCCAGCCGATGATCGCGTCCGGGTCGTGTTCGGCGAACCAGGTGTTCAGCCGTTCGAGCAACTGGCTTCGACTTTCGCAGTACTCCAGAGAAAAATCGACGGCCGAAGCATCGCCGTTTTCCGGGCCGAGCATATAGACCTGACGCTGGCCGCAGCCTTCCAGGGCAATGGAATACAGATCGCCACGGGCCGTGGTCTCGATGTCCAGCGAGACCAGCCTGAGCCTCGGACGATAGTCCGCCGCGGGTTTGAGCTGCACGGGTGAGGCGTCATCGCGATCGGCGCCATCCTCGAAACACACCGGTGCGGTGATGAAGCGCTCCATGAGGTAACGCTCGGGCGGCCTGATATCCGCCTCGTAGACATCCACACCGACATCGCGCAGCCGCCGCGCGCAGTCCATCAGTCGGCGATGCGACCGACAGTACAGCCCCATGACCGGGCGATGATGGAAGTCGTGCAGGTCGAGCGGCCGCAGCTCGACGTCAGGCTCCTGTCGCAGCACGGACTCGACGAAGGCGCGCCGCTCCTGCGCAAAGAAGGCAACCGAATGCCGGTACGGCACGCACACCCGCCGCGCCCCGCTGTCGGTGGCGAGCCAGAAACTCACCTCGGTACCCACAGGCGTCTCTCGCCAGTGGCGGGTCAGGATAAAACCCTGCTGCAGCTGCGACATCAGCCTCCCCGGCACCTGAATGAACAGCAAGCCCGTCCTCTCCCGGGCAGGTCGTATCGCATACCGATGCACCGCATGGCGAACGCCAGCCCCAAAAGCAAAAACCCCCGCACTCTTGCGAGTACAGGGGTTCAGGCAACATGTAATGGCGGAGAGATAGGGACCCTCCGCCAAAATTGATAGAACCCCTATGACTCGGTGTCTCTGGGCAGCACAAGCCATTTTGGATAGAGTGCCTGGGTAGAAACCAGGAGTCATTGTATGGCTGATCATCTGATCCTTAAAGGGGGAACGTGGCACGTCCGCTTGGATATTCCTCAGGACGTCCGCTGGCACGAGTTATATCGAGGAAAACGCGTTCTGACGAAAACGTTAAAGACGGGGAATCGCCAACTCGCTAAGGAAGCCAGTCACGCGATTCTCGGCGAATGGCAACGTACCTTCAGAGAAATCAGAAACAAGAAGCTGTCGCCCACCTGGAAGATTGCAGCAGAACAAATCGCAGCCGAATATAAAGATGCGATTATCAGGGCAGACACCGAAGCAGACAGAGAAAATGCAAAAGATAAACGATCAATCGGTGTCGCTCAGATAATTAGGGATTATTGGCTCGCTGATGACGATGAAGCGCTCACAGAGCTGGGCGAGATAGCAGTTAAATTCCAGCGCCCCAAAATGGCGATTAGCGACACGCTAATAGAAAATTTCAGGACAGAACAAACAAAACTAGTAATTGCGAAAACTGCATCAGCCCAAGCAGCGAACATCAAGAAATTTGCACGATATTTATCGACTTCCTCGCTATCTCTTGACCACAGCTCAGTGCGCAGCTACTTAGATAGTCTAACCAGCTCAAAAAAAACCAAACAAAATATCCTATTTGCCGGAAACTCATTCTGGAAGTTCCTAGTAAAAAGAGACCCAGGATTAAAAAATATTCCAAACCCATTTAAAGATCACGAACTCCCGGCAACCCCTAAAGGAAAGCGTAAAAATAACAGCTACCGCCCCTTTGAAAGAAATGATATCGAAAAGCTTTACAGAGCCGCCATCGAACAAAATGACACGACGCTAGCTGCACTAATAAAACTTGGCGCCTACACCGGCTGTAGAATTGAAGAAATTTGTCAATTAACGCCAAGCCGAATAAAAAAAGAATACATAGAAATAACCGACGCAAAAACGGAAGCTGGAAACAGGCAAATACCCATACACAAAAATATACTCAGACTTTTGTCCGAACTAACAAAACAGAGCAAAGACGGATTCCTGATACCTAGCAGCGGAAAAAACAAATACGGAGTACGCTCAGACCCATTATCGAAACGATTTGGCCGCTTGAAAACAAAGCTTGGATACGACACCAAATATGTTTTCCACAGCATTCGAAAAACTACAGCGACCATGCTTGAGCATACCGGTGCCCCTCCCCTTGTAATCATTGCCATTATGGGCCACGAGACAAAGCAAATAACATTCGACATTTACTCTGCAGGACCCAGCCTTGATCAAAAGCGGGCCGCAATTGACAAGCTTGAATTTGATATAAACTGAAACCGCAAAGTCACAATTGCATCAAACTAAATTTTTCAGATCAGTTTAAAAACCGAAGACTCTGCAGTTATTCTTGAGGGGTGAGCATACATTCACCCCTTTTCAACGCCTTGGAACGCTCATCCATTTCACTGCTAGCACCCTTCGACTTACAACCGCATCGATTCCACCACAAGCTAACAACCATGCGGGCACGACGGAGTTTTCGCAGCGGGATAATTATTTCTCTTTTCTCTTTTTAAAGACTTTAAGAATTCAGAAAGCCAACCCCTAGGCAACAAACATCTAGGCAAGGCTAAGGTCACGGGAAATGGCAACGCAGAGGACATGACATGAAATAGAAAAATGAAAGAATACAAGTTAGGAAAATACAAAGGTAAGAAAATAAACTGCAGCGAAACACGACCTAGCAAAGAAAAACAAATCGAAGAGCTGTACGTATTGAGCAATCTTAGTGACACGGTATTCAAGCAACCCCTGGGATTCCATCTCAGAGTGAGACTGAGCAATAACACCTCCATGGCATTATTCAGCGCCCTGCTAACAAAGCATTTCAGCAAGCAGGGCTATTTACCCCTTAGGTATACAGTAAAAGAAAAAGACAAAACCGGCTTTCATTACCACATTGCCATCGTCATTGAAGGCAAAAAAAATAAAAAAACGATAATCTCAAATCTACTAGCGAAACTAAAGCGAGCTGGAAAATTAAACGACTACGACCTGATATCTCCCACCGCATTTCCATTCGGACACCCCTTACAGCGCCAAGAAGATAAAGATGCATTTCTTGAATGGGTATCATATCTGGCGAAAACACGAACTAAGATCGACGGTGTCCAAAGCAGCTCACCCAGCAAAGACCTGGCAACACTCATTAAAAAATGGAAGAGAGAAGGGAAACCAGACCTAAGCGAAGCCGACGAAAGCGGCACTTACAATATTTCTGCTTTCTTTCAAGGCGACTGCGATGTTGGCTTGGCAGGCAAGCAGGGTAAATTATATAAAAACAAAACAATTACCTGCAGCCAAGCAAGAGCATAGCCCCTAGACGGCCTGGAACGAGCTAGGACGCACGAGACAGCACCACCCAATGGCAACCCACAGCCATAAACAGCAAATCGCCCATACGGGCCCGTGGTGCGTTATGGATAAGTATAAAAAAAGGAGCTTTCCAGCTCCTTTTTTAATTTTTTTAAAGCTTATGCAGGCAACGCATTGGTTGCCAGCGGCTCGCTATAGTCTGCACTTTCGATTTCACGTTTAACCCGCATCGGGTCTGCCATCCACTTAATCACTACATCTCCTGCGCCGCGCCCTGTGACGACGACCGTACCAAACCCAAGAATACGGCCAATGATCCCTTGCTTGATCACGATCGACTCGATGGCATTCAGTCTCATCTCATCCGTCTTACGAGAAATAATGCCGTGTTTGAAAATCACGCGTTTGTTTGTCACGCCTTGCTCGGTGAATCTCCAAGAAAGCCATACCAGCACTGCGGGTATTAGCCAGATTCCTGCTGTGAACAAAGCAAAAACAAAGTGAAGCGCAACCACCACTTTGACCATCCAGTGATGTTTGAAGATTTCTTTGATTGTCTCGCCTTTTGAAAGCGACTGCTCGATGTATGCCATGCCCTACCCTCCCTGTGAAATGGCCCTTTGCCATACAGAAAGGATACCCAAGGCCGACCAGATTTGCCATCTGACGGAACGGATCAAAAACGACCGTTTTTGACACTACCAACTAGCTCATACAAATCGGTATCGGAAATTAGGGCTTGAAGTTTTGAACCCACGGACAATAATGACACTACCTTTTTGAGCAGAGATACCGGTATGAGTCGTGTCTTCCTGTACGCCCGAGTATCCACATCCGATCAAACCACTGCAAACCAACTGCACGAGGTAAGAGCTGCGGGGTTCGACATCAAGCCTGCCAGGGTTGTTGAAGAACAGATAAGCGGCAGCATCCCATCGTCCGACCGAAAGGGATTCCTGAGCCTTCTGGCCAAGATGGAAGAAGATGATGTTCTAGTCGTCACGAAGCTTGATCGATTAGGGAGAAACGCCATGGACGTGCGCGCAACAATCGAGACGCTGCATTCCAAAGGCATCAGGGTGCATTGTCTTGCGTTGGGTGGCGTAGACCTCACTTCAGCGGCGGGGAAAATGACAATGCAGGTACTCGGCGCCGTTGCCGAGTTTGAACGTGATCTATTGATTGAGCGAACTCAAGCCGGGTTGCAACGCGCAAAGGCCACAGGCACAAAGCTTGGAAGACCGAAAGCCGCATCGCCTGAATCGGTGCAGCAGCTCAAGGCGACAGGACTTTCCCAATCAAAGGTTGCCAGTCAGCTAGGTGTCAGCCTGTCGACCGTAAAGCGATTGTGGGTAAATGAAGTACAAAAATGAGTCCCACTACCCAGGGAGATTAATATTGGACAGTGTCTAAATCTGCACTAGGGAAATGAGTACTCGAAACGCTACGAAATCCCCAAAGAAATGATTAACTATCTAATGCATCAACAAGCATCCGCACCCCATAGACCCTACGGCGCACGTTAATATCTGCATGCCGGAGCTTGCTGGCTATTGCGTTTTCAAAGTCATTCATTTTCTTTGAAATCCTCGCATCGAGCTCGGCGATCACCTGCCGTCCCGTGCAGAACCGAAATGCCTTGCCCCACCCCCAAACAATATTATTGATATTAACAATAGCTTGAGCATAACACCCTGCTCCAACCCCGCCACCCTCACATGCCATAGCTGCAAGGGCACACGACAACCTAATCTCGGCATCAATCTTTTCTAACAATCTAATTCGAGCCAATTTAGACGGCTGCACTAAGCCAGGCTTTACATAACACCCAAGAAAATCAAACCCATCACGAACCGCCCCTCTGCTAGCTTTCTCCGGATCATCATCAGGAGAATAAACTTGTAGTCCTTGGCGGGCCAAAATCGCCTTGGCAGCTCGAAAACCTTTCATTGTAAGTTTTTCACTTGCAGCCATGATCACGAAGTCGTCAATATATCGAATACATACTAAGTCAGCGGAATTCATCTCCCTATCAAATTCTGCCAAACAAATATTTGCAATGAGGGGCGACAGCGGCGAGCCCTGCGCAACGCCGTCATGCGACAAGGGGAAAATGGAGTCCAATCCGCTGCGCTGTAAATCTGTCAAATTACCTAAACTCGTTTCAATAGCAGAAGCGAAAAGATTAACCATATCCACATCTTCGATATGGGTAGCTAGTACACCAACAACTTTGGCACGCTGAACCTTCGTAAAAAAGCTCGGGATATCTGAACGAACGTAATATTTCGCACCGGAAGCAAATGACGCGTTAATCGCACCAATCGCTTGGGCCACATTCTTCCCTTTTATTCCACCAAAACTTGTTGGAATATTCATGACATCCCGGACGTAGGATACGTTTTCTTGCAGTACATCTAGAATAGCACGCTGGACAATTCTATTTGTAATAGGCGCAATAACCAAAGGCCGCGCAACTTTTCCAGGGCGAGCTTTGGCGATTCCATGCTGGGGCAGGAATTGAAATTTCTTCTTTTGCAACTTAGTTTGGATTAGCTTTAGCTGTCGAATGGCATCCGCATCAAACTCAATCGCTTCATTACGAATTGTGATTGATGAGGACTGCATGCAACTGGTTCGGACTACCCTCCAGGCGGAGGAAAGCGTTTTCATCAGCCGAACCTGCCGGTACAGATCAATCATCCTTGAATACCTCTGTGTGTTGGGGCTCATCAGTAAACCTGCCCCAACTGCTACAACGGAGTCTCAGCCTTCGAGTGACCGTGATCCATGCACAGCGATCATCGAATCGACCCGGACAGCGCCATCGAGATTGACGACCCTGCCGCTCGGCAAACTGGTTTCGACACCGCTCGGCGGTTCGACCAGCAAGCAAGCCAGGACGATGGCGGTCATAACAGCCCTCACCGCCCGCCGCGCCAGGTTGGCACGTTTTTGCATGGACACGGTTTCATCCCCTGCTCCCCCATCATGGTAATGCTACCTTTTTGAAGGTCGCCGTCAAACGCGCGCCACGCGGCCCCACGACGAACCCCGCCCTGAAATTAAAGCTACCAACCGTCTGATGAGCCCCCAACTTGGTGGTGGTTCCGGCATGCAACGTAGCAGTCAGGCGAAGCTCTATGCCTTCGAGTGACCGTGATCCATGCACAGCGATCATCGAATCGACCCGGACAGCGCCATCGAGATTGACGACCCTGCCGCTCGGCAAACTGGTTTCGACACCGCTCGGCGGTTCGACCAGCAAGCAAGCCAGGCAGAAACAAGCGTAACACAAGATATAGGCGAGAAAGAAGAAAATGGCACATCATCATGGGCCATAGTCGGGCCAGCGATAAAGCCAAGCTGAGGCGATCATAATCCGCTGTCACAGCACGACTCGGCGTAAACCTTTCCACCGTGTCAAAGCGACCAGCCACGAGGCTCTACAAGGCTCCTGACGCGGTTTTTCTTCTTATGGGGTACCACCACAAAGGGCAGGCGATGAAAGCTTTGATATAACGCATTGCAGCCCCTCCAATCCATCAAACGGTGACCGGAAGGACAAAAAGGTAGGACAAAGATTGTGAATCACGGAGAGGAAGGTAACCCAGATGTACTGCTGGGGAATCAGTTTCGAGGGGCGCAAGCGGCTCGGAATTCAATCAGTCAGCGTTAATGCCTACTCAAAGTCATCTACCCTAACGTGTAAACTCACTGCCCATCATCCAGGGCATTTATATAATCAGCAATTATGTCACCATGACAAGCAGCAGGCTTACAGTGACATGCAATCACCTTCCCCTTCAGCTTTGATATATTCTCATCAAAGCTATCGGAAACCTTAAGAAATCCACGCTGGAAATCATATGCAAACTTCCTAATTACTTCCTCTCGATCACCGTCTACTCCAATCTGGTATGGATTCCCCCATATCGTTCCGCGCCCAACATAAACATCGTACGGTTCGCCTCGATCTTTATTAACCACAAGAGTGAGTTCAAGCGGGACAACACGACATGGAGTTTTCGCAGAGCTAATTATACTACGCAGCTCTGCATAACATCCCCGATCCTCGAAAAGAATGGCGTGAGTGGATCGCTCAACACATTCCAATCCGCTAGAAAGAATTGTCCACCCACACCGAATATTATTGGCATACTTTTCAACAAACCCATTTGCATCATCAAAGCATAAAATTTCAAACCTGTCGGAGTTACTTGTATAGTAATCAACCTTGCGTTTGAACTTCTCATAGCAAAGAAAGCCCGCCGGGTAAGCTATGAGAATGCGCTTCGAGTCCGTCATACCAGATGCTTTATTTCAGTTTCACTTTCAGACCACTGCGACTTTAAATACTCTGCAACCAATCGCCTATGACATTGATGCGGCTGATGTTCACTGCATAAGAGACAACCTTGATCGATGACCTCAGGCCTAACATGCTTTTCGATATTGCGCTTGGCCATCAAGTTCAGAAACTTGTCCTCATATTGCTGCCAAGTTATCTCTTTCTTCTGATATGGCGAGAGGATATCTTTGGTCGGAGCCAACTCTGGGAGATGGACATAATCGACATCACACAGCTCTTTCAAGAAGTATTTCAGATCATCTTTTTTTGCAAAACCTGACAACTGGGAAACATTGTTTAATCTAACATCAACAACACGCTTCGCCCCAGAAATTTTTATCAATGAAAAAAAGCGCTCCGCCTTCTTTTCTGTAAACCCTATCGTGATAATTTTCATGCGTTACTCGCAAAATACTGCCGCCACCAATTTATATGCATACCCATTGAAGGTCTCACCGAGGCTAATAGTAAAGTAGGCCATATCATTGGCGAAATACTCTCCATTTGGCTGCGCTTTGTAAAATTGCTCGACGGCTGGATCAGTAATCTTCAAAGAGTAGGGCTGGCCATTATATGTGAATCTAGCTCTCACACTTCTCTTAGGGTCACCGAATGCAGCCCCTTCGGCATCAACGGTAATCCGGACACTTTGTGGTCGTATGAGAAAAAGTGTCTGACGCGGCGCCGTGAGGCTACTCTCTGGAACACGATCATTACGCCCTGACGTGCTGTGGTATCCGTTTTCCCACAAAGCACTAGGGGTATCAACAAGGCCAGCCAAATCAGCGACATCGACCCTCCCGACCTTTTCCCAATACACAGTGTCGTCAATGACATGGTTTTCGCGCTGAAAGTTCGGGGCTTGCGGGGCAGTGAAAGTGATGTCAATGACATCGAGCTTTTGAGCCGTTTCTCCATTTTGATACTCCCGGTCACGCTCGGTAATCTCGTGACTTTGGGTGGTACCTATGGGGCGTATCCACGAACCAATATGCTGCCCTGCTGTGACTTTGCCGGCAATGCAGCGACCGCTCAGCTTTCGAGAGTTGGCCAAGCAAACAATCTGGATTGTGTATGGCATTTCATGCTCCTTCCATGATGGCAATGCGCCACACAATCCTCTCCTGTAAAGCCTTCGTTAGGCAAGCCTACCCACCCGCGCTGCGCTCATGCAGGACACGGACAGCAATTGAAGCAATGGTTCGAATTATCGATGCGAAAACTCAGGGATGAGCCGACCGGCGGGAAGATTCGCGCTGGGTAGAAATGCTGGGTAGAACCAGAAAAGAAAAAGCCCCGTAACTCATTGAATTACAGGGCTTTTTTAATGGTGGCGGAGAGATAGGGATTTGAACCCTAGGTACCCGCGAAGGTACAACGGATTTCGAATCCGTCCCGTTCGGCCACTCCGGCATCTCTCCAGCGGCGCGCATCATAGCAGCTGGATCGGCTTTGTCGAACCCCAACTGCACAGATTTTTTACCGTTTTTCAGCCGCTTGCACGGTCGGGCAGTCGATTCCGGCCGCCCGGCACCCTTCAGGCGGTCAGCCGCGTCAGTGCTTCGCGATACTTGTCGGCGGTCTTCTGCGCGACCTCTGCGGGCACGGTAGGCGCCGGTGGCTGCTTGTTCCAGCCGGTGGACTCCAGCCAGTCGCGGACGAACTGCTTGTCGAAGCTCGGCGGGTTCTTGCCCTCTTCATAGCTGTCGGCAGGCCAGAAACGGCTGGAGTCGGGTGTCAGTACCTCGTCCATCAGGGTCAGGGTGCCGTCTTCATCCAGGCCGAACTCGAACTTGGTATCGGCGATGATGATTCCGCGGGTGGCCGCGTACTCGACGGCTGCGCTGTAGAGCGCGATAGACACGTCACGCACCTGCGCAGCCAGCTCCTTGCCGATGATCGCCTCGCACTGCTCGAAGGAGATGTTCTCGTCGTGGTCGCCTACCGCGGCCTTGGTCGAGGGGGTGAAGATCGGCTGAGGCAGCTTGGCAGCTTCCTTCAGGCCTGCGGGCAACTGGATGCCACAGACGGTGCCGCTCTTCTGATATTCCTTCCACCCCGAGCCGACGATATAGCCGCGCACGATGGCCTCTACCGCAACCGGCTTGAGACGCTTGGCGACAACGGCACGCCCTTCGACCAGCGGCAACTCGTCAGCTGGCACCACGTCCTCGACCTTGTCGCCGGTGAAGTGATTGGGGATCAGGCCCTTGAGCTTGTCGAACCAGAAGTTGGAGATGGCGGTAAGGATCTTGCCCTTCTCCGGAATCGGCTCGGCAAGGATCACGTCGAAGGCCGACAGGCGGTCGGTAGCGACCATGAGCATGCGTTTTTCGTCGATCTCGTAAAGGTCGCGAACCTTGCCCGAGTAGATCTTCTTCAGGCTGAGGGCGGTGGGAGTGGTCATACGCAATTTTCCGCGGTTGGCAGGTCAGCAGAAACGAAACAGGCGAAACCATGGGTTTCGCCTATCCGTGTTCGTGTAACGGGGCAGCTCGCAGTCAGCCCAGGTTGTCCTTGATCAGACTGAGCACCCGACGGGCGACGTCCGCTGGCGCAACGGTATCGATGCTCTTGTCCAGCGTCACCTGCACTCCGTTGCCAGCACGGGTCAGCCGCACCTGATAGCGCTCGGCACGTGCCTCGATCTCGTCCTTGTCCGGAGCACCACCGAACAGCCGGCTGAAGAAGCCAGGCTTGTCATCCGGATCGTCGGCGCCCTCACTGAGGTTCACGTAATACACGCCCAGGCTACGATCAAGGTCCTCGACGCGCACATCGGCGGCCTGCAATGCCCGACCAATGCTGGACCACGCCCGGTCGAAATCGCTGTCCAGCTGCAGGGTCGGATTGCCGCTACCATCCTCGGTCAGATTGACACGGCTAGGCGCATCGAAGTCGCGCTCGGCCAGCAGTGAAACGGAACCACCCTGCTGCGAACTGCGATCCAGACTGGCCTGCAGTTCGTCAAGCAGTACCCGATCGAGCTCCTTGTTGCTGGAGGTTTCCGGCCAGGCGACATCGGCGCTGCTGCCAGCCGGACGCTTTACGCTAACCACGAAGATCTCACTGGTGTTGCGCTGCACGCCGGGCTCAACCCGGACACGCACGCGGGTCTCGCCATCCTGAATACCCAGATCGCGAACCAGCTCATCGTTCAAGTCGGCGGCGGTCTGCCAGGCGGTGACGAACTCGCCAGTCTGACGCCGCTCCTCAGCGATGCTGAAGCCGTTGTCGGTGAAGAACTGCCGAGCTGCGACCCAAACCTGCGACGGCGCATATTGCGCCACGAGCCAGCGCGTTTCGCCAGAGGACTGCACGCTGAAATCGCTGGTATCGGCGGCAACGGCCAGACGCTGGGGGCGTGGCACTTCATATTTGCCAGTCGCGCTGGTATCGGCGACTTGCTGTGGGATTGGCAACAGCGGATCGAGCGGCCGGGTCTCCCCTTCGACAGGGACCTGCATCGGCGCTGTCTGGCGTGCCGACAGATAGTCGCTGCCACGGTCACGGAAATATCCTTCGTCGCCCCATAGCCAGCCGCAGCCGCTGGTGGTGGCAATGATCAGGGCAAGGGTCGAGAGTCCGGCCAGTCGCTTCATGCGTATTCCTTTATTATTAAGCCAGCACGCCGGTTTGGCGCATTGCCTGGCGCAGCGGTTCCTGGAAGCTCTGACTGAGCCAGGTCAACGGCAGACGGATGCCGTTACCCATCAGGCCCATCTCGTGCAATGCCCATTTCACCGGAATCGGATTGGCTTCCAGGAACAGCGCGCGATGCAGCGGCATCAGGCGCTCGTTGATGGCGCGAGCAGTGGTGGCATCACCGGCCATCGCAGCGGCGCAGAGATCGCTCATGGCGCGCGGCGCGACGTTTGCGGTCACCGAGATATTGCCCTTGCCGCCCATCAGCATCAGTTCGACGGCAGTGGGATCGTCACCCGAGTACACGAGAAAGTCCTTGCTGACGCGATCCAGCACTTCCTGGCCGCGCTTGAGGTCACCCGTGGCCTCCTTGATACCAATGATGTTGGAGATCTTGGACAGACGCTCCACGGTATCCGGCAGCATGTCGCAAACGGTACGACCAGGCACGTTGTAGAGAATCTGCGGAATCGCCACGGCTTCGGCGATGTGCTTGAAATGCAGGTACAGGCCTTCCTGGGTCGGCTTGTTGTAGTAGGGCGTCACCAGCAGGCAGGCATCGGCGCCGGCAGCCTTAGCGTTCTCGGTCAGCTCTACTGCTTCGCTGGTGGAGTTGGCGCCCGTTCCGGCGATCACCGGAATGCGGCCATTGACCTGGTCGACGACACGCCGGATGACTTCGATGTGCTCGGCGACGCTGAGCGTAGCCGACTCGCCGGTGGTCCCGACAGCAACGATTGCATTGGTGCCTTCCTGCAAATGGAAGTCCACCAGTTTGCTCAGGCTGTCCCAGTCCAGACCGCCTTGCGCATCCATGGGCGTGACCAGCGCCACCATACTGCCCGCAATCATGCAACCACTCCTGCCGGATTCGAAAAAGAGGCGTAATGGTACAAGGCTCCCCGGCGCTTTGCGAGTAGCCTGAGCGCTGGTCTGACACAGTGGCAGGGCTGCGCCGCCGCCGGCGACCGCATGGCGTTACGCATTCCCTCCGAAGGTGCTTTTCGCTACCCTTAGCCGTTTTCGGCTTGGCTGGCCGACCGATTCACCACCGCCAGGAACGCTGCATGTCCACCCCCCCTCTACCTCGCGAACAATTTCTCGTCATCAGCGCCCTCGGCGCCAAACCCATGGAGCTGACCAATGTGCTCTGCCGAGCCGCCAACGAGAACCGCTGCGCGGTGGTCAGTACGCGGTTGACGCGCCATGGTGCTTGCAGTGCACTGGTCCTCGAAGTCGCCGGTAGCTGGGATGCCTTGGCCCGCATGGAAGCCGGATTGCCGGGCCTGTCGAAAAAGCATGCGTTCACGTCCAATGTGGTCCGCAGCGAGGCGCTGGAAAGCCGCCCTCAAGCCCTGCCTTATGTAGCCTACGTGAGCGCGGCCTATCGTCCGGACATCCTCAACGAACTTTGCCAGTTCTTCATCGATCATCGCGTCGAACTGGAAAGCCTGACCTGTGACACCTACCAGGCCCCGCAGACCGGCGGCACCATGCTCAACGCCACCTTGACGGTGACGCTGCCCGCCGGCACCCAGATCAGCTGGCTGCGCGACCAGTTTCTAGACTTCGCCGATGCGCTCAATCTCGACGCACTGATCGAGCCGTGGCGCCCGCAGAATCCGTAAGGTCCAGTACAGGAGTCAACATGGCCGTCGAAATCGATCGTCCCGTTCCGCACTTCCAGGCGCAGGCAACCAGCAGCCAGATCGTCAGCCCCGAAACATTCGCCGGCAAGCAGGTCGTGCTGTACTTTTACCCAAAGGACAACACCCCGGGCTGCACGACCGAAGGTCAGGGGTTTCGCGACCATCACCAGGCCTTCCTGGCAGCCGACACCCTGGTTTTCGGGGTATCGCGCGACAGCCTGAAAACCCATGAGAATTTCCGCGCCAAGCAGGGCTTCCCATTCGAGCTGATCAGCGACAAGGACGAGCAGCTCTGCCAGCTGTTCGACGTCATCAAGCTGAAGAAACTCTATGGAAAGGAGTACCTGGGCGTCGACCGGAGCACCTTCCTTATTGACCGCAACGGGGTCTTGCGCCGCGAATGGCGCAGCGTGAAGGTTCCAGGTCACGTGGAGGCGGTGCTGGAGGCCGCTCAGTCACTTAATCAAGGTTGATGCAACGGCGGCGGCCCGCAGCCGCCGCGTCGCTCATTCGCCCGTTTCGACCACGACCGCCGCAGCCTCGCGTGGCCAGGCATACAGAACGGCCTTGAACAGGGTGGCCAGCGGGATCGCGAAGAATACCCCCCAGAAACCCCAGAGCCCACCGAACAGCAATACGGCGCAGATGATCGCCACCGGGTGCAGGTTCACCGCCTCGGAGAAAAGCAGGGGTACCAGCACGTTGCCATCCAGCGTCTGGATGATCGCGTAAGCCACCATCAGGTAGAAGAACTGGTCTCCCAGCCCCCACTGGAATATCCCGATCAGTGCGATCGGAATGGTCACGACCGTCGCGCCGATATAGGGCACCACGACAGAGACGCCGACCAGCATCGCCATCAGCGCGGCATAGTTGAGCCCCAGAGCCGCGAAGACCGCATACGACACCACGGCACAGATCAGGATCTCGATGGCCTTGCCCCGAATGTAATTGGCGATCTGCAGGTTCATCTCCTGAGAGACCTGAGTGATCAAACCACGCTCGCGCGGAAGGTAGCCCTTGATCCAGTCGCTGATCTGCTCGCGATCCTTGAGAAAGAAGAACACCAGGATCGGCACCAGCACCAGATAGATCATCAGCCCGATCAGCAACGGCAGGCTCGACAACGACGACGTCAGCACCAGCTGGCCGTAGCGACCGATCTCGCCACGCATGAAGTCGATACCACGCAACACCTGCTCTTCGGTGATCAACTGCGGATAGCGCTCCGGCAGCAGCAACAGCAGCGTCTGCCACTCCACCAGCATGCGTGGCAGCTCGTTGAAAAGCGTCAGCACCTGCTGCCAGAGCAGCGGCACGATAAACAGCATGCAAACCACCAGCACGCCGATGAACATCAGAAACACCAGCCATACCGCAAGCAGGTGCGGCACCTGCCGACGCTCCATGGCGCCCACCAACCCCTGCATCAGGAACGCCAGTACCAAACCAGCCAACACTGGCGCCAACATCTTGCCAAGCGTCAGAACAACCGCGAATGCAAGAAACAGCAGTACCGCGAGGACGATCGCTTCCTCGTGCGAAAAGTAACGCTGCATCCAGCCACGAAAAACCTTGAGCATGTGAACCCCCGTAGCGGACGTCAGGCCTTGCGCAGCCAGTAGCGATACAGGTCGCCCTCGACCTCTTCGTGGACGAGGGTGTGCCCGGCCAACCTGGCGAAACTGCGGAAATCACGCTGCGAGCCCGGATCGCTCGCCGTAACCTTTAGGACGGCGCCGCTGGCCAGGCGATTGAGTTCCAGCTTGGCCTTGAGCAGGGGCATCGGGCAATCAAGCCCGACGGCATCGAGTTCGGCGTCGAAGGCAATTGCCTGCGAGGGTGCATCAGACATCATGAGCCTCCATGGAAAAGCCCGGCAGCATACCTAGCCCAGCAGGGCTCTGGCCAGCCGGCCAAGGTCAAGGCTACAGTAGCTGCTCTGATTTCTAAGAGCCCGCCTGGATGAAACTGCTGCGCCCTGCCTTCCTCACGCTCGCCTGCCTGTTCGCCCAGCCAAGCCTGTCTAATGAGCTGCCTTCGCTGGGCGATGCCAGCTCGGGCATCGTCTCTCCGGAACAGGAACACCTGCTCGGACGCGCCTGGCTCAGCCTGCTGCGTGGCCAGGTCAAGCAGCTTTCCGACCCCCAACTCAAGGACTACGTGGAAAGCAGCGTGTACCGCCTGGCTGAAACCAGTCAGCTGCAGGATCGGCGCCTCGAATTTGTCCTGCTCGATAGCCCTCAGCTCAACGCCTTTGCGGCACCGGGCGGCATTATCGGCGTCAACGGCGGGCTGTTTATCCATGCGCAAACCGAAGCCGAGTATGCGTCGGTGATGGCGCACGAACTGGCCCACCTTTCACAGCGGCATTTCGCTCGCGGCCTGGAAGCCCAGCAGCGCATGCAGCTGCCGATGATGGCCGCCATGCTCGCTGGCGTCGTGGCGGCTGCAGCCGGTGCCGGCGACGCGGGCATTGCCGCGATCATCTCCACCCAGGCCGCGGCCATCCAGGCACAGCGCCGCTTCTCCCGACAGAACGAGCAGGAGGCCGATCGCATTGGCATCGTCAACCTCGAACGCGCCGGCTACGACCCACGCGCCATGCCCTCGATGTTCGGCCGGCTGATGCGCCAGTATCGCTATGACCAGAAGCCGCCGGAGTTCCTTCTGACCCACCCGGTCAGCGAATCGCGCATCGCCGACACCACCAACCGAGCCGAGCAATACGCGCAAGGCGGCACCCAGGACAGCCTGCGCTACCAGTTGATGCGGGCGCGCACGCAACTCAAGTTCGAAAGCACGCCCGGCGTCGGAGCCAAACGTTTCCGTGCGATGCTCGATGAGAATCCGGAGATGGACGCCGCCCGCTACGGGCTGGCGCTGGCGCAGATGAAGGCCGGACAGCTCGCCGATGCGGCGAACAGCATGGCGCCGCTACTGGCCAAGGCACCGGACGACCTCACCTACAATCTCGCACAGGTCGAACTCGACATCACCGCCAATCGCCTGCAGCACGCTCAGACCCGTCTGCAGCGCCTGCTCCAGCTGTATCCGGGTAACTACCCGGTGCGCCAGATGCACATCGATCTATTGATGGAACGGGGCGAGACACAACAAGCCGAGCGTGAGCTGGACAAACTGGCAGAGCAGCGCCACCGGGACCCGGACATCTGGTACCAAGTCGCCGAGGTCCGCGGACTGAGCGGAAACATCGTCGGCCTGCATCAGGCGCGCGCCGAATACTTCGCACTGGTCGGCGATTACGACCAGGCAATCGAGCAGCTCGATCTTGCCAAGCGCCGAGCCAGCAATTTCCAGATTGGCGCGCGAATCGACGCCAGGCAGAAGCAGCTGATCGAAGAGAAGCGCATGGTCGAGGACATGCTGCGCTGATCAGCGCAGCGCCGTCATCCACGCACACTGCACCAACGAAAAGGCCACGCTCGACGAAGCGCGGCCTTGGTTCGCCGCAGAATGTGGGCTCAGGCGTTACCGGCCTGCTTCAACCGTGCCGCCTGGGTGAAATCGAGCATTCGCTTGAGCGGCTTCACCGCCCGCGGAATCAGTGCTGGGTCGACAAAGATCTCGTTGCTTCCGGTACGCAGGCAGTCCAGGGTGCGCTCAAGGGAATTCATCGCCATCCACGGGCAATGCGCACAGCTGCGACAGGTCGCGCCCTGCCCCGCCGTCGGCGCCTCGATGAAGGTCTTCTCCGGACACAGCTGCTGCATCTTGTAGAAGATCCCGCGGTCGGTTGCCACGATCAGGGTCTGCTGCGGCAGGGTCTGCGCGGCCTTGATCAGCTGGCTGGTGGAACCCACTGCGTCGGCCAGCTCGACAACCGCTTGCGGCGACTCCGGATGGACCAGAATTGCCGCATCCGGATACAGCGCCTTCATGTCGGCCAGCTGCTTGGCCTTGAACTCCTCATGCACGATGCAGGCGCCATCCCAGAGCAGGATATCCGCACCGGTTTCGCGCTGGACGTAATTGCCCAAATGCTTGTCCGGCGCCCAGATGATTTTCTCGCCGTTATCCATCAGGCTCTCGACGATCTCCAGTGCGCAACTGGAAGTCACCACCCAGTCGGCACGTGCTTTCACCGCTGCAGAGGTATTGGCATACACCACCACCGTACGGTCGGGATGCTGGTCGCAGAACGCGGAAAACTCTTCGACCGGGCAGCCCAGATCGAGCGAACAAGTCGCCTCGAGAGTGGGCATCAGCACGCGCTTTTCCGGATTGAGGATTTTCGCCGTTTCACCCATGAACTTGACGCCGGCCACCACGACCGTCTGCGCGGGGTGTTCATTGCCGAAACGCGCCATTTCCAGCGAATCGGAAACGCAACCACCTGTCTCCTCGGCCAGCGCCTGGATCACCGGATCGGTGTAGTAATGCGCCACCAGCACCGCATTCTGGCGCTTCAACTCGGCAGCGATCTCGCTGCGCAACATAGCCTCCTGCTCAGGCGTAAGCGGCTGGGGTTGCTTGGCCGCCAGGTGTGCCTGCACAAGGATGCGTTCGGGTATCTGCGTCATGGTTGCGGGTCCTGCCAACACGGGATTGCACGAAGCGCCAGGTAGCACGGCGACATCGGTAAAGTCGGGCTTGTCGATAAGACGGGAGGAGCAGGATTCGGGCGAGGCTCCTGCCATTCGACGGGGCAGGAATACTAGCCGATGCATTGGCAAAAGGGAAAGCACCGGGCGCGGGGGTGATTTTCGCAGCCGCAAACGAAAACCGCCGGCTGTGCGCCGGCGGTTGCTTTGGATCACTCACCCTTGAGCATGTGACCGCGTTCTTCCAGATTGATGTGCCACTGCATGGCCTCGCGCAGCAGGTGCGGGGTCTGGCCACCTTTCTGGCAGGCATCCTCGAAGTACTTGTTCAGCACATCGCGGTAGGACGGATGCACACAGTTGTCGATGATCACACGGGCACGCTCGCGCGGTGCCAGGCCACGCAGGTCAGCCAGGCCCTGCTCGGTCACAAGGATCTCGACGTCGTGTTCAGTGTGATCGACGTGAGCGACCATCGGTACGACGCTGGAAATGTTGCCACCCTTGGCGATCGACTTGGTCACGAAGATAGCGAGGTGAGCGTTGCGCGCGAAGTCGCCCGAGCCACCGATACCATTCATCATCTTGGTGCCGCCCACATGGGTGGAGTTGACGTTACCGTAGATGTCGAACTCCAGCGCAGTGTTGATGCCGATGATGCCGAGGCGGCGCACCAGTTCCGGATGATTGGAGATTTCCTGCGGACGCAGCACCAGCTTGTCCTTGTACTTTTCCAGGTTGCCGAACACGCGATCATTGCAACGCTCGGAAAGCGTGATGGAGCAACCGGAAGCAAAGGTCATCTTGCCAGCGTCGATCAGCTCGAAGGTGCAGTCCTGCAGTACTTCGGAGTACATCACCAGGTCTTCGAACGGCGAGTCGATCAGACCGCACATAACGGCGTTGGCGATGTTGCCGATACCGACCTGCATCGGGCCGAGGTTCTTTGCCATGCGACCGGCAGCCACTTCGGTCTTGAAGAACTCGACCAGGTGATTGGCGATGGCCTGGGTTTCTTCGTCCGGCGGCGTGACGGTCGAGTAGGAGTCAGGTTGATTGGTGATCACGATTGCGGCGATCTTGGCCGGATCGACCGGGATGGCTGCGCTGCCGAGACGGTCATCGACCTTGGTCAACGGGATCGGGCCACGGTTCGGACGCTCACCCGGGAAGTAAATATCGTGCAGGCCTTCCAGGTTCAGGTTGTGCGCCAGGTTCAGCTCGATGATCACCTGATCAGCGAACATGGCCAGGTTGGCCGAGTTGCCCACGGAGGTGGTCGGCACGATGTGGCCCTGCTCGGTGATGCACAGTGCTTCGACGATGGTGACGTCGGGACGCTTGATCTGATGGTTGCGCATCTGCTCCACGGTGTGCGACAGGTGCTGGTCGATGAACATGACCTCACCTGCGTTGATCGCCTTGCGCAGTACCGGATCGGCCTGGAACGGCATGCGGCGGGCCAGCAGGCCGGCAGAAGCCATCTTGCCATCGAGATCGTTACCCAGGCTGGCACCGGTCACCAGGCTGATCTGCAGCTTCTCGTCCTTGGCACGGTCAATCAACGCAAGAGGTACGGCCTTGGCTTCACCCGCACGGGTGAAGCCGCTCATGCCAACGGTCATGCCGTCGCGAATAAGGGAAGCAGCCTCGTGGGCGCTCATGACCTTGTTCTGCAGAGAGGACAAGCGGATGCGATCAGAATACATTTGAGCCTCGAACCAACGGACAAATCAGGGGGGCCGCAGTCTATTACGTTTAAAAACGCTTGAGCCATCTACTAAGGTCGTAGAGAAACACGCTGTTTATGGACAGATGTATGACTCAAGCGAAGCGGCAAAAAACTGCGGATATAAAAAAGCCGGATGACCTGCTGGCCTCCGGCTTCTCTGCTCCAAGGGGAGCGATATGGTGGGTCGTGTAGGATTCGAACCTACGACCAATTGGTTAAAAGCCAACTGCTCTACCAACTGAGCTAACGACCCGATGCGGTGCGCATGATACTGATTTAATTGATGAAAACAAACTTTTTTTTAAAAAAGTTTCACTCGTAGCAGTCGCGTGAGCGAACGCCCTACCGGAAACCCAGCTTCAGAAATAGCGCGTAGGATCTGTCAGCCCGGCTTCGGCAAAACCAGCCGACCGCAATCTGCAGCTGTCGCACTTGCCGCAGGCGCGACCGTCTTCATCCGCCTGATAGCAGGAGACCGTCATCGCATAGTCGACGCCCAACCGACTTCCCTCCTGGACGATCTGCGCCTTGCTGAGATTCTGCAGCGGCGCCTGAATGCGGAACCCCTGCCCTTCGACGCCGGCCTTGGTGGCAAGATTGGCCATCCGCTCGAAGGCGGAGACGAATTCCGGGCGGCAATCGGGGTAACCGGAATAGTCCACCGCATTGACGCCAATGAAGATGTCGCGAGCCTCCAGCACTTCGGCCCAGCCAAGCGCCAGCGACAGGAAGACGGTATTGCGCGCCGGTACGTAGGTCACGGGAATTCCCTCACCGGGCACTTCCGGCACATCGATGCTGGCGTCGGTCAATGCCGAGCCGCCGATGCCGTTGAGGTTCAGCCCGATGACCTTATGCTCCACGACCCCCAGCTGCTTCGCGACCCGCTCGGCCGCCTGCAGCTCCGCCCGATGGCGCTGGCCGTAATCGAAACTCATGGTGTAACAGGCATAGCCCTGGGCACGCGCCATAGCCACGACGGTCGCCGAATCAAGCCCACCGGACAGCAGGATGACTGCTTTCTTCTCGTTCATTTCCGCGTTTACCTTAAAACGATTGATGGGCGCCATGCTCAATGGCCAGGCGCATCGTTCCAGATGATCTTGTGCAACTGCAGCTGCAGTCGCACCGGCAGATTGTCCGCGACGATCCAGTCCGCCAGTGCGCGCACATCGACCTGACCATGGCTTGGCGAGAACAGGACCTCACCGGCCCGGCGCTCCAACCCGAACTCGATCAACTTCGATACGGCCCAATCGTAGTCCTCACGGGAACAGATAACGAATTTGACCTGATCGTTACGGGTAAGGTACGCGATGTTCTCGTAGCGGTTGCGTCCAACTTCCGCGGAGCCTGGTGTTTTCAGGTCAACCACTCGACTGACCCGCACATCCACTGCGGAGATATCCAGCGCACCACTGGTTTCCAATGACACTTCATAACCGGCATCGCAAAGCCGCTCCAGCAGCGGCACGCAGTTGGGCTGAGCCAGCGGCTCGCCACCGGTTACGCAGACGTAACGTGGATTGTAGGAGGCGACACGCTCGACGATTGCATCGAGGGTCATGACCTCTCCGCCACTGAACGCATAGGCGGTATCGCAGTACTGACAGCGCAGGGGACAGCCGGTCAGGCGAACGAACACCGTGGGCAGGCCACTGGTGCGCGTCTCCCCCTGCAGCGAGTAGAAAATCTCGGTAATTCGCAGGGTCATATCAGCCACGGGCGTGACGGCTAAACAGGCCATCCGCCTCCGTTGCGGGAAATAGGGGCGACGATTCTAACGAAAAAACCCGCACTACGGGCGGGTTTTGTTCGTCAACGCAGGCTGGATCAGCGATTGAGCTGGCGCTGTGCCAACTGCGCCGCGGACGTATTCGGGTACTGCGCGATGACCTGGCGCAAAATCCCCTGGGCCTTGTCGCGATTGCCCATGCGGATCTCAACATCGGCCAGTTTGTAAAGCGAGTCCGGCACCTTGCTGTGCTGCGGATACGCCTGACTGACGCGGGCGAAAGCCTGACCAGCGCCCTGCAGATCGCCCTTGGCCAGATTGACTTCACCGAGCCAGTACTGCGCATTACCGGCGTACTGACTCTCCGGATATTTGCGCAGGAATGCAGCAAAGGCCAGGCTGGCCTTGTCGAAATCCTTCGCCTTGATCAGGTCGAATGCGGCGTCGTAATAGAGCTTCTCTTGTGCCGGGTCACCCGAAGCGCCCTGCGACTGCCCGGTTGAGGCGGCAGACGCACCGGTATTTGCCGTAGCAGCTGGCTCGCGCGACGGGGCCGATTGGCTAGGCGAAGCTGCGGGCCCGCTGGACAGACGCCGATCCAAATCTTGATAGCGTTCCAGCCCCTCTTGTTGCAGGCGCTGGATCTGATTCTGTTGTTCCTCGAGCATGCCGCGCAGTTGCGCGATCTCTTCCTGCATCTGCTGCAGCTGCATGAAGAGCATGCCCTGCGCCGAAGATGGAGCAGCAGCTCCACCTCCGGCATAGGCACCACCACCACTCGGCGCGGCCGTGGAATAACCGGAGCCGCCACTGGCGGCACCCTGTTCGTAATCCACAACCGGCACTTGAGCCACCGCCATCAGCGGCAGGCCGAGCACTGTAAAAGTCAGAGCGTGGCGGTACTTGCGCATGACGAATTACTTACGCAGTTCGACGCGACGGTTCTGAGCCCAGGACTGCTCGTCGTTGCCCATGGCAACCGGACGCTCTTCGCCGTAGGAAACCAGTTCCAGCTGAGCCGGGGAAACGCCCTGCAGAACCAGGTAGCGCTGAACGGCCTTGGAACGACGCTCGCCCAGAGCCATGTTGTACTCACGGGTACCACGCTCGTCGGTGTGGCCTTCCAGAACGACGCGAGCGCCGTTGCCTTTCAGGTCCTTGGCGTGAACGTCCAGAGCGCGCATGGCTTCCGGCTTCAGGTCGGAGCTGTCGTACTCGAAGTAGAAGGTGGTGATGGCGCGCAGAGCGGCTTCTTCGCTCATGCTGCCGTCAACGGCACCGGAGTCAGCGCCGTAACCGGCATTCGGATCGATCGCGCCCGAACCTTCGCCAGAATCGTCGCCGCCCTTGGAGGAACAACCGACAGCAACAGCCATGGCCAGAGCCAGAGCGGTGAACTTACCGAATTTCAGCATTTCCATTTGTAACAACCCCAGGTGTGTTTTGGTTAAAAGCGTTGATACCGCATCAGTTCAGGTAAGGGGACCAGGACGGCTCACGGACTTCGCCCTGAGCAGTAGGAAGCGGGAGCCTAACGCGTCCATTGATGGACACGAGCATCAAGACTCCCCGGCCCTGCTGGCGGGTGGCGTAGATTAGCATGGTGCCATTAGGCGCAACAGTGGGCGACTCATCCAGACTGGTGTCCGAGAGTATGCGCAGATTGCCGCGCTGCAGGTCCTGCGCAGCGACCTTGAAATTGGTGTAACCGTCCTGGCGATGGATCATGACCAGCGTTTTCTCGTCAGCCGACAATTTCGGATTGGCGTTGTAGTTACCAACAAACGTCACGCGCTCGGCCGAATTGCTACCCAACCGTTGCTTGTAGACTTGCGGCTTTCCGGCGCGATCGGACGTGAAGTAAATGGTCTGACCGTCAGCGCCCCAGAACGGTTCGGTGTCGATCGCATAATGATTGGTCAGGCGCTGCAGTTGGCGGGAGCCCAGATCCATCACATAAACTTCGGGATTGCCGTCTTTCGAGAGCACGAACGCCAGACGGTTGCCGTCCGGAGAGAACGCCGGCGCGCCATTCAGGCCTTCGAAGTTGGTGATCTGCTCGCGCCGACCGGTATCGATGTGCTGCACGAAAATACGCGGGCGCTTCTGCTCGAAGGACACATAAGCGATACGACGACCGTCCGGGGAATAACGCGGCGAAAGAATCGGCTCGCGCGATTGCAGCAGCGTCACCGCTCGCGCGCCGTCGTAGTCGGAGCGCTGCAAGGTATAGCGAGTGTTCGCCCCGCCCAGCCTCTCGACCGTCACATACAACAGACGAGTGGAGAACGCGCCCTTGATGCCGGTCAGCTTCTCGAAGGCCTGATCCGCAGCGTGATGCGCCATGTCGCGCAGCTGGTCGGTGGCACCACCAACCGTCCCGCTCATGACCTGCTGCTCGGTGGCTACGTTGAACACTTCGTAGCGAACCTGCAAACGCCCACCCGCCGGCTCGATGTTGCCGACCATCACGTATTGCGCCCCAAGCGCTTTCCAGTCGCGATAGATGATCTCGCTACCGCGACTCGGCATGCTGATCATGTTCTGCCGCGGTATCGGCTGGAAGGTGCCGGAGTTACGCAGGTCGTTGCCGATGATCTCGGCCATGTCTTCCGGCAAGACGGTTCCACCTTGCCAGCCGAACGGAACCACGGCGATCGGAATCGCCCGATCGGCACCACTGGTCACGACGATGTTTTTCTCCTGCGCCACTGCCATGCCTGCCAGGCAGCACAACAGGACAAGTAGACCTCGTAGGGAGTTGATCACAACGCAAGATCCTCAGGCGTGAATGTCATTTTGAATGATCGGTAGGGTTGGAATTCCTGCGGGCTGAGCCCTTGCATCTCAGTCAACCTGCCGATGTTCTTCACCGCGGCGACCGCGGAGTTGTCAAACGGTACGTCCCCGCTCGAGCGCGAAACACTGACGTTAGTGATGGTGCCATCGGGCAGCATGTTGACCTGCAGCTGAACAGTCATGTTGTTGCGTGCCGACGGCGGACGGGTCCAACCTTCGGCTGCGCGCAACCGAATCAGGTCATCGAAGTTGCCTGCGACCTGATCGCCTTGCGTATCGGCCAATGCCTGCTGGCGCTCGGTAGTATCCGACAGCAGCTCGGCAAGCGCCTGCGCCTTCTTGTCTTCTGCAGCCTTGCGCGCCGCCTCGGCCGCAGCCTTTTTCTTCGCCTCTTCCGCGGCTTTCTTCTTGGCCGCCTCGGCTGCTGCCTTCTTCTTGGCCTCTTCCGCCGCCTTCTTCTTCGCTTCTTCGGCAGCCTTTCTCTTCGCCTCTTCAGCGGCTTTTTTCTTGGCAGCCTCCTCGGCAGCCTTTTTCTTGGCAATCTCGGCCTGCTTTTGCTGCTCGGCTTTCTTGGCCGCTTCGGCCTTCTTCGCCGCAGCCGCCTTTTCGGCCGCTGCTTTCGCCGCCTGGGCCTTTCGAGCCTCCTCGGCCTTCTTTTGTTCCGCAGCGCGAGCGGCCGCCTGCTTTTCCTGCTCGACCTTGCGCTGTTCCATCTGCTCGGTTTCGAACTGCTTGGCAGCCGTCTTCTTCGCTTCGCCAGCAATCTTCTGGTTGGTCTGCGTGGTCGCCTGGCTCTGGGACTTCAGCTGATAAAGCGTTGCCTGCACGATCGGCTTGGATGGCGGCAGCTCGGGCGTCATGGAAAAGCTGACGAACAGCATGCCGAAGATGATGACGTGCAGGCCGACCGCAAGCACGGTCGGCCAGAAGTAGCTCTGCGAGGACGAAGAGTCGCGCTGCTGCATCAAGGTGCCTCGGTGATCAGGCCGACGTTACCCACGCCGGCCTCCTGCAAACCACCCATGGCAGCCATCACCGCACCGTAATCGACGGCGCGGTCTCCACGAATGAACACCTGGGTATCCGGACGCTGACGCATGATCGCCACAACCGCGCGAGTCATGTCTTCCAGCGCAACCGCTTCGCTACCCTTGCTCTCGGTATCGACTTCGCTGCCGACGTTCCAGTAATAGGTCTTGTCGGCCTTGATGGAGATGGTCAACACCTGCTTGTCGTTGTCCTGCGGCAAGGCCTCGCTGCTGACCTTGGGCAGATCGACCTTGACGCCCTGGTTGAGCATTGGCGCCGTCACCATGAAGATGACCAGCAGCACCAGCATCACGTCGATGTAGGGCACCACGTTCATCTCGGCGACGGGCTTGCGTCTGTTGCGGATTCTGGCCATGGCCGTGGGCCTCAGTCTTCGGTGGTGTGAACTTTGCGATGCAGGATGGCCTGGAACTCATCGGCGAAGGTGTAGTAACGACCGATGAGCATCTCGCCACGAGCCGAGAAGCGGTTGTAGGCAATGACCGCCGGAATCGCAGCGAACAGACCGATTGCCGTGGCGATCAGGGCTTCGGCGATACCGGGCGCGACAGTGGCCAGCGTCGCCTGCTGCACCTGAGCCAATCCACGGAAGGAATTCATGATGCCCCAAACGGTACCGAACAGACCGATGTAGGGGCTGGTGGAGCCGACAGTGGCAAGGAACGGCAGGCTCTGTTCGAGTTTTTCCTCTTCGCGGGAAATGGCGACACGCATGGCGCGGTTGACACCATCCATCACGGCATCCGGATCTACGCCCTGCTGCTGGCGCAGGCGCGAGAACTCCTTGAAACCGGCACGAAAGATCTGCTCGACACCCGAATCCGGGTCAGGATTGCTGCCAGCCTGGCGATACAGCTTGGACAGGTCGATGCCCGACCAAAAGCGCTCTTCGAAGGCGTCCAGCGATCGCTTCGCAGCGCGCAGCATGTTGCCGCGCTGGAAAATCAGGATCCATGAGGTCACCGAAGCGGCCACCAGAATCAGCATGACCAGCTGGACCACGAAGCTGGCATTGCTGATCAGGCTCCACATGGACATATGATCGACGTTGGCTTCCACGCTTACTCTCCTGCAGGGGATAGACCCGAGCCGGCGAAGGCAGCACGAAGCGCTTCGGGGATGGCTCGGGGTTTCAAACTTTCGGCACGTACACAGGCCACCAGGACCTGCCCTTCACACAGCAGAACATCATCGACCGCACGCCGGACCTGCTGACGGAAACGCATGCTGGCACGGTTAAGCTCGACCACCTCAGCGCTCACCAGCAGCTCGTCATCCAGGCGCGCCGGCGCTCGATAACGCGCCTCGACAGAATGCACGACGAACAGCAAGTCCTCACCGACAAGCTGCGACTGGGCGAATCCCAGGCTGCGCAACCGCTCGGTACGAGCTCGCTCCATGAATTTGAGGTAGTTGACGTAATAGACGATACCGCCCGCATCGGTGTCCTCGTAATAGACTCGACAGCGGTGGGTGAAGATTTCAGCTCCGGCTTGCGCGCGCATACTAGTGCTCGGCCCTGTAAATGCCAATCGGGTAACAGAACAATATTTTCTTCAAACCATGTCGCCGTCGAACAAGTCCGGCGTCGGCGTCTCATTCATGCGTTTGGGCAGATTGAGGCCGAAGTGCAGGTAGGCATGGCGTGTCACTACGCGACCGCGCGGGGTGCGCATGATGTAGCCCTGCTGGATCAGGTACGGCTCGAGCACATCCTCGATGGTGTGTCGCTCCTCGCTGATTGCCGCAGCAAGGCTGTCGATGCCCACCGGACCGCCGTCGAACTTCTCGATCAACGTCAGCAACAGGCGCCGGTCCTGATGATCGAACCCGCGCTCGTCGACATCCAGCATGTTCAGCGCCAGGTCGGCGATCTGCCGTGTGATCTCGCCCTTGCCGCGCACCTGGGCGAAGTCGCGGACACGGCGTAGCAGGCGATTGGCGATCCGTGGCGTGCCGCGCGCACGACGGGCGATTTCGAAAGCGCCCTCCGGCTCGGTAGGCAGGCCGAGGATACCGGCCGACCGGCTGACGATCGTCGCCAGATCCTCGGTGGAGTAGAACTCCAGGCGCTGGACGATACCGAAGCGGTCGCGCAGTGGGTTGGTCAGCATGCCGGCACGGGTCGTGGCGCCGACCAGGGTGAAGGGCGGCAGATCAAGCTTGATCGAACGCGCCGCCGGCCCCTCGCCGATCATGATGTCCAGCTGAAAGTCTTCCATCGCCGGGTACAGCACCTCTTCGACGATCGGCGAGAGGCGATGGATCTCGTCGACGAACAGCACATCGCCGGCTTCGAGGTTGGTCAGCAGCGCAGCGAGATCGCCCGGTCGCTCGAGGACGGGGCCCGAAGTGCTCTTGATCGACACACCCATTTCTTCGGCGATGATGTTCGCCAGGGTGGTCTTGCCCAGCCCTGGCGGGCCGAAGATCAGGGTATGGTCGAGCGCTTCCTGACGCCCCTTCGCGGCACGAATGAACAGGTCCATCTGTTCGCGGACCACCGGCTGACCGATGTATTCCGCCAGCCTCAGGGGGCGAATGGCGCGATCCAGCTGCTCATCGCGCTCGCGACTGCTGGCCGTGACGATACGATCCGCTTCGATCATGATTTACACCATGCCCTTGAGGGCGCGGCGGATCATTTCTTCACTGCTCAAATTCTCTTCCTGTATGGCGGACACTGCCCGGCTGGCCTCCTGAGGTTTGAAGCCCAGGGAGATCAAAGCGCTGACCGCATCATTCTCGGCGCTTGAGACTGCCGTTTTGCTGCCAGGTTCAACTACCAACGGGGCAATTGCCGGCATGCTTTCCCAGGCCTTGAAACGGTCCTTCAGTTCGACCAGCAGTCGCTCGGCGGTCTTCTTGCCTACGCCAGGAATGCGCACCAGCACCGAGGTATCCTGCGCCTGGACGCAACGCACCAGCTCGTCGACTTCCAACCCCGACATCAACGCCAACGCCAGCTTGGGTCCGACCCCATTCAAACGGATCAGCTCGCGGAACAGCTCACGCTCGCGCTTCTCGGCGAACCCGTAAAGCAGCTGCGCATCCTCGCGCACCACCAGATGGATGTGCAGGGTCACTGGCTCGCCGACCGCCGGTAGGCGATACAGAGTGGTCATAGGGACTTCGACTTCATAGCCGATGCCGTTGACGTCGAGAATCATGTGGGGCGGTTGCTTCTCCGCCAAGGTGCCGCGCAAACGTCCGATCAAACTCGTTTCCTCCACGACTTGGGCGAGTGCCGAAGCCATCGAATTATTCCCGCCAGCAAAATACGGCTACAGCCGCAGCCGCCCGCCTCGCCGCCTGGCACCGATCAACCCGTGCGGGACCAGGCTTTGCCGGTGGTGCGCATGGCACAGGGCAATGGCCAAGGCGTCCGACGCATCGAGCTGCGGCTTTTCCAGCAGCTTGAGCAGGTGCATGACCATCATCTGCACCTGCTGTTTGTCCGCGCCGCCAGTGCCGGCGATGGCCTGTTTGACCTGCGTCGCAGTGTACTCGGCGATCTGCAGGCCCGCCTCGGCTCCCGCAACGATGGCAGCACCCCGGGCCTGACCCAGCTTGAGCGCCGAATCGGCATTACGGGCCATGAACACCTGCTCGATGCCCATGGTCACCGGCCCGTAGGTGCGAATCACCTCGCTCACCCCACTAAACACGGCACGCAAGCGCTCAGACAGCTCTCCACTACCCGTTCGAATGCAGCCCGAGGCGACGTACTCGCAACCGCGGCCGGTGTCGCGCACGACGCCGTAACCGGTAATCCGAGAGCCGGGATCGATACCCAAAATCAGCGTCATGCCCTTGGCCGTGCTGTCTATTTATCCAGTGGCGAGTATACGGAGGCACCTGCCGCGACGCCACCGGCGGCATCACATCCAGATGCTCGACTGGCATTGCCCCGGACCATAAAAAAACCGGAAGTGCGGCTGCGACCTCCGGTTTTCATTCGCCGATGCGACTCAGCCCAATTGCTGCATGATCTCGTCGGAAATTTCGGCGTTGTGATAAACGTTCTGCACGTCATCCAGATCTTCCAGCGCATCGATCAGGCGCAGAACCTTCTGCGCGGTCTCGACATCGGTGATCGGCGCCGTGATCGACGGGATCATCGCCACCTCCGCCTCGTCACCCTTGAAGCCGGCCTCGGTCAGTGCCTCGTTGACCGAAAGGAAGTCGGAAAAGCTGGTATAGACCTCGACCGAGCCGTCTTCCTGAGCGACCACGTCGTCGGCACCGGCTTCCAGCGCCGCTTCCATCAGCGCGTCCTCGTCGACATCCGGCGCATAGCTGATCTGTCCCTTTCGATCGAACATGTAGGCCACCGAACCGTCAGTACCGAGGTTGCCACCGTTCTTGCTAAAGGCATGGCGCACTTCGGCAGCGGTGCGGTTGCGGTTGTCGGTCATGGCCTCGATGATGATTGCCACACCACTCGGTGCGTATCCCTCGTAGCTCAGCTCGGTCATGTTGTCGGCTTCGTTCGAGCCGGCACCGCGAGCGATTGCGCGATCGATGACGTCGCGCGACATGTTGGCCGTCAGCGCCTTGTCCACAGCCAGGCGCAGGCGCGGATTATCCGCCGGCACACCGCCGCCGTGCTTGGCCGCCACGGTCAGTTCGCGGATCAGCTTGGTGAAGATCTTGCCCCGCTTGGCGTCCTGGCGCTCTTTGCGGTGCTTGATATTGGCCCATTTGGAATGACCAGCCATAACTCACTCCATTCTTCGACTGAATCAGAAATCCGATAGCCATCACGCCCGCCGCTGTATCGCTGGCCGGGAACGGCTATCGCCGTAACGTCTGCACGGCCGGAGCCGCAAGACGAAGAAGCCTGGCATGACCAGGCTTCGGGTAGCGCTTATTCCGCCTTTGGCTGCTCGCGCAGACGGATGTGCAGGTCGCGCAATGCCTTGTTGTCCACCGCACCCGGCGCCTGGGTCATGACGTCCGCAGCACTCTGGGTTTTCGGGAAGGCGATGACTTCGCGAATCGACTGCGCGCCGGTCATCAGCATGACCAGACGATCCAGGCCGAAGGCCAGACCGCCATGCGGCGGCGCACCGAACTTCAGCGCATCGAGCAGAAAGCCGAACTTCTCTTCCTGCTCGGTCTCGTCGATGCCGAGAATGCGGAATACCGCCTGCTGCATTTCCTTGCGATGGATGCGGATCGAGCCGCCGCCCAGCTCGGTACCGTTGAGCACCATGTCGTAGGCGCGCGACAGCGCAGCGCTGGGGTTGGCTTCCAGCTCCTGCGGCGAGCACTTCGGCGCCGTGAACGGATGATGCAACGCGGACAGAGAGCCGTCGTCGTTCTCCTCGAACATCGGGAAGTCGACCACCCACAGCGGCGCCCAGTCGCAGGTCAGCAGCTTGAGGTCATGGCCGAGCTTGATGCGCAGCGCGCCCAGCGCCTCGGAGACGATCTTGGCCTTGTCGGCACCAAAGAAGACGATATCGCCATCGACCGCGCCGACGCGATCGAGGATCACGTTGAGGTTGTCTTCCGGGATGAACTTGACGATCGGCGACTGCAGGCCCTCGACGCCCTTGGCGCGCTCGTTGACCTTGATGTAGGCTAGGCCCTTGGCGCCATAGATACCGACGAACTTGGTGTAGTCGTCGATCTGGCTGCGCGGCATGCTTGCGGCACCCGGTACCCGAAGGGCGGCCACGCGACCTTTCGGATCATTGGCCGGACCGGAGAACACCTTGAACTCGACCGCACTGAGCTGGTCGGCAACATCCACCAGCTCGAGCGGGATGCGCAGGTCCGGCTTGTCCGAGCCATAGCGGCGCATGGCCTCTTCGAACGGCATGTGCGGGAATTCGCCGAATTCCAGATCCAGCACTTCCTTGAACAGCTTGCGGATCATCCCTTCGGTGATACCGATGATGTCCGCCTCGTCGAGGAAGCTGGTCTCGATATCGATCTGAGTGAACTCGGGCTGACGATCGGCACGCAGGTCTTCGTCGCGGAAACACTTGGCGATCTGATAGTAGCGATCGAAGCCGGCCACCATGAGCAGCTGCTTGAACAGCTGCGGCGATTGCGGCAGGGCGAAGAAGTTGCCGGCATGGGTGCGGCTCGGCACCAGATAGTCGCGAGCACCCTCGGGCGTCGGGCGACCGAGGATCGGCGTTTCGACATCGAGGAAGCCGTTCTCGTCCAGGTAGCGACGGATGCTGGCGGTGATGCGCGAGCGCAGCTTCAGCTTCTCGGCCATCTCCGGGCGACGCAGGTCAATGAAGCGGTAGCGCAGACGAGTTTCTTCACCGACATCGCTGTACTCGTTGAGCGGGAACGGCGGAGTCTCCGCATCGTTCAGCACTTCCAGCTCGTAACCCAACACCTCGATGGCGCCGGAAGCGATGTTCGGGTTCACCGCACCGACCGGACGCAGGCGCACCTTGCCGGTCACCTTGATCACGTACTCGCTGCGCACGCGGTCTGCCGCGGCGAAGGTCTCGGCACGATCCGGATCGAAGACCACCTGGGCCAGACCCTCACGATCGCGAACGTCGAGGAAGATCACCCCGCCATGGTCACGACGGCGATGTACCCAGCCGCAAAGAGTGATTTCCTGACCGTCCAGGCTTTCGTTCAATTGGCCGCAATAGTGGCTGCGCATCATGGTGAGGTTCGCTTCTCGTATCTTGAATTCGATGGGGCGCCAGAGCTGGGACCGGCTAATGGCGCCGTCACTGCTCTGCGCAAGCGGCTGTACCGTATGCGATACCGCCTAGGGCGCCAGGCGCTGCAGCACATGCTGATGCTGCCAGGCACAAGCGCGGGATTATATCGACATAATCACCGCGGCGCAGCCGTTGCCCTCACCGGCAGCCCATCAGGCCGGTCATGGAACCCAGAATCGGTCGACGCCTTCCAACCATGAGCATCGGACCAGAAACCTATCGCTTCACAACAGCGCGTCGTTTTCTGGCATAACTAAGGCCTGAACCATCCACCAGGAGAAACACATGGAAATCAACATTGGCATCGCCGAACAGGATCGTGCAGCTATCGCCGAAGGGCTGTCCCGCCTGCTTGCCGACACCTACACGCTTTACCTGAAGACCCACAACTTTCACTGGAACGTGACGGGGCCGATGTTCAACACGCTTCATACCATGTTCGAGACCCAGTACACCGAACTGGCTGTCGCGGTCGACGATATCGCCGAGCGCATCCGCACCCTCGGCTTTCCGGCGCCCGGCACCTATGCCGCCTACGCCCGCCTGAGCTCGATCAAGGAAGAGGAAGGCGTTCCGTCGGCCGAGGAAATGATCAAACTGCTGGTTGAAGGCCAGGAAGCGGTAGTCCGCACCGCGCGAGGCATTTTCCCGCTGCTGGACAAGGTCAATGACGAGCCCACCGCGGACCTGCTGACCCAGCGCATGCAAAGCCACGAAAAGACGGCCTGGATGCTCCGCAGCCTCCTGTCGGCATAATTTTTCACGACAGGGCACTTGCGTGCCCTGTCCCCACATCCGACATGCGCTCTCTATACGACGCAGCCCCGCGCCGCACGCTCATTTGAGCCCCCCTCGCCTTTGCTGTTAAATACGCCGCGCTGCAAGCCAGCCCGCGCGGTTCCTCCAGAGCAGTTTCAGCCCTGAGCGAACAACGTTTACCACGAGCATCCTGGCCTGCGGCTTCTTCCTGTCGTGTTATTAACCGTGAGCCATACCAAGAATGCTTAAGATCGTTCATGTCCTAGCGGGCGTCATTGCCCTGCTTTTGTCATTTGTACCCAGTCTACGCGGCGGAATGCCGCTTCTCCTGCAGCCCGAAGCCTTGTGCCTGCTGATGCTCGGCCTGCTGAACGCGCAGTTCGCTCCTTCTGCCAAACTGGACGACAGCCGAACCCGCCCGGTCATCATCGCCACATCGACACTCCTACTGGTCGCCATTGCCCTGCAAGCAACCATCCTGCTCGCCCCCTTGTCGCAGATCGCAGGCCAGCCGGCCACCCTAGCCAGCCTCTTGCTCGCCCTGATTGCCGTCCTGCTTCACCTTGCCACGCCTCAGGAACGCCCGACAAAGGTAAAACCCGCGCACCAGAAAGCGAGCCCCCTGCCGGCAGCCGGGCGCGAATCGGGCACCGTGAAGTGGTTCAACACATCGAAGGGATTCGGCTTTATTTCCCGGGATAGCGGTGACGATGTATTCGTGCACTTTCGCGCAATTCGCGGCGAGGGCCACCGTATTCTCGTGGAAGGTCAGCGCGTGGAATTCACCATCATGATGCGTGACAAAGGCCTGCAGGCCGAGGATGTCGTCACCGTAGATTCGGCCCGCTGAGACGGTCCAGCCGCGAGCGAGACCGGCCAATCTCGCTCGCAATAATTAATAGTGAGGCGGCGGCGCCTCATCTTCGCCCGCATCCAGCGAGCTCTGCATTTCCTCCTGCCGTCTCGCCAGCGCACCCAACTGAAGTTGCAGACGTTCCACCAGCCGCTGCTGCTCGACCAGCACATCGTTGAGCGTCTGAATGGTGTCATCCTGAAAGGCCAACCGCGCCTCCAGGTCTGTTACACGAGACTCCAGATCCATCATCATTCCTCGAAACGAAAATCGCCGGTAAGTACCAACCGCAGCTTTTCCTTGATCGCCGCTACCTGACCCTCGGTATAGGGCTGCGCCGGCTGCTTGCCCCAAACAGGCGCCGGCCAGGCCGCATCGTCCCGACGCCTGGCGATGACGTGCATATGTAGTTGTGCAACTACATTACCGAGCGCGGCGACATTCATTTTGTCCGCACCGAAGGTATCCTTGACGGTTTCGGCCAGCGCAGTGGTTTCTCGCCACAGCGCCTGCTGGTCGACCGGATCGAGCTGAAACAACTCGCTTATCTCCTCGCGCCGCGGAACCAGAATGAACCACAAATAATGAGCATCATTCATCAACAGCAGCCGGCACAGCGGGAAGTCCCCGAGCGGCAGGGTGTCCTGCTCCAAACGTGAATCGAGAACGAACATGACACTCCCCTTCGACCTGATTGTGAAGCAGTGCGGGACTGCACTACCCGAACACTCAGAAGCATACTCCAGACAGGAAAGCTAACAACCCTGACCTGTCTGCGCGAAGATGGGGCCGCACCATCAGAACGCGCCCCCTGAAGGTGCAACAGCGCTTAACTGGATGCCATGAAGCGTCGCAAAAGCCTCGAAAATGCATTTGGGTGCGCTTTTTGCAGAAGAGCAGGTAGCAGGCGCTGCAAGGGCTTCAAAACGCCGCAATAGGCGTCACACAGCTTGCTCTAGCGCTGCACTATGAATCGCCCCGGGTTTTGTGGAGGCCGTTTCGTTTAAGTCAGGCCGCCATGGCCTGACCTGCTTGTTGCTGGTGGAAGTTTGCCTCAGCCTCCGCAGGCGGGATATATCCGATTGAGCTCAGCAG